>Ga0315278_10002122_pt1 | contig 17586 bp, 14 predicted proteins | sample YL17G06_0_MG_FD_203880 | JGI IMG/M metagenome (GOLD analysis project Ga0315278, IMG submission 203880) | Sediment microbial communities from Yellowstone Lake, YNP, Wyoming, USA - YL17G06_0 | ecosystem: Environmental > Aquatic > Freshwater > Lake > Sediment | place: USA: Wyoming | collected... | reverse complement strand
ACAACGCTCCAAGCTCAAATCAGCTTCCCTGGGGAAATTTTCCTCACCTTCCCCCCGCGGACGGGGGAGAGGGATGGATAAGGATTTATGTTAAAGCCTATTATGTTTTTAGAATTCTATTTATGCCTCTGTGATCTCTGTGCCCTCTGTGGCTAATGATTTTGGGTTGCGGCTTTGCAGTGCTGTGCCCTTTGTGGCAAAGGCTTTTGAGATTTTCGTCCTGATCATTCTATTCTTCTCCTGATGCTGACAAGAGAACCGCCACGGCATAGGCCACGATCCCTTTTTTCTCTCCCACGAAACCCAACCCCTCTGCTGTGGTCGCCTTGATGTTAACTTGCGCGGGCGAGACGCGGAGGGTTTGGGCGATTTTTGCGATCATTTCCGGAAGGTAGGGGGCGATCTTCGGCTCTTCCGCCACCACGGTGGTATCCAAATTGCCCAGCCGAAAGGATCTCCGGATCATGATTTCCCGCACTTCTTCCAAAAGGCGCAGACTCGATATCCCGAGATAGCGGGGATCGGAATTGGGGAAGTGATGGCCGATGTCCCTTTCCCCCATGGCCCCCAAAAGGCTGTCGCAAATGGCATGAACGAGAACATCGGCATCGGAATGGCCATCGAGGCCCAGGGCGTAGGGGATCTCCGCGCCGCCGAGAAAGAGCCTCCGCCCCTTTACCAGAGGATGGACGTCAAAACCAAATCCGATGCGCATAGAAATGCCCGAGAGTTACAAGTTGGAAGTTAGAAGTTCAAAGTTCCAGTCAAATTTGAAACTGTTCAGCCATAGAGGACAGAGAGCACAGAGATATAAATGCTGCGGATAAAAACACGTAACAACGGAATTGTCCTTTATCATTTGGTTTTGAACCCTCTGTGACCTCTGTACTACTAATGTTTGGAATCTTTAAATTTTGTTAATTTTTTTCTCTGGGAACGCCCCCTCACCCTTCCCTCTCCCCCGTGGACGGGGGAGAGGGTTAAATGAGGATTCTATTTGTGGCTCTGTGATCTCTGTGCCCTCTGTGGCTAATGGTTTTTGGTTGCGGATCTGCCGCGCTGTGTCCTCTGTGGCAGAGACTTTTGTTTTTTCTGCCTTTATAATCTCATTTCTCCCTTTTTCATTTTCAGGATGGCTTCCCCCAGGGCCAGGTCTTCCGGCGTAGTGATTTTCAGGTTGAAACGGCTTCCGGGAATTACTTTGACCTCTATGCCCAGCCGTTCAACAAGGGCGGCGTCATCCGTCCCGTAATACCGGTCCTGAAAAGCTTTTTCATACGCTTTTAGGAGCAAGGAATAATGAAAGCCCTGAGGGGTCTGGATTTCCCAGAGGCGATCCCGGTTTAGAGTTTTCAAGACCCTTCCGTCTTCGCCGATTTCCTTGATGGTATCCCGGACCGGGATGGCCGCCACGACCGCCTTCAAAACCCGGGTCTCTGTGACCATCCGCTCGATCAGATCCGGAGTTATAAAAGGCCGGGCCCCATCGTGGATAAGGACAAGGTCCACCTGGGGTCCCAGGGCCTTCAGGCCGGCATAAACGGAATCCTGCCTTTGGGCCCCTCCCGGAACGATGCGGGAAACCTTTGCGAAACCGAACCGCTTTACCAGTTCTTCCGCCAGTTGCACCCCATTTCCCGGGGGAGCCAGGACCACGACCTCCCCGACTCCGGAGCAGGCCTCAAATTGCCGGAGAGTATGGGCTAAAAGGGGGGCCCCGTCCATCGGGAGAAAGGCTTTGGGGAGTTCTTCCGCCATTCGCCTTCCCCGGCCGGCTGCCGGAATGAGGGCAGCTACGCGCACTTTAGCTCCTTCTCGAATTGCCCGGATTTACGCCCCCCGCGCAAGGCGGGCTTGAACCTTCCGTGGCTTTTACAAGAAAACCCAGGATCCCATCCCGAGAACCTGGGTTTCTCTTTCCCGAAAAGGGCTTCTTCAGTGGTTGAAGGACTGATAGAAGTTCTCCGGAGCGTCCTCTTTCAGAATGGTGAAAATCATCCGCCCGGCCGTGGTTTGGAGGACGCTGGTTACGGCCACGTCCACGTTTTTCCCCATGTGCCGCCGCGCATTGTCCACCACGACCATCGTCCCATCGTCTAAGTAAGCGACCCCCTGTCCCGGCTCTTTCCCTTCTTTCAGGATTTTGACGTTCATGATCTCACCGGGAAGAACCACGGGCTTCAAGGCGTTGAACAGCTGATTGATATTGAGAACATTGACGCCTTGAAGTTCGGCCACTTTGTTCAAGTTGAAATCATTGGTGATGATTTTGGCATGAATCTCTTTGGCCAAGGCGATGAGTTTGGCGTCCACTTCCTGAATTTTCGGATAATCTTGGTCGACAATTTTGACTCCAATGCTGGCTTGCTTCTGGATTCTATTTAAAATATCGAGGCCCCTCCTTCCCCGCCCGCGCTTGAGGGGGTCGGAAGAGTCGGCGATATGCTGCAATTCTTGGAGAATGAATTGGGGGATGATAAAAGTTCCCTCCATAAATCCGGTGTCGCAAATGTCCGCAATCCGTCCGTCGATGATGACGCTTGTATCCAGGACCTTGTGTCCGTTGCTTTCCAGGTCGGCTCCCTTGGATAGCCAGGGAATTTTCCCCGGGTCGAACTCTTTTCCCTTCTTGAGGCCCAGAAGCAGCCCGAAGTACCCGAGGGCGCTGTTGATGACGATGTAGGCGGGAATATGGATCCCGAGGCTTTCGAGAAGCTCGACAAAAAAAGCCCGGATGAGAACGTTCCCCAACATCAAACCAAGCACCAGCCCGAGGGCGCCGCCGATGACCTCTTTCAAAGGCATTCGCTTCAGATGGCGTTCAAAGAGAATGAAGAGCAGTCCGACGGCAAGGCCGATTCCGATCCCCCAAAACTCCGAGTCCGGAACGAAGGCGACTTGCTTACCCAGAAAATAACCGCTGCTGCCCGTGATGGCCAAGAGGAGGATGCGAAGAATAAAAATTCCCATCTCTTTATCACCTCCTTTCTTTGTGGATTTTAAAAAATGAAGATCTGCTTTTGATGCTCTCGCAAAAAGTCTGAGAAATCATTTTTCCGCCATTCCGGCGGAAGCCGGAATCCAGCGTTTTCGAATGGAGATAAACGATCTGGACTCCGGTTTTCACCGGAGTGACGACTTTCTACGAAACCATCACGTTTCAGGTGGCGAAAATGCTCAGCAAACGGTGGCGCATTTTTTCTTCGGCCATGTTTTTGGAAACGGAGAGTTCCTTGACCAAGAGGTTTTGAGCAAGATCCAACATTTGCCTCTCCCCGAAAGAGAGGTCCTTGTCGCACCGCAGGTGAATGAGATCCCGCAGGACTTCCGCAAGCTCATAGACCGAACCGGATTTGATCTTTTCCATGTATTCGCGGTAGCGGCGATTCCAGGTCTGGCAGTCGACCTCCACGTTTTTTTCAGAAAGGATTCGGAAGACTTTGGGAATTTCCTTTTTGTCGATGATGCAGCGCAACCCTACGGTCTCGGCGTTTTCCATAGGAATCATGATGGTCATGTCTTTGTCAACAAATCTCATGACATAGAAAGTTCTCTTGGACCCGGAAATCACCTTGCAATTGATATCTTCGATTACCCCCACCCCGTGCGCAGGATAGACAGCTTTATCCCCAACTTTAAACATAGCCCGGCCTCCCTCTATGTAAGTCTATTGGAATTTTAACACAGCAGAGGCCCTATCGTCAATTGCTTTTTGCCCGCATTTAGGAGGGGCGAAAAGAGGATGCGATATAGTAACACCCTAAAATAATTATCCATTTTTTATATTAAGAGGCGAACTGGAAAAGAGTGGGAAGGCGGAGTCCGGGAGAATCCAGAAGATTTGAAAAAGGCCAAAGAAGATGGTTTCGTAAAAAGGCGTCACTCCGGTGGAAACCGGAGTCCAGAGTATTTATAAGCCCTTGAAAATACTGGATTCTGACTTTCGCCGGAATGACGGGAAAACGGATTTTCGGATTTTTTCGAGATCATCAAGGAACGGCGGACTTAAAATTTAATAATCTCGCAAACAGGCAAATAGTCTCATAGTATTGTAGTCGAATAAGTGACTATCGAACCGATGACTATCCGACTCGTGCGGAGTGAAACACCGCAGGTGGACTCTTTATGAAACCATCAAAACTTCGTAGGCCAGTTCGCGAGTCGATGCTGGCCGACCCCGCCTGTCCGCCGGTCCCGGCAGATCTCCAGGGCCCGGATGATGTAATTCCGCGTTTCCCGGGGATCGATCACATCGTGAAGGTAATGCATTCCCGCCGCCGGATAGGGAGCGCTGTCCTTCAGCATCTGTTGGATGAACCGTTCTTTCTGCTCTGCCAATTCCGGGGCGTTCTCAATCTTGCCTGCGAAAACGACATTGGCCGCGATCTCGGGGGCGACAAAGCTCATCTCCGCCGTGGGCCAGGCGACGAGGAAGTCCGTGGCGCACCCGGAACCACTCATGTTCCAGAAAGCCATCCCGTAGGTCTTCCGGACAATGATGGAGATCTTGGGGACGGAGATTTGCCCCAGGGCGTTCATATAATTCATGACCCGCGCGCCCACGCGGTTCCGCTCCGCCTCTTTGCCCACTAAAAAGCCCGGCGTGTCATGGAAAAAGAGGAGGGGGATGTTGAAGGAATCGCAGAGGACCAGGAAACTGATGACCTTGTCGATGCCATTCGTATCCATGGCGCCGGCGTTGAAAAAAGGTTGATTGGCTACGAGGCCGACGACCTGCCCGCCGATCCGGGCGAGGGAGGTGATCACGCTCTTGCCAAACAACGGCTTCAGGGGAAAGAGGATACCTCCATCCACAACAGCCCGCAAGATCTTGTTCATATCGTAAACGCGGTTTCTCTTTTCGGGAAGAAGTTCGAGAATCTGAGCCATTTGACTTCCGGATCCTTCCGGGACTGCTTTCCCCGGGGGGGGCTCATCGCAGTGGGAAGGCAGGTAGGACAGATATTCCCGAATGATGGCGAAACACTCCTCCTCGTTTTCGGCCACGCGGTCGGCGTTTCCCGTGATCTCCGCATGGACTTTCCACCCTCCCAAATCCTCATCGGTGATGTTTTCGCTGATAGCCAGCTCGAGCACGCGCGGGCCGGAGACGCCCATGGCGCTGCCCTTGACTTGAACCACAAGGTCCGATAAACAGGCCATCCAGGTCGGCATTCCGTAGCATTCTCCCATGATGGCGGTGACCATGGGGGTCTTGCGAACCCGGCTCATGAGCTGGAGGAAAGTGTCGAACCCGCCCCCGCCGATCGAGGCGAGCCCCTTCGCGCCCATGATATCCGGCAGGCGCGCCCCTCCCGCCTCGCCGAGGTAGATCACGGGAAATCCCCGGCGCCCGGCCTGCAGCTTGGTTTCGCCTTCCTTTTTCCCGGCAACCCGGCTGGAGGTGGCTGCCAAAACCGTGAAGTCGTTGGCGACGATCGCCACGGTCCGGCCGTCGATCTTGCCGAAGCCGGCAATCTTGCTGTCCGCCGGGGTCTTCTCCTCCATACCGGGCATGTCGGAGGTGTTGAACATCCCCATTTCAAAGAACGTACCCGCATCCAAAAGGCTGGCGATTCTTTCCCGAGCGGTCCCTTTGCCTTTGTCGTGTTGGCGCTTGATTTTTTCCGGCCCGCCCATGGCCAGAGCTCTTTCCCGGCGGCGCTTCAGTTCTTCCATTTCTTTTTCAAAAGGCATGGAATCTCCGTCCGTATCCCCCCATGGTTTTGGGCAGGAATCTGCTATCAATTTAGCGTTTTGAAAAGGAACGCCAAATTTCATTGAAAAATGAAAATTGCAAAATACAAAATGCGAATTTTCGAAAAAAACTTAATAATTTTTCAATTTGATATTTGCAATTTGCAATGCTGTTTAGCCGATCCTTCAAACGGCTAAACGGTTAAGGAATTTGCAAAAGGGTTCGGGGAGGCAGGGCCTTCTACGCGCCTTTCCCCTGCAGCCCGTATTTTTTATAGATATAGTCGTTGTCTTCGCCGATATTGGCGGAGATCCATTTGACGCGCAAGGGCGTCTTGGACATTTTCCCCGTTACGGGCAGGGTGACGAGACCAAAGGCGGGATGGCTCACTTTGGCAAAAGTTTTCCGCACCTGCCAGTGATCCTGTTCCAAAACCTCTTTGGGAGTCAACATCTTGGTCGTAACCGGAAGGCCTCCCCCCCTCCATTTGGAACGGGCCGCCTTTACGCTGTATTCCGAGAATTTTTCCGCGATTTCCTTGTAGGTATATGGTGCAACCGCTTTCTCCACTTCCGTGTTCAATTCTTTCACTTTGTCGATGTCGTCGGTGATCCGGTCCAGAAGAGATCTCCAGTCTTCTTCCAGTTTCCACCGCCCGAGAATTTTCAGGGCGGCCCGGAAATCCTGGTCCCGGAAACAAGCGATGGCGATATACCCATCCTGGCATTTGAAAAACCCATAAGGGCATAAGCCATAATCAAGAGTCCCGTAACGCAGACGAGGCTTTTTCCAAATGGAGCCGATCGTCGGGGGGAAGCCCACGCAGGAAGCGTACGCATCCGCCGAGGCAAGATCAATCATCTGCCCTTCCCCGGTCCGGCGTTTAAAGAATGAAGCGACGAGAGCGGCGGAGGCCGCTCCAACCGCCGTGGTATAGCCGGCCGCATAGAAACCGGCCCGCGTCGGCCAGTTATAGGGGTCGGGGGTGCCGGGGAGATCGCCGATCAGGGCGGTTAGACCCGATTCCGCCTGGCTGGTGAGATCGGCCCAGGGCATGTTCGCGAAATCCTTGGCCTTGGAAGTGTAATGGCCGTAAGGCGATATGGCAACATATACGAGACCGGGATTCAACTCCCGTAACTGGCGATACCCGATTCCCCAGTCATCCATTTCTCCCGGGGCATAGGTTTCAATCAGGATATCCGCCCGCGCCACCAACCGCCTAAAGTTTTCCCGACCCTCCGTTTCGTTCAGTTCCAAAGCGAGATGACGCTTATTCCGACCCTCCATCAGGAACGGAATGCCCACCCCCTTGATATTGGCTCCATAGGGCGTCATCACCCTGGCCGGGTCGCCTTCCCGGGGTTCGATCTTGATCACCTCGGCTCCGGCCTCGGCCAAAAAACTGGCGGCCACGGTTCCGGAAAAATTGGCATAGCTCAGGTCGAGGACGACCATATCCGCCAGGGCTTCCGGCTTGTCCGGCGAAGCGGTCATCTGCGATAAAAATTGACTCCAGGCGGAGATCTTTTTGGCCGCCCCTTTTTTCTGCAAATATCGTGAATAGACCCGTTCCTTAATGGTCGTCACCTCCCTCGTAATTATATCAATTTAGTGTTTTAAAAAAGTGCGCCGGAGTTCATTGAAAAATGAAAATTGCAAATTTCAAAATGCAAATTGTCGAAAAAAATCATTCATTTTTCAATTTGATATTTGCAATTTTCAATGATATTTTGCCGAGTCTTCAAACGGCTAAACTGTTACTCGTAATTGAAGACAGAGTCCTTCTGGAGGTCGTAATAAACCGGGGGGCGCTGTCCGACTCGGTAATCCCAGTAGCCGACGACCCGCTCCTTTTCCAGTTCCTTGATCTCTCCGGCCGAAAGCCCCAGCAGTTTTTTCAGGACATAGCGATTATGATAGCCCAGGGGGCGGGTCAGCCACTTGATCCTTCCGGGGGTCTTGCTGAGCATGGCGATGGGGCCTTCCAGGACCAATTTCTTATACATCTCGTCTTCAAAAGAGACGACGCTTCCCCGTTCGCGGCGCCATTCGTCCTGGCTGATCTGCACGTCATCCATGACCTCGGAAACCGCGAAGCCAAATTTCCGGCCCAAGGCAAGAACTTCGCGGGCTTCTTTCGCCTTCACCCACTCGGCAACCCAATCGTGCAATTTCCGGGCATTCTCGGGTTTCAGCCTGGAAAAAGCCTTGGCGTATTCGTTATGCTGGGCCCAATCCGAGCGCTCTATGGCCTTGCAGAACGAGCGGAACTGTTTGTCCGTGGCGATCGCCAGGGATAGGAATTTCTCATCCTTTGTTCTAAAAATCCCGGAAGGAGCCATGGTCGGATCCATGTTTCCGGTTCGGCCGAGTTCTTCCCCCGTCGCTTCGAGATGGGTAAAATGAAAAAGTGACCGCATCAGGATTTCAGCCTGGCAGATGTCCAGATATTGGCCTTCCCCGGTTTTTTCCCGGTAATTCAGGGCGATCAGCATCAACATGGCGGCAAAATGCCCCGGGAAAAAATCGCCGAAAAAATCAGGGATTTTGAAATATTTTTCCGTCTCCGGATACCCCGTGACGGAAAGCACCCCGCTCGCCCCCTGGGCCAGGAGATCCCAGCCTGGGAAGAAACGGAGAGGTCCGGACTGCCCATAGGTGCTCAGGCTGGCATAGATGACCTTCGGGTTGATTTTGCTGACCTGCGAATACCCGATTCCCCAGGCCTCCACCGTGCCGGAGGTAAAATTTTCGATTACCACATCAGCGGTTTGCGCCAGCTTGAGGATTAACTCTTTTCCTTTGGGTTTCTTGACATCGATGGCCACAAAATATTTGCTGTGGTTGATGAAATGCCATAAGGGATTGGAGTGCTTCCAGTATTTGCCCCAGTAGGTCCCTCCGCGCCAGTAGTCTCCCTGATAGGGCACTTCGACCTTGATGACTTCCGCGCCGTATTGCCCGAGGAATCTGGCGGCGGTGGGGCCGAAGATCATGTGCGACAGATCCAGAACGCGGATTCCTTTCAGGGCTTCGGGTTTTTGGGAAATAGCCTTCTGGTCAAAAAGCTTGCCGGTGAAAGAAAAATAATCGTCGGCCATTCTTGACTCCAAACTAAGAGAACTTCAGGTTCACCCCCTCTCCGTCTTCCCCCCTCGAGGGGGAGGGGAGGGGGAGGATTCACATCCCTAAATACGCCTTCTTTACCAATTCGCTGTCCAAAAGATCCTTGCTTGGCCCCTGGAGGACAATATGCCCATCCTGCATCACATAACCCCGGTTGGCGATCTCCAGGGCATAGAAGGCGTTCTGCTCGGAGAGCAGGACCGTAATCCCATCCGCGGGGAAGGTTTTCATGACCTCGTAGATCTGGGACATGATGAGGGGGCTCAGGCCCAGAGAAGGTTCATCGATGAGAAGCACTTTGGGCCGGGCCATCAACCCCCGGGCAATCACCAGCATCTGCTGCTCTCCGCCGCTCATCAAACTGGCGCGCTGTCGGGAGCGCTCTTTCAAGATGGGGAAAAGGGAGCATACTTTTTCGAGCGCCTGTTGTCTTTCCCGCCAAGCATGGGGGATGCAGGCGCCCATCAGCAGATTTTCTTTCACCGTGAGATAGGGGAAAATCTTTCTCCCTTCCGGAATCTGAGCGATCCCGGAGGCGACGATTTGATTCGGGGGCAAATCTTCGATCGAATTTCCCAGAAAAGTGATCGTCCCCGACTGGCGCTTCACAACCCCGGAGATGGCGTTCAACAGCGTTGTCTTCCCGGCCCCATTGGAGCCGAGCAGGGCGACGATCTCCCCCCTGCCAACCTCCAGGTCGACCTGGTGCAGCACCGGAATCACCCCGTAGGAGGCGCTCAGCTTATTCAGCTTTAGCATAGCGTCCCCCTAAATAGGCCTCGATGATTATCGGGTTCGCCGCGATTTCCTGAGGGGTCCCTTCGGCGATTTTCTTTCCGTATTGCAGGACGACAATGCGCTGCGCCGCGCTCATGATGATCTTCATGACATGTTCGATCCAGAGGATCGTAATTCCAAATTGTTCCTGGGCGCTCCAGATCATCTCCAAAGCCTGGGAGGACTCGGCCGGGTTCAAACCGGCCATGACCTCGTCGATCAGGAGGAGCTTCGGGGTTGTGGCCAGGGCTCTGGCGAGCTCCAGCATCCTCAACTCGTACAGCGTGAGATGGCGGGCCAGGGTATCCCGCTTGGCGAACAACCCGACAAATTCAAGGTAGTAAGAAGCTTCCAGGGCGGCGTCGGATAGACTCATGTGGGGCCGCTTTTTCCCGTTGATCACTCCGACGGCCACCCCGCTCAAGGCGGTCATGGCCTGAAAGGGCTGGGGGATCTGGTAGGTCCGTGACACCCCCAAGCGGCAGATGCGGTTGGAAGGCATCGCGGTGATATTCTGACCCAAAAATTCAATGGCGCCGGCATCCGCCTGGTAGACCCCGCAGATCAGGTTCAGCATGGTGGTTTTGCCCGCTCCGTTGGGACCGATCAGACCGATGACCTCCCCCTCGTTGAGGGAAAAGGAAACATCGCTCACCGCATAGAGCCCGCCAAACCGCTTGCTTACGTTCGCAACTCGAAGCACCGGCTAATCTCTCCTTACGTGCAAGGCCGGATAGTAGTCCCGGTGATGCCGCTTGTGATAAAGGCCCCAAAGTCCTTCTCCCCGGGGTAGGAAAACGATGAGGGCGATCAGGACGAGGGGAAAAAGAACATAATTAATCGGACCGAAGGCCCGCAGAGAATCCTCGACGATCGATATCAGGTAGGCCCCCGGGATCGCCCCATAGAGGAAAGCCCGCCCTCCCACGATGACGATAATCAGGATTTTAGTCATGAACTCCAGGGGAAGATAGGTCACCCCGGCAAAGGTGCGAAAGGTGTGGACGATGAACCAGCCGACGATTCCGGAGAGAATGGAGGGGAAAACGTAGTAAAAAACCTTATACCGATCCACCTGGACCCCCATCATGCGGGCCACATCCTCGTTTTCGTTGATGGCCGCCATGGAGACCCCGAACCGGGAACGGACGATTTTATCGCAGACCCATAGATAGACCAGCATGAGCAAGAGGGACAGATAAAAATAGGCGAGGTAGTTCCAGGTGACTTTCTTGAAACTCAAGAGGGGGCTCATCCCGACCAGTCCCACTTCTCCGCGGAAGATGTCCCCATAGATAAAGGTCACGTCGAGAAAGGTCAAGGGGAGGATCAGGGTGATGAGGGAAAAATAGAGGCCCTTGGCAATCCAGGTGGTGGGGCTGAGGAGGAGGGCGATCCCTCCGCAAACCAGAATGGCGGCCAACAAGGTAAAAACGGGACTCAGGCCGAAGTGCAAATTCAGCAAGGCCGCGGTATACCCCCCAATCCCCAGATAAAGCTGGGGCCCGAAATTCAGGCGCGCCGTGCCGATGATCTGCAAAGACAGAGGAATGGCGATGGCCGCATAAAGATTGGCGGTGGTGATCATGGTCAAGATATGCGGATAGGGGGCCACAAAAATCGGGAGGATCGCTAAGAGGGCCACTCCGATGGCGGGGTTCCGCCAGTACCGCGGTTCAATGACCCATTCATATTTTTGGTCCCCCCAGCGGAATAGAACGCGGTCCCGCCGGAACTCCAGATTTACCATAAGGTCTCTCCTGCAAACAGTCCGCCGCGGCGGTAAATCATCACGGCCAGGGTGATGATCAAGGCGGCCAGGCCCATAAAGCGGGAAACATAGAGGAAGCTCACGGAGGCGTGAATGAACCCGATTAGATAGGAGGCGACGATGCTCCCTTTTAAGTTTCCCAACCCGCCCAGAATGGCGATGAGCATGGCCGTCATCAGGAGCGGCGATCCCATGAACGGATCCACGCCCCAGAAGGGAGCAATCAACAGCATGCAAATCGTCGGGGGAATGACCGAAAGGATCATGGCTACGTAATACATCCGGTTTACGCTGGCTCCCATGAGCAGGGCCGCCGGCAGATTTTGGCTCATGGCCCGGATGATCAAACCCGTGCGGGTTTTGAGAAAGCCCAAGACATAGATCAGAGTTACCAGGATGCCCCCGACGGCGGCAAAAAGCATTTGGTAGGCGATTCTTACCTTGCCGATCACCAGCGTCCCATCGACCAAAGTTGTCGGAAGGCTGACCCCGGCGGTAACCGGATAAAGAAAGTTGGCGAGATGCGTGATGGCCACGAAAATCAAAAGCGAAAGGACCAAGAGGACTTCTTCTTGCTCCAAATACCTTTGGAAAACCCCGCGGTAAAACACCAGCAGGGAGAAACCAATCTGAACTAAGAACATCAGGAGAAGGCTGGGGATCAGACTTAGGCCCACATCCTCCATAAAGGTCCAGGTGGCGTAGGCGGCCAGAACAAAGGTGGCGCCGTATCCCAAATGAAAAATCCGCAAAACGCCGCAGATGAGGGAGAAACCGAGCGAGATGAGAAGATAGATCGATCCCCAGATGAAAGCGTAGATCAGGATGGATTGGATGGTTTCGATCATGAAAGTGCCTTGAAAACAGGGTCAGGGTCAGTGGCCCGTGTCGGTAATAGGAGTTTTATCCATTCTTGATGGTTTTGTAAAAAGTCCAAAAATGAGTCATTGCGAGCGAAGCGAAGCAATCTAATATTTTCTAACTCATTGATTTCATGAGATTGCTTCGTCGCTACGCTCCTCGCAATGACACGACTCCGGACTTTTTACGAGATCATCATCGTTTGGTTAACTTTTACGGGACCATGATTCTTAAACAAGAAGACTTTTTAGACCGGGACTGCCCTTTCTATCCGACCCTAAGCACTGACCCTGTCTTAACCTATTTTCTCGCTTCCGCCGGGGTCATGTAACTTCCGGTCTTGTATTGAGCCGGGAAAATAACCTGCATCTCCCCTTTCTGCCACTGGACGACGGGGGTGATGTATTTGGGGTAAGGAAGGTTGTAGTGATATTTGGGGTCCCAGCCGATGACTCCGAACACGGCGACCTCTTCCACCTGCTCCAACTGTTTAATCAGGTTTTCGATGTTGCCCGTGCCCCCGGATTTCTCGATGGCCTTTTTGAATCCGTACAAGGTGTCATAGGTCGTGTGCGAACCGAAAATGGGACCGACTTTGTATTTGGCCGGCAGATTTTCCATGAAAGGAATGGTCTTGGGAGTAATCGGAACTTTCACCATGGAAGACCCGACCATCCCTCCGGCCACCTTGCCTTCGGTCATCTTCCAGGCCTGGGGCATTCCCGCAAGCCCTCCCCAAATATACCAGGGGATCTGGGCGGCGCTGGACTGGGCCCACTGTTTTACAAAGGCCGCCTGATCGATATATCCCACCACACAATCAATCACCCCGGCTCCGGATTTGGCGATCTCCTCAAAAATCGGATTGAACATTTTCTGGTCTAAGGACAAGGTCGTTTCATAAACCACTTCCAGACCTTTGGCCTTATAGACTTCCGCCAGGCGGGGCGACACGTCCTGAAGACCTTTCCGGAGGGGCTTTGTCCATTCCATATCCTCATAAACCAAGGCCACCTTCTTGGTTTTGACCAGATCCTTGAATACCTGGCTGTTGAGCTCGCCCCAGATTTTCAAGTAGTTCGTGGAAATGGAATAGTAGGTCTGGAAGCCGAATTTGTATTTTTTGTAGTTGTCGCGCACATGGTGCCAGATATCGTCTCCCGAACCGATGGTGCTGAAGAAGATATGCGGGTATTCCGGGTAGAGCTCCGCGCCGATCTCCATCCCGGCGACGCCCATTTCCACTTTTTCGCCGATGACCACCGCCAAGACTTTATCGCTCATGACCAATTTTTTGTAGATTTCCACACATTTGGGGATTTCCCCTTTCGTATCCTCCACGATCAGCTTGATCTGCCGCCCTAAGATTCCTCCTCCCTTGTTCATTTCATCCACGGCCAGCATCGCCGCTGCTCTGGCGCTGAGAGAGGAAGGAGCCGATAGGTTGCCCATAAAACCGATTTTGATTTCCTGCGCGATGGCCGCTCCAACGCCAAGAGCCATCAGGCAAATCGTTAAACCTCCGATCAACCAAGCCGATTTCTTCATGTTCTTCCTCCTTTTAGGTGGTGGGTCAAAAGCGGCCCCTGACTGTTTCCTTCGTCCCTGGTGCGGCTTTGAGAGTGCCGAAAAGAAGGTATCAAAATGGCAGAGGGACTGTCAAGAAAAAAAGGATTCCATAAACACGGACATGGTTATTTGCTCATTCCATCGTAGGGGCGATTCCTGAATCGCCCCTACAAGCAGGAAATTTGGGATCTCTTAAATTATTCATATCATTTTAGAGTTTTGAAAATATGGGGTGACCGCTTGGGTTGGGGCCCGGGGGCCGGAGCGGAACGCGCCGGAAGCATCGGTCGGGCTTCCTCTTGGCTACGAGGACAAGAGCTTGTCTCCGCCGGAGGAGGCGGGGGGTATCTTCCCCGCCCCCTCTACGGAGAAATCAGCGCCTTATGATTCCAAGCGGGCCGGTCTGGCCCCCGGGCCCTGGAACCCCTTGGCCCTAAAGACACACCTTTCTTCAAAGATCTAAACCAAAAGCCGGATTCTTAAAAAAGGGGGCAGTGGGCCCGTAAACCACTGCCCCGAAAGGAGGGATGGAGTCTATTTCTTAGAGTAGTCGTACCAGCCCTTGCCAACCTTTTCTCCATAGCGGCCCTGGACATATTTTTCCACGACGCTCGGGGAAGGGAGATCGGCCCGGTCGCCAGTTTCTCGGAACCGCTCCATCGACCGGATATAGTTCAGATCGATCCCCGTGAGGTCCATGAGCCGGAACGGCCCCATCGGGTGGCCGGCCCCATATACGCAGGCCTTGTCGATGTCCTCGATGTTCGCAATGCCCATCTCCAACATCCACAAGGCTTCCCGGGCGATCACCTTGAAGATCCGGTTGAGCAGGAAGCCTTCGACCTCCTTTTTGATGAGCACCGGGATCTTCTCAATCTTCAGGGACAGGTCCATGGTGATCTTGGCCGCCTCGTCGGAAACGTGGGGGCCCTTCACTACCTCGACGAGCTTCATCACCAGCGCCGGGTTGAAGAAATGCATATTCAGCACTTTGGCCGGCCTTTTTGTGGCGTCGGCGACGAGCGAGCTCACTAAGTACGAGCTGTTGGTGGCTAAAATGGCATGGGGGGGAGTGAAGGCATCTAATTGGGCAAAGACCTTTCTCTTGATGTCGAGAACCTCGGTGGCGGCTTCGATGACGAAATCCGCCTCTTTGGCGGCTTCTTTGAGGTTGGGGGTAAAGGAGATGTTCTTGCGGGCCGCCTCGGCCAATTCCTTGGTCATCTTTCCCTTTTCCACCCTTCCGGGAAGATACGTGTCGGCGAATTTCTCGGCCTTCTTCAGGATTTCCGGGACTACATCGGTGCAGGCGGTCTTATATCCATGGATCGCACAGAGAAGAGAGATCTGATGGCCCATGTTCCCCGCTCCCACAACACAGATCTTCTTGATATCGTCAACGGTCATGGTTTTCTCCTTTCGTCGAAAGAGTGCTGCCGTGCGGGTGTCCTGCCGTGCTGCAGTAAAAACGTTTTGACGGCAACACAGCAGCACATTACGCTTCTCTTTCAATAATCGTGGCCACGCCCTGGCCGCCGCCCACGCAGGCATTGGCCAATCCGTAACGGCTCCCCTTTTTTTCCAGGATCCGGGCCAGGGTTCCCACCAAGCGGACGCCGGTGGCGCCCAGGGGATGCCCGATGGCCAGCCCGCCGCCCATGACGTTTACCTTGTCCGGATTGATGCCCAATTCCTTAATGCAATACAGAGGGACGATGGCAAAGGCCTCGTTGATTTCCCAATAATCGATGTCCTTTACCTGCAAACCCGCGCTGGCCAGGGCTTTCTTGCTGGCCGGAACCGGCCCGGCGCCCATGATTGTGGGATCGACCCCGGCGAACCCGATGGACCGGATCGTCGCCAAGGGTTTTATCCCTTTCTTTTTGGCAGTTTCCTTGGACATGAGAATCATGGAAGTGGCGGCCGCATTCAAAGGGGAAGAGATCCCGGCGGTGATGACCCCGTCGGGCTTATAGGCCGGTTTGAGGTCCTTCAACTGCTCCAGGGTCGTATCCCCGCGGACCGCCTGGTCCTTGTCCACGATCATCTTTTTGCCATCACCCTGCTCCGCTTCCACGGGTAAGATTTCGTCCTTGAAGAAGCCTTCGGCCTGAGCTTTGGCCGCTAACTGGTGGGAGCGAACCCCCCAACGATCCATATCTTCTTTTGTGAGACCGCTCATGGCAAAGAGTTTTTCCGCGGTCAATCCCATGTTCATGGTGGTCATCATATCCCAGTGTTTGTAAGACGGATCGGTAAAAAGGCGCATGTTTGGGGAAATGGGGCCTTTTTCACCAACCACGGCGCCCATCGCCACCCGGGTCATGTGCTCCATACCGCCGATCATGACCGTATCGGCATAGCCCATAGAAATTTCCATGAAGCCGATGTGAATGCCGGCCATGGCAGAGCCGCATTGCTGGTCTACGGATTTAGCGGCAATGGTCTGGGGAAGATTGGCCAGGAAGAGCGGAAAACGGCCGCCATAGCTCCACTGTTCATTCACCCCCATGGCCGATCCCACGATGAAATCGTCGATTTCCTCTGCCTTGATCCCGGTCCGTTTGATCACCTCCGGAAGGAGCTTGGAGAGGAGATCGTCTGATCTCATTTTATGAAACCAATCTCGGGGCGGGTCGTTGGGGCGGGAGCGGGACTGCGCCGTCCGCAGGAATCCAGCAATCACAACATCTTTCATCTTTGACCTCCTTTTGAAATGAGTATAGAGCAGAGGGTATAGAGCATAGAGTCAAAGAAGCAATCATTTAGCGTTTTGAACCGAAAGTCAAAATTGAATTGAAAATTGAAAATTTCAAAGTGCAAAATGCAAATTATTTCGAAAGATCCGGCTCAATTTTCAATTTTCATTTTGAATTTTGCAATTTGCAATAAAGTTTAACTACTTCTTATTCCGCCTTACGCCTTTCTCTTTGCCCTATGCCCTCTGCGTTTATCATTAAATCTCTGCGCTCTCTGCGGTGAATTATTTTTTCTTTCGGCTTATCTCCCTCTCCCGGCTCACGGGAGAGGGGCGGGGTGGGGGTGACCACCTGGGAAGAAGACAACACCCAAATCTGACCCCGCCAACCCTCACCCTATCCCTCTCCCAATCTTGGGAGAGGGGATTTTTTATTTTCCAAATTGTAAATCTCTGCGTTCTCGGTGCGCTCTGTGGTGAGTTACTTTTTTTCTTTCGGGGATTCCGGGTTTTTGGGTCTGTCCGGGATGCCGGCGAGTTTCTTCACCATTTTTTTGCGGGTTTCAATGTCATACTGGGTGGTAATGGCAATCGCTTCCATGATGGGGGATCCGCCGCCGTGGAAGGCCCCGTAGCTGTGAATCCCGCCGGTTGCCGAACAAGCCAGATCCCCAACATAACGCCAGAGCTGAGCCGCATCTTCCGGGGGAATCTCCGGGTTCCGGGTAATGTATTTTAAGAGAAGGTCTCTGGTTTCCGGGTTCATGAAATCCCCCTCGTGGGGGAAGGTGGCCGGCATGCCTCCAGAAACATCACAGAGAATTTCCGCCTCCCGGAACACCGCTTCCCCGGTCAGACATCGGCCCACATTCGCGTAAATGGAATGGGGAATGTAGCTTCCCGGGCCATAAGGCCTGAACCCCATTCCCGGAATGTAAACTTCCGGCTTACCCATCTCCGAGGCTGTGAAGCCGGCGGCATAGCCGAGTTCGGACACGCGAATGATCTCCGCCAGCTTGTCCCGCACATGGGAGGCCTTGGCGATGCCGTTGTACTCCGCCGCCAGAGCGACGGTCCCCAGCA
>Ga0315278_10002117_pt1 | contig 17613 bp, 16 predicted proteins | sample YL17G06_0_MG_FD_203880 | JGI IMG/M metagenome (GOLD analysis project Ga0315278, IMG submission 203880) | Sediment microbial communities from Yellowstone Lake, YNP, Wyoming, USA - YL17G06_0 | ecosystem: Environmental > Aquatic > Freshwater > Lake > Sediment | place: USA: Wyoming | collected... | reverse complement strand
ACCTGGAGACACGGCGCCCAAGGCCGCGTTGAAGGTCACATTCCCCTTCTGTTTGTTCAGAGCCAGGCGCCCGGCCCAGCCGCTCAGGGAAGCGGCCTCGTGATCAAGCGCCAGGTGATCAACGTCAGGACGCTGGAAATAATGCAATGATGAGCGCTGCAAATCAAAAATATATTCGCGGCTGCCGGCAACGCGGGTCGCACCCAGCCAACCGGTCAATGCCCAACTCCGGTCTTTTCCGATCTGCAACCAGCCGTCGGCCCCCAGGGCCAAGGCCTGCTTGGCTAAAATATTTTTCAATCCCGGATCGTTCAGATCGCGCCAGACGCCGGTGGCAATGAATCCCAGTCCCTGCCGCCCCTGGTTAAACTCCTTCTGGACGCGCAGGACACTGTAATCACTGAACGGTTCGACCTCCCGGCTGGAGCGGCTGCCGGCGTTGTCCAGGATCGCGTACTCGCGCGAAGTCACAGCACTCAGGAAACCGATGTTCCAGTTGCCCGCCACCTTGCCGCTCAGCTTGGCCGCGCCCAGGATCTTGGTCATTTCCGGATAATCGATATAACCTTCACTATCGACGCTGCCTTGCGGAGTCTGGCCGACGCGGCGGCTGTAAAAAAATTCGGGGTTGCCCCAGTTGAATCCGAAATTGCTGTTGGCTCCACCGTAGCCGAAAGCGAAAATATTCGCGCCTTCGATAAAAAACGGCCGCTTCTCGGAATAATACGTTTCGAAAGCCGACAAATTGACTTCGGCCGGATCAACCTCGACCTGACCGAAATCGGGGTTGAGGGAAAGGTCAAGGGTCAGGTTGCTTTTCAGACCATACTTCAAATCAAGACCGACGCTGGCGAACAGGTCGCTGCCGGTGCGAAAAGGATTTCCTTCCTCACGTGGACTGAAAGCCAGTTTGCCCACCGTGTAGGGCATGGCTTCAAAATGGCGGCCGGGACGGATGCCGCGGATGCCGGTCAAACGGGCAAAACGCGAAACAAAACCATTCTCTTCCTTGGGAACCCAGGAGAAATAATCCTGTTCGTTCCGGCGCTGGATGGTGCGCTTGAAATTGACCCCCCAAGTGTACTCGTCACGGACGGGAAAGCGCAGCTGGTCGTAGGGAATGCGCATTTCCACCGTCCAGCCCTGCTCATCGATCCTGGCGGCACTTTCCCAAACTCCATCCCAAGTGCTGTCATCCCATTCGTCATTGTAAAGGGTCTTGTCGATGATCGAGCCGGCAGGATTGACGCTGAACTGATAGCCGCTGCGCTTGTCGAAATAAGGGTCGACCGCGAAACTGAACCAGTCGGAATCGAGTTCATCGTCACGGCGGCCTAGCAGGCTGACGATCTTCGCAGGTTCGGAATCATACAGCCGGGCGGCCAGGTACAAAGCTTTCTCGTCAAAAGCGATCCAGACTTCGGTACGCTCGCTGGCCGGCTTGCCGTCGGCAGGATTGCGCTGAATAAAATCGCCGGTTCCGGTTCCCTGCCACACGGCTTCCGTGAGCCGGCCATCGATATGCATGGTTTCCTCAATCCGTTTGGCCGACACTTCGCGGCCGGAGGCCGGCACGATTTGCGCTTCAACAAGCAATACACCCCAAACCATCCCTATGACGAAAAAATAAATTTTTTTCATGCTGCGAACCCTTCCTAATTTTTTCGGATTGCCGTCTTAATATTATTTAGACGTATGGAGGGACAAAAAAGTTTCCAGCCACTTCCCTGTCCAGTTCGCTTGAGGCCGGCAGTGCCGGGCGGAGCAGTGTGCCTTTGCTCTTGCTTATAAAAAATATGCTACAGCCAGCAGCAAGTCGGTCAAAATTACCAGGGCCACGTTCAAACCCTGGGCCGGGACCAGGCGGGCTGCATGGTCATGGTGCTTCAGGGTCATGAAAACTGCGGCAACACCCAGGGGCAGCGTGGACAGGGCGATGAGAACGGTATAGGGTATGTTCAGGATAAAAGGTCCGGCCGCGATCAGAGCAAACAGCAGGAACACCGCGCAGGCATAGATCACAGCGCTCTTCTTTTTGCCGAAAAAAATGACCAGGTGGCGGCGTCCGCCCTGGCGATCGGCTTCGGCGTCTGGAAATTCATTTAAAAAAAGCAGCAGCGCGGTCAGTATTCCAGGCACAATGGCAATGTAAATAATGTCCGGAGTAATAAATCGGGTCAGGGCATAATGACTGCCGATGACCACAAAACTACCCAGCGTCAAGCCGCTGACGAATTCGCCGATCAGCCATTTGGCCAGGTGGGAAGTATAAAACCGGATGGCCAGAGCTCCGCAAACCATGAAGAACAAAATAGGCCAACCACTGGTCAGGCAGAAATAAAGACCGATGGCTCCGGCAGCCAGCAGAGCGAGATAAGCCGCCCATGTCACGAGGCCAATGGTTGTCTGACCCGCTTGCAGCATGCCGCTGCCGCCGCTGAAAGGGGTGCGCACGGTGTTTTCGTCGATTTTACTTTTATAATCGGCTATCTCGTTGAAAAGATTTACGGACACATGCGCCAGGACAACGCCCGCCAGCAGCAGCAGGGAATGACCGAAATGGCCGAAACCATGCCAATGCGCAGTGGCGATACCGAGAAGGGAAAGAGCGACAGCCAGTATTAAAAATGGTCCGCGGATTTGCTGGAACCAAACGGCCAACAGGTGTTTTTTCGACACATTAACCTCCGGGGCTTGGCACTGGTTTGCTGATTTTAAATCAAGCAGCCGGAACTTGCAAGCCAAAGCTCCAAGTTCATTCCGCCGTTGCATCAAACCGGGGTTTCTGCTACCATGATCAACGATGCATTTCATTACAAAACACATTCAACCTGGCTGGTCTATCCATGATTGTTAAAGCCCTGCTTTCACTGTTCATTCTGCTCCAATCAGGCGCGATCCTGGTGGACAAAATCGCCGCTGTGGTCAATGAGGAAATCATCACCATCCGCGACATCGAACGGGCTATTGCTTTTTATCCATTGCTCAGGCAAAAAAATGAAACCGAGGAAGCTTTCTATTTCAGAGCACTGTCCGACCTGATCAATTACAAGGTGATTTTCCTGGAATTCAGTGACGAATTCAACTTGAGCGAAAAAGATTTCGAACCGATCCAGACACCGATTCTCAATAAAGCCGGATCTTTGGAAAAACTGCTGGCCATGCTGAACAATTTCACCATGAATTGGAGCGATTTCCAGAACTTCATCAGGGAAAAAGTGCTTTACGAAAAAGTTCTCAGGGAAAAATTTCAAATGGAAATAACCGTCCCCTTTAACGAAATTGAAAATTTCTACAACAGCGACTATTTGCCCTCTCAAAAACAACTCGACCTGGCACCCCAGACCCTGATCGAAATGGCCCCGGTGATTGAAAAATATCTGCGCCAGCTGCGTACCGACGAACAACTTTCCGCATGGCTGAATGATCTCCGCGCCAATTTTAAAATCGAGATCAAGTTAAGGAGCCGCCAATGAACCTTTTCGAAAAACCGCCGGCCAAGACGCATTTCATTGACAGCCTGCAAAGCGGCGACAATGTCAGCTGGTATTACCGCATCCAGGAAATAGTCAAAAAAAAGACAAAAAACGGGGACAATTTTTTGGACCTGACGGTGATGGATAAAACCGGCCGCATGCCGGCAAAAATCTGGAACGACGTCGATAAATATTTTAAATTGATCCAAGCCGGAGAAATTTACAAAATCAGCGGTGAAATCAAGGACTACAAAGGCAAAAAGCAAATCACCGTCAACCACCTGCGCGCCATCGCCGCCAGCGACACGGACTTTAACCAGGCCGACTATAATGAAATTCCGCCTTTCGACAGTGAGGCGCTGCTGCAGAAAATGTTTTCCCTGCTCAACGCCCACCTGACCAATCCGCATTTGCTGCAACTGCTGGAATTATTCAGGCAGGAATACGGATCAACCTTGCAGCAAGCTTATGGCGCCCAAAAAATTCATCATGCCTTTGCCGGAGGCCTGCTGCAGCACACGTATTCAATTCTGGAAATGGTATTGGCCCTCGCTCCCCATTATGACCTGGACAAGGAATTGCTGCTCGTCGGCGCCCTGTTTCACGATATCGGCAAAACTGCCGAATTTAAAACCCAACCCGCCCTGGAAACCACGCTGGAGGGAGGTTTGCTCGGGCATGTCGTCATCAGCCTGACCATTTTTTTAAATTTAAAAAATAGAATCCTTGATTTTCCCGCTGCCCTCAGCACCCGCATCCAGCATTTGATAGTCTCGCACCATGGTGAAAAGGAATACGGCGCGCCTGAAGTCCCCAAAACCCGGGAAGCCTACCTCCTGCACCTGCTCGATTTATTGGATTCACGCATGAATATTTTCAGCGAGCAGCTTAAAAGCGGCGACGGCCAGAAACTTTTTTCAGAATTCAACCAGGCTCTGGGAACGCGGATACTGCTTGCCAAGGAATAAAGCCGCTCCCATTTGCCCTGCCTGCGGCTCAAACGCCGCCCTGCCTTTTGAAAATGAAAAAAACGTCCGGTTCGAACAGACATTCAGTGAAATTATCCTGACCATATGTTTTTTGTTCCTGCTCCTGTTCATTGTTTTTTTGCTTTTCCTGCTCAGCCACGCCAGCCTGCCCATCAGCCTGCTGGGCATCCTGATTTTGTTTTTACTCTGGCGTCAAAAAAAAAACCGCCGCCCATTGCGCCGCCGACGCGGTCACTATGTCTGCCTGGATTGCAGCCACAATTTCAAGGCCTGATCAAACCCAGCTGCGCTGCGAAGTCCCCTGCAAAGGGGGGATAAGTACCTTAAGAGCATTATAGCAAATTCGAAAATTTGTTAGCGTTTTACAACAAATTTTGAATTTGCTATCTAATGCTCTTATCCAGCCTGGCTGGGTAGAAAACAAATTAACTTGTTTTTTAACAAGCTAACCCTGCTGCGCAGGATAAGTACCATAGAAAGCAAATCATCTTGTTTTTCAACAAGTTGATTTGCTTTAAGGTACTAATTTGTTTTAAGGTACTAAAAAAAACGCTGGCTCTCCTTGAAAGACATTTCGCCTTTCAATACGCGGTTGAGGATTTTTTGCGAAATGGTCAAATTGCCGATTTCTGAAATTTTTTTATCAAGATTAAACAGATCTTTTTCCTTGAAAAAAGATTTTTCCTGCTTGTCCATGATGAAAATTTCATAAAAAATCTCGTCACGGCTATACCCGCTGGACTGGCATTCCGGGCAGCCTTTTTCCTGAAAAATCTGGTAACTGCTGCCCAGGTTCATTTTCTTGAATAATTCCTGGGCCGGCAACGGATTGGGTATTTTGCAGATCGGGCAAAGAATTTTTGCCTGTCTTTGAAATATCAGCAAGCGCAAATTTTCAGCCAGGTAGGAAAGGGGAACTTCATATTCACTTTCCATTTTTTCAAAAATTTCTGTGTAGGAAAACCCTTGAAGTTCAATGAATAATTTGCCCATTTCTACAAATTGTAAAAACTGGTTGTCATAATTTTTTTGAAAATAATCAAACAAAAACATGGAGTCCGGTTTAAAAAAAAGCAAATTTTTATACACCGAGTTGGCCACATCGCTGCTTTGATTCTCAATCTGAAAAAACCTTTCGTTGCGCAAAATCACGTTGTTTTCCACGGTGGCGATCCGTTCCGACCCCATGGTATTCATCAACGCATACAAGGTTTCATTGACCTTGCTGAAGGCGGGACCGGCCACGATGAACAAACCGTTGGGTTTTTCCAAAATGGCCCGCAAGCGATCCGCTTCATCACCTTCCAGATTCAAATCCGTGTTTTTTTTGGAAAAATCACTGAGATTGCTTATTTCAAAGCGCAAATTTTCCTGGGCGGAACCTGAGTAAAAAAAGACTTTAATTTGCAAATGACTTAAATTTTTGTTCAGGTTCAACAAAGATTCCTGGGCTGTGTTTTTTGCATTTGCCTTGATACCGCATATTTCCTTTATCTTTGCGAAAAACTCCTTTGGGTCTTCGATGGCTTGTTGAATCGGTGAAAGCAATTCTCCATTGCGATAAAAAATATTGAGCTTACCGGACTTGAATTCAAAAATAACAGCGGAAACTTTTCCTAGCACTGCCGATTTGATCAGGGAATTCAAGAGTTTGAGATGACGGGTGCTGGCCAATGACGTGTAAATTTTTATGTCTTTTTCGCTGTTTTCCATGTTTTTCAGCAGGCTTTCAATTTCTGCTTTGGGTGCCAGGTAGGGGATCAGCTTAAAATTTTGCAACTCGGTGCTTTGCTTCAGCTTGGGAAGCTCGCTGCTGGAATAAAAAGCGAAACGCAGCATGCGACCGCCGGCGATTTCCTGGATTTCAATGGGCACTATTTTCTGATCGAGGCAGAAATCCTTTCCGATCTGGCGAATCAGGTCACTATCGACCTTGATATCTTTCAAATCGATGGTTTCCACATTTTTCTGATTCAACAGGTACAATTGCAATTCGTTGGGGGTAATCAGGGACATCATGATCAGCACTTCCCCAAGTTTTTTATTGACGATTCTCTGCTTGTCCAGCGCCGAGCCCAGCTGCTCAATCGATATTTTACCGGCTCTCATTAAAATATCACCGATTTTCAAATACTGGGAATCGGAGGCGGCAGCGGAGTCAGGGAGCAATTCCTGTGGATAGTTTTTAAAAAAATTTTTCTTATAATCTTCCGCGGCGTCGCAAAAACATTTCAGGCAAAAAGGGCAGATTTTTGTCGGATAGGCATGGCTGCAATCTGGGGCGGACACCGCGTCAAATTCTGCCTGGCAATACCAGCAAACAATAAAATATGATTCAGACTGGCCCATTTCCTATCTCGAAAACCCTTTTCTTCATTTTATTTATAGCAAATAAAAGAAAAAAAATCAACAACGAGCAAAATTCTGTTCCATGTTGGCCCTTACCCTTGTTTGAGAATTGGCCGGTTTTCTGTTAAAATACGATTTGGCTTCAGGCGCTTAAAATGGAGCCAGGAGTGAAAAATGAAGGATGAAAAAGTTTTTGACGTATCCATGATTTATATCCAAAACACTTCGGCCAGTAACTATTCCCTTGAATTTTACTGCCGCGACAAGAATATAAAATTGAATTTCAGCGCGGTTGAAGGTATTGAAATCATTGCCAAAATTCCCATGGAACTCAAGAGTTCGTTCATACAGTTGACTGAAAATATGCCCAAGGTCTGGAACATGAAGATGGTCTATCCGATGAATTTTAAAATCAGCTACAGCGGCAGAATCACCATTGAATCAATGTGATGCAGAATCAACCGCCAGTTAAAAACCCATGATCGGCGAAGACACCCTTAAAAAAATCAGAAAGATAGAAATCATTTCGCGTAAAGCGGCCCGCGATGTCTTTGCCGGGGAATACCATTCGGCATTCAAAGGCCGGGGCATGGAATTTTCCGAAGTACGGGAATATCAGTTTGGCGATGATGTCCGCTTCATCGACTGGAATGTCTCATCACGCCTGGGCCGTTTGTTTGTCAAACAATTTGTTGAAGAAAGGGAACTGACCATCATTTTGGCTATCGATCTTTCGGCGTCCCTGCAGTTTGTCTCAGGCAATAAAAGCAAAAAAGATATCGCCGCCGAGTTGTCGGCACTGATTGCGTTTACGGCCATGCTCAACAACGACAAAGTCGGGTTATTGATATTTACCGATCGCATTGAAATTTTTGTTCCTCCCAAAAAAGGCCGTACCCATTTGCTGCGTTTGATCCGCGATATCATCGAATTCAACCCCCAGGGCCGGGGCACCGCCATCGGCAGCGCCATGGCTTATTTGACTTCGCTGATGAAGAAAAAAGCCGTGGTCTTTTTGATTTCTGATTTTTTGGACGATCATTTTGCCACCGCGCTGAAAATCGCCGGACGCAAGCACGACCTGATCGCCGTTACGATTCATGACCACCGGGAACTTGCGGCACCGCGACAGGGGATTTTTCAGCTCAAGGATTTGGAAAGCGGCGAAGATTTCAGCGCCGATTTCAGCCGCGCGTCTGTCCGCTCTGACTATCAAAATATCAACCGTACCCGCTCGGCTCAGCTGGCCGAGCTTTTTCGCAAGTACAGCATCGATGCCATCACCATCGGTTCGGAAACCAATTACGAAAAACCGCTTTTTGATCTGTTTCTAAAGCGCAAGCACAAGTTCGCCCGATGATAATTTGCCGCCTGCTTCTGATTGTGCAGATCGTAATCCTGCCGCGGTTGATCGACGCCGCCCAAGTGACCTTGTCCGCTTCGACCCTAACCGCAACCATCGCCGAACATGTGGAATTGCGCCTGATCGTGCGCAGTCTTGAAAACATTGATGAAATCAAAGTTTCCGTCCCGGCCGGTGATTACGATATCCTCAGCCGTCAAAGTCAACCGCTGATCAAAACCACCGAATGGCGTACTTTTGAACAGGTGATCACCATCGCTTTTTTTAAAACCGGGGACTTTTCCGTCGGGCCCATGACTATTGAACTGCTGTCAGCCAAAGAGGTGAAGGAAAAAGAACAAAGCGACACGATAACCATCAAGATCCGGTCAGTGCTAAGTGAAAACGACAAGGACATCAAGCCTTTGAAAAAACTGCTGCCCATCAAAGGCAACCCGCTGCATCTGCTGAAATACCTGGCCGGCGCCGGATTGATCCTGCTGCTGGTCGTATTCATACTGATCCTGAAACGCAAAATGAAAAAAGAATCTGCGCCTGCAGCCATTTCCCTGCCTGCGGCCGAAATTGAAATGGAACTGCGCATCAGGGAATTGTGGCAGAAAAAATTGCCGCAAAAAGGAGAACATAAATTATTTTTTATCTTGTTGGGAGAAATCATCAAACATTTTCTGGAACGCACATACAGTTTCAACGCTGCTGATTTGACCACTACGGAAATCAATGCCCAGCTTAAAGGCAGCGAAAAAGACAGTGACATTGTGGTCTGCCTGGAAAATATTTTCCAGCAGGCCGACCTGGTAAAATTTGCCGAACAGATTCCGGAAATGACGGTCATCAACACCCTGGCTGAAAAAATCGCTGCCGTGACCGGTAAGTACAAAAAAAGACGCAGCCTGACCGAGGCGAACCATGTTCAGACTGGCCGCTAAAACTTACCTCCTGCTTCTGCTCTTATGGCCGTTGCTGGTGTGGTGGAACCGATATCTGATTCGCCAAGGGCAGCGCCACATCTGGTTTGCCGCCAAAAAATTACTACCTGCTGCAGCGCCGACTTGGAAAGGTGTATTTCTGAAAAACCTGAATCGCTGCAAAATAGCTGCTTGGCTGCTTTTCATCCTGGCCATGGCCCGGCCGCAACTGCTCAACACCTTTCAGGTGCAAGAGCAGAAAGGCATGGATATGCTCCTGACCCTGGACATATCGGGTTCCATGGCTTCCATCGATTTCAAGCCCAAAAACCGGCTCGAAGTGGCCAAGGAAGTCATCGCCGCTTTTATTGAAAAACGCAAGACCGACCGCCTGGGGCTGGTAATTTTTGCCGCCACATCCTACACCAAATGCCCGCTGACCGTCGATTACGATATTCTGAAATTTTATCTGCAGGAAACGGACCTCGGCGAATTGGAGGACGGAACCGCGCTGGGCATGGCTTTGGCCACGTCCGTCAATCGCATCCAGCATTCGGGGGCCAAGACCAAAATCATCATCCTGCTCACCGACGGCGTGAACAATCGCGGTGAAATCGATCCGCGTGACGCCGCCAAGATGGCCCGGGACTTTAACATCAAGGTCTACACCATCGGCGTCGGCATCCGCGGCGAAGCCCCCTACCCGGTCCTTGATTCCTTCGGTCGCCAGCAGCACGTCATGGTCAACGTGGAAATCGACGAAGCCTTGCTGCAGGAAATCGCCAAAACCACCGGCGGCATGTATTTCCGGGCCACCGACCGCGACTCATTGCAGAATATTTTCAGCGAGATCGACCGCTGGGAAAAAACCAAGATCAGGACCAAAACCTATTACGAAACCACCGAGCTGTTCCCCTATTTCCTGGCTCTGGGGCTGCTGATTCTTTTGTTCGTCGAAACCGCCCGCCGCTCCTTCTTGCGCACACTGCCCTAAGGATATATTAATTATTTCAACTTGAAAATTAATTAAATTGAAGGTATTATTATTCCGGAGAGATAGATGAAAAATATTAAATATGTCGTTTATCGCGAAGATAAATATTTCGTGTCCCAATGTCTTAATGTAGATGTGTCCAGCTTCGGCACAACCCTCGACGCGGCAGTTGCCAATTTGAAAGAAGCATTAGAATTATATTTTGAAGATAATAAGGAAGCGGTCGAATTTCGCTCCATTCAAGAGGTGGTGCTCGGCGAAACCCGGGTCCATGCCTAAGCTTTATTCCTCCAAATGGATTATCACGATTCTTGAACGCCACGGGTTCATACTCATTGGCCAACGCGGCAGCCACAAGAAATTCCGCAAGAATGACAAAACGGTAATTGTCCCAGATCCGCGCCACGAAATCCCTATGGGAACTTTTCATTCTATCCTTCGCCAAGCCGGATTACAAAAAAGCGATTTCAAAAAGTAGCCTGCCCAGAAGTGATATTATGCCGATGGCAAGGATATATACAATTTGTACCCACCCTTTAAACTATCAACCAACAGATATGATGAAGTCGAGGTTGAAATAGTTTGTCCGATAGCGTTTCCCGTCAGCGGCAGTTGTTAAGAAATCCTTAACAACTGAATCTTCCCGCAATTCACCTTCCCGAAAAATGTTCCGGATATGCATGCTGACATTGGGAATTGACGTTTGCAACAGTTCAGCTATCTGGTTTTGAGTCAGCCAAACCGTCTCATTCTCAAGACGGACTTGAATCCGGGTTTTGCCATCTTCGGTCTGGTATAGAATAATTTCAGAAGCGGGTTTTTGCTCATTTTGCATCTTACTTCTGCTCCACAATTTTTATCTCATCCTCTTTCAATCCGTACAATTCATAACCTAACTTGTTGATTTCGTGGTAAGTTCTTTCAATGTGGAGTTGAATAAGCCCGATCAGACCTTCCAGTTTCTCCCGATTCTTGTCCATGGTGTCCATCTCTCTCGCTATGACTTTATTAATATTTACTATAACGCTTTGCCAAAATGAAAGCAAACAACGTATTGATTCAATAATGAGTCTGGTGGATCCGTCGTAGGGACAATTCACAGAACAAATCATCCGCCCCATCCAGGCGGATTTGATTTGTCTGTCTCCCTTGGGGACGAATTGCCCCGGCTCGTTTACACGCCTGGATTTTATCTTTTATTTGCAAAAGAACAGCACCAGCAGCTGGGCCGCGAGGATGCGCAGGAAGGTGACCAAAGGATAGACGGTGGCGTAGGTCACGGCCGGGGCGTCGGAGCCGACGTAGCTATTGGCAAAGGCCAGGGCCGGCGGATCGGTCATGCTGCCGGCCATCAGGCCGCACAATTCCAGGTAGTTGGTGCGCAAAACCAGGCGGGCGAACAGCACGACCAGCAACAGCGGCGCCAAGGTGATCAGCGCTCCGCAGCCGAGCCACATCAGGCCGCTGCCGCGCACCAGCGTGGGAACGAAACCGGCACCGGCGCGCAGGCCGACGCAGGCCAGGAACAGGACAATACCCAGCTCGCGCAGCATCAGGTTGGCACTGCGCGGCACGTAGGCGGAGAAACGGCCGATATTGCCGAAACGACTGATCAAAATAGCCATGATCAGCGGCCCGCCGGCCAGGCCGAGTTTCAGGGGCATAGGTATGCCGGGAATTACCAGCGGCAGGCTGCCCAGCAAAACACCGGCGATGATGCCCAGAAAAACCGGCAGGATTTCCGGAATGTCCAGTTCCTTCATGGAATTGCCCAATTCAACGGCCAGCTGGCCGACCATGTCCTCGCTGCCCACAGCGGTCAGCCGGTCTCCGAACTGCAGATGCACGCCGGGATTGGGCACGAATTCGATGCCGGCGCGGCCGATGCGGGTAATATTCAACCCGAAGCGCTGGCGCAATTGCAATTCGGCCAAGGAGCGGCCGATCACTTTTTTCTGCGAAACCAGGATATGGCGGACGATCAGTTGCCCGGGAATTTTTTTCAGATCGACCGCGCTTTCGTCACCGACCAGCAGGCGCAATTTTTGCAGGCTCGATTTTGAACCGACGACCAGCAGCACGTCGCCAAGCTGCAGCGGTGTGTCATGGGCGGGAGTGAAAAGTTCCTCCTGGCGCAAAATACGCGACACCACGATATCGGCCTGGATCACGGCGGCCAGTGCCGACAGCGGCTGGCCGGTCAATTGCGGATTTTTCACTTCCAGGTTGATTGTATCCGGAACCGGGAAGATGGCAGCCTGGCCTTGGGCGAAAGCCTCTTTTTCCTTGTCCAGCCCGATTTTAAAAGCCCGGCGCGCAATAATCATGGACAGGATCACCCCAATCACACCGAAGGGGTAGGCCAGCGCATAAGCCAATCCGGCCTGGCGCACGGCTGCAGCGGGGACAGTGGCCACATCTTTCAACGCCTGCTGGGCCGCTCCCAGGCTGGGGGTATTGGTGACAGCCCCGGTCAGAATCCCGACCATGGCTTCCAACGGCAGCGCCAACAACCAGCGCAGCAAAACAGCGACGCCGACACCGAGAAAAACCACGGCCGCGGCCAGGAGGTTGATGGTCAATCCCTGCTTGCGGAAAGAAGCGAAAAAACCAGGCCCGACCTGCAGGCCAATCGAATAGACGAACAGGATCAAACCGAAGTCCTTGACAAAATCGACGATATTTTCATTGATGCCCAGCTGAAAATGCGCGGCGACAATGCCGGCAAAAAGTACGCCGGCGATGCCGAAACTGACCCCGAAGAAGCGGATCTTGCCCAACAGGATACCAATCCCGATGACCAAGCCAAGGAGCAGAATAGCGTGGGCGGTTGAATCCTGCAGCAAAAGCTCAGTGAACCATGTCATCTTAGATTACTCCGCATTTTTTCAGGGTTGGGATAAAATATTCTAGCCTTTCGCTGAGCAATTGTCAAACCGGGCATAGCTGGAAAGCCAATGCCAAACACCGTCCGCATCGATCTTGACAGCCGTCTTCGGCTCTGCTACATTTCATATTTCGGAACAAGGAGTCATCCATGCTGACCTTGCTTTTTTTATTGGCCATTGGCGCTTTTGTTCTGGCTTATATTTTTTACGGCCGTTTTCTTGGTAAAAAATTCGACCTGGACGACAGCCGGCCTACTCCGGCTCACAGCGAATACGACGGCGTGGACCGGGTCCCGACCCACAAGGCGGTCCTGCTCGGCCACCATTTTTCATCCATCGCCGGGGCCGGGCCGATCGTCGGGCCGATCGTGGCCGCCAGCGCCTTTGGCTGGGGACCCACCCTGCTCTGGGTAGTGCTGGGAGCCATTTTTATCGGCGGCGTTCACGATTTTTCAGCCCTGATCGCCTCGGTCCGCCACCAGGGGCGTTCCATCGCCACCATCGCCCGCGAAACCATGTCGCCCCTGGCCTACAAACTGATGCTGGTTTTTATCTGGCTGGCCCTGATCTATGTGCTGGTGGTGTTCACCGACCTGACCTCGGCCACGTTCATTGCCGACGGCGGCGTAGCCTCATCCTCTTTGCTGTTCATGCTCCTGGCTGTCGGTTTCGGCCTGGCGGTTTACCGCTTTAAAATAAAGGTCTGGCGCGCATCGCTGTTTTTCGTCACCCTGGTCTTCCTGGCCGTCTGGGTCGGCCAGCAGATCCCGCTTCAGGCCGCCAGCATGCCGGTGCTGCTGGGAAACGATCCGGCCAATACCTGGGACATCATTCTCATCGTGTATTGCTTTATCGCTTCAACCACCCCGGTCTGGATCCTGCTGCAGCCGCGTGATTACCTTTCTTCCTACCTGCTCTACGCCTCGGTCCTGGGTGCTTTCATCGGCATCCTCTTCGGCGGCTTGAGCATCGGCTTCCCGGCCCTGACCGCCTGGACAAATCCCCAACTGGGTTCCCTTTTTCCCATCCTGTTCATCACCGTGGCCTGTGGTTCATGTTCGGGTTTTCACGCCGTGGTAGCATCCGGCACTTCATCCAAGCAACTCGACCGGGAAACAGATGCCCGGACCATCGGCTACGGCGCCATGCTCATCGAGGGCACCGTGGCCATCATGGCACTGGTCACGGTAATGATCCTGGCCAAGGGCGACCCCCTGCTCAGTCAGGCACCGCTGGTCATTTACGGGCGCGGCATGGGGAAATTCCTGTCCGTGCTGGGCCTGCCGGAACAACTTGGTTACTCATTCGGGCTGCTGGCCCTTTCCACTTTCATTCTGACCACCCTGGATACCTGCACCAGATTGGGACGCTATATTTTCGAAGAGTTCTTCAATCTGAAAGGAGCACGCAGCCGCTACTTTTCGACTCTGGCCACCCTGGCCTTGCCTGCAGTGTTCGTCCTCATTAACTTGAAAGATGCCCAGGGCAAAGTCATCCCGGCCTGGAAAGCGATCTGGCCCGTTTTCGGCGCTTCCAACCAATTGCTGGCAGCCCTGACTCTGCTGGTCATTACCCTCTGGGTCAGAAAAATGGGTAAAAAATTCATCTTCACTCTGCTGCCCATGCTTTTTATGATCACCATGACCCTTTGGTCCTTGCTGCTGCTCATCCGCCAATACAAGTTTTCAGCCATCGGCCTGATCGCCGTAATTCTCCTGCTGCTGGCCGTACTGCTGATCGTGGAAGCCTTCCGCAGCCTGCGCTCCCGGAAAGACCTGCCGAACGGAAAAGCAGCCTGAGTTTAATAAATTTCGATTTTTAAGAGGCGGCATTCGAGCGGACCGTTGAACAAAGGAAAGCGCCGCGTTGGTTTCAGGCCGATGGCCGGGATCAGCTCCAGGTTGCCGCAGAGCACGTACGCGGTCGAACCCTGGCAGTGTTTCTTTAAAAAATCTCCAAATTCCTTGTACAGGAAACGCGTCGGTTCCAATTCGCCGATACGGATACCGTAAGGAGGATTGCAGATGATGGTGGCGTCCCTTATATCCGGCAGTTCGCGGAAATCCTTGCGCTCCAAGGGCACACCGCGTGTTCCGGCAATCTCGCGCAAATTGCGTCGGGCGGCATCCATGGCCTGGCGGTCCGAATCGCTGCCGCGAATTAACCCATCCGGCAGCGGCCGGACAGCCGCGTCGCATTCGCCGCGCACGCGCTCCCAGACACGGGAGTCAAAATCGGGCAAGACTTCAAAACCGAATTTTTTTCTTTTAAAAGCCGATGGCACCCGGCAATAATACATGAACGCTTCGGCCACGATGGTGCCCGAACCGCACATGGGATCGATAAACGGTTTTTCCCCCTGCCAGCCGCTGAGGCGCACCAGGGCCGCGGCCAGCGTTTCCTGCAGCGGTGCCGCGACCGATTGCACGCGGTAACCGCGGCGGTGCAGCGAACCGCCCGATGTGTCCAGGCTGATGAACGCCTGGTCATGGCGGATACTCAAATGGATCCCCAGGTCGGGATTTTCAGTATCGACATCGGGGCGGCGGCCGCTAATCTCGCGGAAACAATCCACGATGGCGTCCTTCAAGCGCAAGGCGGCAAAATGGGCGTGCGCGATCCGGCTGTCGTGGACATTGGCGAAAACGGCAAACGTCTTCTCCAGGGAAAGGAGCCCTTGCCAATCAAGGGTCCGGGCCGCATCATAAAGCATGGTATCGGAAGCACATGCAAATGAGGCCAATGGCGCCAGCACCCGCGAAACCAGACGCGAACAATAATTGATGCGGTACAGCCCGGCGGCATCGGCCCGGAAATGCAAGCCGCCGCCAACGATTTCAATGTCCCGGGCGCCGAGTTCTGCCAATTCCAGGCTTGCCAGTTCGTCAAGTCCGCGGGCGATTTGGGCAAAATAAAAATTATCTTTCTGATAGGCAAACATGGACGCGCCGGGTTTTAACGCCAGGTCAATTGGCGAGCTGGTTTTTTAAAAAAGCCAGAACTTTGATTGGATCGTGCCCCTTGTCCTTTTCCAAAACACCGGTGGACTGGGAACAGAGCAGCTTGCCCTCCTTGTCCAGTACAGCCAGGGCCGGGTAACCCTGATCCTTGACCCTGCCAAGGAACAGATCGACCAGGTCGCGGTTCAGGGGCTGCCCTGATTTTTCGCCTATGTCGACCAGCAGCACGATGTAACGCTCGGCCAGGATTTTTTTGATTGGTGCATCGGCCCCGAAGAGGGCGTGCAGACGGTGGCACCAGGGGCACCAGTTGCCGCCGAACATCAGCAGGATGTTTTTGTTTTCAAGCCCGGCCGTTTTCACGGCAGCGGCAATTTGCGCCTTCACGTCGGCGCCGGGATCATAGATGTCCGGCCCGTTTTTGCCTTGCTCCGCTGCCGGCAGGATAACGGCCAGCAACATCAGAACGGCAGCCAGGGTCAGACTAAGTTTTTTTATGCCTTCCACTCTTTCTGATTTCATGAATAGGCACCTCCTTGAGAAAAATCAAGGAATCATTCTAAGCAAAAAAAACCTTGATGTCAAAAAATGCAGCAGCAATTGACAAAAATCGTTATTTCGGCTAAAAAATAACCTTAAATGACCGAGAAAATCTATCAAAACGATCCCTACTGCCGGGAAGGCACGGCGCACATCACGGCCAAGGAAAACAGAAACGGCCGCTGGCAAATCCGTCTCGACCGGACAATTTTTTATCCCGAGGGCGGCGGCCAGCCGGCCGACCATGGCTTTATCAACAGCTGCCCGCTCCGCGAACTGGCGGTTGCTGAGGATGATATCGTCCACGTGCTGGATAGCGATCCCGGCCAGGACAAGGTACAATTGGAACTCGATTGGCAACGACGCTACGACCACATGCAGCAGCACACGGCCCAGCATTTGCTTTCGCAGGTTTTGCTCCGCCTGTTCAAAGCCGCCACCCTGTCATTTGCCATCGGCCCCGAACACGCCTCCATTGAAATCGGCCGCGCCGGCCTGAATGAGCAAGAGATCATGGCCGTGGAAGCGGAATGTGCCAGACTGGTTTTCGCCAACCTGCCGATCAGGGTATTTGCGAGCGAAGATGTCTCGACTTTGTCCCTGCGCAAACCACCGAAGCTGCAGGGAGTCATCCGGGTGGTGGAAATCGAAGACTTTGACCAGTCGGCCTGCGGCGGCACCCATTTGAAATCGAGCGCCGAAATCGGCCTGCTTAAAATTATCAAAACCGACCGCGTGCGCGCCAATATCCGGTTGTATTACGTGGCCGGGTTGCGCGCCCTGGGCGACTATCAGCGGAAGCACGAAACCATGGCTCGCATCCAGCATGCCATCACCCTGCCCTTGACGGAAATTCCGGCTCAGGTCGAAAAACTGCTGGCCGAAAAAGACGATCTGCGGCGCGAGCTGAAAAAAATACAGCGCCGGGAACTGGAAAAAGAAATTGAACTTTTGGCCTCCGTCTCTGAGCCCTGGGTGATCCGTGAGTTCAGCGGGTTGGACAGCGTGGACATGCGTTTTTTCGCTGTCGCGCTGATCAATCTGGGCAAACACGTGCTGGCCTATACCCAGGACCCGCAAAAATATATTGTTATCGGCCGTGGGCAGGGAAGCCTGGATTTGCGCTTGATCAGCGCCCAAATTTTC
>Ga0315278_10002115_pt1 | contig 17624 bp, 7 predicted proteins | sample YL17G06_0_MG_FD_203880 | JGI IMG/M metagenome (GOLD analysis project Ga0315278, IMG submission 203880) | Sediment microbial communities from Yellowstone Lake, YNP, Wyoming, USA - YL17G06_0 | ecosystem: Environmental > Aquatic > Freshwater > Lake > Sediment | place: USA: Wyoming | collected... | reverse complement strand
CAAGAAGGCCAGGACGCCGAACAGCTCATGATCATCGCGACCCACATCCCCATCAGTCCGCAAGCGGATCTCATCAACACCAACATCGTCCCGGCATTCTACTGTCCGCCACCCGAAACGGTATCGGCAGTCGAAACCAACCTGATCGCCACACTCCATCGCTATCCGAATCTCATGCTGGTGATGGCCGGGCATCGCCATGTGAACGTGGTGACACCGCAGCCGTCAGCCGACCCGAGCCATCCGGAATACGGTTTCTGGGAGGTTGAAACTGCCTCGCTGCGCGACTTCCCCCGCCAGTTTCGCACCTGGGACATCCTCCGCAACAGCGACAATAGCATCTCCATCGTCACGACCGATGTCGATCCCGTGGTCGAGACCAATTCGCCCGCGTGGAAGGCGATCGGGTATGGCATCGGGGCCGCGCGGATATTCGCCGTCACCGAACTCTCCAACACATGTTCCCATACCTATAATGCGGAGCTGGTCAAGAAATTGACCCCCGCCATGCAGGCGAAGATCTCCGGATACGGCACGGGGCAGCCGTTCCTGGACATCACCAATGACGTTGTGCGCGTCGACACTGCACTTCCCTGCTCCATTGCAGGAACGAACAACCGATATGTGGTCGGCAGCATGTGGGTGTCGAACACGGCCAACGGCCAGTGCCTGTCATTCCCCGCCACGCAGTCATGGGTCTCGGCTGAGGTGACCATCGAACTGTATACCAATACGCTCTATGTCTTTGGCACAAACCTGTTTGGGCAGGCAACCAATGACACGCTTATGGTGGTGGGCATTCCAGAGCCTGCCGTGGTGGGTGTTCTGGCCGTCCTGGCCATCCTTGGATACAGAACGCGCAACTTCTCCTTGGTCGCTCCGTTTCGGTGACGGGTTGGCCGCCCGGAGGCCCGGAACCGCTCGCAGGTCCAGGCGTCCTCGAACTGGCCGGTGGTGTACCAGTGCGGTGAACACACGTGTGGCGCCTTGATCCTGAACTTCCGGCATATGGTGGGCGGCATCCGTGTGCCTTGACGGGCAATGGAGATACCGCCCCAGCCTATGGAGTCGCCGGTCGATCGCCGGTTTTGCCCCTGAGGTGACGCGCGCCCAGGTTGAGGGACGATATGCCCTGTGACACCGCGAACTTCGTGAGTTCGGCGGTGCTTGCCAGGCCGAGCTTTTCCTTGATCCTGGCGCGGTGCTTGTCAACCGTCTTGGCGTCTATGGACAGCCGTCGGGCGATATCGAGCCTGCCCATTCCTTCGGCGACCATTTCGAGAATCTCGCGTTCCCGTAGGGACAGGATATCCAGCGCATTGTTGTCGCCTCGCAGCCTCCGCTTGTAATCCTGCATTATCACACTGGAGAGTTGAGCGCAGAAATGGTTGTGTCCATCGCGGACATGGCGGATGGCCTTAAAGATCTCGTCCATCTCGCAGCTTTTCAGGACATAGCCTGCCACGCCCGTCAGCAGCAGTTGCCGCACATAGTCCATGCTGTCATAGGCAGACAAGACGATGATCCGGGCCTTGCTGCACTTGGCGAGTTCGGAAGCGACCAGTGTCCCGGACATGCCGGGCATTTCGATGTCGAGGACGACGATGGAGGGGTTGACCTTCTCGATCTCCCTGAGCGCCGCGATACCGTCGCGGGCCTCGCCGACAACCTCCATGTCGTCCTGCGCATTGATGGCGCGCCTGAGGCCGTCGAGGGCAACGGGATGGTCATCCACAAGAAACACGGTGGTTTTCATGTCATTGTTCCCCTGGGTAGGCGGTCGTGACGGTCATGCCGCTGGTGCTGAGGGGCTCGGCACACGGAAACTCGACGACGAAGGTTGCACCTTTGCCTGCTTCACTATCGCACCAAATGGAGCCGCCCATTCTATCGACAAACTGTTTGGCGATCCACAAGCCGAGCCCGGTCGATGTTTCGCCTCCGGTCGGCCGGGCGCTTAGGCGGCCGAATTCGGAGAAGAGCATGTCCTTGTCGCCCGCGGAGAGACCCGGGCCAGAGTCTGCGACCGCGCAACGCACGGCGCCGTTGCAGGTGCTGACGCGGACGTCAATGCGTCCGCCGCCCGGGGTGAACTTGACGGCGTTCAAGAGGAGGTTGTCGAGGATGTGTCGGACTGCCTCGCGGTCCGCCAGGACCTCGGGATCCACTCGGTCGGCACATGCAACGATCTGGATGGCCTTCCGCCTCGCGCGGTCCCGATAGAGCGCAACCATCTCCTGGGCCAATGCGGCGATGCTGATCCGCTCGGGGCGGATCTCGAGTTTGCCGGCCTCGATTGCCTCGAGGCAGAGCAGATTGGCCACGGTCTGCAGCGCGTGACGGGCAAGGGTGTCGATCGAGGCGAGCCGTTCCATCAGGGCAGACGGTGAAGGCGGAGTCGCGTCGTCCAGACGGGCACACAGGGATATCTCTGCCAGCGGGCTTCTGAGGTCATGAGCGGCGGTCTGCATAAGCCGGGCACGTTGGTCGAGAAGGGAATCCTTTTTCTTAAGAAGGCTGTCGAGTTCCGCGCCAACCCGTTCGAGGGTGTCGCTCCGGCCCTTGGCATCCTCGGCTTCGCGCCGCGCGGCGTCGATCTCGGATCCAGCCATATGGCTTCCGAGGATCCGGTCGGATGCTTCACGGAGCATCTCGTCCCGGATACGTTGGCCTGCGCGCAAGTGATGGATGGACTTGGGCAGTTGGCCAGCCTGTTCGGACGCATCGGCGAGGAGGCCGTGGGCGCGGACAATGAACTTCCGCGCGTGGAGGCTTTGGGCGAGGGCGAGGGCCGTCTCCAGCCTGCCTACTGCGTCGGCCGCCTTGCCGGAACGGAGCAGGACCGTGCCAAGGCCGAGCAACGCATCGGCCTGCTCGCGCCGTGCATTGAATCGTTCGGCGAGCGACAGCGCCGCACGGTAGTGTCCGTCTGCGGAAGCGAAGTCGCCAAGCGTGCAGTGGACGTCACCCATCACGTTGTGGAGGCCCGCGTCGTCATCGTCGCAGCCGGCTTCGCGGCGGAGCGCACTGCAGTGCCGCAGGCATTCCAAGGCCTGGCGGCAATCGCCATTCTGACAATGTGCGTCGCCCATGTTCCTGAGGGCGAGCGCTTCGCTCAACCGGTCGTCAAGGTTATGCAGGATGCCGCGAGCCTTGCTGTAATAAGCGAGAGCCTGGGTGTAATTGGCGGTCTCGTACCATACATTTGCGATATTGTTAAGCATCCTGGCCACTCCGTCGTGGTCGCCGATGCGGGAGTAGGTTTTGTGGCTCTTCGAGAAATGGTCTGTGGCGAGTAAATACTCGCCTGCCTTCCGGTAGACAATGCCGATGTTGCCCAAGGCGGTTGCCTCGTTGCGTACATCGCCCAGTTGTCTAATGGCGAGAAGGCTGCGCTTGTGGCAATCGAGCGCCTTGGCGTAGTCGCCCGATGCCTGGTAAAGGAGGCCAAGGTTGTTGAGGGCTTTATACTGGCCACCGAGGTCGCCAATGGCGGAGCAGATGGCGAGGCTTTCCTCGATGCAGTCGAGGGCGCTGCGCGGGTCGTCGCCACGGTTCCTGAACGCGAGTTTCCTGAGGAGGCTTGCCTTGCCGCGTTGATCGCCCAGCCGTTCCCTGAGCGCCATGCTTGCCGAGAAATGCGAGACGGCGTTGGCATCGTCGCCGAGCGCAACGCAGGCATCGCCGACAAGCTCGGTCGCTTCCGCCTCGAGCCGCGCGTCGCCCATGCTCCGGGCAAGCTCGAGGCACTGCTCGTGGATGTGGAGGGCGTCTGCATAGTCGTTCTGGCACTGGTGTGCTCGGCCCATCACTGCCAGAGCCCGAGCCTGGCCACGTGTGTTGGCGAGTTCCGCATAGAGCGCACAGGCCTGGCCGGCCGTTCGGAGCGCCTCCCTGTACTCGCCGCGCAGGACATGGACATGGCCGATGGAACACAGGGCATCAGCCGTCCCCTGGTCACAGCCGCACTTTGCCGCCAGCGCGCAGGCATGCTGTGCCATGTCCATGGCATGCCGGGAATCCGTGTCACGCAGCTCCCACGCCCGATCGTTCAGGACCTTGATGCGTCGAAGCCTCGTTTCGTTGGCGGCAGCGCCCGGCCCGGACGGCAGAGAGTGCGTTTTTGTTTTCACCTTCATGGCCTTGTCACGCGTGCAGTAGCCTATGCACGGCATATTATACCACTTTTGGCAGCATTTTGGCAAATCCGCACTGGGGGAAAGGCAAATGCCGCATGCGCATAATGCCACCTGCGCATACGCAGCGGGTGGTGGCGTCTTGCGCAATGGCGTGGCGTGCCGTTCGCCTTGTGTTCGCATGTGTGCCGGGGAAATACGTGGAGCAAGGCCGGGAAATCGGCATTATGCCAATTCCCAGCCGCATCTTTAATTCATATACTTGTCGCAACACTCGTGCGCACCGGCACCCGCGGACGTGCCGGACACACACTAATCGCAGGAGAGCAGGGAGGAAGCATGATGACCACGCGCTTCAGGTTCCGTATGGGAACCATCGCATGCGGTGCCCTCTTCATAGTGGCGGTCGCAGTGATCGCCATGGGCGGCACACGCACCTACTTCAGCATGGAGACGACGGAGGGAGGGCAGAGCGTCCAGTACTACGTGCAGACAGATGACGCGACCCCGGACGAATGTCAGGTCGCCGCGTTCAGCGAGAACGGCGACTTCGATGTCTATTCGACTGCGTTTCCGCCTGAAGATCTGCCACCGCTGTCACTGATTGACACGGGCGGGGATGCGGGCGATTTCCCGTTTCCCTATCTATCCGTGGTATTGGGAGATCCAGGGGATATGGAAGGGGAAATGTAGGGTTTATCTGTCGGGAGGCAAGCGAGGCCCGGGCCGGCCTGGCCGGCCCGGCGTCTTGCTTGTCGTTCTGTCCGTTCAGGCAGGCATCGAGGAGGGATCATGATGGATTCGGCAGAGCAGGTTCCCCTCTCCGTTACAGTCCCCTTGACAGTGCTTGCCGGCATCGCCGTCGTGTCGTTTGTACCCGAGGAGCTTTCCGCGGATTTCACCCTCGATCTCCGGCCGCTGGTGCTGGCGTTGTTCGTTCCGGTTGTTGCCGCGATGACCTGCCTTGGGGTGCATGGCAACCGGGGATACGGCTTCAGGATCGCCGCAACGGACACAGCCTTTGCGGCAACCGTGGTCGTCTCGCTGGTTTCGTTTGCGTGTAATGCCCGGGCACTTCAGGCGTTCTACTGTGTTCAGCTTGCGTGCGCGGGTTTCGTTGTGTATCTCGCCATCCGGTCCGCCGGCACGGGCACGGTATCCACTGCGCCACGCCGGTGGGCATCTGTCGGCAGCACGACGAGGGCAACCGCGTTCCTCCTGGCGGTTCTTGGGGCCAGCCATGCCATGACGGCACTGGTGCAGTATGCGGCGGGATACCGGCCATCCGGAACGTTTGGGAATCCGAACCTGTTGGCGCTTTTCCTGGCGCTGACCGCGCCGATGACCTTGGCGCTGTGGTTGGACAACCGGGGCGTGACGGGCACGGGAGGCAATCGAGCCGCCCGCGTGCTTCGGTCATGTGCGTTTCCCGCCGCCTTCCTGCTTCAGGCAGCGGCGATTGGGGCAACGGGGTGCCGCACGGCCTATGCGGCGCTTGGCCTGGCACTGCCCGTCACCGTGGCGGGCTGGCCTTGGCTGGCTGGAACAAGGCTTGGCCGGGCCGTGCAGCCGTGGCGGTCACGGCATCGCACCTTGGCGGCCGTGACGACCAGTGCGCTGGTGGTGGCCGCGGCGGTGTGTGCCGCAAGAATACTGTGGCAACTGAAGCCCGTGTCTGCCGCGGGCCGTGTCCTTGCCTGGCGTGTGAGCGCACTGATGTTCAGTGACAATCTCCTCACGGGAGTCGGGTTTGGCAATTTCGGGTGTGTGTACCATCAGTACCAAGCCCGTTTCTTTGCGGCGGGTCTTGGCTCATCACCGCAGATCATGGCCGCTGACAGGCTTTGCCACGCCTTCAACTGGTATCTCGAGACCGCCGCCGAGCTGGGGCTGGCCGGCCTGGTGGTCTACGGCATGCTATGGCTGCGGATAGCCATCGAGACGGCAGCCGCGCGCGCATGGTCCATGCAGACCAGTGCCCGCGATGGCCGCCTGGAATCGGGAAACGCCCTTGTCACGGCGGGCATGGCCGGATCGCTTGCCAGTTTCATGGTCATGGCTCTCTTCCATTTCCCCTACAAGATCGTGCCGGTGTATCTCGTGTTCGTGTGCATACTGGCACTGACTGTAACTGGGAACCAGAGCCGCCGGCCGGCGACGGATGCGGGATGGAGAACGATGCCGGCGGGGTGGCTGACCGCATTCTGGGCGGTGGTGTTTGTGGTGTCTCTTGTCCTTGTGCCGGTTCATTGCAGGCGGTATGGGGCGGCCCGTGAATGGCGCCGGGCTGAGAGCCTGGCGCGGGCAGGGAAGCCGCTTGAGGCAGCGGAACTGTTCCGCACCGTGCATGCACGGCTTGGCTGGAACGCCCGGTTCCTTGCACGGTACGCCGATGTCCTGATGCAGCAGCAGCCAGGCCCGGGCGACGGCGGCAGAGTGCCAATGAACACGGGCTCGCCCGAGCGGGCGGCGCCGCTGTACGAGTTGTCCACCATCCTGTGCGCCGACCCCTATACGTACGAGAAGATGGGGATCGCATATGCACGTCTTGCGGCCAGGGGACGGCAGACCAACGGAACGGCAGCCCGGCCCGCTGCCTTGGACGCGCAGTACACGGCCCGGGCCTTGAAGGTGTGGCAGATGGCCAGTGACATCCTGCCGTGGAGGCTGACACCAAAGTACTACATGGCCCGTTTATACTACGACCTGGGCGATACCGCCAACGCGCGGAAGTACGGGCAACTCATACTTGACACGCCCCTCAAGAAGGCGACACGGGAGGGAATCAGGATGAAGTCCGAGGCGCGCACCCTCACCGCGCGCCTCGACGCGCCACGGGGTGGGTTTGTGGACAGTTCGATGACAACGACAGGAGGCTTGCCATGAGCAGGTGGATATCACGGCACTACGAACGGGCGTCCACATCCCTAGGCACGGGCAGGCGACGTGACATCCCGTCAACAGCCCGGGATCTGCGCCGGCTTGTCATGAGGGCCAAGGCGTCTTGCGTCGCGATGGTGTTGCTTGCAGGCTGCGTGGTGCGTCTTGAAGGCAGCAACAACGAGCGGGCCACCAATGGATGGGGCTACGATTTCGAGGCGTCCAGCGGCTGGGGCCGCACGCGCAATGACCTTTGGCTGGCTGCGGTGACGAACATCCATGCCCACTCGGGCCGGTCCTCGCTCTGGCTGGAAGTGTCAGGGAGCGCACAGGATGGTGGTGTCGATTGTTGGACGGACCCGGACAGATACGGCCCCTTCGCGGGCAAGGGCGCAACGTTGTCGGCATGGGCTTTGCGGCCGCATGAGAAGGCGCACAACCATGGACGGGGGCTGGTGGAACTTTGGTTTTTCGATGCCAGCCAGAACCTGATCGAACTCGACCCGGCCTCGGCTGTGGTCATTGACGAGAACGGCCCGACGGACACCTGGGTGTTCGGAACGGTGTCCGCTCCAATTCCCGAAGGATGCGTGTGGATCGAGGCAGTACTGCGAGTGTCCTGTGTCAAGGACGGAGCGGTCTGTTTCGACGATGTCGCGCTCACCATTGGGCCGACAACGACTTGCGCATCCGTCACGCGCGACATCGAAGACGGTTCGGTCTTCAGCCGCGACCCCGCGGGCGAAGCGTGGCTCACGAATGCGGTGTCGGATAACCGTGTGGCGGGTGGCGAATGCGATGGCGGCACGAAGCCTGCCGGGACAAGCGGTGTATCGGCATCGTCGGCGCCTGCCCAGCCGAAAGCCGACGATGAAACGGGCGATGACCAGCACTCGTACTGGTGGGTAGCGGGGCCGTACATGATGCATTCCGGCTGGAGCTACGACTCGAATTGTTTCATGTCGTTGTTCAGCCGGCTTCCGAGCGAATGGCAGGGAAGCGGGCCGGCCATGCAGTTCGTGGACATCCCGCGTGCATGGCGTCGGGACAGTGACTGGTGGTGGCCAAGTGTGATGCCAGGCGTGGTCTGGGGCCATGCGCTCGGGAACGGCACGGTGCATGGCTACTTCCAGGTGAGGACGCGGGTCCAGGCGTTCTGCCGCGTGACCACGCCGTTCGCCTGCATGCGGATCGAAGGGAAGTGGCGCTCGATGCAGTACGACGTGATGCCCAACGGGACGAACATACTGCTGACGTTCGATCCGGAGGAATGGCGGCCCGGCGAGACGAACGGAGTCATCAGGGTTGATCTTGGCGTCAATGGCGTCTGCGAAGTGCCCGTGCCATTGGTGTGCAGCAATGGACAGTGGGAACCCAAGGATGCGTATATGGATGCGGCAACGAACAGGCGTGGCCTGGAGGGCAACGACTGGCGCAGGCGCGGCTCGTTCATGGAGCGGCCCAAGGGGTTGGATTCCATGGGAGAAGATTCGGTGCTGCTGGCGCAAAAGACCTGGGTCTCGCCCCTGGCGCAACCGGGCGAGCTGCGGCTAGGGTCGGATGACGCGGTCAAGGTGTGGCAGAACGGCAAGCCGATATTCACCTATCCCCATACACGGGGCTATACCAAAGGCAGGAACGTGGTGCCGGTGAGCCTTGCGGCTGGAACGAACAGCTTCCTGTTCGCATTGGTGAACGGCCCTAGCAAGGCCAACCTTGGCGCCGAGGTGTTCCCGGCGGCCCAGCCGCTCGACGGCCAGCTCGTGCTTCAGGCGGACGATACCGCGCCAGGCCGGGAAAGCCCGGACAAGACCATGCTGCTGACCGAACAGTCCACGGCGGCCCATACGGGCGACTGGGTCGTGCTCGACTACTGCTGGACACCCGCATCGGGAACGGGCAGCATGCCTCGGCTTGCCGCATGGGCAACCAAGCCTGCCTGCGACTGGCTGCAGGTATACACCAGCGCCTCGAACGGGATTGCATACACCGCCACGAATGTCCCCGCATCGGCGTTCCCGCTGAAAGTGACCATGAGGGGCAAGCCTGCGGGCGTCTATGCCGTCGAAGCGCTGTGGACGGGCAGGCGCCACACGTCTCGGTTCATCTATCTCGGGAGCGGCCAGACGATCACCGACACGCAGCGGTGGTGGATTCACCTTGCCGGCGAGCGTCAGGTGGACATGTGCGACCTGTTCGCGAAGTACAAGGGCGACGAGGACTTTGGCGCGAGATTCAGCGGCCGAACGGTCCGCGCGTTCCGTTCCCGCATCGACAATACGCTGCAGCCCTATGGCATCCTTGTGCCCGAGAACCTGGCAGGACAGACGGGATGCCCGCTGCTGGTGAGGCTCGAGGCCGTAGAGCAGCCTCGTGAAGACTGGAGTCTCGATCATCTGGAAGACATCAGGAGACCGGGCGACTGGATCGAGCTGATGCCCTGTTGCCGGGGCGGCACCCCGCATGACGGCCTGATCGAGATAGGCGTCCTCGAGGCGGTCGAGGACGCCTGTCGCGTGTTCGGCATTGACCGCACGCGGATCGTGCTCGAGGGCGACTGCGCGGGCAGCGAGGGGTGCTGGCTGATAGCCAGCCATCGCCCAGACCAGTTTGCGGCGATCATCCCCTATGGCTCCTTTGACTCAAGCGTGTTCGATGGCAACAGGTTGTTCAACCTCCGGAATGTGCCGGTGTGGCACCAACAGCCGGACGGTTGGCATCTGGACCGTGTTTCCGAGGCAGTGCGGCGGCTTGCCTCGATCGGCGACGATGCCAGGATCACGGTGAACCAGAACGCCGCCAAAGGTCAGTACAATCAAGCCGTGCTGACAGACATGAAACGCTGGGCATTGACCAAGCGGCTCGACGAATCGCCGACCCAGGTGTTCTTCACCACCTATGGCGACGTTGACGGCGCGTACTGGGTGCGGAACATCATGCCCCGGCGCTTTGGCCTGCCGGCATCCGTGAGGGCTGAATGGGACAAGGCATCGAATGCCATGATCCGGATCATGACCCGCAATGTGGGCACACTGGCATTGGACCTTGGACGTCCCCTGTTCACACAATGCCCCACGTGGCAGATCAGGATCAACGGAGTGGTAGTGACCAATGTTGCCAGCGGCGCACTGTGGATCCATCCGCCGGGCACAACCATGGCCGCGCGCGGCAGCCCGGCCAAGCGGAACGGCTTCTGCGGCGGCGTGGCGGACGTGGTCAATGCACCGTTCTGCATGGCCTATGCAACAGGAGAAGACAGTGCGGAGACGCTCGGCCGGGCACTGGAGCTGCATAGCAATCTTGTCGGCGCGGACTTCTGGAAAATCAACGGGAACTTCCCCGTCGTGGCGGACACCAATCTGACTGGCGAGGCATGCACGGGAAGGAACATCATCCTGTGTGTCACGCCGCGCACACCGGGGCCGTGGCTTCGTTCGTGGCTTGACACAGTGCCCATCGCATTCGCACATGGCCTCGTGACGATTGGCGGGCGATCGGGGCGGGAAGCAGTATGCCTGTACCCCAGCCCGTTGGCGCCCGGCCGGTACCTCCTTGTGGTGGCCACGAGCAACGCAATGAACAGGGTGGTCCACAGGGCGCGGTGGGATGTCTGGCTCGACGGTGGAACCGGATCGTTTGACCTGAACTGGCAGGCGGTGGCGTGGGATGGCCCCGCCAGCCATCGTCATGAGGAAGGCGAAAGGGCCAATGCCGGAGGGGCCGCATCTCCTCGTGCCGCTGGTGACGGGCATACGTCAGCAGCGGCAAGCCGGGCAGGAAATGGATGGCCACCTGGCTGGTAGCGGCCTGTCGGGGCGTTCTATCTCCAAATGGTGGCATTGTGCCCGTGCAGCCTGCGTGTCTGTTCCGCGGAAAATCAGCATTATGCCAATGGCTTTTTGCGTGGTTTTGTGGTTTAATTGAGTAAAGGGCTGAAGGAAGGAGGCCGTTGCGACTGTGCCGTCAGCACGGCTCCTGTGTGGTCGCGCATTGGTCGGTGGTGGTTGAACGTTTGCGACAGGGAACCGATCTGTGGTCACGGAAAAATCAGTCTTGGATGTCCATGTCCACCTTGCCGGCTCAGGCATCCTGAGCGAACCGCACAGGGACGAGCTGGTTGAGCGCGTCGGTGAGGCACGGCTCAGGAAGCTCTGCACACGTGCGCTTGATGGCGAGACGGGTTGTTTTGCCAGCCGCGACTGGTGGAAGGTATTCCCGGTGCTGGCTGGCTGCACCGGTGCGGGAACGCCTGCGGCAGATGACTTCTTCATCGCCGAGATGCTCAAGAAAGAGGTTGCGGAGTCCTGTCTTGTCAGGCAGGCGGTGTTCCTGGCATTGGACCAGGTGTACGATGCCGATGGGTATGCGCGGCCGGACGCGACGGCGTTGCATGTGCCGAACGACTGGGTCGCGGCAGTGGTCGCGGCAGGCGGGGGGAAACTACTGTTTGGCGCCTCTGTCCATCCCGGCCGGCCCAAGGCGAGCGACGAACTGCGCCGCATCGCCGCGCACGGTGCGGTGCTGATTAAGTGGGTGCCGTCCGCGCAGGACATCAAGCCTGATGCGCCGCGGCACAGGAGCTTCTATGAGACCATGGCCGAGCTCGAGTTGCCGCTTCTTTCCCACGTCGGGGAGGAGAGCGCCCTTCCCTGTGCCTACAGCGGCAGGCCCCCCCTTCAGGACAAGGGGAACCCGTTGCAGGAGAACAACGATCCCGGCCGTCTAAGGCTTGCACTGGATTGTGGTGTGGATGTCATTGCGGCGCCCAGCGCCTCCTTTTGCCCGGCGGGTGAACCGGGCTACATGGGCGTTTTGCAGCAGATGATGACACGGGCGTATCCAGGCAAGACGTCCGGCGGAAGGCTCTATTGCGATTTGTCGGCATTCGTTGCGACACCTCACGCCCGCCTCGGACACCTCAAGCGGATTGTCGGCCAATTTCCCCAGGACCGCCTGGTATTTGGCAGCGACTATCCAGCCAGCATGTCACGCCTGGATTTCGCCAGGACGCAAGGCGTCAACTGGGAAGACGGATGGGCAGAGGTGACCGGGACACGCAACGCGCTGGACAGATGCGCGAAAACGGTGGTCATCCACGGGTTCTCCGACAGCGTGCTCACGAACGGGTATGACGTGATACGTCCCGTCAACACCATCCCGTTCGGGCAGTGGTCAAAGCGGTGGATGCCCAATGTGTAATGAGGCCGGGACGCGGCGACGCACGATGCGTGGCGGATGCCGCGGCGCCGGCTGCCACGGCTGGTGGCGCGTGCGCAGGTGCGGTTCAGCAGTCGTTTGTGCTGCAAACCACTACAGGCACGAGAGCGTCCTGCCGACAGGGCAGCCTGAAGGAATACGGACAAGCGTAGGGATTCACGACTTCCGATGCGGTCAAACTCCGGATTGCCACGCCTATGAACTGCGTGGTATAGTGAGTGCGTCAGGGCTGGATTCGGCCCGGACACAACCGGTAACCGACCGCACAAGAGGCCACGATGAGGATCAGGACAGACCTATGGAAGAAGATGGAGCGCCAGATAACGTCCGCCACCCACACGCTGAAGCTGCTGGTGGCGCTGACAACCGCCGGGATGGGCGCAACCGTGTGCGGCGCGGCACAACTGGGATTTGTCCAGCCGTGTGGCATACCGCGGCCGGGCGCCGCGTTCACCATGGGGCTCGCGGCATATTTTGCTCCAGGCGAGACAGCCGGATGGGATGCGGGTGCGCTGCCGCATCTGACGGTGAATGCCACGCTGCCCGACAACATGACGGTCGTCTCGTGCGTGTGGAACACCGCCGACTGGCAGTTCACCATCCAGGAGACAGCGTCCACGAACGACTGCACGATGCTGACCGCCGTCGCGCAGGGCATCCGGCCGGGGATGTGTACGTCCATGAGCGTCATCGCGACGCTGGAGTGCCTTGCCCTTGCGAGCGCGGAACGGACAGCCAGCTACACCACCGAGGCGTCGGCCGAGCCGTTTCCCTCTACCCTGACGGCGCGCACGCAGGGGGTGGACGGCGACATCCTGGGCGATCCAGGCCAGCCCGACGACGGCACGGACGAATTCCCACTAATCATCCCTGACGTGCCTGGGTACCTGCTTGTTGTCCAGCCCGAGGAGGACGAGATACCCGTGTCGCTCAAAGGCGTCAAGGCGCATGTAATCATGCGGCACACGTCGCCCGCGCCACCGTTCGACAATGTGCGGATTCATCTTGCGTACGATCCGTTTGTCTTCGGCTTTACGGACATTGACCTTCTGGCCGACAGTATCCCCCGACTCTTTACGAACGTGGTGCTATACTGTCCCTCGTCGGTTGCGGTGCCGTCAAACGACACTCGTGCAACAATGATCGCCGACCGAGTCGATGGCGATATCGTTCTCGATGCCTATTGCATCCCGACGAACTGGGAGGGTGAACTCATGGTGGTGAAGCTTGTGCCGTTGCACACCGAGGAGGAGAGCGAGATAGCCCTCGACTTTGGCGGTGGCGATATCGCGACTGCGGTGACCCACGCCGACGTTGACGTGCTGGGCTCGTCGCTCGACGACAAGGATGGCGCCGAGGACGCCGCGGTCACCGTCCACTGCGCCGACGGCTTGCGGCTTGTCCTGGAGCCAGTCGAGGCCGTGGCGCCTGTGGGCGGTGCGGCGCGCGCGCGGCTGGTGGTGAGGAAGACGGGGCCGGATGCCGTGGTGTTCGATACCGTGCGGCTCGACCTTCTGTATGACGCGGCGCTGTTGAACTGCACGACGGAGTCGTTCACTCCCAGCGCCTACGCGAGGGATACGGGCGTGTCGTTTAGTCTTAACCCGTCCACCAATCCCACCGCATCCATCAGTGCGGCCTTCCTTCCGTGGACAAACACGATGCTGGCCCTGGCGCTCGACTGGGACGAGGGCAGCTTCACCTGCACCTATGCCGAAACCGAGCTGGGCGTGCTCGAAGCCATGCCGTTGGCACTGGGGAGTGCGGGATTCCTGCCCGGTGGCATGGACATTACGCTCTATCCGGCATGTATCATGGATGCCGGGGCGGTGCCGGAGTCGGAATGGCCGGTGGTGTTCTCGGTGGTGCAGGACACCGGCGCCACGCAGCGGATGAGCGTGACCCTCCAACGTGCGCCCGGACAGGAGCTCGTGGCAAGCCCCGGGGAACGTGTCCGGCTGCAGGCGGTTGCGCACGGGGCGGTCGTCGGGAACGTGGCATATGCGCTCCGTTGGCTGTACGACAGCGGCCGCGTCCGGTTCGTGCCGTCAGGCGGAACGGCAACAAGCCGGCCCATGCTGGCGGCGGGGGCAACCTCGGACGTCCTCTGTGTTGACGGCGTCTCGGTGATTGCAGATGGAACCGTGCTTGGCGAGATGGTCTTCCAGGCGCAGACGGCCGGTGTCGTCTCGTTCATCCCGGCAACGCCTGCCATGGATGCGGCCGAATACAGCACGGCCACCGGGAATGGAACGGACGTTCTCGGCGCCGAGACCATTGCGGGCGACGGCGTGGCCGGCTGCAGCCTCGTGGTGCGGCCGTCGGCTGCCCAGGTGAGGCTGAGCGTGGCTGGCCCCCTGTTTGCCGGCGTGGGACAGGTTGCCGTCCTGTCCGTTGCGAACCCGAGCCTCGCGCCGTGGGACAGCATGTCGGCGAACCTGTTGTTCGATCCGGACTATCTCGTTGCACGCGCCGCCGCGTGGGCCGTCGAGGTGCCTGTCGAGCCCGTGGCGAACAGTGTTACGTCAGCCGTTTTTGTCGTTGGCGACACGACCGGCGAGTGGATTCAGGCGCATCTTGCCTTTGCCGGCATCGGCGGCACGGGGGAACTCCGTGTTGCAGCGCTGCCGATAATGCCGCTTGCGGCCGACGCCCTCTGGGGAGTGGATCTCGTGGAAACGGACACCTATGTCCACAGCGGTTCCCTCGATGTCTCGGATGGAGACCAGGTTCTGGACACCGACGGGAATGAATGGGTGGTCTATCCGAACGACGTCACCATGTGGCTGTGCGATGCCGGCATGCCACCCGTGCTTGGCGCGGAGTACACGCTGACCGTGCGCATCGGCAACCCGCACGGGGCGGCAATCGGGCGCGCCACGTTTTCCTGGTGCTTCGATCCCGCGATGCTGGAAGTCACCGGCGCCCGCCTGCTGGAGGGCTGGACAACGAACGATGGTGGATTCGTCCACATTGACAATTACAGTTCGTTCGAGCCAAGCATCTATGCCGACGTTCGCCGGACAGCTTCCTCGACCAATGCCTCGTTTGCCGTGCTCGAGCTCACTGTCCTGCCAAAGGTGTATGACCTCCTCGAGATCTGGCCAGGCTATTTCGTCCTTGAAGACGACGGAAGCGAAACGAGCATGGGCGTATGGAACGACGCGGGTGTCAACGTCATGGAGCTGCTGGACCAGTTCCTCGATGACGCCTGCCCCGTCTGGCAGCGGAACGCGATATGGAGGGACGTGCCGCAGGTTGCCATTGAAAGCATCGCTCTCGACAACTACGAGGCCACCGTCGTTTCGCTTGACGACGTCCTGCTGAACGCCGTGTCGAACATGACGTACCGGTGGTGGGTGGAAGGCAACCAGCGGCATGTGGCGGTTATTGTGTCCGATGCGACACGCGCGATGACGTTGCGGTCCGTGGACGGTTGGCAGGGCATGGAGGTGTTCACGCTGTGCTGCCAGGAGATCGGACGGCCCGCCATCGGGTGGACGACCTTCGCAGTCACGGTGGGCGATACCACACCCGATACACCGCTCGACCTGGCGCTTGGCCGCACCGAGTTCATCTCGACCGGCCGCGCGTTCAGGGACGCCGAATTCCGTGTCCTAAACGCGACCGGTGCAGTCGCGGTGACGGCAACGATCCGCTATCCCGACGGGTCGTGGCACGAGGCGGGCGTGTATGACGCAGCCTCGGGCGAGACCGGCAGCGGGCTTGACATCCGTGGAAACGGCTGCGTCGTCTGGGCGCCTCCGGCCTTGCCCTGCGGCATCTTCCCGGGTGTCATCGAGGCCCGCTGGGCGGATGAACCGACCAACGCCACGCCCGCAACGGCCAGCTTCACGGTAACACGGATCGCGCCGGGCATTGACAGCGACGGCGACACCTTCTACCTTCTCTATAAGAGCGGCAAGACGGCGCAGGTGGTGGTTGACACGGCCATTGACATCAAGGGCGGCAGCGACGCCGACACACTGGTCATGACGGTGTTTCCGGGGCCGCAAGGCGACGGGTTCGTCGCCCTTGATTCGATCGCGTCCGACCACGGGCTGAAACGGATCGAGCTGAAAGGGTCGGTGAAGGTCGTGCGGACACTCGGCCCGGTCGGTTCGCTCAGGATCACCGGCGGCATGCTCGGCGAGCTGTGTGTCAGCAATGGCGGCATAGGCTCGGTCGTGGTCAGGAATGTGTGGGTGCCTGCCGAGGGATCGTTTGTCGGTGACGTGGGCATTGGGCGCTCGATATATGCGGACGGCAGCATTGGCTCGGTCGTGGTGTCCGGCGGCACGATCGGATCGCCCGACGAACCCGCGGTCGTGAGGTCCGGCAACGGCGATATCAGGTCCGTGATGACCCGGAATATGAAGAAGAGCTACGCGGACATGGGCAGCGTGTCGCGCGCCCTGGCATGCGAGGACGGCGCCAACATCAGCGCGTCCGTGCTCGCCCCCGGCGGCTCCATTGGCACGGTTGCCGCACAGGGCGGAACGGTTGGCTCGCCGTTCGACTATCCGCTGTGCGAGATAAGCGCCTCGCGCACCATTGGCAAAGTGTGCGCGAAGGCAATGGCATATGACGGGTCGGCGGTGGGAGGAAGCGTCTATGCGGACATCACGGCCGGGGGCGCCATCGGCTCCGTCGAGGCCAACGGCGGCGACATCAGCAGCAGCGAGATCTGTGATCCAACCGATCTTGACGATGACGAGATGTTCTGCTCGCTGATCACGGCCGGCTCGATCGGCTCGGTGCGGGCACGGGTGAAACTGATTGCGTACAACGGCTCGACTGTGGCCTGTGGCGGCAACATCCTTGCCTCAGTCGATGCGCAACGGGAAATCGGGTCGGTTGCCGCCATCGGCGGCAATGCCCGCATCCAGGCAAACGTCCATGCCTCGAACAGCGTGATGGGCGCCGTCACGGTGCGGGCACGCCGTTACAAGGAATATCCCGACGACGACGAGCCGTCGGTGTGTGGCGGCAACCTTCTGCGCTCGATGCTGGCGACCACTCCGCTTGACCGGTACAAATCGAGCGACACGGCGGACTACCGCGGGCTGTTGAAGTCGCTCAAGGTCACCGGGACAGTGAAAAACTCTTGGGTCGGGTTCAAGGGGCCTGACGACAGCGAGCATATCCTGTGCTGCACGTTCCCGCTTGGCACGCTCGAAAACAGCGAGGTGTGGGAGGCAAAACGCGATACGATCTATGTTCGCAGATGACCGGCAAGGGGGAGTGTAAGGAAAAACGAAGCCGCGGCAATGGATTGTTCCTATTGTGGCGGCGGGTTTTGTTTCATATACTAACGGCAACAACCTGGCGGCCCGTGCTTCAACGGCCGCCTAAACGGGATATGGTTCGCGATGAGAGACAGACAACAAT
>Ga0315278_10002114_pt1 | contig 17628 bp, 12 predicted proteins | sample YL17G06_0_MG_FD_203880 | JGI IMG/M metagenome (GOLD analysis project Ga0315278, IMG submission 203880) | Sediment microbial communities from Yellowstone Lake, YNP, Wyoming, USA - YL17G06_0 | ecosystem: Environmental > Aquatic > Freshwater > Lake > Sediment | place: USA: Wyoming | collected... | reverse complement strand
CATCCTGCGCGGCATCGCCGAGCAGACGACGGCGGTGCGCGTGCCGGTGACCGTGCTGCAGCAGATGCGGCGCTACGTGCTCGAGGAGCGGCGCCTGCGCCACCGCCTGGGGCGCGAGCCGACGAGCTTCGAGATCGGCGGCGCGCTCGGGCTGGCGCCGTTCCAGACCGAGCGCCTGGCCGGGCTGATCCGCAACGTCCGCTCCCTCGACGACCTCGAGATGGGGGACGGGCCCGGCCGGCGGCGGCCCGAGGCGGTGCAAGCGGCGCTGCCGTCCATCGAGGAGATGGTCGAGCGCGAGCTGGACGGCGAGCGCCTGGAGCGCTACCTGCACCGGCTGTCGGCCCGCGAGGAGTTGATCCTGCGCGTGCGTTACGGTTTCCTCGACGGCGTGGCGCACACGCTGCAACAGACGGGGGACCGGCTGGGCATCACCCGCGAGCGCGTGCGCCAGATCGAACAGCGCTCGCTGCTCAAGCTGCGCCAGTGGATGGAGGAGCCGCGCACGGCCGCCGGCGACGCCGGCGAACGGCCGCGCTCGGCGGCGACGGACCAGGCCCGAGCCTGGAGGGAGGACGCATGAGCGCACCGTTGGGGGAGAGACCCGACTGGACCCGCTGGGTGCACGACGTGCCCGACTACCCGCAGCCCGGCGTGCTGTTCCGCGACCTCACGCCTTTGTGGGCGGACGGCGAGGCGTGGAAGCGGGCCGCCGACACGCTCGCGCGGCACGCCGCGCCGGAGGGCGTGCGCCCGCAGTTCGTCCTCGGCGTGGAAGCGCGCGGCTTCCTCGTCGCCCAGGCCCTGGCCGACCGCTGGGGAGCCGGCCTGCTGCTGGCCCGCAAGCCGGGCAAGCTGCCGCGGCGCTCCTACCGCCAGGACTACGAGCTGGAGTACGGCGAGGCCGGCCTCGAGGTGCACGAGGACCCGGTGCCGCCGGGAGCCCCCATCGTCATCGCCGACGACGTGCTGGCCACCGGCGGCACGGCCCGCGCCGCGCTGCGGCTGGCGGAGAACCTGGGCGGCGAGGTGGTGGGTTTCGCGTTCCTCGTGGAGATCGCCAGCCTGGCGGGGCGCCGGATGCTCGAGGACGTCCCCATCGCCAGCCTGATCGTCTACAAGGAGAGCGGCGAGGCCGAGAACCTCGGCTGAGCGACCGTGCGCCCCGGGCAAACGCCGGGACCCGCCGGGGCGGGAATCCGGCGGGTCCCGCGCCCGCGGGGCTCGGGGCCTACGCCGTGCGGCGCAGCTTGGACACCGGCTTGGGGGCGCTCACCGCCAGCTCGTCGGCGGCCGGCCCCACCTTGATCTGCTTGGCCGATCCGCACAACGCGTAGATGCGGATGTTGTTGCCGCCGCGGTCCACGGGGCTGAGCCAGAAGCCCTGCCGGCCGGCGGTGTAGGAGAGCGTGTAGCCGAGCAGCAGTTCGCCGTCCTTGAAGAGGATCGCCACGCGCTTGCCCTGAGTGAGGCCGGGGTCGATGGGACCGAATTGCCGCGCCTTCTCGTGCGACGGGTTGCCGACCAGGTCCTTGACGAAGAAGACCGCCTTGAGATCGGTCATCTTCACCGGGACCGTGTTGGCGCCGCCGCGCACCTGGATGTGGAACAGGGCGTGATCGGGGTAGAAGTCGGACGTGCTGCCCTTGACGACCGACCCGTTCAGGTAACGGGCCACCACGAGGTTCGACTGCGACATGCGACTCTCCTTGCCGCACTGCGGCTGCCGCGACGCGGGCGGGGACGGGTCGTACCGCCGTCCTCCCCGGCCGGCCTGGAGGCGGCTTCCCGCCGGGCTGGGACGCCTCCCCAATAGGGGATCGGCCGGTCGCCGCCGGGTCTTCACCCGTATCTCCGCCCGGGCGCAACCGGGGCCGTCCCGCGGCCCCAAAGCCAAGAGCCCCGGGGCCTTGCGGCTCCGGGGCTCGGATGCGCCTCGGCCGGGGGCTAGAAGAGGATCCCGAAAGTGACCGGGACGGCCTGGATGTCGCTGCTCCCCAGCGCGGGGCCGAGCCCGTCGTCGCCGACGAAGACGTCCTCGTAGCGCGCCTCGGCGAAGAAGTTGAGGCCCAGGAGCTTCACCTTCACGCCGACGCCGAACTCGAGGCCGAAGAAGCTGTCGTCGCTCTTCTGCGTCTCGCCGCCGACCTCGACCTCGGTGTCCGTCCAGTAGACGCCGCCGGTGCCCACCAGGTAGGGCTGCACCGGCCCGAGCTGCAGGATGTTCAGGGTCAGCCCGCCGGCCAGCGAGGTCACCTTGCAGGAGCCGCCGGTGACCGCGCCCGATTCCGTCGCGCCGAAGTCCTCGTAGGAAGCGACCCCGCGCAACCCGAACGGAAAGCCGATCACCGTGAAATCGCCCATGGCGCGCAGATGGAAGCCGGTGTCGAAGGCGTCCCCGAAGTCGCCGGTCGGCGGGCTGGGACCGCCCCCCGCGCCGATGTCCACCGGGCCGAGGGCCCACGCCGCCGTCGCGCCCGCGAATCCCGCCGCCAGCACCGCGATGCCCAGGATCGTCCGCTTCATGTCGTGGATCCCTCCGAAGGTTCGTGCGCCCGCCCGCCGTCGCCTGCCGCCGGGGGCTGGCCGGACAATGGCGAGGCCCGCTCTCCGAGTAAAGCCAAAAAACGCGGCCCGGGGCCGTTCCAGGCGCCCCGGGCCGAGATCGGCGACTGCCGACGGGACTACTTCAGGAGCTTCTCCATCTCGTCCATGACCTTGTTCATCTCGGCCATCGCCGCCGCGAAGGGCGCCGGGGTGGTCATGTCCACGCCCGCGTCCTTGAGCAGGTCGATGGGGTACTTCGACGAGCCGGAGGAGAGCATGGTCAGGTACGCGTCCCGCTTGGCCGCGCCCTTCTTCGCCTTGGCCTCGGCCAGGATGCCGTTGGCCAGCGACGAGGAGGCGACCAGGCTGGTGGCGTACTGGTAGACGTAGAAGTTGTAGTAGAAGTGCGGCACCGCCGCCCACTCGATGCCGTAGAGGTCGTCCACTTTGCAGACGCCCTGCGCATCGCCGTAGATCCCGCGCACGATGTCCAGGTAGACCGTCGACAGCTTCTCGCCGGTGAGCGGTTCGCCCTTCTCGAGCAGCTCGTGCATCTTGAGCTCGAACTCGGCGAACATGGTCTGGCGGAAGAGGGTGGTGCGCAGGGTCTCGAGCCGGCTGCCCAGCAGGAACAGGCGCGTGTCCTTGTCCTTGGTCTGCTGGAGCATGTGGTCGAGCAGCATCGCCTCGTTGAGCGTCGAGGCGACCTCGGCCACGAAGATCGAGTAGTCGGCGGTCACGTACGGCTGGTGCTCGGCCGAGAGATACGTGTGCAGCGAGTGGCCCGACTCGTGAGCCACGGTCGAGACCTCGTCGTAGAGGCCGGTGAAGTTCTGCAGCTGGTAGGGGTGCACGCCGTAGACCCCGGTGCTGTAAGCGCCGGAGCGTTTCCCGGTGGACGGGAACCAGTCCACCCAGCGGTCGTCGAAGCCCTTCTGCAGCGTCGCCACGTAGGCCGGCCCGAGCGGGGCGCAGCCCTTGACCACCATCTCCTGCGCCTGCTCCGGCGTGTACTTGAGGTCCACGCTCTTGACCAGCGGCGCGTAGAGGTCCTCGTAGCGCAGCTCGTCGAGGCCCATCATCTTCTGGCGCAGCTTCAGGTAGCGGTGCAGGGTCGGCAGGTTGGCGTGCACGTCGGAGATGAGCTGCGTGTAGACCTGCGTCGGCACGTTGTTGGCGAACAGCGACGCCTGCAGGCAGCTGTCGAACTTGCGCACTTCCTTGTTGAAGACGTGGGTCTTGACGCCGGCGTTGAGCATGGCGCCGTAGGTGCCCATGAAGCCCTTGTAGAGGTCGAAGTAGGCCTTGAAGACCGTCATGCGGTCGTCGCGGCCGGGTAGCTGGCGGTACTTCGAGTAGGCGGCGGCGTCGAGGCGCACGGCCTCGCCGGTGGAGAGCTTGACGGTGGGGAAGGGCAGCTCGGCGTTGCTGAAGACACCGCGGATCGAGCCGCCGGCGTCCATCAGGTCGCCGGCCTGCGCCGCCACCTTCTCCTCGGGAGCGCTCAGCGTGTGCGGCGCGTAGCGCAGGATCTCGTCGAGGAACATCCGGTAGGGCTTGAGGCGCGGCTCGGCGGCCACGAAGCCGTTCACCTGGTCGGCGCCGAGGGCGAGGATCTCGGGCCGCATGTAGGAGACGGCGGCGCCGTAGTCCACGAACAGCTGCCCGGCGACCTCGTTCAGCTCGACGTGCTTCTGGTCGCGAACGTCCTGGTCGCTGACCATGCTGGCGTAGACGCCGAGGCGCTGCAGGCCCTGCTCCACGTCCATGCGGGTGGAGAGCGCCGTGAAGAGCACGTCGGCCGACTCGCCGAGTTTGCCCTGGAACTTGGCCAGCCCGGGGATGCGCCCCTTGAGCTCCTGGCGGGCCTGCTGCCAGGCGTCCTCCGAGGGATACAGATCGGCGACGTTCCACTTGTACTTCTCGGCGATGGTGGCGCGCTCTTCGGCCAGGGCCGGGGCGGCCGCCAGGCTCGCCGCGACGAGCAGCAGGGCGAGATACCGCACAGCTTTCATGGGGACCTTCTCCTGTGGTTGGGCGGGGGCGCGCAGGGCCCGACGCCGCGAAAGTGAGGGATCGGGGGAATCCGATCGGTGCGCATTCTAGCACCGCAGGCCCTGGCGCCGGCGAGTCGGGGAAAAACACTTGCAAAATCGGGCTCCCGGCGGCGGCGACGCCAGGCCCGGGGCGCTCGCCGGCAGCGCGGCGCGTAGGACCTGCGTCATACTTCCGGCCCGCTGAGGGGCAGCGGGGCATGGCGAAGCGCCGGGCCCCCTCGGGAACCCGGCGCCTCTGGGCTGCGCTCGCGGGCCGATGCGTCCGCGGACGGCGACGCTAGCGGTACGCGCCCTTCACCGCGCCGAGCGTGGTCGGCACCGTCGGCACCGGGCCTTCGTGCGCCGTGATCGAGAAATCGTCGATGGCCAGCCCGTCGTCGGAGTTCGCCACGTCGAAGTCCGACCAGCGGATCCAGATGACCGCGGTGGGGGCCATGAGGATCCCGGAGACGCTCCCCGAGACGACCGCGCGGTTGGCGGCGGCGTTGCCGTCGAGCGCGCCCACGACTCCGGAGGTGATCGGCGACAGGAAGTCCAGCGCGGTCACGGCCGTCCAGGCGCCAGTCGTGAGGTCGGTGGCGTTCAGGCTGTACTCGAAGAAGATGCGATCGGGCTGGATGCGGGGCGTGGCCCCGAGGCGCCACTGCTCGCCGGTGAAGGTGATGTCGAGCATGGCGATGACGCCCCCGGTGTCGTTGCGGACGGCCGCGCCGATGTAGGGGATCAGGTTGCTGCTCCGCAGGCCGCCGAACGCGCGCTCGCCGCTGCCGGTGGCGCCGAAGCTGTAGGTATCGCCGGTCGTGAGCGACCCGGTCCCGGCCCGGTAGAACAGGTCCGCGTTCGCGCCGGTCTCGGCGAAGGCCCAACCGGTCGGAAGCGTGGAGCTCGTGCCCGAGCTGGCGAGCGTGTTGAAGTCCTCCGTCACCGGTACGCCGAAGCTGGGGATGCCGATCTGGGCACTGGCCGGCGAGACCAGGCCGGAGAGCATCGCGGCGGCCCCGAGGATCGAGATGACGAAGAAAGCCGGAGTAGCAGTTGCGCGCATGGTGTCCTCCGCGGACAGGGGGGAAGGGCATCTGGGGATGTCCAGAGGCTCTTCGAATGTAGGCCTCCCGCCCGCGCGACACAAGCGATAAGCTGCCCCAAGCGCACCGCGTCCGGGGTTCAGTCCTACGCAACGGCGCACGAGCCCGCAGCGAAGGGGCCCCGGCGTATGCCGGGGCCCCGGGGCGACAACCTGCGTTGCGCGGCTCCCCGCTACGGCTGGTCGACCCGCACCAGCCGCTGCGTCAGCACCTGGCCCAGCGCCTCCAGACGCACGAAGTACAGCCCCGCGCGCACACCGCGCCCGCCCGCGTCGCGCCCGTCCCACGACGCCGCCCACTCGCCCGCCGGCCGCGCCTCGTCCACCAGCATGCGCACCCGGCGGCCTTGCGCGTCGAACACCTCGAGCTTCACCCGCCCGTCCCGCGGCAGCGCGTAGCCGACTGTCGCCGGGCCCCGCGCCGGGTTCGGCGTCACCCGCGACAGCGCCAGCGCCGCCGGCAGCCCGCGCCCCGGCGCGTCCACCGTCCCCGCCGGGATCACCGTCGCGTACGCACTCGCGTTGCCGTGCGCGTCGTAGGCGCAGAGCTTGAAGATGCCCGGGTCGAGATGGGTGTCGTGGTAGCTCGTCTCCGTGCCCTCGTAGACCTGGTTCCCCGGCGACGGCGTGAACCCTGGCGTATCCCCGCGGTAGAGCCGGTAGCCCGCCAGGTCGCCCTCACCGTTGGCGCCCCAGTTGAGGAAGGAGCCCGTGCCCGTCACCCACGTGCCGTTGAACGGCGCCGGCGCCGCGGGCGCGAGGTTGTCCACCGAGTGACCGCCGACCGCCATGGACAGCCACGACAACCCCGCGTCGGTCTGGCTGCTCACCGCGACGTAGGTGAGCGGATTGGCCGCTGCCGTCGAATCAGCCGGCGTCGGCACCACGAAGCTGTAGCCCGGCAGGCCCACGGCCGGCACCTCACCGACCGGCTCCCAGTAGTGGATCGTCCCGTTGACCTGCGTGGTGTGCAGCGTCCGCCGCGGCTCGGCGGCGGGGGAGGAGAGAGCGCTCGCTGCGGCCGCTTCCAGGACCGCCGTCCCGCCCGCCAGCATCGCCTGCGCTGCCGCCGCCGGCACCTCGCGCCAGACGCGGTAGCTGGTGACCTCGCCGGCCGGCGGCATGTCCAGGTAGCTGGCGGTCCAGCTCACGCGCACCTGCCCGCCCTGGTCGTTGAGCACGTCCTTCGCGCTGATGACGTCAGGGTCCGGGCTGCCCAGACGCCCGTAGCGCGCCAACCGCTGCGCGTAGACTCGGGAGCCGGCGCCGCCGCGATTGTCGGTCCAGAAGAAGATCGCTCCCCCGGCGCCGTCGGTCACGCAGGAGATGCCGATCTTGTCGCTGAAGGCATCACTGACATCGCCGGGATAGTCCTGCCAACCGGGGGTGACGCCCCCGTCGAGAGCGATGGCCCCCGCATGGACGAAACCCCAGGTCCCGTCGGTGATGGAGGCGCCACAGACCAGACCCCCCATGCCGTCGGGCACGGCGCTCGCATGGGTGTAAGGGATCGGCGACGGATCGATGGGTACCGCCGGCTGCGCCCACTCGATCGCGGCGTTCTCCGTCAGCCGGGCGACGGCCACGAAGTACGCTGTCTGGATGACCGTGAGGCTGCACTTATAGACGAGATAGGCTCCACCCTGGCCGTCCGAGAGCAGCTGCAGCGGACTCTGGTTCACCATGTAGTTCTCGTTGGTCAGGCAGATGCCCGCCCCGTAGACCACGGTCCCGTTGCCCGAGTACCGGACGACGCAGGTCCTGGCGGTCGCGTTGTCCTCCCAGGCCGCGAAGACCCCGCCTTCGGCGTCCTCGACGATCCTGGGGACGTACTGGTTCCCCGCCGCGTGGCTGAAGAACGCGGACCACTGCACCGCCCCGGCCGCGGTAATCCGCCCCCCCGCGATGTCGAACGAGCCGTCGGCCGCATCCTCCAACGCGACGAAGACGCCGCCGCTCTTCGCCGGCGCGAGCACCAGGTTGCCCTGGACGGCGGTGGAGGAGCCGTGCAGGTTGAGGCCGTTCGCCGGCCAACCGCTGACCACGGAGCCGGAGCCGTGGACGTGGGTCAGATAGGCGTCGTAGTCGGTGCCGGTGATCACCGCGTGCCAGCCGGCGTAGAGGCTCTGGTCGGGGGCGACCCCGATCGAGGTGAGGATGTCGTCCTTGCTGGCCACCCCACCGATCCGGTTGCCGTTGGCGCTCCAGCCCGCGACGGGCGAGCCCGCTGCGTTCACCCGCAGGGCGTAGATGTCACTCGTGCCCGAGCGGTAGTCCTGCCAGACCACGTAGAAGCCACCCGCACCGTCGGCAACGACCTTGGGGCTGCTCTGATTCCCGGAATTCGTGCAGATCGGCTTCCCCGAGGTCCACGCGGGATCCATGGTGCCGTTCTGTAGCACGTGGTGCGCACGCAGGTTGATCCCCTCGACAGCGACGTTGATCAAGTCCTCGTAGACCACGAAGGCCCCGCCGTTGCCGTCCTCGGCCGCGGCCGGGTTCTGCGCCACGCCCGGCGTCGGAATCTGGAGATTCAGCGTGCTCTGGTAGGGCCACGCGGCGAGCGCCGGGGCGGCCAGGGAGAGGATGACGAGGACCGAGAGGGCGGAGAAAAGCACAACTCGACGCAACTGCATGGCGGCCTCCTGCGAGCGCGCTCTGTCGTCTGTCAATCGGATATTCGACGGCGCAGGGGCGCCTGGCTTCGACTAGCTGGCTTGATCCTCTGCGCCGCGGGGGAGGGGTCGCGCGGACCGCTCCCTTGACCGTGTATCAGCCTACACCCGGCGACTGCGCGGCCCAAGCGAGTTCCCTCGGCCGGACGGACCTTCCGGTTTGGTCACGCGCGACACGTCGTGTCGGTCACGCTGTCGGGTGGCGCCGCGACCGCGCGGCCTCGGTCTCGAGCGGCTGCCGATCTGGGGGCTGCTCCGAGCCGACGGCGGGATGGAGCCCGTCGGCCGCGCCCGTGCACCCATCCGGTTCCCGAGCCCGAACGCCAGCGAGGAAACGGCGCGATTCGCCTTGCCGGCCGGCGCGGGCGACCCTCAGTATCCCCGGTTCTGCTCTTCGCAGAGTCCCAGGCCGCACGATCGAGATCTCCCATGTCGGGAGCCCGCCCGCGGGCTCCCGGAGTAGGGTAGTGCGCATGAAGACCGCTATCGCCGCGGCCGTTTGCCTGTCCCTTTCCCTGGCCTCGCCCGCCCGCGGGCTGGCCACCCCGGTGGTCATCGACTTCGACACCGACCCCTTCGCTAGCGCCGTCGCCAGCGGGACCGCCGTCACCACCCTCTACTCGTCCCTCGGCGTGACTTTCACCCACGTGGGCCCCGGCGACTGCGGCGGGGGATCGGAGGTCTTCGCCAGCAGCAACTGCCTCAACAGCGGGCCGATCTCGGCGCCCAACGTGGTGACCGTCTGTCCGCGCGCGACCTGCTCGGCCATCAGCTCGAACCACCAGGGCTTCGGCCGCGCGAACCTCGCCCAGGCGGCGGACGAGGTGTGCATCGACCTGCTGCCCACGAACGACATCCAGACCATCCGGGTCAACACCTACCGGGCGGATGGGAGCCCCCTGGGGGTGGCCTTCGTGGGGGGAGGCGGCATCCACACCCAGTGCATGGAGGGCTTCGGCATCGGCATCCGTGCGATCGAGTTCTCGGGGGACGGGGAGTCCTTCGCCTGGTTCGACAACCTCAAGATCACCTTCTCGCCGGTGCCCACGCTGCCGCTGACCTTCGGGCGACTGAAGGCTTTCTACCGGTAGCCGCCGCCCGCCCCCAACGGCCCCCATGCGACCCCGGCACGACCGGGGCGGGAAACAGGGCCGACGCTGTGGCGCGCCGCCCGCTCAGGGAACCTGGCGCAGGGCCGCCAAGGCCCGCGCCGCCGCGGCCCTCTCGAACTCGGCGAGTCGCTCGGGCGTCGGACGCCCCGCGAGCAGCTGCGCCGCTTCGGCGAGCGTGGACTGCTCGACCTTCCGGTTGGCCGGCAGCCAGCCGGTCCCGTCGCGGTTGTCGAGCCGGCGCAGGTCGAGGTACTCGTGGCGGTCGGCGCCCTTCAGCGGGCGGAGCTGCTCCTGCAGCCGTCGCGCTTCCGCGTAGATCGGCGCGGCGGCCCCGGCGCTCAGTTCGGCGGGGGTGTCGCCCGCCGCCACCCAGAGCGGCACGGCGATCGAGCAGACCGGCTCGCCGAGGATGATCCAGAGCGTGGCGTAGCGCGGGTCCTCGCCCGGCTTCACGCCGTGGATGACCATGGCGCAGGCGGTCGCGCCGCGGTCGATGGTGCGCTCGGCGTGGATCCACTCCGGGCGATCGCTCGGCAGCTTCTTCCAATCTGCCGGATCGGGATGGCGCAGGAGGGCGTGGCCGAGGTCGCGGGCCGCCGTCTGCAGGACGAAGTCGTGCGTCAGCGTCCCGGCCGGGACGGCGCCGAAGAGCGCGCTCTCACGGTCGAAGCGCAGATAGCCCGCGCCCTCATCGGCCGCGCCGCTGCGGGAGAAGTTCGTGTTGAGGAGGCACTTCCCGGGAGACTCGGCGGCCTCGAGCCGCTTGTAGCCCTGATTGTGGGTCTCGAAGATGGCCGCGCCGCCCTGCGCGTCGATCACGCAGAAGTTCGTCTGGCAGCCGAGGCCGCCGCCGAGGTTGGCCCTCAGGTACTCCTCGAAGTCGTCGGCGGTGGCGCAGCGGCGCAGGGCGTCGGCCATGACGTGGCCTTCCAGGTCGGCCGATCCGCCCGCCGCCCCCGGCAGGTTGTAGGCCACGGAGTTGATGATCGCGAAGCCGGCCGCGTTGAGCCCGCCCCAGACGATGCGCCCGCTGGGCTGGCCGGCGTTGACGACCGCCAGGTAGTCGTAGGGCTTCTCCCGGACGAGCACGACCTTGTTGGAGAGCGAGTCGGTGTCCCGGTTCTTCCAGAGGACCGGCCGGCCGTCCGCGGTCGCCCCGCCGGTGATCACCGCCGTGGTGCACTCTTCGCGTTCTCCTGCGAGCGCCAGACCGCTCGTCAGTCCCGCGAGGACCAGGATCAGTAGGCTGCGGCCGATCTGCTTCATGATCGCTCCTCAGGACTCCGACGCGAGGGGGAAGCTGGACTGCTCCACGGAGGGCCGCGCCGGCTCGCCCGGCTTGGCCCGCGGCGCGGCAGCGTCCGCCTTCGCGACCGCCGGCGGCATCGGCGTCGGAGCGGGGGCCGGCTGAGCTGCCCCGGCCGTCGGCGCGGCGGCCCCGTTGGCGACGGGCGGCGCCGCCTCTTCCTCTTCGAGATACGTGTAGCCCGACAGCCCCTCGTCGTAGCGGCGCATCAAGAGCGCCGACTCCTCGAAGGTGAGCAGCCCCCGGCGCAGCGCCTCCTCGTTGGCCTGCCGCATCCGCTGCACGAGCTGGTGCTTCTGGTACTGCACGTAGCCCAGCACCTCGGTCACCGAGTCGCCCTCCACCACGTGGTCGATGCGGTAGCCGTTGGCGTCGAGCGCGATGTGCACGGCGTTGGTGTCGCCGAAGAGGTTGTGCAGGTCGCCGAGGATCTCCTGGTAGGCGCCCACCAGGAAGACCCCGATGTAGTAGGGCCGGCCGTCGAAGGCGTGCAACTCGAGCGAGTGCTTGACGTCGCGCAGATCGATGAACTGGTCCATCTTGCCGTCGGAGTCGCAGGTCAGGTCGGCGATCACCCCGCGGCGCGTGGGCCGCTCCTCCAGCCGATGCAGCGGCAAGGTCGGGAACAGCTGCTTGACGGCCCAGTGGTCGGGGACCGACTGGAAGACGGAGAAATTGCCGTAGTACGTATCGGCGAGACCCTTCTCCAGCCCTTCGAGGTCGTCGGGGACGTAATCGAGCTCGCGGATGATCTTGACGATGGCCTCGCAGCAGCCCCAGAACAGCTGCTCGACGCGGGCCCGGCCGCGCAGGTCGAGCAGGCCGACGTTGAACAGGTTCGCCGCCTCCTCTTTGAGCTGCAAGGCGTCGTGGTAGGCCTCCTGGAAGTTCTTGCGCGAGATCGACCGCCAGGTCTCGACCAGCTGCCGGATGACCGGCGGCTCCTTCTTGTCCACCCGCGGCGCGGCCTGGCCGGCCAGCACCTCGTTGACGTCCAGGATGTTGAAGACCAGCACCGAATGGTGGGCCACGAGCCCGCGGCCCGACTCGGTGATGATGTCGGGGTGCGGCACCCCGGCCGTCTCGCAGGCCTCCTGGATGGCGGCCACGACGTCGTTGGCGTACTCCTGCATGGTGTAGTTGGTGGACGACGGCCAGTTCGTGGACGAGCCGTCGTAGTCCACGCCCAGGCCACCGCCGGCGTCCAGGAAGCGCAGTCCGGTGCCCGCCTTGGCGAGCTCGACGTAGATGCGGCCGGCCTCCTTCATCGCGTCCTTGACGGCGCGCACCGCGGAGATCTGTGAGCCGATGTGGAAGTGCAGGAGCTCGAGGCAGTCGAGCATCTGCTCGTCGCGCAGCTTGTCGACGAGCTGCACGATCTCGGTGGCGGTCAAGCCGAACTTGGAGCGGTCGCCGGTGGACTCGATCCACTTGCCGGCGCCCTTGGTGGTGAGCTTGGCGCGCACGCCGATGTGGGGCCGGATGCCCAGCCGACGCGCCACCTGCAGCAGCAGCTCGAGCTCGCGGTAGCGGTCGATGACCACGATCGGGTAGCGCCCCAGCTTCTGCGACAACAGCGCGGTCTCCATGTACTCGACGTCCTTGTAGCCGTTGAGCACGAGGAGGTTGTCGGGGTTATCGAGCAGCGCCAGCCCGGCCAGCAGCTCCGGCTTGGAGCCGGCCTCGAGCCCCAGTCCGAGGGGGCTGCCGAAGCGCACCAGCTCCTCGACCACCTGGTGCTGCTGGTTGACCTTGATGGGATAGACGCCGCGGTAGCGGCCCTGGTAGCCGTACTCGCGGATGGCATTGTCGAAGCAGCCGAACAGCGCGCGGATGCGGCTGTCGAGGATGTCCGAGAAGCGCATGAGCAGAGGCAGGCCGAGACCGCGGCGCTGCAGGTCGAGGACCAGATCGTAGAGGTCGACGCTCGGACCTTCGGGGCCGGAGGGCGTCACCTCGACGTGCCCCGCGTCGTTGATGCAGAAGTAGCCGCTGGACCAGCCGGCGACGTTGTACAGGGCAGCCGAATCCTTCGTCGTCCAGGCGCGAATCTCTTTCAACGCTCCCCCTCCGAACACGCTGCCCTGGCCCGCCGCCCTGGCGATCCCGCGCCGCGATCCGCCGCCAGACTACAGGGGCCCGCCGGGCGATGCGAGCCAAACGTGCGGCCAGGCCGGGCGGCGCGTCTGGGGCGCGGGCGGGCAGTCGGGACCCGGCCGCCCGTGGCGGCCGCGAGCGGGTCGAGCCTCCGCGCCGGGCCAGGCGTGGTGGCGGGACACGCCCCGGGGCTTTGCGCCGAGGACCGCGCGCGCTATGGTTCTGCCACCGTGGCCCCGTAGCTCAGTTGGACAGAGCAGCGGTTTCCTAAACCGCGTGCCGCGTGTTCGAGTCACGCCGGGGCCACCAGCTTTCTCGACGAATCGGCGGCGGAAGTCGCCTCACCGCAGCACCAGGATCCTCCCCGTCGCCGTCTCGCCCGCGCCCTCAAGGCGCGCGAAGTAGAAGCCGCTCGCCACCGCGCGGCCGGCCGCGTCGCGCCCGTCCCAGCGGGCGACGTGCGTCCCCGCCGTCAGCGGGCCGCGCACCAGCTCGCGCACGCGCCGGCCGGAGAGGTCGAAGACCGCCAGCGTGACGTCCGCTGCCCGCGGCAAGGAGAACCGCAGCGCGGTGGGACCGGCCGACGGACTCGGCGCCACCCCGTCGATGCGAAGCGCGGCCGGCGGGCGGCTCTCCGCCGCCACCGTCAGGCCGTCGAGGGCGCGCCACGCGTTCACCTTGACGCCCATCGGGCGGTCGAAGGCGATGGGGTCCCCGGTGTCGATGAGACGCTGCCCGACCTGCTGCGGGGTCAGCCCCGGCGCATGCGCGCGCAGCAGCCCGCACACGCCCGCCACCAACGGACACGCCATCGAGGTGCCGTCCGCGTACATGTAAGGGTTCACTCCGTCCCAGCCGAAGTAGAGGTAGTAGATGAGCTGGGCCGTGAGGTCGAACGGGTAGTTGCGGCAGATGGTGGACCAGATTCCCGCGCCCGGCGCGGCCACGTCCACCCACACTCCGTAGCTGGAGAACCAGGCACGGGCGTCGGTGCTGTCGGTGGCGCCCACCGCGATGACGCCGACGCACGCCGCCGGGTAGCGCAGGGAGTCGCTGCTGTCGTTGCCCGCCGACGCCACGCACACCACGCCGGCGCTCACCGCTTCGTCCACCAGCGCCTGGAAGTACTCCGCGACCCCGGTGTCCGGCTTGGCGCCGAAGCTCATGGAGAGCACGTCGGGCCGCTTGTCGGCGGCGTACTGGAAGGCGGCGGTGATGGCATCCAGGCGCGTCTCGGCGTTGGTGTCCACGATCTTGAGCGGCATGACCTTGCAGCCCCAGCCGGCGCCCGCGATGCCGACGCCGTTGTGGGTGGCCGCCGCGGCGATGCCCGCCACGAAGGTGCCGTGGAAGCCCTCGTCGAGCCCGATCTCGTCGATCACGGCGTGCGGGTTCGGGTCGTTGTCGCCGTCGCCGAAGTCCCAGCCCTGCAGGTCGTCCACCAGGCCGTTGCCGTCGTCGTCGAGGCCGTTCAGCACCTCGCCCGGGTTGATCCAGATCTTGCTCGACAGGTCCGGGTGACCGGTGTCCACGCCGAGGTCCATGATGGCGATGGTCGTCGCGGCGCTGCCGTGCTCGAGGTCCCACGCCTCCGGTAGCTGGATGTCGCTGTCGTCCGGGTGGAAGATGGCCCACTGGAGACCGAGGTAGGGGTCGTTGGGCAGCGTCGCATCGAAGCTGACGCGGAAGTTGGGCACGGCGGCGCGCACCGCGCCGGTGGCGCGCAGGTCGCGGGCCGCGGCCGCCGCATCGAAGTCGGGCCGCGGGCTCGTCAGCTTGACGAAACGGGTGCCGGAGGCCGCCGTGCCCGACCGCCGGCCCGGCAGCTCGGCCGCGCTATCGAGCCCGTGGCGGGCCAGCACCGCGCCCAGCGCGAGGTCGGTCGCCGCCGGCCGGCCGTCGGCGGCCACGCGCAGGGGGCTCTGCGGCTCGAGAGCGACGAGCACCTCCCCGGGCGCGTAGCGCGGCCCGGCCTCCAAGGCAGGGTGGGGGAGGAGCCATGCCGCGGCGGCGGCGCGCGGCGGGGCCGCGTCTGCGATCCCGGGCCAGGCGCAGGCGGCGAGCAGGAACGGCAGCAAGAGACGTCGCATCGAGGTGCTCTCCCGTCGCGGCCGGGGTCTCCCCGTGGGCGCGGACAGGGGCAGCCATCCCGCCCGGGCGAGCATCGATTCTAGCACGCCGGCCCGGGACCCCGCGCCCTCCGGTTCCGCTTGCCCGCGCCTCCGCGAGTTGCTTGAATGCGGGCGTCACCGACAGCGGTTCCCCCAGCCAGGAGGTGTCATGAAGCAGGCCGCAGCGATCCTCCTCGTGTGCGCCGTCGCCGCCTTCGGCGCGGCCACCGCCGACGGCGCCGCCAAGCGCGCCGCCAAGCCCGCCCCGAAGCCGGTCGCCAAGACCGCTCCCGGCTTCCAGATCCCCACGGACTCCCGCACCTGCGTGGACTGCCACGCCCAGAAGACCCCGGGCATCGTGGGCGACTGGAAGGCGAGCAAGCACATCGCCCAGGGCGTCGGCTGCGCCGAGTGCCACGGCACCGCGCATCAGTCCGCCGCCGACGTGGACAAGGTCGCCATCCCCACCCCGGAGACCTGTGGGCAGTGCCACCCGGAGCGCGTCGAGCAGTTCAAGAACGGCAAGCACGCGCTGGCCTGGGCGGCGCAGGAGGCCATGCCGTCCATCCACGCCCAACCGGTGGCGCTGACGCAGGGCATGAAGGGCTGCGGCGGCTGCCACAAGCTCGGCATCAAGTCGCCGGAGGAGCAGGCGGCGCTGCGCAAGGAAGGGCGCGGCTTCGGCATGGCCTCGTGCGACGCCTGCCACACGCGCCACACGTTCTCGGTGAAGGAAGCCAAGGACCCGCGGGCCTGCCAGACCTGCCACATGGGCTTCGACCACCCGCAGTGGGAGATGTACTCCTCCTCGAAGCACGGGGTGCGCTGGGCGCTCAGGCAGGACGGCACGCTGCCGGCCACCGCCGCCGCGCCCACCTGCCAGGACTGCCACATGGGCGACGGGCGCCACGACGTGATGACCGCCTGGGGCTTCCTGGCCGTGCGCCTGCCCATGCCGGAAGACCGGCAGTGGGCGGCCGACCGCGCCGTCATCCTGCAGGGCCTTGGAGTCCTTGATCCCGACGGCAAGCCGACTGCGCGGCTCGACGTGGTCAAGGCCGCCAAGGTGGCGCGCCTCGACCAGGAGAGCTGGCAGAAGGAGCGCGACCGCATGCTGGACGCCTGCAACCGCTGCCACTCGGCCAATTTCGCCAAGGAGCAGCTGGCCAGGGGCGACGATATGATCCGCGACGCCGACCGCCTCATGGCCGAAGCCATCCGCACCGTCGCCGCCCTCTACAAGGACGGGGTGCTGGCCAAGCCGGCTTCCTACGCCAGCGCGTTCCCGGATCTGCTGACCTTCCACGACGCGCCCACGCCGATCGAGCAGAAGCTCTTCGTCATGTTCCTCGAGCACCGCATGCGCACCTTCCAGGGCACCTTCCACGCCAGCCCGGACTACGCGCTGTGGTACGGCTGGAGCGAGATGCAGCGCGACCTGCGCGAGATCACCAGCCTGGCGATGGAGATGCGCCGCACGCACGCCGCCGAGGCGGCTGCGGCCGCCGCGTCGGGCGGCAAGGGGAAGAAGAAGTAGGGCGCGCCCCAGGCTTGCGGATGTCCCGGGCCCGGCCGGCTCCCGCCCTCCGGGCCCGCGCCGATTCTTGACGAATTCCTGAGATTCGCTTTGGCGCCCAGGGTCTAGGCTCGGTCATTCCCGTGTCCTGCGGGGCTCGCGCGGTCGTCTCGCCGAGCCCCGACGCGCCGCTTTCACACGGTCATCCACAGGCAGCAACTCCCCCCGAGTGGCCGCGAAGGAGGTCCGTCCATGCGCGCCGTGCGCTGGTTCGTTCTGTCCGCATCCCTGGCGGCAGTCGCCGCCGCCTTCGTCACCGTCTCCTGCGCGCCTCACGCCAGGCGGGCTTCCGCGAGTTCCACGACCGCCGACACCCTCGAGCGCGGCAAGTACCTCACGACCCTCATGGGCTGCCAGGATTGCCACACTCCCGGCACCTTCTACGGCGCCCCCGACGCCGACCGCCAGCTCTCCGGCAGCGAGGTGGGCTGGCACGGCCCGTGGGGCGTCACCTACGCCCGGAACCTGACGCCCGACCGCGAGACCGGCCTCGGCAACTGGACGCGCGAGCAGATCGTCACCGCCCTGCGCACCGGCCAGCGCCCGGACGGCTCGCCGCTCCTGCCGCCCATGCCCTGGCCCAACTACGCCGGCCTGACCGACGCGGACGCCCAGGCCATCGCGGCGTACCTGCAGAGCCTGCCGGCCGTCGCGCACCGGGTGCCGGACAAGATCGCGACCGGCCAGCCGGTCACCGGACCGGTCATCTCGATCCCGCCGCCGGGCGCCTGGGACGCGCCGCGCACCGCGACGGCGGAAGGCACCGGCGCGGCCGGAGGGCAGGCGCGCCCGTAGCCGGCGCCCATGATCGCGACGCCCGCTGAATGCCGACGGGCGGACGGAGCGCGCCGGCTTGACCTGCCGGGGCGCATCCACCAGATTGACGGCCTCCCGGGCGCGGGAGCCGCGCCGGCCCACGAGGTCCTCATGTCCAGCGCCTTCGGAAGGCTGTTCACCGTAACCACCTTCGGCGAATCGCACGGGCCGGCCGTGGGCGTGGTCATCGACGGCGCGCCGCCCGGCTATGCGATCTCCCTCGAGGCCGCCCAGCGCGAGCTCGATC
>Ga0315278_10002111_pt1 | contig 17631 bp, 28 predicted proteins | sample YL17G06_0_MG_FD_203880 | JGI IMG/M metagenome (GOLD analysis project Ga0315278, IMG submission 203880) | Sediment microbial communities from Yellowstone Lake, YNP, Wyoming, USA - YL17G06_0 | ecosystem: Environmental > Aquatic > Freshwater > Lake > Sediment | place: USA: Wyoming | collected... | reverse complement strand
ATAACGAATTTCACGATTTTGGTATCATGACAGAGAACGGGTATAAAAATTGGGAAGATTCTTTAACACAAATGATTGAGGAATATCCTAAATGGAAGGACATAGCCGAAACAACCGGATATGAATTTGCTATGGAACAAAGTTCAGATAAGAATATTGAAAAAGTAACTCTGGCGTTATACGAAAAACTTATAGAAGACCCTTACCCATCTGGAGGAATATTTACTGCTGATTTAACATTTCCACAAGAGAAAAATGAATTATAATTACGGAATCTATAAAATTGAAAATCTAGTTAATGAAAAATGTTATATTGGTCAGACCCTAGATTTAAATAAGAGAAAATGGAGACATTTTAATAATTTAGAAAATAATATTGGCGATAATATTCATCTTCAAAACGCATATAATAAATATGGAAAAATCAATTTTAAATTTTCTGTTTTACTATATTGTGAAAAATTTGAATTAACAAAATATGAAAATTTTTTTGATAATTACTATAAAGAATTGAACCTTTCGTATAATATTAGGAAATGTGTAGACACTAATAAAGGAATAATTCTTTCTGAAGAAACCAAAAGGAAAATAAGTAAAGCTACAAAAGGAGAGAATAATCCTTTTTATGGAAAGCGTCATTCTGAAGAAACAAAAAGAAAAATGTCTTTAAATCATGCAGATATGTCCGGAAAAAATAATCCTTTTTTTGGAAAGCATCATTCCGAAGAAACAAGAAAGGAATTATCTGAAACAAATAAAGGAAAATCTATTTCTGAAGAAGCAAGAAAAGCGAGAATCGGAAAACATTTTTCAAATATAACTATAGAAAAAATGAAAATTTCTCGTCTCGGTAAAAAATGTTCAGATGAAACAAAAAGAAAAATATCTCTAAAGGTTCGCTGTTTGTCTGTAGAAAATGTTTTGGAAATAAGAAAAATGATTAATGAAAACATTAGGCAAATAGATATAGCAAAAAAGTTTAATGTTAATCAGGGAACAATCAGTAATATAAAATTAGAAAAATTTTATAAAGAAAAAATATATTATTAGGAGATAAAAAACAATGGACACGACTGTTTTGGTTCCAATCATTATTGCTATAGTTGCCGTAGTACCGGGAATATTTGCATTGGTTAATCAAGCAAGTAAAGGAAAACTAGAAGAAAGATTTGACATGCTGAGAACTGTGCAAGATGCAACTTATAATATTTCTAAACCTTTACAAGCAGAACTAACAAGATTACAGGCAAGAACCATATCTTTAGAAGAAGAAACAACTACTGAAAAATTATATAAAAAAATGTATGAAAAATCTGTTATTATACGTTGCGGACATTGTAAAAGCCCCAATGTAATTACTAATTTAGAGTGTATAAAATGTGGTGCACCAATAGGAGTTAATGATGCGTGACCCCGATAGAATCGATAAAATTTTGTATATGCTTTCTCATCTCTGGCATAAATATCCTGATTTACGTTTAGGACAACTTCTATATGGTTTTGCTAAATTTATAGGAGATATTTTCGAATATGAAGACGATGAAACATATATAACATTAAAAGAAGTGTTTAAAAGAGAGTTTCCGGATGATGTTGAATTATGATTATAAAGGAGAAATAAAATGAATGATTCTGAGAGAATTGATAGAATTTTAAAACTAATTTCGACTATTTGGCATAAGCATCCCGACCTACGTTTAGGACAACTCTTATTTATCTTTGCGGACTTTATAGACGATATATTTTATTATAAAGATGATAAAACAGAAAAACTCTTAGAAGAAAATCTTAAAGAAGCGTCGAAAAGAAAAGGCTATAAAAATAATGGCGACCTATGATTATAAATGCAAAGTTTGTGATACAATGTTTAGTATGACGGGTTCATATTCTACATTAGTTGGGTGTCACCCCGTTTGTCCTTGTTGTCAAAGTGAAAATGTAAACAAGATATATGGAAATATTAATGTGATTTATAAAGGAAAAGGTTTTTATAATACAGATAAGGACAAAAAAGATGAAAAACTGGAGACCGATATCCCTTGACAAATACTGAAAAGTATGATATAATTATATTATACTGAATAAGGAGAGAAAAATATGTTTCAAAAAACTGAACTAACTTCATTTCGTAAAGATTTCGCAGAGGCTGTAAAAGGACTTGAAAAAAAGTATGGAGTCAAACTAGAACTACATAACATTAGTTACAGCGATATTGAGTTTCATACCAAGTTAAGCGCAACAAAGATTGGAGAAACCGGAGAAAAGAAAGTAAATACTGCTGACTTTTCTTGGCTCAAAGATTATCTTGGTTTCAAAGGTAATCTTGGCGATAGTTATGCTGACCGCAGAGGAATTACTTATACGGTTTATAATCTTGACCCAAAAAAGCCAAAATATGCTGTTCTCGTTAAAGGCAGTGATGGGAAAAATTATAAAGCATCTGTTGATATGGTAAATATGCAATTAGCACGAAAGACAGGATAAATAAAGTAAATTGCCTCTTGACAAAACCATAAAAGTGTGGTATAATATATAGTGTGAAGAACAAATACTTTTTGCCTTTTCTCTTGTTTATGGATATAAACGAAGAAGAAAATCAAAATAGCGGTGGCTGTGGCGGTTGTTCTACAATTGTGATTGTTGTTGCGGTTTTGCTTTTGGCAATGAGTATTTGTTCTTCTATAATAAAATAAGCGGTGAGGTTGGGGGTACAACAAGGTATGGTGGCATAGCCACTTAAGCCCTACCCTAATTAGTCAAAACGTGGACAGCCGCTTTATAAATTGGGGCTATCATATAATGGGATTATGATACGCTTGCACCGTATTCACGACAGTTCGAGTCTGTCTAGCTCCACTAAAAAGTATTCTGACCAGTTACTATAATCGTAATTAGGAATCGCTAGAATACTTTATAAGGCTGGCGCAACAAGACGTTATTTGGTGAGACCGAATTAGGCAAACCTCGACCAGTTGCCTTTCGAAAGAGTTGCCAACTAGCCTTAAATTTTGCTCATTTATATCAGTCGGAAAGATAGCTTGTCCAACATACAAGAGGTCGCTAGTTCGAGTCTAGCAATGAGCACTTATACACCCGTAATATCAACGGTAGATAGTCTCTTTTACATGGAGAAGGTTGCTAGTTCAAGTCTAGCCGGGTGTACTAGGAGAGAAAAATGAGAAAAATAAATAATTCAACATTGTTTTTATATGGGATGACTATAGTCTGTAATGTGTTTTTATTAGGAGTATATATCCCCGATAGCATTTGGAAATATATATTAATATTTCTTTCTGGAATTTGCATTGGAAATATTATACATAGCCTTGTGTGGGGGAAAAAAGAATGAGAAAAAAGTATTTAATAATGATGTATGAAGGACCAATCGATGGTTGGCGTACAGTTAACTATTCTGATTTAATGTCTGCATCTGTATATGACAATGATGACGGGATATACGAACTGGAAGATGCAAAACAGATATATGAACTTGTCGCAAACTATATTGAAAATGAACCATTAATAATGGTAGAGATTTTAGAAGATAACGGAATAGAAGCAGAATATAAATAAATGGAATAGTGGCGTAACGGTATCGCAACGGCTTTGAACCCCGTCCGTCCGAAAGGGCGTATGAGTTCGATTCTCATCTATTCCTCCTATGGAATGGTGGCGTAATGGTAGCGCAATATCTTGGAAAGATATCCATCCGAAAGGGTGTATGAGTTCGAGCCTCATCCGTTCCTCAATGGAAGCACGTAATGGTGTACTAAAGCCTCTCGAAAAGGCTGATGCCCGGTAACTCCGGACGTATGCGTTCAATTCGCATTGCTTCCTCAATATTGAGTCGTGGTGTAATGGTATCACAACACACTGCTAACGTGTCCAACCCTTAAACAAGGTTGTGGGAGTTCGAGCCTCCCCGACTCAGCCTTTGGGAACATAGTGCTTAATCGGGAAAACATCTCTATGGCATGGAGAAGTTGCGAGTTCGAATCTCGCTGTTTCCACTAATGGGCGACTAGTGCTAACGGGAGCACATCTCTTTCGCAAGGAGAAAGTAAGAGTTCGACTCTCTTGCCGTCCACTTAAAATCAGTAAATACAAGAGAGTCTGCTACAAAGTCGCCCCTGACTCCATTTGTAGATATAACGGTCTCTTTATGGGGATTACTGGTTTTATATGCACCTATAGCATAATGGATAGTGCAGATGGCTTCGAACCACTCTATCAAATCCACACCAGAAAGTACAGGTAAATTTCACTAAAAATCCATTGAGACGGAGGTCAGAGCATGGAAAACGGTAATAAAATAAAAAATGATTTATTGGGTATGCCACACGGAACGGCTTCCCATCAACTTCGCAAAAAAATAATGTTCAATATGGCGCAAAGATTAGGGGAAGATATATGCTTTAGATGTGGTAAAAAAATAGAAAATATAGATTATTTTTCTGTAGAGCACAAGATTCCTTGGCAATCAGCAGAAAATCCCAAAGAAACATTTTTCGATTTAACGAATATAACTTTTTCCCACTTGAATTGTAATTGTGGTGCAGGAGAAAAGAAAATACCTCATCCAAACGGAAAAGGGGAAAATCATCCAATGTCTAAATTAACACAGAAAAAAGTTGAAGAAATAAGAGATAGATTAAAAAATAGAACAGAATTTAATGAAATCTCTTTAGACGAATTGGCAAAAGAATATAATATTTCTCAGACTCAAATTAGAAATATTAGAGATAATAAAAAATGGATAATTTATAAAGAATAAATAAATATCTCCCTGTAGCTCAATGGACAAGAGCGATTCCCCTCGAAGGAAAAGGTTGCAAGTTCAAGTCTTGTCGGGGAGTCTATATAGTGTACATTAAAAATTAAGAGGTGAACACATTGGAAGAAATAGAATCTTTAGCTTATAAAGCGTCATTAACTTATGAATTGAAAATTATAGATTCAGAGGCGAAAGCCCATAGTGTAATGAAAATGCATGAAGGTCAGAATATAAGAATAGCGTATTCGGGTGGGAGTGACTCGGACACAATGATGTGGTTTTTTAGAAAATTGGGTTATGATATTCCCGGAGTTTTTTACGATACGGGTTTAGAATATCAGGCGACCAAAAATCATCTGGCTTATATGCAAGAACAGGGCTTTACCATTGAGATAGCTAAACCCAAGCATCTGATTCCGTATGCCTTAAAAAACTATGGGTTTCCTTTCCTTAGCAAAAACGCTAGTGAATTATTACACAGACTACAGAGAAATAATTTTAAATTTAAAGAAGATGGAAATAAAACTTACGAAGAATTGATTATTTTATACCCGAGAGCGAAAGGTGCTTTATCATGGTGGGCAAATTGGAATGGTCCAACCGATAAATTTAATATCAGTCGTAATAGGGGACTAAAAGAATATTTAATTGAGAATGATGGGTTGCCTTTTAAAACATCTGTAAAATGTTGTGACTTTACTAAAAAAGATGTTATGAAGGATTATTCTAAAGAACATGATATTGACCTTGTTATAACAGGTATACGTAAAGCGGAGGGTGGCAGGAGAGCAACAAAAATTGTAAATTGTTACTTGCCTGAAAAATATAGTCCTTATGCAATGTACTTTCCGCTTTTTTGGTGGTCAGACAGTGATAAAAAACGTTTTATTAAAGAAAATAATATTAAACTAAGTGATTGTTATACTGTATATGGGATGAGCAGGACTGGATGTGTGGGCTGTCCGTTCGGACGCAGATTAGACGAAGAATTAGAAATTCTAGAAAAATACGAACCAAAGCTGCACAAAATAGCAACAACTATTTTTGCAAATACATACGAAGCAACAAAACAATATAGAAAATTCGTAAAAGAAGAATTACCTTTACCAAAAAGAAATAAAGATGAAACATAATTCCGGAATATACAAAATAGAAAATCTGATTAATAAAAAATGTTATATTGGTCAAAGTGTTGATTTAAGTAAAAGAAAGAGTTCTCATTTTAAAATGTTGGCTAAGAATAAACATACAAATTCTCATTTACAATATGCTTTCAACAAATATAAAGAAAATGCTTTTGTTTGGAAAATACTTGTTTATTGTGAATCATTTGAATTAACCCGATATGAAACATTTTTTGATAATCATTATAAAAAGTTAGCGCTTTCATATAATACAAGAGAATGCGTCGATAGTAATAAAGGAATAATACTTTCTGAAGAGATAAAGAAAAAGATATCTAAGAATTTTCCTAACACTTCTGGAAAAAATCATCCTTTTTATGGAAAACATCGCTCCGAGGAAACAAAAAGAAAATTATCTGAAAGCAATATTGGGAAACACCATTCAGAAGAAACAAAAAAGAAAATGAGTGAAGCTCGAAGAGGAAAAAATCATCCTAATTTTGGGAAACATCGTTCAGAAGAAACAAAAAGAAAACTTTCTGCAATTAATATTGGGAAACATCATTCTGAAGAAGCAAAAAAGAAAATGAGAGAAGCAAAAAAGAAATATTTGAAAAAAAGGAATAAAAATGAGTAAAAAAATAAAAGCTATAAAAGTATTAGGGATGAAATATAAAGTCTTTAAACTTCCCAAGAAGCATAAAAGATTAAACGATAGAAATGAAAGTTATTATGCGGTTATTGCTAATTCAAAAAATGAGATTTATATAAGAGATGATATATCTAAAGAGCGATTTGATAGTTCAATTCTGCATGAAGTTATTCATTCTGTAGATGTGGAGTTGAGTCTTGGGCTTGAAGAGGAAACCATTATGCGTTTAACTTCCGGGTTGAGAAGCGCCGGGGTTCATATAGATTTAAAGCATTAAAAATTGCCTCTTGACAAAAAAAGAAAAGTATGATATAATATATAAACAATTGAATATTCCTCTGTGGTGAAACGGTCTATCACAAAAAGCTGTTAACTTTTAATTCGTGGTTCGAATCCATGCGGAGGAGCTAGTACGAAGAAATTGCACTTTAATAATTGAATATAACCCATACTTTCGTGGCTCAAAGGTACAGCACTAGTCTCTTAAACTATGAAATGGCAGTTCGAGTCTGCCCGAAAGTACTAAGAAGGATAGGGAGTCGCCAAGCGTCTCCGAAGCCTTCTTTTCATGGGCGTGAAATTGGCAATCGACTAGGATAGTAAGCTAAAAGGTTCTGGCAAAAAATTAACTGCTGAATACACACTTGCTGACGCTCTCTTTGAGGGCAAAACAAACGTTTCGCTGGCTGAACAACTCTTCAGCCTTCCAGTTAACAAAGTTTCCGTTTCTCTTTAAAACAGAAGAGTACTTGTTCCTCTTAAAATAGAACAAGTGGTGTCCCGGATGAGACTGACATCTTGTTTGGTGGGCTAAAGTTTCTACTTCAACTATAAAGTAGATGGTGGAGGATGGCGGGTTTACCTGTCCACCCCAAAAGGGGACTCTCCCTTAAAAAGAGAAAGTCAGATTACCAGACTAAATAAATAGGTGACTCTGCCAGAGAGAAAAAACTTGAACCAAGAATTCTAGGACCGGACTTCGAAGTCCGCACGTCCACAAAAATCATTAGCGGCGAAGTTGGCGCAAGGCTAAACTTGCATGTAAGACAACTGTAGGTGACGACTGAATGTTATCCTTGCCAGCCAACCAACAAGTGAGACTAGGAGGTTCGAGTAGGTGAACCACACCGCTCACAGGAAAAGGGACGCTAACCCGGAAGGTGTAACCGAGAAAAATCTAAAAAATAAGGAGGTATATATGAAACGCAAAGCTCGTAAACAAAGTTGTAATTAATATGCTCCATAAGCATTAATCGTGATGCAGAGGTCTTTTAAACCTCAGAAGTCGGGGCAGTACCGACATGGAGTACTATGGCTATATGGTATAATGGCTATTATACTTATCTGTCTAATAAGTGATAGGGATTCGATTTCCCTTATAGCCGCTATAGAAAGGGATAGGATGACCTCATGAATCATCTGAAAAGCGAATACCCTCCGCTTCCCTTTTCTAATTTTTGAGGGTAGAGGGAAAAATGAGAAAATCTTCGATTATTGAAAAGTTAGGAAGAGAACACCTAGAAGAAGTAATAAATAAAGAAGCGTGTGTTTCTGATGTGCTACGCTCTTATGGGTTATGTGGAAGTGGTTCTGGCTCTAGAACAACTTTAAAAAGATTAGCAAAAGAATGGAATCTAGAATTAAAGTTTAGGCAAGGAAATATTTTTAATAAGCATAGAGAATATTCTTATAAAGTACCATTGGACAAAGTTTTTTGTATAGATTCAAAGGTCTCAAATGGAGTATTAAGACGTGCTGTTTTAAAAAATAATATATTAAATAATACTATATGCTCTATATGTAATAATAAAAATATATGGAATAAAAAACCAATAATATTTATTTTAGACCATATAAACGGTATAAATAATGATAATAGAGTAGAAAATTTAAGATATGTTTGTCCTAATTGTAATAGTCAATTAGAAACAACCGGAAGCAAAAATTCTCACTATCCGAGTAAACAAGTAAAACATTATTGCTTGAATTGTGGAAAAGAAATAACAAGATACGCTAAAAGATGTATAAAATGTTATAATATAAATAAAATAGCAAGTTAGTTTAATGGGAAAAATCCACCTCTCCAAAAGGTCGGGACGGTGATTCGAGTTCACCACTTGCTGCCTTATTGCCGAGCTAGCCAAGGTGGTCAAGGCACTCGTTTGAAGAACGAGCAATATCAGTTCGATTCTGATGGTCGGCACAAATCCTCTTGTAACAGAATTGGCATATGTGGTCGTCTCAAACACGATATTTTGGTGGTTCGAATCCACTCAAGAGGACTAGGAGAAATCATGAAACCTGTTATAGAAACTATTTTAAGACCGGGTAAAATAGATGATTGGAATTATATAGATTCTCTACGTAAAAGAGAAAGCAATGCTTTAGGGTTTATTCCTAGAAATTCTTATACATCTGTTCTATCTAAAACTGCCGATGGTGTTAGAAAAAGATTTGAATATGTAAAAATAAATGTAGTAGAAGATAATGGGGATTTAACTGGTTTTTGTTATGCAACATTTTTTGAAATTGTAGCAAGAATTCAGCAAATTGTAGTACAAGAAGATGCACGTCGTTGGTATAGAGCCAGCATGTTAGAAACTGCTGTACGAGAAGAAGCTATAAAAAGCAATTGTGTGGGAATAAGTTGCCGTGTAGCTTTTGATTTAGAAAGCAATTTCTTTTGGAGAGCGATAGGATATCAACCAATAAGACAAGTTACTTCTACTTGGCTAAATCAAAAAGAAAGCAAGAGCAAAAGACCTTTGTGGATATATTATCTGGCTCTTGAAAAAGAAAATACGATTTATAATCCGACTGTGGGCTAGTGGTTTATGCCATGTCTCCTTCAAAGACAAAATCGAGGGTTCGAATCCCTCCAGTTGGACAAAATATATGCAGGAGCGTACAGGCGTAAGTTGATAGTCGTGCGACGGAAAAGGCAAACGAACCGAAGCGTACAGAAAGGTTCTACAACACAGATATAAAAGGTGTAAATCCTTACCCTGCAAAAATATATCTATCTATCTCGTGTCGCCTTGACACCCTACCCGACAGGAGAAATACTAGTCAAGAACTGTCTTGGAGGCAGATGTAGCTCATTAGACGGATAGACGGATATAACTGCTCTGTTATTGAGAGTTAAACGGAGTTCTAATCTCCGGCAGGGCATTATGAGACTATCGACTAGTGGTTAGGTCCTAACACTCTCAATGTTAGTACGACAGTTCAAATCTGTCTAGTCTCACAAAAGAGCGAGATAGAACGGCTTTATAACCCGTTTGAAAACGAGACTCCCGCTTCTCGCTCTTATCTTTTAGGAGTACCGGAGAAAAACATGAGTTATAAATCGATATTTGAAACTATGGGTAAAGAATATTTGGAATATGTAATATCAGAATCATCTGATATTTCCGAAGTTTTTAATAAATATAATCGGGCTAGTTGTGGAGGTTCTTATAGAGCGTTTAAAAAATTAGTAAAAAAATGGAATATTTCTTTACCTATTCCTAAAAAAATTAGGAAAAACCCATTTGAATATGCTAATAAGCGACCATTAGAAGAAATCTTATGCTCAAACTCGAATGTAGGAAGAACTGTTTTAAGAAAAACTATTATAAAAAATAAACTTTTAGATAATACTAAATGTTCTATTTGTGGAAATTCTAATATGTGGAATGAAAAGCCAATGACCCTTATTCTAGACCACATAAACGGAATTAGGAATTATAATACATTAGATAATTTAAGATTTGTTTGCGCAAATTGTAATATCCAATTAGATACAACCGGAAACAGAAATCCTAATAGACCAAATAAGGCTAGAAAAAATTATTGTATAGATTGTGGAATAAAAATATCTAAAACTGCGGTAAGATGTTTAAAATGTCATAATATTGAGTTGAGAAAAATAGAAAGACCGCTTATAGAGACATTAAAAAAAGATATTGCTTTATTGGGATATACAGGGACAGGAAGAAAATATGGTGTAACTGATAATGCGATAAGGAAATGGATAAAATAAACAAATTCCTCTCGTAGCAGAATTGGCTTATGCGTATCCCTTAAGAGGATAATTTTGCTGGTTCGAATCCAGCCGGGAGGACTTGACAAATAGCGAAAAATGTGGTATAATATACTCATGGATGAGATAAAAAAGAAACACAAAAATCAACATGAATGGGCATGGATGAACGAATTTGGTGGTGATTTCTATTATTGTGGTCTTTGCCATAGATGTAAAAGTAATGACCCAAATGATAAGAAATATTATACCCACAAGCAAGCCCTTATAGAAGTATTAAAAACCAACGATGCAACAAATCATCCAGACAATTGTGATTGCATGATTTGTGGTAATGGTGGCAGAGAAGCACAGAGATATTACAAAAAGTATTATAAAATTTAATATGTATAACTATTATAATGACGAATACGCACAAATATGCTTAGGGTATGCCACACTATGTAAAACAGAAGTTGGTTTTGGCGCTGTTTTAGTAAACAGGTATGGAAAAATAATTGGTAGTGGAAGAAACAGACTATCAACCAAAGAAGATAGAGAATTAATATCCCATGTTGATTATGCAATACATGCTGAACAAGACGCAATAGCATGTGCTTTAAGAACAGGGCAAGATGTATATAACGGAAGTATTTATGTTTTAGGAAGATGTTTATCTGGTAAAAATAAAGGGAAATTAACTACTAGAGAAGAAGATATATTTATATGTAGAAAATGCCCTCATGTTTTTATCAAATATAATATTAAAGTATTTATACCGCATGTGGATGGTTGGCATGGAATCGAACCCCGAAGGGCATTAGAAATTGGAAGCAAATTAGCTCAAAGGGGTTACTGGAAAAAATTTGTTTCGGGAGAGATATAAATGTGGAATCCTTTTGATGATACATCTACATATGTAAGAAAACATTTTGATGCACTCGATAAACATGATGCCAATGTTAATAAAAGATTGGAAATTGCAGTAGACGCATTAGAAGAAATATGGAGAAGTCCAATGCCTATCACAGAGAACGAGAAGAGAATGTGGAATATCGCTTTTAATGCAATCTTAAAAGTAAATAAATTGTTGATAGAAGCAACGCAGGATTAGTTTAGAGGAAGAATTTTTCTTTGGTATAGAAAAGGCGTGAGTCCGAGTCTCACATTCTGCTTAATAGAAAGGGATAGAACAGCCTAATTACCTGTTTGAAAAGTGAACTCCGCACTTCCCTTTCTAATTTTATCAGAGTAACAGAGATAAAAATTATGTACATATCAGTAGAAAGCAAACAAAAAGTTGACGAAGCAAGAGAAAGAGGACAAAAAACTCTCAAACAAAAAGCACTAAAAAGAAGAGAATTATATTATAAAAATCCTAAAAAATGCCCTGTTTGTGGAAAACCAATTAACTTTGAGGTCAGAAATATAAATGATTATTGTTCCCACTCGTGCTGTGCAACAAAAAATAATCCAATTCGTTATGAAAAAAGATATTGTAAAAATTGTGGAAAGCAATGTGTAGGATATAAAGGTCAAATATATTGTTCTAGAACTTGTCTATATTTGTATAAAAATTCGGATGCAATTAAAAAGTGGTTAAATGGAGAATGGGATGGATTAACCCCTAGTGGAAAATGGCTTTCCAATATTATAAGGGATTATTTATTAAAAGAAGCCAGTTATACATGTGAAGAATGTGGATGGAACAAAATAAATCCTAGAACAAAAATTTGTCCTGTTTGCGTTCATCACAAAGACGGAAACTACAAAAATAATAAAAAAGAAAATTTGCAGGTTTTATGCCCCGGTTGTCATTCTCTTACTAAAAATTACGGCGGTGGCAATAGAGGAAACGGAAGAGAATATAGATACGAATAGGTTAATCAGATTATCGCAGAAATGAGGAAACTCCGCACATCACAGAGCAAGGCGCTAGGAAAACGCTAGGTAGAGGTAACTTTGCGTAATAGTAACGGGTCACAGAGACTATTCCTGCCGAAAGGTAAGGGTGAAAAGAGATAACCACCGCCTGATGCAAGGTAAACAGAACCAGTTGGCTGCTCGTCACATAAGGTTCGGGTTACTGCATAGACAGATGATAATCTTAAACACAGAATGCGGGTTATGGTTAACCTAATAAATAGCTCATTTGATATATAAAGTGGGTCAAACAAAAGGTAGATTATGAAACTAACATGGGATTGGTGTGAAATGTGTGAAAAAGCTTTTATTCGCTGTCCAAAATGCGGGAATAATTCTTGTAATGGTGGATATGGAGAAATAGATGGAATAAAATGCGATGTATGCCCTATTGTTTATCAATATCAACGCATGGCATATGAGACAGGTGCAATACCCGAAACAGAAAACGATATAAAATGGATGAATCAAAAGATATAAAGGAGAATTTAAATATGTATCATTATTCAGTTAAATTTGTACGTGCGGTTGATGGAGATACAGTTGATTTAGATGTAGATTTAGGCTTTCACATAATTGTGCGTGATAGATTTCGCCTTTACGGAATAAATACTCCGGAAAGAGGAAAACCGGGATATAAAGAAGCCACCAGTTTTGTAACTAATTGGTTTTCTGGTCAAACAATTCCTAATAGTGCATACATACAATCAGAAAAACCATTACAAGACAAATATGGGCGTTATCTTGTCAAGATTTACCCAACTTCTGATTTTATAGCACCAACATTAAACGATTTGTTAGTACAAAATAATTTTGCTGTTGTATATTTTCCATAAAAAACGCAAATATGGTGTTAGTGGTAGCATTTTGGAACGCCAATCCAAAGGGGTCGGTTCAAGCCCGACTATTTGCTCAGGAATAGAGATGTAGGTTCGAATCCTACTATCCAAGACAAAGTTCTGGTGCTCGTTTAATTGGCAGGACACTTTCCATAAATTATAATTAGGATGGCATATATGAATAAGAAAAATCGTAATCGTTATAAGCGTATGCCCTTGAAGTGTAAGTATTGGTGGCATGGAATGGCGAAAACCAATTTTAGAAAATTGCCAAAAAATAAAGGTAAAACTTAATATGAAACCATTAGGGCGCAAATATTTTGGTTCAAAATATAAAACAGATTATCACTTTAATAAAAAATGGTTCATAAATTGGTGGGAGTATGTATGTACTCCGAACAAGCGCCTCGAACAAAGGCGAGTTAAGAAAGAAATTGAAAATCAACTAAGAGGAGAAAAAGATGGGTAGACATAATCATAGTCACTGCATGCATGATTTAAGATATTGTGAACATTGTGACGCAGTATATTGTACAAAGTGTGATAGAGAATGGGGTGGACAACCTCACTATATTTATACTACTCCTTATATATGGTATTATCAATCAGTTCCATATACAATTACACGGGGTAGCACTGGTAATTATTCAATAACTACTACCAATGGGCAAGCGGTAAACGATTCATATATTATAAGCGCTTTTAATAGTAGCAGTGAAAAAGATGCAATAAGTTCATATAGCTTTCAAGCACAAACAGGAGAATTAAATTCTGCTTGTACTTATCATAATTAAATAAAATCTAAGGTGTCTTGAACTATCGGCAGGACTTGTTGGTTGATATAAAGCGAAAATGTCCGAGCCTTATAAAAATGCGTCAAATTATAATAAAAAAGAATATTGGAACAATGTTAACTACAATACCGGAACCTATATTAAAAAAGAAAGCTAGAAAAGTTACTGATTTTGGAAAAAATTTACAGTTTCTAATTGATGAAATGATTGCCGTAATGAGATATGGGCAAGGCACTGGAATAGCCGCCCCACAGGTGGGGGAATCACTACGCTTAATTGTGGTAGAGCATGAAGATAAATTATATGTAATGGGTAATCCGGAAATTACGCAATCGTCTATAGAAACAGAAGTAAATGTAGAAGGTTGCCTCTCAATACCCAATATCGGTGCAAACGTAGAACGTTCAACGGCTGTTACAGTAAAAGGGCAAGATAGGAATGGAAAGCCTATTAAAATTAAAGTTAAGGGTCGCTTGGCAAGAATTTTCCAGCACGAAGTAGACCATATTAACGGTATATTAATAGTAGAACGGGCAATAGATATATGGCAAATTAAAGAAGAAATTTAAATTGTATTTCAAATTTATCAAGAAAAAGTATGAAATATATTTTAAAAGAGGCTAAGAAATGTAATATATTATATGCTAATTGTCATAGAAAATTACATAACCCAATTAATTAAAAATGCGTCTTTGGTGTTCAACGGTAGCACTATCGCTTTCCAAGCCAGAAGTGAGAGTTCGAATCTCTCAAGACGCTCTATGCATCCATAAGCTAATGGATAAACTTGGTGGCTTCTAACCACCTATTCAGGGTTCGAGTCCCTGTGGATGCTCTTGTGTGTTAGTGTCTAAGAAACACTAGCTAATGTAACCTACAGGAAGGGTACACAAAAAATGCTTTGTTGGTGCAACGGTAGCACAGCTTTTTCGTAAAAAGCAAATGATGATTCGAATTCATCACGAAGCTCTTGGGAGTAAGCTTTGGTTTTTTGATTGTGCTAGTTTAACAGATACGCATACATAAATTGAAAACTACCGTATAGTGTCAACCCTACTCTGTCGTATTTGGGCGATAGGTGCGGTAATCTAACGTGGAAAAGGCGGGATTCGTTGGGGACAATCAAAATTTATAAATGCTTCTTTATTTTAATCAGAAGAATGCAAACCCTGTAAGTTTGAGGAGGTGGAGCATAACCACCAAGAAGCTCTATGAGAAAGAGATAGATTGGAAGTCATGAGCCAATTGAAAAGGTAATCCGAGCCTTCTCTTTCTTAATTTATTCGGATTTCGGAAGAAAAAATGATTAATTATAAATCAAATGAAAGCTATCAGAAAATATTAGATGCACAAAAAAGAGCAAGAATAACCAGAAAAAATAACTATATAAAGAGAATTGATAATTATAATAATAATCCAAAATTATGTTTAAATTGCAATTCTCCCATTGGATATTCTAAGAAAAGATGCAGTTTTTGTTCACATTCTTGCGCAACAATATTTAATAATATCAAACATGGAAAAATAGCTAAATCTAAAAAAATAGTATATAACTGTATAAATTGTGGAAGTTTATGTGGAGAAAACTCTACTAAATATTGTTCTAGAAAGTGTATGAATGAACATCATTGTAAACAAAATTTAGAAGAAGCAAAAACTGGTTTATTAAACGGTACATTAAATGATAAAAATGCTAGAAGTTGGTTCAGAAAAATTTCCGATGAAAAATGCTCTGTTTGTAAAAGAACACACTGGATGAGAAAACCAATTCCTTTAATTGTTGACCATATTGACGGAAATCATAATAATAATCATATAGAGAATTTAAGAATGGTTTGTTGTAATTGTGATGCACAACTACCAACATATAAAAGCAAAAATAATGGTAACGGAAGAACCAAAAGAAGATTGTAATTTCCCTCTTGACAAAAGTATAATTATGTGATATAATTATATTATACTGAAAGAGGAGAGAATAAAATGGATGAAAATTTAGAAAAGGTAACAAAACAATTGATTGATTTATGTGTAGACATATACGCTCATAAAGAAATAGGAAGCCAAGTTCACGAAGTTACTGATTTAGTAGATGAAATATTAGAAAGTTATACATCACTAAGTAAGGATGATTACTTTTTTAAGCAAGCAGTAAGAGAAAAAGTAAAAGAATTAAAAATCTATTATCATGATTAAGATTAAAAAGGTAATTTTATATGGACAAATATGAAGAATTGAAACTTGAATCAACTAAAAGAGCAGAAGAGCCTCTTGAATTGGTTAAAAGGATAGAGAAAAGAGAAAAAATTGTTAATATAGCGTGGGATATCTCTATTTGGTCTTGGATAATTTTTTGGTCGCTGGCTTGTTCAACATATTATGCAAAAAATCATGTTAATTTCTTTTTGTTCATTTTAGTTTTTTCAGTAGTTTGTTTTTCGGTAGGATATATAATCATGAGAATTAATCTTTGGGTTCGTAGTATTGTAAGGAGAACGACAAAATAATTATATGGGATTACGCTAGAGGTCAAACATCTAACCTTGGACGTTAGATAACATTGGTTCGAATCCAATATCCCATACTAGGAGAGAAAAAATGAAACTTGAATCAAAAAAACCTAGAATTGGTACGAAAAGAATTAGGAAAAGTTTTTTATGGTTTCCGAAATATTTAGAAAACTCAAATAGAGGTAAATATATATTTCGATGGCTAGAAAAAGCTGAATGGCAACAAGAGTATACTTATTACACTCATTCTCCTGTTGGTTGGTATGATGATAGATGGGATGATATATAAATTAACGATTTTATAATGCACCTTGACAAAACTATAAAAGTATGATATAATAAAGATAATCATTCAATGACGTTTGGTGGGTAGGCTTAGAAGCAGCCATCCCATAAAAAGTGTCGAGTAGGTTGGAGGGAGCAAGAAAAAACAGAGAGCGTTTGTACCTCCGTAAAAGCGATGACTAGTGAAAGGGCTGATGTCGTTAGCTTCCTTACCGATGAAGTAGGTAGAGTATTCCTTCGCAAGCCCTGTGGGTTTGGCGTAAAAGCAAACCAAACTAGAATGATTTTATGTAAGTAAACATGGTATTTTTGGTGTAATGGTTAGCACAATTTCCTGTGAAGAAATTGGTATCGGTTCAACCCCGATAATTTACCCTAGGAGAGAAAATGATTAAAAAAAGTAAGACATCGAGAGTTTTTGAGAAGAGTATGGGAATAGCATTATTATTTTCTGCGGGTATGCTTATAGGTAATGCGCCTATCTTAATTGAAAATTCTACTATATTTATTAATATATTACTTTATTTAGGAATATTTTGTGGCATAATAGGTGCAATTTTGATGATTTTTATAGATTAGAGGAGAGAAAATATGAAACTATCTGCAATGGAATTAAATTTAATTGTTGCTACATTAAATGAGAGTTTACGTGTAAAAGGCAGAGACTTATGGTCATTCGATGAACAACAACGAGATAATATGAAAAGAAAAATAGAAAGATTTTTGAATG
>Ga0315278_10002110_pt1 | contig 17635 bp, 13 predicted proteins | sample YL17G06_0_MG_FD_203880 | JGI IMG/M metagenome (GOLD analysis project Ga0315278, IMG submission 203880) | Sediment microbial communities from Yellowstone Lake, YNP, Wyoming, USA - YL17G06_0 | ecosystem: Environmental > Aquatic > Freshwater > Lake > Sediment | place: USA: Wyoming | collected... | reverse complement strand
CGGTTTGCACCGTATCCACCGAATAGCCGTCCAGGACGAGGATTTTCCTGAAACTGTCCAGGATCACTTCTTCGTCATCAACACAGAGGATGCGGGCTTTGGGGTGATCCACCTCCGCACGCCTGAGACTTTTGGCCTCCCGGCTGACATCCAGGTTGAGGCTGACCGAGAGGGCGGCTTCCCGTTCCTTCCGCTGTTTGGCTTCCTGGAAGCGCCGTGAAATCAGGCGGATGACGATATCCGCGATCACGAGCACTATCACCGCGACGATAAACAGTAACATGCGAGGGTCTCCTTGGGTATTCAGAACAGGTTATCGGAGCTGCACGGCACCAGATGCCCCAGCTCGTATTGAATATCGGCGGGGATGGCCCGGAAGAGCCATCCTCCGAAATACGGGTCTTTTTCCACTGTTCCCGGCTTCGCAAACAGTGTTGTGTTGGAATCCACAACGCGGCCGCTGATGGGAGAGAGAAGGGAGTGGACCAACCCGTCGTGCGTGTGCACGCGCAGACAGCAGGTGCCCTGGATCAGCTCCCCTTCAGCCAGAACGGCTTCGAGCCTCTCGACCTGTTCCACGGTTTTAAAAAACGCGTGCGTGGCGCCCACCAGAACAGATCCGGATTGCTCAAGGAACACCCAGCTTGCATAGCCAAGCCGGTAGTAGCGGACCGGGCAGGGAACGACGACCATTGCCGGGTCTTTCACCTCTTCGCTGCCGGGAAGGCCGGCGTTGCGCAGACGCCGGTAGCGGAGTCCGCGGTGCACAGACGACAGCAGTTCATCGGCCGTGAACGGTTTCGGGACGAAATCGATTGCCCCGGCGTACAACGCGTGCACGGCGTTTTCGACCGTGGAGAACCCCGTCGTCATGATCACGGGTGTGTGCGGCGCAATGGGGGTTGCTTCTTTCAGGAACTGGAATCCGTCCATCCCGGGCATCATGATGTCAGACAGCACGAGCGTGTACCCGTGCCCGGCGAGGCGACGCAGGCCTTCCTGTGCGTCAAGTGCTGTATCCACCCGGAACCCTTCGCCGGTGCAAATTTTGACGACTGCGTCCAGGATAACCTGTTCGTCATCGATCACCAGTATGTCAACATCGTTTGTCATACACCCTCACCGCTGCTGCACGGGGATACGGATGCGGAATGTCGTTCCCCGGTTCGGTTCGCTCTCCACGTTGATGGTGCCGTTGTGATTATCGATGATCCCCCAGATGACCGACAGACCGAGACCCGTCCCCTTCTGGCCCTTGGTGGAAAAAAACGGTTCGAAGATGTGGGGGATGTCTTCCCGTGAAATGCCGCTCCCGTTGTCCGCCATGCTGATCTCGACGTACTCGCGCAACCCGCCCGTTTCCACCGCTTCCCACCGCTGCCAGTCGCAGCCGTATCTGCTGCATGCTTCCCATTTGCCCTGTGCGGGAACATCCAGCCAGAACGACGATGCCCCGCATTTCGGGCAGGTGGTTGCCCCGTCGAGCAGTGACACCTGGCACTCGGGGCAATGGATGGCCATGGTCTGGCCGCCGGGAATGGGCAGCGTTGCCTGATGGTGGTGGCGTCCGTACACGGGATCAATGTACAGCGAGCCTTCTTCGCTTGCCAGTCGCACCTTCACCCGGACAGCGGACAGGCCGTCGATCTTAAACGTGGGGTCGATGAGCGAGTGGCGTTTGGGGCAGGTTGCCTTCCGGAGTTGTGCCATGCCATACGGCGACAGTTTGAGGAGGGATGACCCCACGGTGATCTGTCCCCCCTTGCCCGCCATGGCGTCGACCGCATTGACGATCAGATTGATAAACACCTGTTGCATCTGGTTTGCGTCGACCGTGAGGCGTGGAAGCTGTGCATCCAGATTCTTGATCAACTCGACTTTATTCAGGGCCAGCTGGTTGCTGACGACTGACACCGCCCGGTCGATGATCTCGGTGAGATTTGCTTCGCTCTTCCTGGGCACAGACTGCCGGGCGAAGTCGAGCAGGCTTTTGACGATTTCCCTGCTGCGCAGGGTCTCCCTCACGATGACCTTCAGGTCCTCCTGCAGCTCGGGCTGGTTGTGGGTCCGTTTCAGGAGGAAGCTGCTGTAGGTGAGGACTCCGGTCAGGGGGTTGTTAATTTCATGGGCCACTCCGGCAGCAAGCCGGCCGAGTGAGGCGAGTTTGTCCGACTGGAAGAGCTGCAGCCTGGCTTCGGACAGTTTTGAGGTCATGGCATTGAACGACTGGGCGAGTTTGCCGAGCTCGTCGTTGCGTGCCGATTCGATCCGGTAGCTGAGATTCCCGTCGGCGACCTGCTGTGTCGCCTTCAGCAGCCCTTTGACCGGCGCGTCCACCCAGCGTTTGACGAAGAAACCGATGATCAGGCTGAGCGCGAGAAAGGCGCTGACGCCGAACAGGGCCATTTCGATCTCACTTTTCTGGATCTGCCGGTCTACCTCTTCCAGCGGCAGCGTCACGTCCAGTACTCCCAGCACGATTTGTTGTTTTGGGTGGACGTGACAGTCTGCGGACCAGCAGGCGGTTTCGTTGTAGATCGGATTGATGATGCCGAGGAAGCGTGTAGAGTCGGGGTGCAGACGGAACACGCGCGTGCGCTCGGCAATCGGCAACCGTTCCAGCGGCCGGCCGGCGGAGTGACAGGCATAACAGCTCTCGGCGTTTTTGTCCACCAGCTTCCCGATGTCGCTCCCGAACGAAGAATAGATGATCTCGCCGGTCTTGTTGAGCACCCGGATCTTGCCGATGGATGGCTGCTGGCCGATCGCATTGATGGCCTGGTGGATTCTGTCGCGCTGGTTCAACATCATATCGTAGCGCGTGCTATGTTTTACCGTCTCGCTCAGCTGGTTGGCATGGCGCTCCACTTCTCCCAACAGACTCGTGCTCAGTGATCGAATGTTGAAATAGGCGAAGATGCTGATGATGAGGATCGCCGTTGCTCCGACGACCAGGATCAGTTTGAGGCCGATATGTCGCACGCGACGCATGGTCCGGGTGTCAGCGAGTCGTCAGGCGGACCATGGTGCCCGGACGGTGCCGGGGATATGTTTTGTCTTCATGGCATCCGGAGCAGTCGGGCGGGGCCGAGAAGTTCTTCCCGGTATGGCATGCTTCGCAATCGAGGCCGCCGTGGGCTTCGTCCAGTTTCAGGCCGGTGACTTCGTGTTTGAAGACACCCGGCGTCCACCCTTTGTGGCAGGTCTCACAGTCCGTTTCCACCCTGGTGAAGCGCTTCTTGTGGCCATGGCATTTCTGGCAGGAGAGTGCGCTGTGGAAACGGTTCAGCGGCCAGCCTGAGCTGCGTCCGTGATCGAAGGCCTGTTTTGGTTCGCTCACGTGGCAGTCCTCGCACTTGTCGCTTGCATGGCAGGAAAAACAGGGTGTATGGCGCGATTCCACGGAGCGTGTGGTTGGCACGCCGGGCTCATTGGCGAGTTGGGCGCCCGGTTGCAGCTTATTCTCGTGGCATCGTACACAGGTTTCCTGGCGATGACAGTCGGTGCATGCGATGTCGAAGCGTTGGGCATGGTCATCGTGAAAGAAGCTCACGAACGTGCCCTGCTGGTGTGGAGTCTCATACACCACGCGTTTTGGGAGGGGGACTTCCGGATGTGATCTCCCTTTAAGTTTGGCTTTGCGCAGGGCTTCCTCGGAGCTCTGGTCCGGTCCCCTCTTGAGGTGGCAGCTGGTGCACTCCGTTCCTTTACTCCATTGGCGATGGCAGCCCATACACTGCCGGTGGTACGCCCCTTTCAGATCGGGCATGCTGATATCCTCCCGCGCGCGCGATGCGGGGTGACACTCCCTGCAGGAGAGAATGGCCATGGAGGTACTATTATAATGATGGCAACCATAACAGCCGCCCGACATCTGGGACATTCCCGCGTGCAACCGATGGGAGAAGATCACCGGCCCGTATTCTTTGGAGACCTTGCCCATGATCAGCACCTCGGGGCCCGCGCTGGGCGGATGGATTCCCGGGATCACGTTAGCGCGAGGACATGCAGACAGGCAGGGGTTGGTCTTGGTCGGTGCCGAGCACTCGTGGCAGGTCTGGCAGGCAACGTTGGCCCGTGCCGGGGGAGCATGTTTGTCCCATTTCGAACCCTGTGCGAACCCTTTCCACTGGCACAGCGTGACGATCAGCACCAGGCATACAATCTGTCTGTTCATGATTTTCCTCCTCGAATGGCGTATTTGGTCCGGGGTGCCGGGCGGGTGTCCGGGAGGCTGATAATCGGGAAGATCATGACATACGCCCTGTAAAAGAGGACGAGCATGGCGATGAATCCCACGGACACGGAGATTTCACCAACCGAGGGGAAATACGTCCCGAAGGAATAGGGAGGAGTATACGCCACAACGAAATTATTGATCCGGTTCAGTGCCACGCCGAGTATGACCAGTGTCGATGCGGTGAAGAGCAGAGCCGGAGACCTGAGCACGGCGCGGGAGAGGAACATCCGCAGCGGGACGATCACCCCGAGCACAACTTCGACAGTCCACATGATGGTTACGGTGTTCAGCTCTTTCAGGTAGACGAAGGTCTCCCGGATGAACATGTCGCCCAGTTTGAAGGCAAGGTACACGCCCAGAATCGGTGCCACGATACTGCCGAGGCGTGAGAGCACGTCCATCTCGGGTTTCTGGCCGAACGATCGTGACGCGATCAGGGACTCAAAGATCACCATGGGGAATCCCACGGCGATCGCTGAGAGGAGGAACAGCAACGGGAGCACGGGGGTTTGCCAGAGGGGGTGCATCTTGGGGCCGGCGATGACCATAAGCGTGCCGAGGGACGACTGGTGGAGAGTGGAAAGGACGACGCCGGCGATGATAAAGATGAACATGGTTCTGGCCAATCCGCGGTCCAGAGCCCGCAGGAGGAGATCCAGCGGACGGTTGAGTCCCTTCAGGATTCCCGGGAGGTTCACGCGTCCGACAAATCGTTCAGTCACCATCGGCAGGAACTCGATGTACAGCACGCTCATATAGATCATCACGCAGATACCCACTTCGAACAAAGCGGAGGATCCGTTCCACATGATGAGAGGGTGCCAGATGTAGTACCAGCGGCCGATGTCGATGAACACCGCTGTGGCGACGAAGGTATAGCCCAGCATAGCGGTGAGGAGTGCCGGCCGGAGGACGACGTGGTACTCTTCGCGGCGCATCACGTGTCCGAGCGCCGCAGTGGTAAACCCGCCTGCTGCGAGTGCGACGCCGGCACCCACATCAACGGCGATCCAGAGCCCCCACGGATATTGATCGTCGAGGTTTGTCACCGCGCCGAGGCCGAAGAGGAAACGCCCGGCAAGGAACACCAGACCGTTGAGCGCAAGGAGCATAAGGACGATCACGCCCGGCGTGAGGAATTGGGTTTTGATAGGTGTTGGTGTCTCGTGCATGGACATGAAAACGCTCTCCTAGAGACCCTCTTCTTTGCGGGTTTTAGTCATCCACATCAATGCGCCGAGGATCGCATACAACGCCACCGGCGGCATGAAGTAGGCGAAGATACCGTGTTGAATTGCTTCCGATACGCCGGGGGCGGGGTTTGCGCCGAGTTTTGGAAACTGCAGCTCGGAGAAATTCCTGCCGGCAAGATACATCCAGGATGTCCCACCCACTTCGTTTTCGCCGTAGATATGGGACACATACCGATCCGGGTAGGTTGCCAGACGCTGCCGGGCGGTTCGAATCACTTCATCCCGTTTTCCGTACGTGAGTGCTTCCACGGGGCAGATATCCACGCAGGCCGGGAGGAGGTTCTCCCGTGTACGGTTGAAGCAGAAATCGCATTTCCGTATTTCCGGCTGGATCGCTTTTCCGTATTCAAAGGCGGGCACCTGGAAGGGGCAGGCCGCCATACAATACCGGCAGCCGATACATTTGTCCGTGTCCCATATGACCGAACCGTTCTCTTCTTTCGAGAAGGCGCCCACGATGCAGGCCGAGACGCATGCAGGATGGTCGCAGTGCATGCACTGGATCTTCACATCGATGGGGAGGTCAGGTGCCTTCGGGTTCGCATACTCATTGACGACCGTCAGTGCGCTCTCACTCGGGCGTCTCATCTGGCCGAAAACAGAACGGTCCTCGTACGTTGCAGGCGGAAGGGTCGGGAGGTTGTGGGCTGACTTGCAGGCCCATTCGCAGTTTCTGCACCCCACGCACACGGTGGTGTCCACGAGTACACCCATCCGGTCCGGCGACAGAACATTTTTGGGGGCCGATCTGGCAGTGCCGATTCCGGCCGCAGCGGTACCTGCGATTGCGGCCGTCTTGAGGAACGTCCGCCGATTATGTGCTTTCATGGGGATTCCTTGGAGGGTTTTTCAGAACACAGGGGGTAAAGTCTCAAGAATTGCGCCACAATCAGGCATACAAATCCTGCTTGAATCGCAGAAATTGAAAGGGAAATCAGGTCATTTGGGCCGGTTCTTTCTCAAAAAGTGGAAAAAGGATGAGGGCATTCCCACAAGTAGGAATGCCCACCCCTTTGGAGCACGCAATTCCCCAAAACGTAGTGGCATGATTTGTGAAGTTTTCCGTCTAACCCCTTCATGCCAATGCGCCAGTCGATGCACATCCGCCAGACGATGGCGTTCAGGTTGTTTCTCCTCATTGCGGGAGTGCAGACGGTCATTCTCGCCGCACTTGCGATGGCCACCATTACCGTTCATCAGTCGCACCTCCGGGATCATGTGCAAACAAGCGCCGTGCGCATCAGCGATCTCATGATACGCTCAATGCAGCACAGCATGCTTCAGAACGACAGGGATGAGGTTCAGGAGATAATTTCTGCGGTCGGCCAGGAGCCCGGCATCTCCGCCGTACGCGTGTTTAACAAGAGGGGGGATGTCGTTTTCGCGAAGGCAGCCTCTGACATCAGGACCCGGCAGCGCATGCAGGATGAGCCGTGCACGCTCTGCCATACCGCCGGCGGTACACTTTCAGCCGCGGGCCATCAACGGCGGGTAACGCGGACTCTGGTGAATGCGGACGGCGAACGGGTGCTTGCACTGTTCACTTCCATCGCGAATGCGCCCTCGTGTGCAGATGCCGATTGCCACGCTCACTCGGCAAAAGAGCGGGTACTGGGGGTGATGGAGGTGCGTATGTCACTGGGAAACATCGACAGGAGCCTGGCGGAGGGAAGAAACCAATTGATCGCCCTCTCGATAGGCGCCGTGCTCCTCGTGGCTCTCGTTTCGGGTGGGTTCATCTGGTGGTTCGTGGGCCGCCCGGTGCGGGCCCTGATGGACGGGATGGAACGGGCCTCTGCCGGGAGACTTGACCTCCGGCTGGATGTAGGCAGCCGCGATGAGATCGGTCAGCTCGCGAAGACATTCAATCACATGATGGAGGATCTGACCAGAGCGCAGAGAGAAAACAGGGAATGGTCGGCCACCCTTGAGGCCAGGATCCATGAAAAAACGGACGACCTGGAGCGCGCGCACCGGCAGATGGTGAATATCGAAAAGATGGCATCACTGGGGAATCTGGCTGCGAGCGTTGCCCATGAACTGAACAATCCTCTGGAAGGTATTCTGACCTTCGCGAAATTGTCCGTCAAGCGCATCCAGAAACTCACTCTGCCCCCTGAAGAGACGGCATCGGTGTGCACCGACCTGCAGCTGGTGGCTGACGAGGCACAGCGGTGCGGGTCCATCGTTCAGAATCTGCTGGTGTTCTCCCGGCAGGGGCCCGCCTCGTTCCAGACTGCCCGGGTCGCGCCCATTCTTGACCGCTGCCGGTTGCTGGCGCATCATCTCGCCGGGATGAATCATGTGGAGCTCGACGTTGACTGCGGCGAGGACGTGACCGTGGAATGTGATCCCGGGCAGATCCAGCAGGTGCTCATTGCGCTGATGGTCAATGCGATCGAAGCGATGTCGTCACCGCCTGCTCCCGTGCCGGGTGGGCGGCTGGAGATCAGGTCCGAACCGATCGGTGATTCCGGCGGCGTGAGAATCCGCCTGAGGGATACCGGTGTCGGGATGACGCCGGAGGTCAAAAGCCACATCTTCGAACCGTTCTACACCACGAAGAGTGACGGGAAGGGTGTAGGGCTCGGCCTGGCGATTGCGTACGGGATCGTTGAACGCCATCACGGCCTGATCGAAGTCGATACCGTGCCCGGTCAGGGGAGTGTGTTCACCGTGGTACTTCCCGGCCGGCAGCCGGTCTCCACGGCGCAACCGGCCGTCTCTTTCAAAGGAAATTGATTATGAAGAAAAGCGACCTGGGCATCCTGGTTGTCGATGACGAACTGATCGTGCGCGAATCGCTCACCAAATGGTTCCGGGAGGATGGATTCCGTGTGGATGCGGCGGAGGACGGTCCTGCAGCACTGAAGAAAATCCGGGAGGGTTCCTGGAATCTCCTCCTTGTGGACATCCGGATGCCGGGGATGGACGGGTTGGAGCTGATGCAACGGGTGAAGGCCATCAATCAGGGCATCGTGGTCATCATTATCACGGCATTTGCCACCGTTGACACGGCGGTACGCGCGCTCAAGCAGGGCGCCTACGACTACGTCACCAAGCCGATCGATCCCGACTACCTGAACCATATCGTTGTCAACGCTCTCGAGCAGCAACTCCTGATGCAGGAGAACCAGCGGTTGCGTAATGCCGTCAGCGAGCTCACCGCGGGAGAAGAAATCATCGGCGATTCACCGGAAATGCGCAGGGTGCTCGAGCTTATTACCGTGGTGGCGCAAACCGACACCAACGTGATGGTGAAGGGGGAAGTCGGGACGGGCAAAGAGCTTGTCGCGCGTGCAATCCATCAACACAGTATGCGGCGCTTCTCGCCGCTGGTCACTCTTAACTGCGGCGCGGTGACGGAAACGGTGCTTCTCGAGGAACTCTTCGGTAATGAAGGGGGGGCGTCGCCCGGGCCGTTTGCGGTGCGAAAAGGGAAGATCGAACAGGCGGACGGCGGCACGCTCTTTCTGGATGAGGTGGGCTGTCTTGATGCCAGGACGCAGGGAGAGTTATTGCGCGTTCTGGAAACCCGTCAGCACGGGCGACTCGGGGGGACGGAGATGTTTCCGGCAAATTTCAGGCTTATCTGCGCGACGAAGGATGATCTGGAGAAGGCCGTCCGTGAAAAAGGGTTCCGCGAGGATTTGTATTTTCGCCTTACCGTGTTTGACATTGATCTCCCCCCCCTCAGGGCGCGCCGCGGGGATATCGCCAAACTGGCGCATTTCCTTCTTGGCAAATACAGCCGGGCGATGAACAGGAAGATCCAGGGATTCTCCTCCGAAGCCATGCTTGCCCTGAAGGCGTATGACTGGCCGGGCAACGTGCGGGAGCTGGAAAACGTCATCGAGCGGGCTCTGGTGATAACGCCTGGTCCCGTGATCGGGGCCGAGCACCTGATTCTTCATACTTCCCTGGTGTCTCCCACCGCCGGGCAGCGCCTCGAAGACATCGAATGCCGCCACATCGAACAGGTCCTCCGGGAAACGGGCTGGAACGTGAGCCGGAGTGCCGCCATCCTGGATATCGACCGTGTTACCCTGTACCACAAGATCGAAAAATTCGGTCTTAAACGGCAGGGATGAGCGGTTTCCCTTCGTTGACTTTCAGTGATGCTTTCAGTACGTTTTATAATTCTCTTTTCTCTGTGTTCTTTGTGAGGAGCACATGTCAAAAAGCAGCTACGACGTAGTCATTCTTGGCGGTGGACCAGGTGGGTACACCGCGGCGATCCGGGCCGCACAACTGGGAAAACGCACCGCGATCATTGAACGGGAGCGCCTGGGGGGGGTCTGTCTGAACTGGGGCTGCGTCCCCACAAAGGCCCTTCTCAGGAACGCCGAAATCTTCCGCCTGTTCCAGGCATCGGAACAGTGGGGGATCAGCGCCGACAACCTTCGCTTTGATTTCCCGAAGATCATCAAACGGAGCCGCGGTATTGCCGACCGTGTCTCGAAGGGTGTCGAATACCTGATGAAGAAGAACAGCATAGACTTTTTCGCGGGGTCCGGCAGGCTTCTCTCGGCCGAAGCCGTGGAGGTCCGGGCCGAAGGCAAGCCCACGCAGACCATCAAAGGGGCGCACGTGATCATCGCCACCGGCGCACGGCCGCGTTCGGTGCCCGGTGTGACCATCGACCGGAAGCGCATCATCACCAGTACCGAAGCCATGACGCTCCCCGAACTGCCGGCGTCGATGGTGATCATCGGTGCCGGCGCGATTGGGGTGGAGTTCGCTTACTTTTACAATGCGCTGGGCACGCGTGTGACCGTCGTGGAAATGATGCCTTCCATCCTGCCCATCGAAGACCGCGAATTGACGAAGCTGCTCGAATCGAGCCTGAAGAAGCAGGGGATACAGATTTTTACCCAAACGCGTGTGGAGAGTGCGAGGGTGACGGACGCCGGGGTGAGTGTGAACATTCACACGCCGTCCGGGGCCCAGGAGCTCAGCGCAAACTTTGCGCTCTCGGCCGTCGGTGTGCAGGGCAACACTGAGAACATCGGGCTCGAATCTCTCGGCGTGAAGGTGGAGCGCAACCACATCGTCGTGGATACATACTACCGGACGTCAGTGGCGGGCGTCTATGCGGTCGGTGATGTTATCGGGCCCCCATGGTTGGCCCATGTGGCTTCAGCGGAGGGAGTGTGCTGTGCGGAAGCGATTGCGGGGAAAGATCCTCAGCCCGTGGACTACTCCACGATCCCCGGGTGTACGTACTGTCATCCGCAGCTCGCGAGCGTCGGGTTTACAGAGGAAATGGCAAAAACTGAAGGATACGAGGTGAAGATCGGCCGTTTTCCATTCCGTCCGCTGGGCAAAGCGATGGCGATCGGGGAAGCCGAAGGGATGGTGAAGCTGATCTTTGATGCAAAATACGGCGAACTCCTGGGTGCACACATCCTGGGGGCTGAAGCAACGGAACTGATTGCCGAGCTGGTGCTCGCCAAGAAACTGGAGGCCACCGGGTCGGACATTTTCCGTACCATTCACGCCCACCCGACGTTGAGTGAAGCCGTGATGGAAGCTGCTGCGGCGGCATACGGCGAAGCCATTAATATCTGAGACCGTGCGTGGGAGCAGCTCAGGTGCGCGTTGTCCGGCTGGGCCGGACCCGATATCGTGAATGCTGGGATCTGCAGCATGCGCTGTTTGCCCGGCGCGCGGCGGGAGAACTGACGGATCTGCTGCTCCTCACCGAACACGAGCATGTGTACACGCTCGGCACCGGGGCCGACATCCATCATCTTCTGGCAAACGACGGGGAACTCCGCGAACGGGGCATCGATGTGGTTGCGGTGGACCGCGGCGGCGATATTACCTACCATGGCCCCGGGCAGCTCGTCGGATATCCCCTGCTTGACCTTCACGCGTACACGCAAGACCTCCACTGGTACCTGCGCCGCCTTGAAGAGGTGATTATCAGGGTGCTCGACGGGTTTCACGTGTCCGGCTCGCGGCTCGAAGGATACACCGGCGTCTGGGTTGGCGGCGAAAAGATCTGTGCAATCGGCATCAAGGCCTCCCGGTGGATCACCATGCACGGGTTTGCCCTGAACGTGACGACCGATCTGTCGTTTTTTGACCGGATTATTCCCTGCGGGATTTTCGAGCGGGGTGTGACGTCGTTGCAGGAATTGCTTGGCAGCGCCCCGCCGATGGCAAGGGTCGAATCTGCGGTTGCCGCGGCTTTTGCTGAAGTTTTCGGGGCGGCTCTCACTGAAGGAGTACTCACGGAACAGGACTATCGACGTGGATCTCTCTACAACACAGCTGATCACCGCGTATAAGAATGTTGTTGCCGCGCGCCTGATCGATGCCAAGATCCTCGTGCTGCTCAAGCAGGGGAAGGTGTTTTTCCATATCGGTGTGTCCGGACATGAAGTGGCGCAGACCGCTGCCGGGATGGCGCTGCAGCCGGGGGTGGACTGGGCCTACCCGTACTACCGCGATCTTGCGTTTGCTCTTCAGCTCGGGTATTCCATGGAGGAAATTTTTCTTGAGGCTCTTCACCGAAGGGGCGGACCGAGCAGCAACGGCTTTTCGATGCCGTTTCACTACGGCCACGTGAATCTCCGCATCGTGGCCCAGTCGAGCCCTACCGGAACACAGTACCTTCAGGCTCTCGGGACAGCCATGGGTGCAGTGCGTGAAGGCCGGCGGGAGGTGGTGTACGTTTCCTCGGGCGAGGGTGCGACCAGTGAGGGAGAATTTCACGAGGCGGTGAACTGGGCGGCCCGCGGCCGCTTCCCCGTGATCTTTTTCATCCAGAACAACAAGTTTGCCATCTCCGTGCCGGTGGCCGAGCAGCTTGCCGGCAAGTCGGTCTTCCGCATGGTGGAGGGATACGAAGGATTACACCGGTATGATGTGGATGGGTGCGATTTCCGTGCAACGTATGAAGCGGCGGCCGATGCCGTTGCCAGGGCGCGCGACGGAGCCGGGCCCAGCGTCATCGAAGCGCACACCGTGCGTCTCCTGCCCCATTCTTCCTCGGACGACCAGAAAAAGTACCGTGACGCGGGTGAGCTTGCCGAGGATTTGAAGCGGGATCCCCTTCCGCGGCTCGAGCAGCTCCTCGTGGAGGAGGGGGCGATGCAAGGGGACGACTTTGCGCGCGTGAAGGCGGAGATCCGGCAGCAGATCGATACGATCGCCGAAGAGGTGGAAAAGAGGGATGTGCCGGATGCGGGTGAAGTGACACGGTTCGTGTATGCTCCGGTGCCTGCGGTGACGGAAGAGATGGATATAGAAATCCCGGCCGCCGCTCCGCGCGTGGTTATGGTCGATGCGATCAATCACGCACTGGCGGAGGAGCTGGAACGGAATCCCGGAATGTTGATCTACGGAGAGGACGTCGGAGGCAATAAGGGTGGAGTGTTCACCGCCACCAAGGGTCTGGCGGCGAAGTTCGGGGAAGACCGTGTGTTTAATTCGCCGCTGGCCGAAGCCAGCATTATCGGTACAGCCTTCGGCCTGGCCGTGCGGGGGGGATTCAAACCGGTGGTGGAGATCCAGTTCGGGGACTACATCTGGCCGGCCTTCATGCAGCTGCGCGACGAAGTGGCAATGCTGCGCTATCGCTCGTACAATCAATGGAGCTGCCCGATGGTGGTCCGCGTTGCCGTCGGGGGCTACATTCATGGCGGCCTCTATCATAGCCAGTCTATTGACGGATTCTTCACCCATATCCCGGGCATCCGGGTGGTCTATCCTTCCAATGCGGCGGATGCAAAAGGCCTGCTCAAGACGGCGTGCCGCGAACACGATCCGGTGATCTTTTGCGAACACAAGGGCCTCTATCGCCAGGGTTTCGCCTCCTCCCCCGAGCCCGGGCCGGAGTATCTGATTCCTTTCGGGAAGGCCAGCATAAAGAAAGCCGGGGAGGACGCGACAATCATTACCTGGGGGATGCTGGTACAGCGTTCCCTGGATGCTGCACGTAAGGTGGAAGAGAAGTACGGCGTCACCATCGAAGTGATTGATCTCCGGACGTTGAACCCGCTGGACCGCGAGACTGTTCTTACTTCCGTGCGGAAAACCGGGAAAGTATTGATAGCGCACGAAGACACGCTTACAGGGGGCTTTGGCGCGGAGATCGCGGCGATTATTGCGACGGACGCGTTCGAATGGCTGGATGCGCCGGTCCTTCGCGTTGCTGCCAAAGACGCTCCGGTGCCCTATGCTCCGACACTGGAGAACGCGATGCTCCCGCAGGAGTTGGACGTGCTTGTCGCACTTGAGAAACTGGTGAAATACTAGAAGCGGTGGCGGGAACGCATGGATCTGACTGTTGAGCACAAGCTGAAGGTGTACTACTACTTGCGCCTGACCCGCGCCTGTGACGATGCCATCCTGCGTCTGTACAAGCAGGGAAAGATGGTGGGCGGCGCCTATACGGGCAACGGGAACGAAGCGACCGCAGTGGGGAGCGCTTTTGCCCTTGAAGAGCGGGACTACCTCTTTCCGATGCATCGCGACCTTGGAGCCCATCTGGTGAAGGGGCAGACGCTCCGTCATATTTTTCTCCAGCAGCTGGGAAGGGCCGGGAGTCTCACCCGCGGTCGGGACGGAACAGGACATTATGCCGATCCGGCACTGCGGATTTACGGCAATGTCAGTCATCTTGCCGCCATGATTCCGGTTGCGGTCGGTGTGGCGCTGGCTGTGCGGATGCGGAAAGAAGACGCGGTGGTCCTCAGCTACATCGGTGATGGCGGGTGCAACGTGGGGGACTTTCACGAAGGGTTGAACATGGCTGCGGTGATGAAGCTGCCGTTCATCCTGATCATTGAAAACAACCAGTTCGCCTACTCCACCCCGACGGCAAAGCAGCATGCGGCGGATCGTCTCGCCGATCGCGGGGCGGGCTATGGAATTCCCGGCGTCACGGTGGACGGCACGGATGTGCTGGCGGTCTATGAGGTCTGCCGGACCGCGTTCGCGCGCGCGCGGCGGGGTGAGGGGCCCACCCTGATCGAGTCGGTTTCCATGCGCATGCACGGCCACTCGGCATCGGACGACGCATCGTACGTTCCGCGTGCGCTGCTTGACGAGTGGAAAGGGAAGGACCCTCTCGAGCGGTATACACGGGTGCTCACGGAAGAGGGGATCCTGGACGGAGCTCGCGCGGCGGAAATTGAGGGGCGCATTGACCGGGAGATCGAAGAGGCGATCACGGCTGCCATGACGGATCCGAATCCCGCCCCCGAAGATGCGGCGGAAGGAGTGTTTGCTCCCTGATGGCAACGATGACCTATATTGAAGCTCTTGCGCGCGGGATGTGGGAGGAAATGGAAAACGATCCATCCGTGTTCCTCATCGGCGAGGACATCGGTGCGTACGGCGGTGCGTTCAAGGCGACCAAAGGATTTTTCCAGCACTTCGGTGCGGACCGGGTGATTGACGCGACGCTTTCCGAGGCGGCCATTGTTGGCGCCTCCGTAGGCGCCGCACTTGTCGGCATGCGGCCGGTTGCGGAAATGCAGTTTGCTGATTTTGTGACGTGCGGTTTTAACCAGCTGGTGGTCAATGCGGCAAAAACCCACTACCGGTGGCATCTTCCCTTGCCGATGGTTGTCCGGCTCCCGACCGGCGGTTACATACACGGTGGTCCCTACCACTCCGCGAGCCCCGAGGCGTGGTTCTTCCACGTTCCCGGCCTGAAGATTGTGGCGCCCTCCACGCCATACGATGCCAAGGGTTTGATGCGTTCGGCTATACGAGACAACAATCCCGTGGTGTTTCTGGAGTTCAAATACCTCTATCGCCGGATCAAGGGAGATGTGCCCGACCACCCGTACACGGTGGAAATCGGGAAGGGTGCCCTACGCCGACCGGGGAGCGATATTACGGTCATCACCTACGGATCAACGGTACATTTTACCCTGGAAGCGGCTGAAACGCTTTCCAGGGAGGATGGCGTTGAAGCGATGGTCGTCGATTTGCGTTCGCTTGCTCCTCTGGACCGGGAACTGATCCTGAAGGTGAGCAGGGAGACGGGCAAAGTGTTGATTGTGCATGAAGACAATCTGACGGGGGGGATCGGCGGGGAAATTGCAGCGCTCATTGCAGACGAAGCGTTCTCGTCGCTGGATGCGCCCGTCCGACGTGTTGGCGCGCTTGACACGCCCGTCCCTTTTTCGCCGCCGCTGGAAGAGTATGTGCTGCCGGATGTACAAAAGATTCTCTCGGCCATGCGGTCGTTGAGCAGGTACTAGTGTCCCCCCAACCGTCTTCTGGTATGAACAACGGGGCACAGTACCGGCAGTGATTCCATAGCCACCGAGAATGGCATACGCTGGTTGGAACGGTACTAGACACATATCGCGAGGCACAAGAATGGCACGCATCGAAGTCGTCATGCCGCAGATGGGCGAGAGTATAACAGAAGGGACGATCGTCAAGTGGCACAAGAAACTCGGCGATCATGTGGAGAAGGACGAGACCTTGCTGGAGATCAGCACGGACAAGGTGGATTCGGAGATCCCTTCGCCTGCTTCCGGCGTACTCGCTGAAATCGTGGTTGCAGAGCAGACGACCGTCCCGGTGCGGACGGTGATTGCATATCTGGAGGTGGCGGGAGATGCTGTTGCGGGCGCAGAGGGATCCGCGGAGCCGTCGTCGTCCGCGACTCCGGCACCTGCGGCAGATGTGAAAACGGAATCATCGTCGCCCGCAACTCCGGCACCGGCGGGAAAACCTGTGGACGGCAAATCGCGTTTCTATTCCCCGCTCGTGCTCAACATTGCGCGCAAGGAAGGTGTGACGATTCAGGAACTCGAGTTGGTTCCCGGGACAGGGGACGAAGGGCGGGTGACGAAGAGAGACCTGCTTGCGTACATCAAGTCGCGCAAGGGAGGTGGACCGGTTTCTGTGGCACACCCGGCTCCGGCAGTGCCGCCGCCCCCTCCACTCCCGCCGCCTGCACCTGCACCTGCAGCTCCAGCATCTACTTCTCCTGTACCTGCATCTCTTGCACCTGCAGTGCCGGCGTCCGCGCTGGAGCTGGCGGAGTTGCGCAAGAAGTATCCTTCTCCGGCGCACGACCTGGTGGTGATGACCAACGTGATGCAGAAGATGGCCCAGCACATGGTCAACAGTATACGCTCGTCGCCGCACGTGGCTGCGATCCATGAAGTGGACATGAGCGGTGTTGTCGGTCACCGTGCCGGACATGCCGCGACATTCGAGAAAAACGAAGGGTTCAAGCTCACGTTTACACCGTACATCATCGACGCGGTGGTGAAAGCGCTGAAGAAATTCCCGATGATCAACTGCTCGGTGGAAGGCGGTGTGATCATCAGGAAGAACTACATCAACATCGGCATTGCGGTGGCATCGGACAACGGGTTAATCGTACCGGTGATCAAACATGCCGGGGAGAAGAGTGTGCTCGATTTGGGTCGGGCGGTTCACGATCTTGCCGAGCGCACGCGTCACCGGAAGCTGACCCCGGATGACATTCAGGGGGGTACGTTCACGATTTCGAACTACGGCGTCTTCGGCACGATCATCGGGACGCCCATTATCAGCCAGCCGCAGGTCGCCATTCTGGGCACGGGAGCCGTCACCAAACGCGTGGCGGTGGTCAACGATGCGCTTGCGATCCGGTCGATGGCGTACTTCACCCTCTGCTTCGATCACCGTGTGGTGGACGGGATGCTGGGGGGGATGTTCATGGAAGCCATTGTGAAGAATCTCGAGAGTGTTGATCCGGGGATGAATTTCGCGTGATCGGACCGGGCACTGGATGGCGAACCACCGGGGAAAGGAAAGGGGATACAGGCGTGGCAGAGGAGCAAGCGGTGCGGCGGCATCGGCCGGAGTGGCTGAAAGTGCGGATAGCGTCCGGAGAGAATTATTCCCGCTTAAAGGGATTGATTGACCATCACCGCTTGCACACGGTATGCGAAGAAGCGCGGTGTCCGAACATGGGGGAATGCTGGAATGCGGGAATTGCGACGTTTATGATACTTGGCGACGTGTGCACACGTTCGTGCGGTTTCTGTGCGGTCAAGACGGGGCGTCCGGAGTTGCTCGATCGTGAAGAGCCGGTCCGGGTTGCGGAGGCGATACGGATCATGGGAGTGCGCCACGCGGTGATCACCTCGGTGAACCGGGACGAGTTGCCCGA
>Ga0315278_10002109_pt1 | contig 17637 bp, 17 predicted proteins | sample YL17G06_0_MG_FD_203880 | JGI IMG/M metagenome (GOLD analysis project Ga0315278, IMG submission 203880) | Sediment microbial communities from Yellowstone Lake, YNP, Wyoming, USA - YL17G06_0 | ecosystem: Environmental > Aquatic > Freshwater > Lake > Sediment | place: USA: Wyoming | collected... | reverse complement strand
TTCCTGGTGGATCAGGCAATACATCGAACGAGCGATTATCAATCAGGGAAAGCTCGTGCGGTTGCCGGTGCATGTGGTGGAGCGGCTGAATCGCTATCTCGGCAAAGTGGAGAAGCTCGTCCAGGAACTCGGACGAGAACCGACCGCGTCGGAAGTGGCGGTACGGATGAAGACGACGGATGAAGAGGTGCTGGATCTCAAACAAGTCGTCCGTACAACCTGTTCGTTGGACAGTCCGATCAACGAGGGCGCGGATACGTTCTTGCGCGATGTGATTGAAGACCCTTCGTGTGTCTCTCCTGCCGATACGGCCGAGGGGGTCATGCGTCGGGCGGAGATGATGGAATGGGTGCAGGAGTTGCCTGAGAAGGAGCAAACTGTTATTATGTCGCGCTTTGGGCTCGATGGGAGTGAGGCCAAGACGTTGGAAGAAATCGGCCGGGAGATGGGGTTGACCCGTGAACGGGTCCGGCAGATTGAAATGGCCGCTTTGGCGCGTTTGCGCCATACCATTGAACGCAGAACCATGACACAAGCTGATTTGCTCTGATCGATGGCCGCTGTCAATTATCACGCCTTCATTCGCGAAGTCCCCGATTTTCCCAAGCCCGGTATTCTCTTCTACGACATCACCACGCTACTCAAAGACGCCCGCGCCCTGTCGTCGATCGTCGATGAATTGACCGTCTACTATCAGGGACAGCGGATCGCCAAAGTTATTGGCATTGAATCGCGCGGGTTCATTTTCGGGGGGATCCTGGCGAGCCGGTTGAACGCCGGGTTCGTTCCAGTTCGGAGGCCCGGCAAGTTGCCTGCCGACAGTTTTGAAGTCAAATACAGCCTTGAGTACGGATCGAACTCCCTTGTCATCCACCGCGATGCGATTACGGTGGGAGAACGGGTGCTAATTGTGGATGACCTGCTGGCCACAGGGGGCACAGCGGCCGCGACAGTGTCTCTCGTTCAACAGTTGGGAGGCGAGATCGCCGGGCTCGACTTTCTCGTGGAACTCCAGGGCCTTAAGGGTCGAGACAAACTGGTCGGCCACCCCATCCATTCGACAATCCTCTATCCCTAGGGGTTCCCAGTCCATCCCCTACAACCTCTTGTCAAAGTTCATAGCGCCGTGCTATGAATGCCGAACTTTTTTCGGCTATTCGACGTTCACCCCAGGAGTAGGACCCGTCATGGCAACAAAAACTCCCGCCAAGAAGAAACCGGTGGCGAAGGCCAAGGCGCCAGCGAAGCTAGAAAAGCCAGCGAGCAAGCCGAAGCCTGCCGCAGTCGTGGTTGTCCAAAAGCCCATCAGTATGGCCGTCTCTCCGCTAGCTGCCAAGCCGAAAGAATCGGCCAAAGAACGCGAAGACCGGGAGCGCCGACGCCAAGTCCTTCAGCAGATGCTGATGCGCAAGCGCCAGGAAATTATCAAAGAGATTGAGGGAAGTCTGGGCCAATCCCTCATCGAAGATAAACAGCGACGGCTTGAATCTGCACGCGACGTCGGCGATCAAGCTCTCATGGATCTTGATCGCGAGTTGGGCATTTCCTTGATGGAAATGCGCAATCGCCGTCGGCAGGCCATTGATGAAGCGTTGACGAGGCTCACCGAAGGCACCTACGGCATCTGCGCGGAATGCGGCGTGGAAATCAGTGAACGGAGATTGGAAGCTGTCCCGTTTGCGAAGCTCTGCGTCGAGTGTCAGTCAAAAGAAGAGCTGCTGGAAAAAATCGAGCGAGAAGAAGATCGCGACTAGTTGTTCCTGCGCACGATCGTTCTTATCCCTGTCCTACGCAGTCTGTATCCCGCCAATCACGGTTCTGGTTGTTCCCTCGTCCGTCGAGGCTCGCGTTCTGTGACCACGCTTGATACCCTATGCCGTATGCGGGGGAGGGATCGATGACGCCGACAGGGAATCGAGCGGTCGTCTTGGCGAGCGGAGGGCTGGATTCCACCGTCACTGCGGCTATTGCCAAGCAGGAAGGTTGCGAGCTCTTCTTCCTCACGATGGCCTACGGACAGCGCCATGCCGTGGAGGTGGAGCGGGCTCGGCAGGTCGCAGCCGCCCTAGGCGTGGCGAATCATCTGGTGATGAATTTAGATCTTCGTGCCATTGGCGGGTCGGCGCTGACCGGCCCGGCGGCTGTGCCCAAGGATCGAGAAGGCAAAGAACGTAGCCAGGGCATTCCTATCACCTATGTGCCAGGACGGAATCTCATTTTTCTCTCGATTGCGGCCGCACACGCGGAGGTCGTGGGAGCGTCTTTCATCTATTTTGGCGCGAACGTGCTCGACTATTCCGGTTATCCAGACTGCCGGCCCGAATTCATTCGCGCGTTTGAAGCGGCGGTGAAGGAAGGCACGAAAGCCGGAACGGAAGGGAACCCCCTCCGTGTAAAATCCCCATTACTGATGCTGACGAAAGCGGAAATCATCCGGCAAGGGATCGAACTGCATGTACCGTTTCATTTGACCCATAGTTGTTACGATCCGGTAGGGGATCAGGCTTGCGGGCGGTGCGATAGTTGCGTGATTCGGCGAGAAGGGTTTGCGAAGGCCGGGGTTGTGGATCCCATCGCATATGCGATATCGTAGGGCATGTGGCACGATGTCTCCTGAAGAATTTTTCATGTATCTCACGATTGGGCTGATTGTGCTCGTGCCGATCGGGGCGCGTTTGTATCGCCGCATGACGCTTCAACGCACGCAGCAGATGCTGCGTGAACAGTTTGGACAACAGAAGGGTCCGGACCAGCGGTCCTGATTTCATGACTAGCCTGATGACATCACGGTCTCAGATCGGAGCGTGGTTGCTGGTGCTGGGCCTCCTCGTGGCCTGCGACTCCTCGCAACCAAAACACGCGGTCGGGGGCGGTCCTGTGCCGGCCGAGTTCCAAGTAGGTGAAACCAAATTCAACGTGAACTGTGCGGCCTGTCATGGGAAACAAGCGGCGGGAACCGACCATGGACCTCCGTTAGTGCATAAGATCTATGAGCCGAATCATCACGGGGATCCAGCTTTCCAACGGGCCGTGGCCAATGGGGTCAAGGCGCACCATTGGGAGTTTGGCAACATGCCGAAGATCGATGGCGTGACTCCTGATGATGTTGATCAGATCGTGAAGTATGTCCGGTGGCTGCAGAAACAAGCCGGCATTTACTAAGTCCTGTCCCCGGAGTCTCGTTCCATAGAGCCGTTTTCCTCCCGTCGTCATTCCTCCATCATTGTTCAATATCCCAGGAGCCTCGGTTTGACATTCCGTCAAACCGGTTCGTAAGGTGTTGCCATGCGTTCGCGTGAGAGGTAATGGGCGCCGGCCATTCAACCAGACTGTCCCTCGGTGGAGGGCGTGAGGGGAGGAGGGAGTTATGATCGACGGAGTGAGTCGTGTTTTCGGAATCGTGGGGGCGTTGTCGATGGTACTCATGGGCGTCGGCTGTGTCGCGATCGAAGCGGGGCATGAAGGCGTATTGGTTGAGCAGCCATTCTTTTTCGGCCATGGCGGCGTCGATCCTGTTCCCGCCAAGACGGGTCGAGTGGGCGTCTCGCCGACGACAAAAGTGATCGATGTCGATATCCGTCCGATTCAATACTCGGAGCACTTCGATATCATCTCAGCAGAGAACGCGCCAGTCTCTTTCGATGCCTTCCTGATTGCCAACGTTATCGAAGGGCGCTCGCCTGAACTCATCAGCAAGTACGGCCCGAACTGGTATGCCAACAATGCCAAGGAAGCGTTCCGCACCTTCGTACGCGAAGAAGTCCAGAGGTACCCCCTCTTTCAGTTGACGACTGATCCGACCACCAGGCAAAAGCTACAAGACGCCATTGCCAAAGAAGTGCAAACCAAACTGATCGAAAAACAGGGCATCCCGGTGCGCCTCAATCGCGTCGTCGTCGGGAGCATTCTGCCGCCCAAGGGTGTCGTGGAGCAGACGACGCAGACGATCATCCAGGAGCAGCGGAAGATCACGATGGTGGAGTTCCAGAAAGCGGAGGAGTCTCGCGAGAAAGCGGAGAGACAGCGCGGCATCGCCGACCGGGCCTACCGCGAATCGCTGGGGCTGACCGCGGTGGAGTTCGTAGACTTACGCAGAATCGAAGTGCAGAAAGAAATCGTGCAACACTCGCCCGCCGCCCTCACCGTGATCATGGGCCTCGAGCGGGTCGGGATCAACATGCCACCGCTTGCAGCGGGCAATTAGGACTTGGAAACGTAAGGTGGAGTGGCAAGGTTCCTTGCTGCTCCGTTTCAGTTTTTCTTATTTGACCAGCCACACGCGATAGGTCTTGGCGGCAGCCGGCTTTGTGACTTTGAGAACGGCCATCGTGCCGGGGTTCATGACGTCGTCGTCCGTTGCGGTGCGCCGGGCCGTGTAGCGATCGGTGCGGATTAAGAAACTCTGCTCGTCGTAGAAATCGACCATGATCTCAGCTGACTCTCTGAGCCCTCCCTGGTAGTGGGTGCCAAGCCAGTCCAATCGTTTCAAGGCCTGATATTGAATGACGATTGCGCGGCTGCCTTCCTCCCGCACGTTCACAATCCGCAAGACGCGATTCTGGTCAAGGCCTTCGGTGGTCGGGGGACCGCCGGCGAGCTGGGCTCTGATGACGCGCCCGCTTTCTTCAACTGGGAGAAACCCGCGCACGCGGCAGGACACGGTGCGTCCGCGTTCGGTCTGTTCAATGATCTGCTGGTCTTGTACGTGCTGTGTGGCGAGGGTGTAGGCCAGGTCGCGCAGAAGCGGCGAATCGGTCACCGCAGCGGTCTGCTCACGATAAAGTGGTGAGTTGACCACGGCCAGTCGCCAGGCCTCGCGGCAGGCCAGGCTCTTCGCATCTTCGATGTTTTCTGATTCTTGCGCGGCGTAGCGGTAGTCGGCGGTGATTTCGATGCGACTGGTTGGGAACTCTGCCGCCGCTGCCACCAGTGGTGCGAGCAGGAGTGCTGCCAGCAGGAGAGGGACTATAGAACTACAATGCATCGACATGGGGACCTCCTCAAGGTCGTGCTGCGAGAAGGGCGATCGTCTCTTGCGAGGGAGCACCATATTTTCGATGTTACCACGCACGCGGGTGGACCACAAAGGGAGGGATGTCAGCTCTTGATTTCGGCCACCAATGCTTGGATTGTCAGCGGCGAACAACCGTCAGCTCGACTATTCACGAGCACGTGGGTGCTCTTTGCTGATAGCTCTATTGGTAGACCAATCCCTGCCAGCCTTCACAGGCCCAGGAGCTGGTGCCGGATCGAACGTGGCTGAGGTAGCTGGACATGAAAGATGATTGTGTGGAATTCTTCTTCAAGAACAATAGGATAGCTTGACATGCCGACGATCATCACGCAGACTCTCGGTCATGCAGGACCAGACAGAGCAGACCCTTCTTGCCGCACTCGCTGAGCGTGTCGGCATCGTGGCAGACTATTACGATATCGCAGGAACCCTTCACCTCACTTCTGACGACACCCGGCGCGCCATTTTGACTGCCATGGGCTTTGCGGTCGATTCGACTGCATTGCTGACACAGGCACTGCGAGAATGGGATGAGGCGCCTTGGAAACATCCCTGCGATCCTGTGCGAATCCTGCGTCATGGTGAACAGGGACTTCCTCTGTCCTGTTATCTTGCGCTCGAAGATAGGAAAGAGCAATCGGTCGTGGTGGAGTGGCGGATCAACGACGAAGGGAATGAGTTGGTGCAGGAAGGCCATGCAGGGCCCGGGCTCTCCGCTGTGGAGGTCCGTTTTCTCAATGGTCAACGGCATGTGCGGATCGAGGTCCCGAGCCCGCAGGGACTCTCGCTCGGATACTACAGTTTGACGCTACGGGTCGAGGGCTTGGTCGGGGGGTCAGCGGGGACGATGCGTGTTATCGTGGCACCCAGCCAGTGCTATGTCCCGCCGGCGATTGAAGCGAACCAACGGCTGTGGGGACTGGCCTTACAGCTCTATTCCTTGGCTTCTGATCGGAATTGGGGGTGCGGCGATTTCACCGATCTCGGCAAGATCGTGGAGTGGGCCGGGAAGGGACTCGGCGCCGGGGTCATTGGACTCAATCCGCTGCACGCACTGCGGAATACCTCGCCATATAACATCAGCCCCTATTCGCCCTACAGTCGGCTGTATCTCAATGAACTCTACATTGATATTGAGCGGCTGCCGGAATTTTATGGGTCGGAGGAAGCGCAGCTACAGTTCCATTCTCCCAAGTTTCAAGCCAAGCTCCAGGCGTTGAGAGAGAGCCAGCGGGTGGACTACGACGCCATTGCGACTGCCAAGCGCACCATGCTCGATTTGGCCTACCGTAAATTCCTCACAGATGGCTACAGCGGAGAGGAGCCTAATCTCCAACCGAAGATGGCGCGTGCCTGGCTCTTAGAACAGTATATCCAGTCTGAAGGCACGCCGCTTGAGCTGTATGCCACCTTCCAGTCTTTGGAGGAAGAATGCCGGCTGATCCAATCCAAGTCGGCCACCTGGCATGATTGGCCCACACAATTTCTGACCCCTGGCCTACCGGCTCGTGAATATGCGAAGCGACACCGGAAGCGCATTCGTTTCTTTCAATACATTCAGTGGGTGGCGAGCGAACAGCTGAACGAGATCCGACTGGCAGCCGATCAGCTGGGGATGCCGATCGGGCTGTATCATGACTTGGCTCTTGGTGCCGATCGGAATGGAGCCGAGGCCTGGATCTATCAATCGGTGCTGGCGCTGGGGGCCGACTGCGGCGCACCGCCGGACGCGTTGGGGCCAGATGGACAGAATTGGGGATTGCCTCCTATCAACCCCCACGCGCTGCGTGCCAGCGGCTATGAGCTGATGATTCGGCTGCTGCGCAACAATTTTCGATGCGGCGGGGCCATCCGGTTGGACCATGTGATGGCGTTCTGCCGTCTCTTCTGGATTCCACGAGGGAGGCCCGCGTCCGAGGGCACCTATGTGCAGTACCCCTTTGAAGACTTGTTGGCGATTGTGGCATTAGAGAGCGTTCGATCCAAAACCCTGGTGATCGGCGAAGACCTCGGCACGGTCCCTGATTGGGTTAGAGAGCAGTTGGCGAAAGCGAGAGTGCTGTCATATCGTGTATTCTACTTCGAGCGCGGTGGGGACGGCGCATGGAGGTCGCCTGGCGACTATCCCGCACAATCGTTGGCGGTGGCCACGACGCACGACTTGCCGACGCTCACTGGGTTTTGGTCCGGCGAGGACTTACAGGTGAGGGCGGGGTTGGGCGCCTTTACAGATGACGCGGCACGCCGTCAGGCCTGGGAGGAACGGCAGCGCGACAAGGGGGGCATCCTCAGTGCCCTCAAGCGGGAGGGCCTCCTGCCGAATGGCGTGACCGAGGACCTGGCCACCGCTCCCTCCATGACGAATGATCTCTGCCGAGCGATTCATATCTATCTAGCTCGCACGCCGTCCTGTCTCGTGTTGGCGAATCTCGAAGACGGCTTGGGCGAACTTTCGCAAACCAACCTTCCTGGGACGGTCGATAGTCATCCGAACTGGACCCGTAAGTATGCAGTTCCGGTGGATGAGATCCTGGGTGATGAACGCATGCAGCAGCTTGGGGCTGTCTTGCGTTCGACCCGTCCGCTAGGATAAGACCCTCTATCAGGTTACGGAAAACGAGAGGTGGTACCTCGGAAACTCGATGGTCCGTAGGTCTCGGACAACAGGAGGAAGCTCCTGCAGGATAGCTGAGCGAGACGAGGTGGGAATCCAATCTGTCTACGTCACGCCTTTCTCGCACGTCTCGCGCTTCATGCGACACGGTCAGCGGCGGTGGCAGACTATTTCAGCACCTTGCTAGTCTCCCATTCCCATGTTGAAACACAATTGTATTGTGCTCACGATCGCAGGGGCGGTGTTCTTGGCGATCGTTGTTCTCGAAATGGCCGCCCCGGCGAACATTGTCGGCGCGTACGGTTTTGTGTTGCCGATTCTATTGGTTGCGACGGTGCGCAGTCGCGGCCTGATGCTTGTGACGGTGGTGGCCTGTATCGTGGCGACCTATTTGGGGTTGATGCAACCGACCAAGCCGGGGCGGTTTCAGGCGGCGGTGATCAATCGTAGCGTGGTCGCAGGAGTGCTTCTGGTCGTGGCCTATATCGGCGTGACCTGGGAAGAGCGCAAGGCGAGAGAGGAGGCGGCGCGTGCAGCTCTCGCCCGGGAGACGGAAAATCTTCTGAAGGCCAATACGCAACTGGTCGATGCAAAAGATCAGCTGAATCGCTCGGAACGCTTAGCCGCGGTGGGGCAGCTGGTGGCTTCTGTGGCGCATGAGGTCGGTACGCCGCTCCACTCAATTGCCTGGCATGTGCAAGCGCTGGCTGAAGAGCCGGGTGTCACGCCTGAGATGAAGAAGCGGGTGACAGTCATTGATGAGCAGCTCACACGGGTGGTTCGAATCATTCAGGATTTGCTGTCCTCAACCAGACAGCGCCAGCCTGAACCGAAGTGGTTGCCCGTGGAGCAGGTGATCAGCCCGGCGGCTGTGCTCATGGAACCGGCCTTCCATGCGAAAGAGATTTCATTGACGGTCGAGATTCCAGGAGACCTCCCACTCGTCTGGGCCGATGCAGAAAAGATACATCAAGTGTTGGTGAACGTATTAGCTAATGCCTTAGCCGCTACCCCGCCGCATGGAGCGGTGAGAGTATTAGTAGGAGCCCGTGCGGCCTCGTCCAACGAACTCGAACGCGGCCGTTTGGTGGCCGACGCGATGTCACCTCTGGTGATTACGATCGCTGTGCTGGATTCAGGATGCGGCATGCCGGAGGCCAATGTGCAGAAAGCTTTTGAGCCATTTTTTACGACCAAGGCGATTGGCAAGGGCACCGGATTGGGGCTATTCTTGAGCCGCGAAACGGTCCTGGCCCATGGAGGCAGTCTTTCGCTAGAGAGCAAGACTGGGCGCGGCACAACCGTTACCGTGACCTTACCTGGATTGAAGACCGAACCGACGCGCGTGACAAAGAGGGACTGATGCAGCCAGCGAATATTCTCGTAGTCGACGACGATGCGGTAGCGCGCGAGCTCTTGGCTGAAGCCTTAAAGAAGGAAGGCTATGCCGTTGAAGCATTTGCCAGTGGAGAAGAGGTCATCACTCGTGGACGTCAGGGGCGAGTAGATCTGGTGCTGACAGATATTCGTATGGGCGCGGTCGATGGGCTTACAGTCTTGCGTGAATTTAAACGTATGAGCCCTGACACGGCGGTTGTGGTGCTGACCTCGTTCGGGTCTCTGGAAGGTGCGATCGAAGCGATCAAGCAAGGGGCCTACGACTATCTCGCTAAGCCGTTTAAGAAAGAGGATATCAAGCTGGTGGTCAAGCGGAGTCTCGATCACTGCCGACTCGTCCGAGAAAATGCCCGGTTTCGTGAAGAGTTGAAGAGCAAGGATGAATGGTCCCCGCTGGTGGGGAGCAGTCCCGCCATGCTGGAAGTGTATAAGCTGGTGGCTCGGGTAACCGAGAGCAAGAGCACGGTGCTCCTGCAAGGAGAAAGCGGGACCGGCAAGGAGCTGATTGCGCGGGCAATTCATGCGAATGGGCCTCGTCGGGACAAGCCGTTCATTCCGGTGAATTGCGGGGCGTTGCCGGATACCCTCCTGGAGTCTGAAATGTTTGGGTATGAGAAGGGGGCCTTTACCGGGGCGGCGGGAAACAAAGTCGGCCTTTTTGAGTCCGCGAACGGTGGCACGTTATTTCTCGACGAAATCGGTGAGATGGGTCAGGCCTTGCAAGTCAAGTTGTTGCGGGTGATGCAAGATCACGAAGTCCGCCGTGTCGGCAGCACGACATCGGCAAAGGTCGATGTCCGTGTCATCGCTGCGACGAATCGAGATCTCGAGCAGTTCGTCAAGGAGGGGAAGTTCCGGGACGACTTATATTATCGGCTCAATGTCGTGCGAATTACCTTGCCGTCGCTTGTGGAGCGGCGGGAGGATATCCCGATGTTGGTGCATCACTTCTTACAGAAATGTGCGGCGGGTGCGGCGCATGCGGTGCGCGGGGTGCTGCCGGAGACGATGACGTTGTTGATGCAGTATCGGTGGCCCGGCAATGTTCGCGAGTTGGAAAACGCCATTGAGCGGGCCGTCTCGTTGAGTCACGGTCCGCTCCTCACTCCGGACGATCTGCCGGCTTCGCTGCGTCAGGCGGAGCTATCGTCGAAGGAGACAGCTGGGATGATCGATCGTAGCGATGAGGCGTATTTTACGCTTGAGGAGGTTGAGAAGCGTCATCTCGTCCGCGTGCTAAAGGAGACCAAGGGGAATAAAGTCAAAGCCGCGAAGGTTCTCGGCATTGATCGGCGCACTCTCTATCGGATGGCTGAGCGGTTTGGATTGGATCTTGGTGATGATGCAGATAGCGGAGAGAAAGAGTAGGAGACAGGGTCAGCAGGATGCTCAAAAGAGCCGCCCAGCAAGGCCGTAGCGAGCGAAGAGGCGAGGCGTACGCCTCGGTCTGTTGAGTCTCTGAGTGCGGCGAGAACGAAGCTGGCGGGGTTTTTCAGCGTCCTGTTAGAGGATTTGGAGCGCGTTCTTAATTAATCGCAATTGATTCTCGGCGCTCTGAGGCAGCGCGGTTGGTGAATCCTCCCACCGGGTGAATATCCCGTCCTTCCCTTCATACAGCACGTTCAATCGAAGTCTGCTGCTCTGCTCAGATGCCGGAGTTATCATCGCTTCCACACGGCTCCGTCCTGTACCAAAACGCCAGTGGAGGAACCAGTCCCATGGGCCGCTGATTTCTTTCCGATAGCCGGTCACCAGGTTCTCGTCATCCTTCCTGTCGACGGCGTAGCCTTCCTCTGCCAGGACCTGCAGCACGGCTATTTTCACCCGATCAGACTGAGCAGAGAGCGTCACGTCGATCACGTCCGGCTCATGGGGGATGGGAGGGCCGGCGCACGCGGATGCCCAGATGACAAGGAGAGTGAGGCTGAGTAAGCTAAGAGCGCGGGTCACTTGGCTTTACTGTCCTTCAATCGATAGACGAGATGGGTGTCAGTCTGCGAGACGCCGTCGATCTCATGAATCCGTCTCAGCACCAACTGGGTCAGTGCATCCTGGTCCGACACTTCCACCACCACAATAATATCCGGCTTGCCCCAGCAGGGGTCGATGTTCTTGATCTGCTTGATTCCTGACAGAGCCTGAACCACATTGCCCGTCCGTCCCGGGAGTACATTGATGAGTACATAGGCCCGATTCGATATAAAGATCCCGCCATCGACTGGGGTGTGAATCGTACAAGGCACCGCAGGAATAGCGGACTTATTGCCAACATAGCGGATGCCCGTCGCCTCAGTCAATCCGGGAGTGCGTATAGACGATTTGTGGAGCGTGGCGCCGGCAGGCTTAGACTTCTTCATTCATTACCTCATTTCGGGGCGACGAGTACGTCGATGACAAATGAATCACTTACGTTGGTGAGATTGCTCTCAAGGCCTCGAGGGTTTCCGATACGGCCCTCGGGGTCGTAAATAAAGCACAAGAGCAATGCGCAGCGGTCGTGGGATCGATATTGCTCTGCGTCAATCCGGAGTTGGTCGGTGAGGTCGTTGGCGGTGAGGCCGGGACGTGTTTTCTTGACGATCACCGCCATTCGACTGTCGTTCAGCAAGAATGTCGTGCGCGGGGCTCCGCTTGAATAACTCGGCGTCCATTCATCTGTGCCGATATCGTCGAATTGGACTCGTAGGAGCGCATGCAGCAGATCTTGCGCATCGAATTCGTCTTCGACATTTAGCGTGGCTCGATATTCCCCACGGAGTCTCAACTGCCGAGCGACGGAGTGGAACCGACCACAGAGTGTCTTGACGAGTTCGACAGGGTCCGATTCGGCCTGAGGAGACTGAGGTGCGGGCTCCTGGTGCGAGGAGGAGCCGATCGGCATCGAGGGTCGCGGCAGCTGATGCGTAGGGACGGGAGGCGGTTCCTGCATCAGAAGCTGTGGACTGGCAGAGGGAATTGGATGCACGATGGGCTCAGGTTCATGTTGTGGTGGCTGCGGTGGCGCCGGGGTATACGAGGTCGTCGTCGTGGTCGGGGCTGGTGAAATCGGTGATGGTTCTGGCAGAGACGTGGATGGGTTCAGAGGCTCCGGATTTCCCGAAGAGGCTGATGGTGCCAGGGGGGGCGGAGGTGGACTCGGTGCTGCGGTGGCTGAGGACAGGTCGAGATTCGTGGTCATGGCGACGGACATGAGCATTGGCGGTGGCGTAGGCGGTGCTGTTTGCGTCATGGTCATGTGGACCGTCGGAATCGAAGACGGCACTAAGGTCATCTGTGGGCGCGTGGGTATTGGTGAAGCCGCCACCGGCATTGGTGGGATCTGGGTAGGAGGCGGTCCTTCTTGCAAGGCACGTTTCTTCTGCTCAAGCGTGGCAATAAGGGTCTTGATCAGGGTGATGCTTTGCCGCGTCTCCTCAGGGCTGTCCATGAGAAGTTTGTGGTGCCGGTGTTCTTGGAATTCCGGGGATTTTTCTCCAAACGTGCGGCGGACACACTCACGGAATTGCAACTCAGTTCTGGCCCTGGCCGCGTCGAGATAGGGGAAACCTTCTCGACCAAGGTCTCCCATTTGTGCGAGTAATTCCTGGAGTTTTCCGACGCCACGGGTGAGCTCCTCGATCGTGGCAGCTTTGGTCCGAGAGCGGGACTGATCCGATGTTTTCGCTTTTGCCATGGAGTGTAGGAAAAGTCTAGCCCAGCCTCCACAACGTGGCAAGAAAACATGGGAAAGCGAACAGGGGCTCTGGAAGCCGGTCGAGGCGGGATAGCTGTTTTCGCTTGCGACAATGGCCAGCAGGCACAAGCGAGCGTTCTTTGGTGCCCCCGATACGAATTGAACGTACGACAAACGGTTTAGGAAACCGCTGCTCTATCCAACTGAGCTACGGGGGCGTGGAGGCTACGATACTGAAAGGGAGGTGAAAAGTCTAGGTCAGGGATAAGATCTCTTCCTCCGCTAGTGCGAAGAGGGTGTCTTTTCGGATGAGGCAGCCAACAGGTCTTTCTTCGCAGGGATCTGCGTGAGCAGATCAGCGCGAATGTGGAAGATGCCTGGGATCCGTTGTCCCATGGCGTAGGCCAGTCCGTTGGCATGACTGCCAATAGAGAGTTTTCCCGCGACCTTCCCGTCTTTTCCCGTGGCGATAAATTCTGCAGTCGGTGTCACGAGCCCGTAGGGCGCCAACGGCCCGGCTTGTTTGATCACCCGTTCCTCGGCTGGGACATTGGCGACACGGCTGACAAACAAGTCGGTGGCTTCTTGGTCCAATTTCCCAGTCGGCCGATCTTCCAAGACCCACTCGTTCTGTTGGTTGATTAAGACATATTGTTCGGTTGGCGTCTTGACGGAGAGCATGGCGATGTCGGTGTAGTCGATGCCAAGCAGCCGCTTGTCTTGGAACGCAAAGAGTTCCTTGGTCAGGTCTTTGATCGCGGTGGGGTTGATGCGATAGAGCGGGCCAGTGGGACTCGTTTCTGCAAAGGCTTCGCCGCTGGCCTGGTCTGGTTGATACAGTTTGACCGTCTGGTCGCCATCGGCAGTATGGATGGTGACTTTCACTTTCGGGTCGGTGAGTGTTTGGGCCAGGGCATCGCGTTCGGGCCCTGGGTCGATGATGCCCAGCGCTTTCAAATCTTCAAGTCTGAACAAAAGGGTCCGCACTTCTGTTTGATCGGCCTCACCTTCAGTCGGGTAGCGAAGCTTCCATTTGCTTTTGGGCTTTTCCTGCCCTTGATAGAGCATAATTTCAGTGATTGGATAGGTGAGTCGGATTCGGTCGATGTCGCCTTGTGACAGGTGTAAGAGGTCTTTGCGGCGAAAGGTCATCAAGGTTTTGTTCACGAAGTCTTTGGGCGCCAGATTAGTGAGCAGGATCTTGCGATCCGATTCACGAAGGACGTACAGGGTGGAGGAGAGGGGGCCACTATTGCCGATGGAGAAGGTCTCCCGTGCGGTGCCGGCCAAGACAGTGATGGTGGTGATCGGGTCGTCGAGTCCAAATGGAGTCAGGCTTGTCGGGTGGTCCTCAACGACGCGGGTCACGGTGCCTGTGACCAAGGCCCGGATCAGATTCTGTACTTGTCGCTGATCGGCGTCGGTGCTGAGAGGCGCGGTCAACACCCAGCCCTTCTCGGGAGTCCGAGCGAAGACGAGTTCCTGCCGGTTGGTTTTGATAGTGAGCCCTGAGATGGCTTGTTGGTCGAAGAGCAGCACTTTCTTATCGGCGCTGTCTTGTCGCTCGTGCGACTCTTTCTGCGGAAGTTCGATGGCATAAAGGTACAGGCCGAGCCCAGCCAGTACGAACGCCATGACGAGTGTGGGCCAGTAACGCATCGGTCTATAGGCGCCGGCGTCTACGCCAGACCATGATGCCGGAGAAAAACATGGTGGCTGGAAGGAGGATGACTTGCAGGTAGAGCAATGCTCGTTCCTGTAACGGGTTGGGGGTAAAGGGGCGAAGCGCGGAATCCTTCGGGCCGATCGCCATCATGTTCCGTTCCTCAGCTAACCAGGCAGCCGTGTGGAGAAAAAAGTCGCTGTTGCCTGGAAAGTTCACGAAGGCATTGGTCGCGAACGTGGAATTGCCAATGACCACGATCGCCGGCCGAGGCTTGCCTTCCTCCTGCGCGATTTTCGGCGTGAGGGCCGCGGCCATCGACAGGGGGCCTTTGATGTCTTCCTTTTCATCGAGGCTTACAACGCGGCCCTTCAGGTCGGTTTCTGCCCAACTGTTTGGCGAGGTTCGGGCGAGCGGCACATAGTCCCATGCCTTGCCGACTTGTTCGTCAAAGGTAATATGCCGTGCGAGGGGAAACAGCACAGCGGCGGACAGGTCCTGCGTAATTTCATGTTCTGTGAAGGTGCGGACAAGCAGGGACGTCAGGTCGCCCTGGGCTAATCGATCTTGGAGATCGACCAGGACTCCAGGGCCGACTCCCAGGCCCCACTGTTTGAGTAGGGGATTCAGGTCGGCCTGCGTATCCGGGTCGATGAACAGCAGAAGATGGCCGCCCTTTTCCACATACGTGTGAATCCGTTCTAGCTCCTCGGTGATCACTGGGCGTCTGGGTCCGGCCACGACCAGGATGGCGGTGTGATCCGGCACGGCTGCCTCTTTGAGCAAGCTGAGCGTGCCGACGTCATAGCCCTGCTTGATCAAGATCTCTCTGGCGGCAGATAGGCCGGTTCGTTCCCGATCGTCGAGACTTGGTTCGCCGTGCCCTTCGAGAAAGAGCACCTGTTTCTTTTTGTCTTGAGACACGCGGATCAGCGCCCCGGTGAGTTCCACTTCCGAGGGAGAGGTGACTCGAACAGTGTGGCCGGCGCTTTCGAAAATGGCTGTGTCGGTTTTGGAAATGCCGTAGTTCTGGGCAATCTTTGGCTGCCGTTCCGGGTCGACGAACTCCACCGAAATCTTCTGGCTGGCTTGCCGATAACTGTCGAGCCGTTCTTTGTAGGATTGGTAGCCCGGGTCTTTTTCTCTGGTGAAGACGGTGATGAGCACCTCACGCGGGAGACTCCGCAGCACGCGATGCGTTTGCGCGGCGAGGGAGAAGTTTTGGTTTTCCGACAGATCCCAACGAATGAAGTGGCGGGCAGCGAGAAAGTTGACGATCGCGAGAATGCTGACGAAGAGGAGGATCATCAGCAGGCTGTTTGCACCCATGCGCGTAGAACGACGGGTGAAAAAGACTTTCAGGCTGCTGAAGTGGATGACAAAAAAGAGGATGAGGCAGAGGAGCGCCGATACTTCCATGAGGGTGACCAGCCAGAGTTTCTCCGGGGCGAGGCTATAGCCAATCACTCCGGCCACGGCCAGAGCCACTCCGATCACGCCAAGTGGAATCGTCTTAAGGTTCATTTCCACCGTGCTGAGTCCACGACTCGGTGAGACAAAAAGAGCATCAGGACCAGACCGCTGAAAAAATACACAAGGTCTTTGGTGTCAACCAGTCCACGCACTAGGTGATCGTAGTGTTCCATGAATGACAGGTACGAGACGGCCTGTCCAATGGCCGTCTCCCCGAGGAGAGAGCCTACGCCGGAGATGAGCCACAGGACCAGTAACAGGCCAAAGCTCACAAAGGCCGCGACGATCTGGTTTTCGGTCAGTGCCGAGGCCAGCACGCCGACGGAGAGAAAGAGCGCGCCGAGTAAGACTAGTCCAAGGTAGCCGGTCAGCACGGGATACCAATCGAAGTCACTGAAGAGGGCGAGCACGAGCGGCATGAGACCGGTCAGTCCAAGTAAACCTAGAAAGACGAGGAATACGCTCATGAACTTGCCTATCACGATATCGTTGATGCTGATCGGAGAGGTCATCAAAAATTCAAAGGTGCGGAGTTTGCGTTCTTCGGCAAACAGCCGCATCGTCAGGATCGGCAGGATGATCAGAAGGATAAATCGTATGCTCGAAAACAGATTTCGGAAGACTAGATCGTTCAGATTGAGTTGGGCACTCCCCTGCATCTGCATCAGCTGAATCGCCTGGGCTCCGGCAAAGACAATATAGAGATAGGCGAGCAGTCCCACGATCAGGAGAAACACCGCCCCCACAACATACACCACGGGCGAGACGAAGTACGAACGTAGCTCTTTTGCGATGATGGCTTGGACTGGTGTCATGCTGGCTGGCCTGCCGGTTCTGTTGAGGCGACGACTGTGTCCTGAGCGAGGCTTTCTTCGTCTCTCGTCAGCTGGAGAAACACATCTTCCAACGTCATGGAAATCGCTTTCAGTTCGAGCAGTCCCCATCCGCTGGTGACCGCCAGACGAGCCACCTCTTCCCGCGCGTCTCTGCCAAGTTCGCATTCCAGAAGAAAGGTACCGGGGGCGCCGCTGGTGAAGACGTTCTGGACCCCCTGCACCGCCTTCAAGCGACTGTCGGTGTCCGCGGCGGGAGATTTGAGGGTCAGTGAGATCTTTTCGGATTGGCGTAGGCGTGCGGAGAGTTGCTCGGGCGTATCTTCGGCAACGATGCGCCCGCCGCTGATGATGACGACACGTTGGCATACGGCGGTGGCTTCGGGAAGAATGTGGGTGCTCAGGATAACGGAATGGGATCCGGCCAGGTTTTTGATCAATTCTCGGATCTCGATAATCTGTTTCGGATCGAGGCCGACGGTTGGTTCATCTAGGATTAAGACCTGGGGATCATGCAGCAACGCTTGGGCCAGGCCGACGCGTTGGCGAAATCCGCGCGACAGATTCCCGATGAGCCGATGTTGCACCGTACCAAGTCCGAGCCTCTCGACTTCACGTTGCATGGACGAGGTGAGTATTTTTCTGCTCAGACCGCGGAGGCGGCCCACGAACTGAAGATACTCTGTGACCGTCAATTCCTGATAGACCGGTGGAGTCTCCGGCAAGTAACCGATCCGGCGTTTCACCTCGAGCGGCTGGTCCGCGCAATCGAAGCCTGCCACTCGTGCCGTGCCTTCGGTGGCCGGCATGAAGCAGGTCAGGATGCGCATGGTGGTCGTTTTTCCCGCCCCATTCGGGCCCAGGAATGCCAACACCTCGCCTTTTGCGACGGAGAAGCTGACGCGATCGATGGCGGTATGTTGTCCATACCGCTTCGTGATCTGTTCGACTTCAATCATATACGCTGAT
>Ga0315278_10002107_pt1 | contig 17646 bp, 19 predicted proteins | sample YL17G06_0_MG_FD_203880 | JGI IMG/M metagenome (GOLD analysis project Ga0315278, IMG submission 203880) | Sediment microbial communities from Yellowstone Lake, YNP, Wyoming, USA - YL17G06_0 | ecosystem: Environmental > Aquatic > Freshwater > Lake > Sediment | place: USA: Wyoming | collected... | reverse complement strand
CCGAGATCCTGGGTGACAAGCTGCTCACCGCGCGGGGCAAGGGCATCGCCCCCAAGACCGCCGGGCAGAAGCGGTACGTGGACGCTATCCGCCGGTCCACCGTGACGTTCGCGATCGGACCCGCGGGTACCGGCAAGACCTATCTCGCGGTGGCCACCGCCGTGCGGGCCCTGCAGGAACACCAGGTTTCGCGACTGATCCTCACCCGGCCCGCGGTGGAGGCGGGGGAGCGCCTCGGCTTCCTGCCCGGCACGCTCTACGAGAAGATCGACCCGTACATGCGTCCGCTCTACGACGCCCTGTTCGAGATGACGGGGGCCGAGACGCTGCCCCGGCTGATGGAACGCGGGACCGTCGAGGTGGCTCCGCTCGCGTACATGCGCGGGCGGACGCTCAACGACGCGTTCATCATCCTGGACGAGGCGCAGAACACCACGCCCGAACAGATGAAGATGTTCCTCACCCGCCTCGGGTTCGGGTCGAAGGCCGTGATCAACGGCGACGCTACGCAGGTGGACCTCCCGAACGGGCAGCGTTCGGGCCTCAACGTGGTGGAGGAGATCCTCACCGGGATCGATGGGATCACCTTCTGTCAGCTGGGCGGGCGCGACGTGGTGCGCCACCGGATCGTCCAGGACATCGTCGAGGCCTACGGCAGATACACGCAGCCGCCGCTGCCGGTCGAGGGAGCCCGCCCGCCCTCATGACCGACGACGACGGCCATCCCGCCATCGGCTTTTCGAACCGACAGTCCTCGCCGCTCGACGAAGAGGCGTTGACCGCGCTCGCCACGGCGACGCTCCTGGGTGAGGGCGTGGGCCGTGCCGAGCTCTCCGTGTCGTTCGTGGAAGAAGACGAGATCGCGGATCTGCACGTGCGCTACATGGACGAGCCGGGGCCCACCGACGTCCTGTCGTTCCCCCAGGACGACGAGGAGGACGAAGACGGCGTCCGGGTGCTCGGGGACGTCGTGATCGCGCCGGCCGTGGCGGCCCGCAACAACCCGTCGGACCCCGACGCCGAGGTGAGGCTGCTGCTGGTGCACGGGATCCTGCATCTGCTCGGCTACGACCACGAGGTCGATCAGGCGCGCGCAGAGATGTGGGCGCGCCAGGAGCGCTACAGCGGGGTGAAGCTCCCGTGACGAGCGCCGACTGGGTCCAGCTCCTCGTGATCCTGGCGCTGATCGCGGCGGTGGGGTTCCTCGCGGCCTCCGAAACGGCCATGACGCGCACGAATCGCGTTCGCGCGCTCACGCTCGTTGAGGAGGGTCGTCGCGGCGCGCCCGCGCTCGCCAAGATCGTGGACGACCCCGCGCCCTACGTGAACGTCCTCCTCCTGCTCACCTTGCTCGCCACGATCGGCGGGACCACGATCGCCACGTCGCTCGCGGTGCGGCACCTCGAGCGCGCCGGAGAGCTGATCTCCACGGTGGTCATGACGATCCTGCTGTTCGTGTTCGCGGAGGTCACGCCCAAGACCTTCGCGATCATGCAGACCGACCGCGTCGCGTTGCGCGTGGCGCCCGTCGTCGTGTTCCTGCGCCGGCTCATGGGTCCGCTCGCAACCGGTCTATTGAAGTTCGCGAACCTCGTGATGCCGGGCAAGGGCCTGAAGGAGGGCCCCTTCGTCACCGAACAGGAACTCCGCGCCTACGCCGACGTGGCCTCCGAGGAGTCGCAGATCGAGGACGAGGAGAAGGAACTGATCCACTCCATCTTCGAGTTCGGCGACACGATCGTGCGCGAGGTGATGGTGCCGCGCCCCGACATCATCGACATCGAGGACGACAAGAGCTTGCGCGACGTGCAGGCGCTGGTGCTGCAGCACGGGACGTCGCGGATCCCGGTGTACGACCACAACGAGGACCTGGACAATGCGATCGGCGTGGTCTTCGCCAAGGACGTCCTGAAGGCGCTGCATCAGGGTAAGCACGACATGCCGCTGCGCGACATCGTGCGCGAGGCGCGCTACGTCCCGGAGACGAAGAAGGTCGCCGAGCTCCTGCGCGAGATGCAGCGGGAGAAGTTCCACATGGCGCTCGTCACCGACGAGTACGGCTCGGTGAGCGGCCTGGTCTCGCTCGAGGATCTCCTGGAGGAGCTGGTGGGGGAGATCACGGACGAGTACGACCTGGAAGAGACGGAGATCGTGGCCGTGGGCGTGGACGCGTGGCGGGTGAGCGGCAAGGCCTCGATCGACGACGTGAACGATGTCCTCGAGGCCGAACTGCCGGACGAGGAATGGGACACCGTGGGCGGCCTCGTCCTGGACCTGTTCCAGCGCATCCCCATCGAAGGTGAGGTCACCGATTTCCAAGGGTTGCGGTTCGCGGCGGAGGAACTCCAGGGCCGCCGGGTGGCGAAGGTGCTCATCACCCGACTGCCCGCCGAGGTTCCCGTCGATCCCGATGCCGAGTCCCAGGATGCGGGAGCGTGAACGCGGGCGCGGCGTTCGATGCCGACGCCTTGGTGGCTGCCGCGCGGGAGGCGCGCGAGCGCGCATACGTCCCCTACTCCCGGTTCCAGGTGGGTGCCGCCCTGGCCGCCGAAGGCGAGGTGTTCGCCGCGCCGAACATCGAGAACGCGAGCTACCCGCTGTCGGTGTGCGCGGAACGCAACGCGGTGGCGGTGGCGGTGGCCGCCGGGCATCGGCGGCTGGATGCGGTGGCGGTGGTGGGCAGTGGCGAGCGCGGCATCACGCCACCGTGCGGCGGCTGCCGGCAGGTGCTGTTCGAGTTCGGTGGCCCCGAGCTCGTCGTGATCGTGGAGTCGCTGGCGGGAGACGTCCGGGAGACCTACCGCTTGGACGACCTCCTGCCGGCCGCGTTCGGCCCGCGCGACCTGCTCCCATGAGCGGGTTCCGCTCGGGCATCGTGGCGGTCGTGGGGCGACCGAACGTGGGCAAGTCGACCCTGGTGAACGCGCTGGTAGGTCAGAAGATCGCGATCGTCTCGGACAAGCCGCAGACCACGCGCGCCGACATCCGCGCGATCCTCACCACCGACGATGTGCAGATCGTGTTCACGGACACGCCCGGGTTCCACAAGCCGCGGACGCTGCTGGGCTCGCGGCTCAACGACCTGGTGAGCGACGCCGTGGACGGTGTGGATGTGGTGATCATGGTGGTGGACGGCGCGTCCGGTGTGGGAAGGGGCGACGCCTTCGTGGCCGAACGCCAGGTGGTGCACGCGCGGGCGGGCGCCCGGTTCTGTGTCGTGAACAAGATCGACCAGCTCGCGCACACCAAGGTGATCCCGCAGCTTGCGGCGGCACAGGAACTCGCCGCGTGGGACGAGATCGTGCCGATGTCCGCGCTCACCGGCGACGGGATCTCCACGCTCAGGGACCTGATCGTGGGGCGCCTGCCCGAGGGGCCGCCGCTGTACCCACCGGAAGACGTCACGGACCAGCCGCTGGAGGTTCGGATCGCGGAGCTCGTGCGGGAGCAGGCCCTGGCGGTCACGCGCGAAGAGGTCCCGCACTCCGTCGCGGTGGTGGTGGATGAGATGGAGCGCGAGGGCGACCTCACGCGGATCCACGCCTCGATCGTGGTGGAGCGCGATTCGCAGAAGGGGATCTTGATCGGCAAGGGCGGCGAGACGCTCAAGGCGATCGGGACCGGCGCGCGCAAGGGCATGGAGCCGATGCTCGGAACCAAGGTGTATCTGGACCTACACGTGAAGGTCATGAAGGAGTGGCAGCGCGATCCCAAGGCGCTGAACCGCCTCGGCTACTGAAGCCACCCACCTATCGAACGATCACCACGCCGGTCATCGACGGATGGATCCGGCAGTGGAACGGATACGTGCCCGGAGAGAGGCCCACGTCCGCCAGGTGGCCGGTCACCTTGGCGTCGGTGCCTGCCGGGAGCTCGATGTCGACGCCCGTGCCGTCGACGGTGAACGTGTGTGCGGTGCGGTCGGCGTTCTTGATGCGAAGAGTCTGGCCGTGGCTGCGGGCGATGAAACACCCCGGCAGGAACGCCCGGTCGGCCATGGCTACGGTGGCGACGGCCAGGCCCGACTCGTCTGTGGCCGTCGCGGCATCGCACGTCGATCGTGCGCCCGGGTCGCCCGGACCCGCGGAGGAGCCTACGCCTGATCGGTCGCAGGCCCCGGTCAGGAGCGCGAGCGCGATCAGGCCCGCGAACACGGGCTCCTTCCGCATGGCGCCACGCTACTAGAGGACCACGCGGTTCCTTCCGAGCGCGGCCACGCGTCGCGAGCGGGCCTCCGCTACGATGGCCGCTCTTCCAGCCGCAGGAGGGTTCGTGTCCCAGGCAGCTCCGCTCGCGCGCCTCGCGCCCGCCCCCGTGGCGATGCCCGGCGATGCCGCCCGCCTGGTGGCCCGGTCCCCGGCGGTGGATGCCGTTGGACTGGAGGGGCGTGCCGCGTCGCTCGCCACCCGCTCGATCAAGCAGGCGTCCAAGCGGCGCGCGCTCGAGCTCGCGATCCGCTGCATGGACCTGACCACGCTCGAAGGCTCCGACACGCCCGGCAAGATCGTGGCGCTCTGCGCCAAGGCTGTGCGCCCGGATCCGCTCGAGCCGACGATCCCCTCGGTGGCGGCGGTGTGTCTGTATCCGCAGCTGGTGCCGGTGGCCGTGGAGCAACTCGCGAACAGCTCGGTGGCCGTCGCGAGCGTGGCCGGCGGGTTCCCCAGCGGCTTGGGGCCGCTGGAGGCGCGGCTCGCGGAGATCCGCGCGGTGGCGGCCTCGGGCGCCGACGAGATCGACATCGTGCTGAATCGCTCGCTGTTCCTTGGTGGCCGGTACGCGGATGCGTTCGCGGAACTGGTGGCGGCGCGCGAGGCGGCGGGCACCGCGCACCTCAAGGTCATCCTGGAGACCGGCGAGCTCGGCTCCTACGACCGGGTGCGGCAGGCGAGCGTGCTCGCCATGGCGGCGGGCGCGGACTTCATCAAGACCTCCACGGGCAAGATCGGCGTGAACGCCACGTTGCCGATCGCGCTGTGCATGATGGAGGCGGTGCGCGAGTTCCATGCGCAGACCGGGCGTGCGGTCGGCGTGAAGGTGGCCGGCGGCATCCGCAAGTCCAAGCAGGCGATCCAGTACCTCGTGGTCCTGCACGAGACCCTCGGCACGCACTGGCTCACGCCGGAGCGCTTCCGCATCGGCGCTTCGTCCTTGTTGAACGACATCTTGATGCAGCTCTCCAAGGGTGCGACCGGCCGCTACGCCGGCCCCGACTACTTCACGGATGACTGAGCTATGAGCGACGCGATCGAACGGACGTCGGCGCCTTGGGACTACGCGCCCGCCCCCGAGTCGCGCGAACTCGTGAAGCTGCAGGACCGCTACGGCCTCTTCATCGGCGGCGCGTTCGTGGAGCCGAAGAGCGGGCGGTCCTACACCACCATCGACCCATCCTCCGAGGAACCCCTCGCCGAGGTGGCCGAGGCGGGGGCGCAGGACGTCGCGCGCGCCGTGGAGGCGGCGCGGGAAGCCGCGGATGGCTGGCAGGCCCTACCGGGTGCCGAGCGCGCGAAGTACCTGTTCCGGATCGCGCGGCAGCTCCAGGAGCGGGCGCGCGAGTTCGCCGTGTTGGAGTCGATGAACGGCGGCAAGCCCATCAAGGAGTCGCGCGACATCGATCTCCCGCTCGCCGCCGCCCACTTCTTCTACTACGCGGGGTGGGCGGACAAGCTCGCGTACGCCTTCCCGGGCCGCTCGCCCCGTCCCCTGGGGGTGGCGGGGCAGATCATCCCGTGGAACTTCCCGCTGCTGATGGCCTCGTGGAAGCTCGCCCCGGCCCTCGCGGCGGGGAACACCGCGGTGTTGAAGCCGGCGGAGACCACGCCGCTCACCGCGCTGCTGCTGGCGCAGGTGATCCAGGAGGCGGAGCTCCCACCCGGCGTGGTGAACATCCTCACCGGCGCGGGGTCCACGGGCGCGGCACTGGTGGATGCGCCGGTGGACAAGATCGCGTTCACGGGTTCCACGGAGGTCGGGAAGGCGATCCGCCGCGCCACCGCGGGAACCGGCAAGCGGCTCACGCTGGAGCTCGGCGGGAAGGCCGCGAACATCGTGTTCGAGGACGCGCCGCTCGATCAGGCCGTGGAGGGTGTGGTTAACGGCATCTTCTTCAACCAGGGCCACGTGTGCTGCGCGGGCTCGCGCCTGCTGGTGCAGGAGCCCGTGTTCGAGGTGCTCCTGGACAAGCTCAAGCAGCGGCTCCAGACGCTGCGGCTGGGCGACCCGCTCGACAAGAACACCGACATCGGCGCGATCAACTCCCGCGCCCAACTGGAGAAGATCGAGGCGCTGGTCGCAACCGGTCAGCAGGAGGGCGCGGAGCTCTACCAACCCGATTGCGCTCTGCCCGAGCGTGGTTTCTGGTTCCGTCCCAGCCTGTTCACGGGCGTCACGCAGTCACACCGGATCGCGCGCGAGGAGATCTTCGGGCCCGTGCTCTCGATCCTCACCTTCCGCACACCCGAGGAGGCCGTGACGAAAGCCAACGACACGCCGTACGGGCTCTCGGCCGGGATCTGGACCGAGAAGGGGTCTCGGATCCTGTGGATGGCCCAGCGGATGCGCGCGGGCGTGGTCTGGGCGAACACCTTCAACCGGTTCGATCCGACCTCCCCGTTCGGCGGATACCAGGAGAGCGGGTTCGGACGCGAGGGCGGCCTGCACGGTCTGGCGCCCTACCTCGCTTTGGACGGGCCGCCGGCGTGAGCGAGCGCGTGCCCGTCCGCCGCACCGCAAAGTTGTTCATCGCGGGGACGTTCCCGCGTTCGGAGTCGGGGCGCTCCTACGAGGTCACGTCCCACGACGGCCGTCCGCTGGCCCACGCGGCGCAGGCCTCGCGCAAGGATCTGCGCGAGGCCGTGGTGGCAGCGCGCGCCGCACAATCTGGGTGGGCCGCCATGACCGCGTACAACCGGGGTCAGATCCTCTACCGGGTGGCCGAGCTGATGGAGGGCCGGCGCGGTCAGTTCGAGGCGGAGCTCGCCGACGCGGGTGCCGCCGACCCCGTCCGGGGCGTGAGCGCGGCCATCGACCGATGGGTCTGGTACGCGGGGTGGGCGGACAAGATCGCCCAGGTGGCGGGCTCCTCGAACCCGGTCGCGGGCCCCTACTTCAACTTCACGATCCCCGAGCCCACCGGCGTGGTGGGGATCGTGGCGCCGCCCGATCAGTCGCTGCTGGGGCTCGTCTCGCGCCTGGCACCGGCCATCGTGAGCGGCAACACCGCGGTGGTGATCGCGAGCGAGCCCGCGCCCCTGCCGGCGGTCTCCCTGGGCGAGGTGCTCGCCACCTCGGATGTGCCGGCGGGCGTCGTCAACATCCTCACCGGGCGCACCGCGGAACTGGTCCCGTGGCTCGCGGGACACATGGACGTGAACGCGATCGACGTGACGGGGGTGCCCGAGGATCTGCTCACCGAGGCCGAGACCCTCGCGGCGGAGAACGTGAAGCGCGTGCACCGGGGTCCGAAGACCGACCCCTTCGATGCCGCCGCCCAGGGGCCCGCCGAGATCACGGCGCTGATGGAGTTCAAGACCGTCTGGCACCCGATGGGCGCCTGAGGGGGCCCCGCTACGACTTACCGTTGTAGAGCGGGTGCCTCGTGGACGGTCCGGTGTGGAGCCAGCAGGTGCTCGAGCTGTTGTAAGTGGACAGCACCGTGGAGCACCCGGGGCTGTCACACATCCGACCCACCGAGGCTCGTGCGTCGGGGCCCTTGCCTCGGGCCGGTGGGCCGAACTGAACGTTGCCGCCCTTCGCCTTCGCCATGTGTGGTTCACCTCTCGCTGGGCCGTACGGTGATCCGTGAGGGCGAAGGAGCCGGTCGAAGAAGGACCGGTGGCCGCTCGCTCGGCGCGAACCCTCGGGAAGACCCGAGGCCTCAAGGGTAGCCGGTTCGGGGAGAGCTCGGACGGGTCCGCCTCCGGCGAGTGCCGGGGCCGACCCCCGCCGGGGCTCGCCACGGAATCATCACACGCTGGATGAGGCGCTCGACCGCCGCTCGGCGCTACGATTCGCGCCATGCCGCCGTACAAGGAACAAGGCATCGTCCTGCGATCGCACAAGCTCGGCGAGGCCGACAAGATCGTGACCTTCATGACCCAGGGTTCCGGCAAGGTGCGGGCGGTAGCCAAGGGGATCCGCAAGACCACGAGTCGGTTCGGGGGTCGGCTGGAACCCTTCACCCACGTGGACCTGATGCTCTACCGGGGACGCGGTGCCCTCGACACCGTCACGCAGGCGGAGATCATCGCGCCGCATCTGCACATCCGGGAAGACCTCACACGGTTCGCCGCGGGCGAGACGATGCTGGAGGCCGTGGATCGCGTGGCGGAGGAACACGAACGCAACCTCCGGGTCACGCTGCTGCTGCTGAGCGGGATGCGCGCGCTGGATGCCGCGCCGCCCGACCCGGCGGCCACCGCGGAGTCCTTCCTTCTCAAGCTGCTCTCGCTCTCCGGGTTCCACCCCGCCCTCACTGCATGCGCGATCTGCGGCGCCACCGATCCGCAGCTGTTCGCGTCGGGACAAGGTGGCGCCGTGTGCGCGACTTGCGCGGAACCGGGCGCCGGCCATGTCTCGCGCACGGCGCTCGAGTATCTCGCCACGCTCGCGCTGGCGGAGCTGGGTACATCGGGCAGCCTTCCCCTGCCCGATGAACGGGTGCACAAGGAAGCTCGGGGACTGCTCTACGGCTTCGCCGAGTATCACTTCGAGCGGCGCCTGCGATCGGTGCCCATGCTCGTGAGGACCGCGCCGTGAGCAGCTACCTGCCCGACATCGATCGCGAGCGCGTCCCCGAGCACGTCGCGATCGTCATGGACGGGAACGGACGCTGGGCCCAGCAGCGCGGCCTGCCCCGCACGGAGGGGCACGGCGCCGGCGAGGAGGCGCTGTGGGACACGGTGAAGGGTGCGAATGAGGTGGGTGTGGGCTGGCTCACGGTCTACGCGTTCAGCACGGAGAACTGGAAGCGTCCCGCCGCCGAGGTCCTGTACCTGATGGAGTTCAACCGGTCGCTGCTGCGCCGCCGCCGCGACGAGCTGAACGCCATGAACGTGCGCATCCGTTGGATGGGGCGGCGCGACTGGCGCGTCCCGCGCTCCGTGCTCAAGGAGATGCGGATCTCCGAGGACCTGACGCGGGAGAACACGGGCATGACGCTCACCATCGCGTTCAACTACGGGGGGCGGGCGGAGATCCTCGATGCCGTGAAGCAGCTGATGCGCGATCACGACGCCGGGCGCATCCGGATCGAGAAGGTGAGCGAGGAGGAGATCGCGCGCCGGCTGTATCACCCCGACATGCCGGACCCCGACCTGCTGATCCGCCCCAGCGGCGAACAGCGCACGTCGAACTTCCTGCTGTGGGAGGCGGCGTACGCGGAGCTGTGGTTCACGCCCGTGCTGTGGCCCGACTTCGACCGCGAGACCCTCTTCGAAGCGATCCGCGACTTCCAGAAGCGCAGCCGTCGCTTCGGCGGTCTATCGGACGACTGAGCCCGCTCGAGGTCCTCAGCAGGGGAGGTCGACGAGCGCCGCCTGCACGGCCTGGTTCGCCGTGAGGGTGTCGCCCTGGGTATCCAATGCCTTCGCCAAGGAGGCCAGCGCGTCCGCGAGTGCGTTCCCGGCCTTCGCGGCCTGCGCATCGCCCTGCTGCTTCAGCGTCTTGGCGTCGGCACGCACCGCTTCCTCGGTACGGGTCACCGAGTCCACGCGCAGGGGCATGTCGGGAGCCACGTCCGAGCACAGGTGCGCGAGCGCGTCGACGGGCGCGGCGGTCGTGGCGGAGGCCGTCGGCAACGCGGCTTGGTCCCCCGAGTCCCGCAGGAACAGGGCCCAGATCGCGATGGACAGGACCACGACGCCGGCCACGATCGCCAGGAGGGGTCCGCGGTCGCCCAGGGAGGGCATCGAGGACCGAGCGGAAGCCGTGCGAGGGGCATGCGCCGGCCCGTTGTGGTGCCCACAGGTCGGGCAGGTCCAATCGCGCGTGGCGGGGTTCATGTGGAAGCGCTCGTGGCACGAACCGCACGTCACGAACACCCAGGCGGCGCCGCACGACCGGCACGTGTAGCCGTCCTCGCCGGGCAGAGGCTGGCGCTCTTGACAGCGAGGACAGGTGACCTGGGCGTCGATCGGTTGTTCCTCCGGGCCGGGTGCGTGGACCCTACCATCGGGCCCCTACGGGCCGTCCGACCGCCCGCGGCGAGCGAACGATGACACTTGTGTGGCGGACGCCGTCGGGCGACCTGGCCGCCGGTAGCATGGGTGCCACGCCAGCGGTCGCTGCCTGCGGCCGGGAAGGAGTACCGCTCATGACCGACCTCATGGAGGCCGTCACCTCCCTCGCGAAACGCCGGGGGATCGCGTTCCAGTCCTCGGAGATCTACGGAGGACTGCGCTCGTCGTGGGACTACGGTCCCCTGGGGGTCGAGCTGCGCCGCAACATCCGCGAAGCCTGGTGGCGCTCCATGGTCCAGCTGCGCGACGACGTTGTGGGCCTGGAGGCGGCAGTGATCATGTCGCCTCGGGTGTGGGAGGCCAGCGGCCACGTGGGCGGCTTCTCAGATGCGCTGGTCGAGTGCCTCAACTGCCATCAGCGGTTCCGCGAGGATCACCTGGAGCCCGATGGGAAGGGCGCGCCCGCGTGCCCGAACTGCGGTGGGATCACGTTCACGGAAGCCAAGCAATTCAACCTGATGCTCGAGACCCACCTGGGGCCGATCTCAGACGACGAGCACGTGGCGTACCTGCGCCCGGAGACCGCCCAGGGCATGTTCGTAAACTTCCCGCAGATCCAGACGGTGTCGCGCCGGAAGCTCCCGTTCGGGATCGCGCAGATCGGCAAGAGCTTCCGCAACGAGATCACGCCGCACAACTTCATCTTCCGCACACGCGAGTTCGAGCAGATGGAGATGGAGTTCTTCGTGGAACCCGGCACCGACGACGAGTGGTTCGCCTACTGGGTGGACCAGCGCATGGGTTGGTACCGCGGCCTGGGCATGAGCGAGGAGAAGCTGCGCCTGCGCCCGCACGATCCCGACGAGCTGGCGCACTACGCCAAGGCCGCCACCGACGTGGAGTACGAGTTCCCGTTCGGCTGGGGTGAGCTGGAGGGGATCGCGAACCGCACGGACTTCGACCTGCGCGCGCACCAGGAGGCGAGCGGCGAGGACCTCACCTACTTCGATCAGGAGAAGGAGGAGCGGTATCTGCCCTACGTGGTGGAGCCCGCGGCCGGCGTGGACCGCGCGCTGCTCGCGTTCCTGCTGGACGCCTACCGCGAGGAGGAGGCACCCACGGCCAAGGGCGGCGTGGACAAGCGCACGGTCCTGGCGCTGCACCGCGACCTCGCGCCCATCAAGGTGGCGGTGCTGCCGCTGTCGCGCAACGAGAAACTCGTTCCGGAGGCGCGCGGCGTGTTCGACCTGGTTAAGGGCGGATGGATGTGCCAGTACGACGACGCCGGGGCGATCGGTCGTCGCTACCGCCGCCAGGACGAGGTCGGCACGCCGTTCTGCGTGACGGTCGATTTCGATTCGCTCGAGGACCGGCAGGTCACGGTGCGCGAGCGCGACACGATGGTGCAGGAGCGCCTGCCGATCGACGGGCTGGTCGCGTACCTGCGGGAGCGTCTGTGAGCGTCGCGACCGATCACGAACCGAAGCCCGTGGGTCGCCCGGCGAAGAGGCCGCGCGGCTCGCTCGTCCTGTACGTGGTGGCCTTCGTGCTGCTCCTCGCGGGGGGTCTCCTTGCGGCCCTCGCCGCGCGCACGTTCCTGGAGAACCTGCTCCTGCTGAAGCTCTCGGCCCTGTGCTCGTTGGGCGCGATCGTGGCCGCCGTCCTGGCCGTAGTCATGCCGAGGCGGCGGTAGCGGGCGTGCGGAGGCCCGCCAGGAGCGCCGCCGCGTTGATGGCCGTGGCCGTCGTCGCTGCGGCATGCACGTTCACCGTGGGCTCGGGGGCGATCGACGGTTCTCCTTCGCCCACGCCGACGCCCTCGGAGCGCCCGTCGCCGGTTCCCACCGGACCGGGCAGCGCGGCCGCGGCGATGCGGCAGTTGTGCGTGCCCGCCAAGTCCGGGAGCAAGAAGCCCGCCGTACCGGGTGAGACCCCCGATGCGATCGCCGAGGTCGAGCAGCAGGTGGAGGCCGTTCGCGGCTTCCCGTACACGCGGCCGGTTGCCGTCGATCCGATCACGCAGACGCAGATGGACGCGAAGCTGACCGCGTCGTTCGACGACACCTATCCGGCCGACCTGTACGACCGCCGTACGCTCGCCTGGCGCACCCTCGGCGTGATCGGTCCGCAGCAGGACCTGCGGGAGGCACTCCTGGCGTTCCAGACCGGGCAGGTGATCGGCTTCTACAACCCCGAGACCGGCGAGCTCGTCTACATCGGCGACGCGTCGCTCGATCTCACGGAGCGCTACGTCTTGGCCCACGAGCTCACCCACGCGATCGACGACCAGCGCTTCGACCTCACCCGGATCGACCCGTTGGTGGAGCGATGTCAGGACGAGCGGTTCCAGGCGGCCCTGGGCGCGGTGGAGGGGAGCGCGCAGTACTTCGCCACGCAGGTGATCACGCGGTTCCCGGGCGGCGACCTGGGTGGAGGCGAACAACCCTCGCTCGACGGGATCCCGCCGTTCCTGGTGGCGATGGAGCTCTGGCCGTACACGGCGGGGCAGGCGTTCATGACGGCCATGGAGCAGCGCGGCGGTGCCGGCGGTATCGACCGGGCGCTGGAGGCCTTCCCGGTCTCGACCGAACAGGTGATCCACCCCGAGAGGTTCCCGAGCGACGTTCCCACGCCGCTCGACGTGCCCGACCGTGCGCGCGAACTCGGCAAGGGCTGGTACGACCTCGACGTGATGCAGGTCGGCGAGGAGTTCCTGCACGAGATGCTCGTGCTGCGGCTCGACGACGCCACGGCCACGGCCGCCGCGGCGGGGTGGGACGGGGGCATCTACCGGGCCTGGTCGGACGGCACCCACACGGCCGTCGTGCTGGCCACGGCGTGGGACACCAACGAGGATGCGCAGGCGTTCGCGGGAGCGGCGCAGGACTGGCTCGACGCGGGCGACACCCCCGGCGTGGTCCTTGAAGCGGGCTCTACGCAGGTCACGCTGGTGTTCTCCGATGATCCGGCGGTCCTGGAGACCCTGCGTCAGCACCCCTGAGTCTAGACATATCGATGCCTCTCCGATATGCTTCTATGCATGCGGACCACCGTACGACTCGACGACGATCTGCTCGCGGAAGCCAAGAGCCTCGCAGCGCGAACCGGGCGAACGCTCACCCAGGTCATCGAAGACTCACTCCGGTCGGCGATGTCGGGACGCGATGGCAACGGGACCGCCGTCCCAGAGCTTCCCGTGGTTCGTGGCGGTCGCCTCCGCCCCGGTGTGAACCTCGATTCGATGTCGGAGCTGCTCGATGTGATGGAGTCGGATGAGGCTCCCTGACGTCAACGTGTTGGTCTACGCCTTGCGCGATGCTGCTCCCGAACATGCCGCCTACCGAGCCTGGATCGAGGATGCCATCGGGGGGGAGGAGCCCTTCGCCCTGGCGGATGTGGTGCTGTCGGGCTTCGTGCGCGTCGCAACCCATCCTCGGATCTTCGATCCGCCCGCCGATATCGACGAGGCGTTCGCGTTCGTCGATGCCCTCCGGTCGGCACCCACGGCCGTGCGGATCGCGCCGGGACCGCGTCATTGGGAGCTCTTCCGCCGGATGTGCATCGACGGCGCCGCCAGAGGGAACCTCGTCGCCGATGCCTTCATCGCGGCGCTCGCGGTCGAATCGGGGAGCGAACTGATCACTACCGACCGCGACTTCGCTCGGTTCCCAGGCTTGCGGTGGCGGCATCCGCTCAACTGAACGTGGATTCGACCCGCGGCAGGGGCATCGTAGACTGACGTCTCCGTTCCGTTCGACCCGTCCGGAGGCATGTGGTGGCCAAGTACGTCTACGACTTCTCTGAAGGCAATCGAGACATGAAGGACCTGCTAGGGGGCAAGGGCGCCAACCTCGCCGAGATGACCAACATGGGGCTGCCGGTCCCGCACGGATTCACGATCTCCACGGCCGCGTGCCTGACGTATCTCGCCGAGGGCGGGCACCCGCAGGGCCTGATGGACGAGCTGGAGACCCACGTGCAGACGCTCGAGACGTCCATGGGCAAGCGCCTGGGCGATCCGTCGGACCCCTTGCTGGTCTCCGTCCGCAGCGGCGCCAAGTTCTCGATGCCGGGCATGATGGACACCGTCTTGAACCTGGGGCTGAACGAGGAGGCGCTGAAGGGCCTGGCCGAGCGTTCGGGCGGCGACCTCCGGTTCGCGAACGACGCCTACCGCCGGTTCATCCAGATGTTCGGCAAGATCGTGATGGATGTGCCGGGCGACGCCTTCGAGGAGGCGTTGGACCACGCCAAGGAAGCAAAGGGCGGGGGCGCGTCGGACACGGACCTGGATGCCGACGACCTGCGCGGCGTGATCGGCCGGTTCCTGGAGATCTACGAGGAACACACGGGCTCGCCGTTCCCCACCGACCCGCGCGAGCAGATGCGCCTGGCGGTGGAGGCTGTGTTCAAGAGCTGGAACGGTAAGCGGGCCATCGACTACCGACGGCAGAACAAGATCAGCGACGACCTGGGCACGGCGGTGAACGTGCAGTCGATGGTGTTCGGCAACCGCGGCGAGGACTCCGGCACGGGCGTGGCGTTCACGCGCGACCCCAGCACCGGCGAGAAGGTGCCCTACGGGGACTACCTCGCCAACGCGCAGGGCGAGGATGTGGTGGCGGGCATCCGCAACACGCTTCCGCTCGCGGACCTGGAGCGCATCGACCCGGCCTCGTACGCCGGGCTGCGGCAGGTCATGGACACGCTCGAGGGCCACTACGCAGACATGTGCGACATCGAGTTCACGATCGAGCAGGGCCGCCTGTGGATCCTGCAGACGAGGGTGGGCAAGCGCACCGCGTTCGGCGAGTGGGTCATGGCGTACGACATGCTCCAGGAAGGGCTGATCGACGCGGATACCGCGTTGGTGCGCGTGGACGCGAACCGTCTGGAGGAGCTGTTCAAGCGGCGCGTGGACGCGGAGGGCGCCACCGCGATCGCCACGGGGTTGAACGCGTCCCCGGGTGCGGCCACCGGCAAGGTGGTGTTCACCGCGGACGAGGCGCAGGCGCAGGGCCAGGGCGGCGAGCGCGTGATCCTGGTGCGCCGCGAGACCACGCCCGACGACTATCACGGCATGATCGCCTCGCAGGGGATCCTCACCAGCGCGGGCGGCACGAACTCCCACGCCGCCGTGGTCGCGCGCGGCGAGGGCATCCCGGCCGTATGCGGCGCCGATGCGATCAAGCTGAACCCCGCGGCGAAGACGTTCGCGGCCGGCGGCACTACGGTGCGCGAGGGCGACGTCATCACGATCGACGGCTTCACGGGCAACGTGTACGTGGGCGAGCTGCCGCTGCGCGAGTCGCTGCTGGAGAAGGCACGCCAGGGCGACGCGCCCGCGCGCGAGGAGACCCTGTGGAAGGCGTTCGCCGCGCTGATGGATCACGCGGACGTGCGCCGTGCGTTGCGCGTGCGCGCGAACGCCGACACGCCCGACCAGTCCACGAACGCGCGCGAGCGCGGGGCGGAGGGCATCGGCTTGTGCCGGACCGAGCACATGTTCCTGGGGGAGGAGCGCGTCTTGTCGGTGCGCCAGATGATCTTCGCGGAGACGGCGGCCGAGGAGCAGGCCGCGTACGACGTCCTCCTCCCGCTCCAGCGCGACGACTTCGTGGGGATCTTTACGGCGATGAGCGGTCTGCCGGTGACCGTGCGCCTGCTCGATCCACCATTACACGAGTTCCTGCCCGATCAGGTGGAGCTCGCCGTGGAGGTCGCGCTGGGTAAGGAGCGCGGCGAGGACATGAGCGAACAGGAGCGGGTCCTGCAGAAGGTGAACGAGCTGCACGAGATGAACCCGATGCTGGGCCTGCGCGGGGTGCGGCTGGGGATCGTGAAGCCCGGCCTCTACGCGATGCAGGTCCGCGCGATCGTGGAGGCCGCGGTCCGGGTCAAGAAGGACGGTGGAGACCCTCGCGTCGAGATCATGATCCCGCTCGTGGCCACCGCGCCCGAGTTGCAGCAGATGCGTGCGGAGCTGGAACCGGTGGCGCGGGAGATCCTTGAGCGCGAGGGAGTCGAGCTGGATCACCTCGAGTGGGGCACCATGATCGAACTCCCGCGCGCGGCCGTGACGGCGAGGGAGATCGCGCGCGGCGCGGACTTCTTCTCCTTCGGGACCAACGACCTCACGCAGACGGCCTTCGGGTTCAGCCGCGACGACATCGGCAAGTTCGTGGGGCTGTACGAGGAGCGCAAGCTCGTCCCCGCCAACCCGTTCGTGACGGTGGACCGGCCGGGGGTCGGGCGCCTGATGCAGATCGCCGTGGACGAGGGCCGCGCGGCGAACCCGGATCTGCACCTGGGGATCTGCGGCGAGCACGGCGGGGACCCGGCCAGCGTGGTGTTCTGCGCCGAGCTCGGGCTGGACTACGTGAGCTGCTCGCCGTTCCGCGTGGAGACCGCTCGGCTCGCCGCGGGCCAGGCCGCGGTGGGCGCCGCCGAGACCGCTTCGAGGAAGCAAGGGTGACGCTCGTCACGGAAGCAGGCTCGACGCAGGCGTAGCGTCGCATCTCCTCCCACCTCCCCTCGGTCACAGGAGGTGGTCATGCAGGTGCGGACGGATCGGAAGACGGTCCGATGGGCGGGCAGCGGTGTGGGCCTCACCCTCGCGTGTGCGATGTGGGCGGCGGCCCAGTCGGCGTCACCGCCGGCGCTCGCCTCACCGGAGCCCGGGTGGGTGCACGATCATTCAGCCGAGGGCATCCCGCCGCGGCCCAGCGGATGGGCCGAGATGGTGGATGTGTTCGGGCCCAAGTGCACCGACAAGGCTCACAGCGCACGCTCGCTCTGGCCATCGCAGAGCGAGCCTTTCACGGCGGGCTACGTCTACTACCACCCGTACATCCAGCGCGATGTGGGCTGGAACATCCGCGGGCACGTGAGCGACGCCGGCAAGGACGGCGCGCCGTACCCGGGCGTCGGGGCCTACAACTGCCGGCTGATCGCAGGTTCCACATCGTGGTCTGTCCATTCCTGGGGCGCGGCCGTTGACACGAACTGGCAGCGCAACCCCATGGGGCAGGATCACTGGAACGGGAAGGGCGCCGACGGGGTGAACTACGGAACGTTCCTGCCGGACGTCTGGCGGGGGCCCGCGCCGGGCCACCATTTCTTCTGGGGCATCAACTGGAGCCGGCCCGACCCCATGCACTTCCAGTACGTCACCGACTACTGAGTCTCGTCTGTTCGCTCATCCTTGAGGAGGTTCGATGTTGCGTAGATCGTTCGTGCTGCCCGCCGCGATCGTCGTGGTGGCGCTCGGCCTGGCCGGGCTCGGGCTGGGCCGTGGTCCCGTCGCCGCACACGCGGGTGGTGCCCAGGCCGTGTCCTCGCACCGATCGTCGGCGGCGCGGAGTGCGCCGTGCCCGGCCACCGCGTCACGAGCTCGTGCGTTGTCGAGCGCGCGCGTTGGCTCGGCGCTCGTCGCCGTGCGGCAGAACCGCCTGGTGGCCGTGGGTCCG
>Ga0315278_10002103_pt1 | contig 17658 bp, 16 predicted proteins | sample YL17G06_0_MG_FD_203880 | JGI IMG/M metagenome (GOLD analysis project Ga0315278, IMG submission 203880) | Sediment microbial communities from Yellowstone Lake, YNP, Wyoming, USA - YL17G06_0 | ecosystem: Environmental > Aquatic > Freshwater > Lake > Sediment | place: USA: Wyoming | collected... | reverse complement strand
GTTCATGGCTCCGGCCAACGCGCTCTCGAGGTCGCGCAGCGTTACCTGTCGAGCCGGTTTGCGGACCACGGGCAGGGCAAAGGCGCCCGGATCCATCGGGGCTGCGGGAAGATCGAAAGCCTCATCCGTCGCCTGCTCGAGCTCGGCGACCAAGTCATCTCGTTCCGTCGACTGCTGGGAGGCGAGAAGCACGTCGGACTTCATGCGCAACAGAATCGAGCACGTCAGCACCATGCGCCCCGGCACGGTGAACTCCAGCTCACGCAAAGCCTGCAGGTAGGCGCGGTATCGCTTCGCGAGCTCGGCAATATCGATGTCCCACGGATCCATGTCGGCCGTGAACCGGCGGAGAACACCCTCCCAGCTCTCCCCGACGAGCTCCTCAATCGGGATGGCCGCGATCTGCAGTGTTTGCACGCCGTCATTCTCCTCTAGCTCAAGTTGAGGGCCAATATCTCAGACACGCCGTTCTTGATTGTCACGCCGTAGGCACGATGGGCATGGCGAACTGTTTCCTCGTTGTGAGAGACAACGATCACCTGGATCCGCTGAGCGTAGTCCTGAAGCATGCGCGACAGGCGATTCGTGTTCATCAAATCGAGCGCGGCATCGATCTCGTCGAGGATGAAGAACGGCGCCTGCTGGTTTTCCTGGAGAGCGAAGATGAACGCCGTCGCCACGAGGGTCTGCTCCCCCCCGGACAGGGAATCGATGACGTGCGGCTCCTTGTCAGGTGGGTGCGCTCGGATGAGCAGGCCTGACGAGATGTCCCCGGGAATCTCAAGGTCAAGGGCTGCGCTTCCCCCCTCGAAAAGCCGGCGGAAGATCTGGTCGAACTGCTTGCCCACGGACGCGAGGGTCTCCAGGAACCGCTCGCGCTTCTTCTCCTCGATCTCGCCAATCAAGTGCTCGATCTCGCGCTTCTCGCTCTCGAGGGCATCGACCCGCTCTCGAAACAGGTTGTAGTCCGCCTCGAACGTTGTGTAGTCATCGATGGCTCGCATGTTCACCGGTTCAAGGCGCTTGAGGTCACGGCCCAGTTGCTCGAGCCGTCGCTCCAACTCGCGCAGCGGCTGGTCGATAAGGTCCACCGGAGCGCCTTCCCCCGCAGACCCGATCACCTCGAGCTCCGCTTGCGCTTCGGCCTCTTGGCGCTCGTATCGCGTGAGGGAGCGGCGCAGGTTCTCGAGACCCTGATAACTCTCGCGCCTCTTGTCGCGAAGCTGATGAAGCCTGTCACTGCGGGTTGTCGCCTCGCCCTTCGTACGCGACGACGTCTCCTGCACTCCGGCCAGGTTCTTCTCGGCGCTCTCCAGGCGGGAAGCGAGCTCGCTTTGCTCTTCCTCCAGGCGCTCCACATCCTTACGCAACTTGAGAATGTGCTCGCGCCGCTGAGCCACATCGAACGATGTGTCCTTCTGCTTCGCAGGCTCTTCCTTCTTTCCGCTCGTGCCGGACGGAGGCCTCCATCCGCCGCTCATCGCGCCGCCCTTGCTCTGCATGTCGCCGTCGAGAGTGACGACGCGGACCCCGTCAATCTCCTTTACCGCATCTAGACTCTCGGCGACCAGGGTGTCGGTGAGGACGTATTCGAACGCGCGCCGGTACTTCTCGTCGAACTCAACCAGGTTGATGGCGTAGTCGATCACGCCCTTCAGTTTCACGGCCTCGGCCGAGGCAAGGCTCTTGCGAACGGTGACCAGGCGCCGCAGGGGAAGAATCCGCGCCCGGCCAAGTCGCTTCTCCTTCAGGTAGTTGATGCACTCGATGGCCGTCTCACGCGAGTCGACGACAAGGTCGGCCAGGCTTCCGCCCGCCGCGGCCTCAAACGCGACGTCGAAGCCGGGTTTCGGCGTGGAGAGTGAGGCGACCGTGCCGTAGACGCCACCGCGTTTCCGTTCAATGAGCGCTTGCACGGCCGGATGCTCGCGCGGCGCGCCGGTGAAGCTGGCAACGGGGGCGGCCGCCGCCCGCATACGCGAGATCTCGTCGATCATTTCCTGAATGTTGACGATCTGCTGGCGTTTGAACTGGATGTCGGCTAGTTTGTGCAGGGTCTCGGAGCGAAGGCGTTCGACCTCCTTCACGAGGGCGATCTGCGGCCCGCCGCCGAGGTCCTCCTGCATTCCCTCAAGCTCCCACTCCTTGTTCTCAATCTCGCGATCCAACTCGGTGACTTCTTTTCCCAGCGCGCTAATCCGCTCATCCATCCCCTGACGCTCGGTCTGCGCCTGCCGCAGCTTCTCCACAATGCGTTGCCGCCGTTGGTGGGCAATCGACCGGCGCAGCCTTTCCTGCTCTTCGCCCATGGCCTGGTAGGCGAGCGCGGCGTCCCTCTCCTTCTGAAGGCCAAGAAGGCGGCGCCGACGCTCAGCGAGAATCATGCGATGCGTGTTCAGCTTCGACTTGACCTCTTTCAGCTCGAGGATCGCCTGGTTCCGCTTCTCGTCGTACGCCGCGATGCCGCTGACCTCATCGAGAATCTCGCGGCGGCGCAGCGGGGTCCGTCGCACAATCTCCGTGATCCGTCCCTGGGCGATGAGTTGCTGCCCGTCGGGATCGATCCGTGCAGCCTGGAGGACCTCGTCGATCGAGGTACGGGCGCAGCTGTGGCCCATGAACGTGTAGGTGGCGGACTTCCGCGTGACGCGCCGCCCCAGGCTGACCTCTGGGGCCTTGACCCCTTCTTCGAGGAAGCGGTCGAACACGCCGTCCTTGTTGTCGAGGAAGAGGGTCACCTCAGCCGATTCCGCCGGGTCGTAACGCTCCCCGCCGTTGAAGATGAGGTGCTCGAGGCGATCGGCGCGCAACTGGGAGGAGCGTCTGCCCATGACGAAACTGATCGCGTCGAACAGGTTGGACTTTCCAGACCCATTCTCTCCCACCACGGCGGTCATCCCCTCGAAGAACGGAAGCACCGTCTTCTTGCGGAACGACTTGAAGCCGCTGAGCTCGACCCTGTTGATCTTCGTCATGTCACATTTTGCCGACCGCGCTGGGAATTCTCCCCGGGAATAGGCTGAGCTGAACGATGCACCGCCCGACCCGCGAGTTGCTCGGCCGCTCACGCGATTCGAGAAGCCGATCGATCTCGTGGCGGTTGGCGTCGTTGGGCACGGCGACACCGGTTTCCCATCGGATGACGGATAGAACCGACACGCCGAGCCGCTCGGCGGTCGCACGCTTACTCCACCCGTTCTCGAGACGAACGCTTCGCAATCGCTGCCCGAGTTCCTCCACGCCGGAGCCCCCCCTCAACGCAGTTACCCAATAGTACTTCTCTTACACCCCGGCGCAAAAGAAACGAGAGGGGCAGATCCTGCCCCTCTCGCAAACCGACCCCTCACCTTGTGGTTCTAGGTCCCAAGGAATCCCCAGATCAACGCACCCACACCTGCCAACAGACCGACGATGGAGATGAAGTACAGCGTATCGATCTGCGTCTTCAGGAAGGCCGCGTTGTCCTCGACGGCCTGCACGCGGATGTCGTACTGGCCGAGCAGTTCCCTGTTCGCCTGGAGGATGCCGTCCTTGGTCGTCGCCATGTCCTCGGACAGGGAGGCGATGGCCTGGTCGAACCCTTCCAGTTTCGCCCGGTTGTTGTCCACCTTGATCGCCAGGGCGGCCATGGACCGCTCGAGTTCGAGCACCTTCTTCTTGAAGGTGCCGACATCCTCGTCCTCGAGGGTCTGGATGCGCCTCGTCATCTCGCCGTACCTAGATTCAAGCAGCGTCAGATCGGCGCTGAACGTCGACTCCATCGTCGAGATGTCGCTCGTCAAGCTAGCGCGGAGTCCGTCAATCTCCCCGTAGAGTCCGCTCTGAAGCGCGTCCATGCCTGCATACACTTCCGTCCTCAGGCTATTCAGAGCGCCTGCGAATCCGGACTCGATCGCGTCGAATCGGCTCAGGTACCCAGCATCCATCGTGCTCAGCTCGGTCGCAAGCTGCTGCCGGAAGTCGTTGTACTCCTTCATGTGGGCGCCGAAAGCATCCACAAGAGCGTCGAACTCGCCACGCAGGGTGCCAAGGTCAGCTCCCTGAACGTCGAGGCGCGACTTCAACAGGTCGCAGAACGAGGAAAGCTCCGTCAGGCCGCCTTCGAGTGCGTCGACTCGTGCCTTCAGTTCCAGATGGCCGGCACCCAGAGCATCGACGTCCGTCCGGAGGCCGATGATCTTCCCTTCCGCCTGCTTGATCTCGACAGAGACGGCAGAGACAACGTCCCGCAGGTCACTGACCCTGGCGTTGAATGCCTCAATGTCAGACATGCTGGTCTTAACTTCCGTAATCAACTCGCCCATGAAGTCCTGCACACTTCCGAATGCAGCCTCCATCGATGCGAGCTCCTGCTCGAGTTTCTGTGGGATCGACGAGGCGCCTACTTCCTGCGCGTGTGCCACGAACAGGAGAGTGAGGAGCGTCAGGGCGGTCACCATCGCGACAGAAAGCGCTCTCTTCATCGTCTTCCTCCTTGGTGCGTCTGAAGATGCCGACCGAGCGTAGCGCGACGGAGAGACCTCGAAGCGGACTCGCGCGCTGGCTGGGTCACCGGTTTGTCTTGCGTGCCGCGGACAGGTGTCTCGGCCGAGTCCGCTTGTGCCCTCACCGACGAGGCCCTCGGGGCCTGCAATGTGGCGCCCGCATCGAGTCTTACCCGGGCCGGGGAGCGAGAATCGGCTCGCGTCGTTCGTGCTGACGATCGTGTTCCCTCGAGGCGCCACGCGCGGCTGCGCCAGCCACTCGGCGTGGTGGCCGTCAGGAATGGGCTCGATCTACGTCCACCCGCTCGGGAGGGCTCGACATCGGACTCGCTCTTCGCCGGACCGTCGTAGCGGCTGCGTGCGCTGCATCGGAGCCGACGCCAGCGATCCGTTCGAGGTTGTACCTCTCGCGCAGTCTGCGCAGCTTCGGGTCCTTCGGACTGCTGTGGGCAATGCCGGGGCGGCCGTTGTACGTGGCGTGGAGGAGACCTGCAGGAGACATCGACCCAGCTCAGCGCACCCCCGACCGTCGCCGATGTCTTCCGGCGGAACGACCGTTCTCTCGGAGGGCACGTGAGAAGAGCGATACCCTAGGGCGACGCGGGCACCCGCGAAGGACAAGGACCCTAGTGTAGGTGGAGACAGAGATGGGAAGCGTTGCGGAGAGGACGATGGAGGCGCGCGTGGCCGAGAGGGCCGACTTCGGACCCTGGCTCGAGTTGGCCGCCGAGGTCGAGACTCTGTTCGGCCCCATGGCGCGTGATCCGGTCTTTCAGAGAGCCTTGTTGCGGAGCATCGCGCGCGGAACCGCCTTCTGCATCCGGGAGAACGACGGCTGCCCGGGCTCGCACCTTGTGGCGGGGCTCCTTCTCTCGCCACGGCCGCCAGTCCATCGCATCGGCTGGCTGGTCGTCACACAATCCGAACGACGTTCCGGGCTCGGCCGCGCGCTCCTCGACCGCGCATTGGCGGGAATCGAGCCTCCGGCCGAGGTCCTCGTGATTACGTTCGGGCCCGATGCGCCGGGAGGGGAGTCCGCAAGATCCTTCTACCAGAAGATGGGGTTCACCCCGGGGGAGATGTCGGAGCCGGCTCCCAACGGAGCAACTCGGCAGGTCTTCCGGAAGTGGCTCGGAAAGGGTGCTCCGCAGGCTGCCAGCCGCGGACGTCTGCCACGACGTGACAAGAGGCTGACCCCGCAGCCTCCGGCCCTTGTCCAACGCGTTCAAGCGATCTCGCACGAGCTCGCGCGGCCAGTGTCGCCTCGCCAACGTGGGCACGGGCGCGCCTCGTCCCAAAACGAGCAACCCACCTCCGGCGATGGACGCGGCTACCCGCGCTGAGGAACACACATGTCACCGCTCCGGGGCGCGTCACCTGTCCCGCTCCACTCGGCGCCAACGGCGGTCCCGTCGGGTGAGATCCGTCGGGAGCCAGTGCGGGTCGCCCGTCCCCTGCGGAACCGTCTCGCATGGGCGGGGATCGAAGGACCTACGGCTTGTCCTCCCCGCGCGAGACGAGGTACGGTGACCGCATGAAGAGAGCAGCCGATTCCTCGAAGAGATTGCCGATGGTGTTGATCATCGCCGTCGCTGTGATCGCCGTGCTCATCGTTGGGATCAAGGCGATCTGGCACAAACCGGACGCGTCGACATCGTCCACGAAGACCCCGGCCGTCGTGGTCGTCGTCGATCCCGCTCACGGCGGAAGCGACGTGGGGTCAAGTGCCGAGGGCGTGCTCGAGAAGAACGTAACCCTCGCCGTGGCCAACAAGATGAGCGCACTTGCGAGCGAGTTCCCCAGGCTACGGATCGTGCTCGCGCGGAGCACGGATGCCGACGTGTCCGCCGACGGACGCGTCGCCGTGGCGTCGACAGAAGCGGCCCAGCTGTTCGTGGCCATTCACGTCAACGCCTTCGGACAGCCCACTGCGCTGGGGATCGAGACGCTCGTCGACAGCACGCACAAGTCGGGCGACGCGAGTTGGACGTTCGCGGCCGCGGTGCAGCAGGGACTCGTCGCGTCGACCGGAGCCAAGGACCGCGGGGTGCGTGCTCAAGGCACTTCGTTTGCCCGCCTCACGATTCCGGCGGCCTCGGCGCTGATCGGCTTCGTCACGACGCCCGAAGAGCGCGCGAAGATGATCGACCCGGCGTACCAGGAGTTCGTCGCGCGCGGCATCCTGCAGGGCATCGCGAACTACGTCGCTGCCGCAGGCGTGACCCCGGTCTCCTCGACGCAGACCGTCCCGCTGGAGAAGGGACAGACGGCGAAGCCGGCCGGTTCGACGACCCCTTAGGGCCGACGGGATGAGATCCGCCATGCGGAGTCGTCCCCAAGAAAGCGCATCGCCCCGGCTGTCGGGCGTCGCTCCGGCGCAGCAGCTCGAAATTGCTTCGCAGGAAGGCCTCCCACGTCGGGTTCGCTGAGGTGCAGAGGCAGAACGGCACCGCCTCGGGGATCATCGCGTCGCCTCTTCGGTGTTGCTCTTGTCTCGCTTGTGGCGCGCGCGGGAGGCCTCAGCGCGACAGCTCTTCATGGGATGTAGGAAGACGGGGCAGCCAGTTTCGTTACCATCCAAGTGGATTCCGATATACACATCACGCTGGAGCTCGCCCATTCGACTTCCGACTGGACGTTTCCGCCGCGTCATCGTCCTCGCTCGAAGCCCCAGTACCGCGTGCCTTGAACAGACAGCGAGCCTTCGTCGCCCTCAACAAGAATGCCGTAGGCGTGACCCGTCACCCGAAACTCCCGACGTTCTCCTGAGTCAAGCTGAAAGGTCACGTAGTAGTCGGTCGACACGATGTGGAAAAGGAATCCTCCCGTCCACGTCCGCTTGACGACGACGCGCGCCGGCATGGAGACGATGGGCAGACGATGATTGCGGATTCCTTGAACGGCCGCCCGGAGGATCGGGTAGAGCAGAATCGCGATGAGCGCGGCGAGCGCCACCAACACAGAGACCCAGATGACAACGTCCCAGTCTACCATCCTCGCTCCTCGCAGGCTCACCGCAAGACAATGGCGGGGCCGTATCGTACGCCCGCCGCACTCTCCCGTCCGTCGCGTCGCCCCCTCCATCACGTTCCAGGATCGGCGTCGGCTGGGGCAGCGCGAGCTCTGCTTTAAGTGTCTCGATGGATATACTGGGGTACGAGGCCCGCATTCCTGCGCCTCGAGAAGGCCGTTCTATGAGGATGCCGGCGCGCGGACGCTGCGGGCTGCGAATGTTGATGGAGCTTGCGTCCCATTCCGGCCGCGGGCCCCTACAGGTTGAGGGCATCGCACAGAGCCAAGGAATCCTCAGGAAGTACATCTACGTCCTGATGGCCGGCCTCTTGCACGCCCCCGCGGGCCGAACGGCGGGTGTGAGGTGGCCTCGGCCATCGACGGCGCCTTGTCGGACAACACCCTGTCCGATCTCGAGCGAAGGGAGCTAGGCCGGCGGAAGAAAACGAACCCGTCGCACACGTGATCGAGGAGAGATGCCATGGGTAGGATCTTCGAGGACAACGCGCAGACGATCGGCAACACGCCCCTCGTCTACATCCATCGAATCGCGAAGGGGCTCCCGGCAAGAATCGCCGCCAAGATCGAGGGGCGAAACCCGGCAGGGTCGGTCAAGTGCCGGATCGGCGCCGCGATGATCTGGGCGGCCGAGCGTCAGAACCTTCTGACGCCGGGCTCGCGCGACGTCACCGTGCTCGAAGCCACGAGCGGCAATACCGGCATCGCTCTGGCCTACGTGTGCGCCGCACGCGGCTACCCGCTCGTCCTCACGATGCCGGACACGATGTCGGTCGAGCGCCGCAAGATGCTGCAGGCGTTCGGCGCAACGCTCATCCTCACCGAGGGAGCTCTCGGAACGAAGGGCGCCGTCGCCAAGGCCGAGGAGCTTCTCGCCGCAGACCCAGCCAAGTACTACATGCCCCAACAGTTCAAGAATCCGGCGAATCCGGAGATCCACTTCCGCACGACCGCGCCGGAGATCTGGAGCGACACCGGCGGCGCCATCGACATTCTCGTGTCCGGAGTCGGGACCGGCGGCACGATCACGGGCATCAGCCGCTACATCAAGCAAGTCGAGAGGAAAGCGATCCGGTCCGTGGCCGTCGAGCCGAGTCGCTCGCCGGTCCTGACGGCACTTCGCAACGGCCACGAGCCGCAGCCAGGCCCGCACAAGATCCAAGGCATCGGAGCGGGGTTCAAGCCGGACGTTCTCGACCTCGACCTCGTCGATGAGATCGCGACCGTCTCGGACGAGGAGGCGCTCGACTTCGCGCGGCGCCTTCATCGAGAAGAGGGCATCACCGCAGGGATCTCGAGCGGCGCTGCGCTCGCCGTCGCGACGCGCATCGCCCGCGATCCCGCGAACTCCGGCAAGCTCGTCGTCGTCGTCCTGCCGGATGCAGGCGAACGGTACTTGAGCACGGCGCTATTCGAGGGGTGGTTCTCGTGACGGGGTCCCATGGCTCGACAAGCGACGCCTCGCCTTCGCTGGACTGGTTGCCGTCCATCGCCTCGTCACTCTGCCAACCGCCGAGTCTCCGGCCGCGCGGACAGCAGCCGTTCCCGTCATCGTGTTCGAGGAGGATGCCCTCCTGCGTGGGCCTGCGCGACATTGTCGATGCGCTCCGCTCCGCCCTCTTCCCGGGGTACTTCTGCGTGCCCGGCGTGCCCGAGGGAGACCTGTGTGGCCAGACGCTCGCCGCCCTTGAGTACGCCGCGTTGCACCTTCCCGACCAGATCGAGCGCGGGTTCCTGCTCGTGCAAGGCGCGGAGGCTGGATTCGGCGATCGCTCTCGCGCGATCACACAGGAGTTTCTCGCTCGGCTGCCCCGCTTGCAGGGGATCCTGGACACGGACGCTCAAGCGGCCTTCGATGGGGATCCGGCAGCCACGTGTCGCGAGGAGACCATCGCCTGCTACCCCGGCGTGTTAGCGATCGCGTACTACCGGCTGGCCCACGAGCTTCACCGACAGGGCGTCCCGCTCGTCCCGCGGATGATCACCGAGCTTGCGCACAGCCAGACGGGGATCGATATCCACCCGGGAGCGCAGATCGGCGAGCGGTTGTTCATCGACCACGGAACGGGCGTGGTGATCGGCGAAACCGCGGTGATCGGAGACAGGGTACGCATGTATCAGGGGGTCACCCTCGGCGCGCTCAGCTTCCCGGCAGACGAGCGGGGGCATCCGGTGAAGGGCGGCGCGCGGCACCCGATCGTGGAGGACGACGTCATCCTCTACGCCGGAGCCACCATTCTGGGGCACGTGACGATCGGGCGCGGCTCGGTCATCGGGGGCGGCGTCTGGCTCACCCGCAGCGTCCCATCCGGGACCATCCTGCCGATGACGAAGGGCAACGGGAGCTCCGAGTCCCCTACGGGCGCGGCCTGACGGCTCCCACTAGTCGTCGCCCGAGGACGGCGCCCGGGGAGGCGAGATCCAGGTCTCGCCCCTATCGCAGGCGAACACCGGGAGCGACGAACCCTCCGGAACGCTCACAAACGGCGGGCATCACAGGAGTGGACCCGAGATGACAAACCGCGGCGCGATGCCTTGGGTGACGAGCGTCCCTTCGAGGGTTTCGACCCACCACGGCGACATGATCGCCACGTCGATGTCGAGACCCGGCCATCCATAGGCAGCCACAAGCTCTGCCGACGCGAAGTCGAACGCCGCGTCGCCGAGGACAAGAATCTTCACGCCGCAAAGCTCGATCAGGAACGCGAGATGTGCGCCCTCGCCTCCGTGACGAACGGAGAACGCAGTCACGTGTACGCCGGCCAAGTAGAGATCCGCACTGCGTCCATCCTCAAAGGGGATGCCCACGACTCGGTCGGCGATCGCCGCATACCCGGGCACACACCTGAGCAGGTCGACGGTCTCGGTAAGCAAGGCGAAGAGGGTGGAGCGCGAACTCGTCAGGTGTTCGACAACGAACTCCGGCGTCACGTGGTCGTAGTGCTCGTGCGTGGCAAGGGCAAGAGCGATCCTGTCGAACGGCGCCTCCGCCCGGGCGAGGCGCGCCTTCTCCGTCGGAGAGAACGCCATCGCGTCCCGCAGCAGTCCGTCGATCACGATCTTCGTCTCACCCGCCTCAACCGAGAACAACCGGCCGTGGACGAACGTGAGGCTGACAGGAGTCCCGTCGGTCACAGTGTAGGACAGCGCGCGCGAAGCTGTGCGACCCGTCGAATCCGTGAGCGAGAGCACGACCTGCTCCGTCCCGCGCCAAGCGGGATCGCGAGGCGCGACGTGCAGCACTCCACCGACTACGCTGACGGTGAGCGCAGCTCCGTCGGATGCGGACCACGTGAGCGCCGCATCGCCGTCAGAGTCCCATCCGAAGCAGCGAAGATCGAGGGAGCGGAAGGCGGCGGCCCCCCGACAACCTGCCCCGGAATCCAGTCGATGATCGGATCGTCGGGAGACGCCTCGACGCGGAACGACACAGTCTGCGTCGCGTACTCGCCGAGTGGATTGCAGACGGTAGATCAACGGGCTGCTAGCGGCAGACGCCGCCCGCGCACCCCGAACCGGAAGGGCCACCGCCGAGCGGAGTGTCTCCAAACTCGTACAGGATCCTAAGCCCAACGCTCGGGCCCCTCGGCTCCGCGGTGAACGCGAGCGATGCCTCTCCGGAAAGGCCTAGATCGTTCCAGGACACGCGCAGGAACAGCCTCTCCTCATCGAGGCGGAGAGAGGGAGCGAGCGAGACGACGGTTTCGCTGCGCAGCGTCGCGCAGCCATAGGAGAGCGCAGCCACGAGAGTCGAAGTGGGCCATATCTTGCCGCCGTCCGGCGCGCTCAACGTGGCCTCGAGGGACGCCCCGAGGAGGACCTGATCGAGACAACCGAGGCTGCGACTCGCGCTCGCGGCCCCCTTGACCCACACCTCGGCCCGCAACGGAGTTGTCGCGAATGTATCCCCTTTGAGCCTCGCCTCGCCTTCGACCGAAAGGTCGAGGAGGACATCACCGATCGAGCATACCCAAGGCAATGGCTGCGCCCGAGAGAGAACCATCGCCGACGTGATTCCGATCGGGACGACGCTCAGCCGAAACTCCCCCCCAACGCTGAGCCACTCCCTCACAAGGGATACGGAGAGGGTCTCGGTACCCATCGTATACGGGAACAGCGAGAACTCCGTCCGAGTGGCCGCCTCGACATCACCGAGCCCCATCAGAAGGTCAAGTGAAGCATTGCCACCCAGAATGGGACTGGCAGTTCCCCACGCCTCGACGCTGCCGCCAAAGCGGAGGTCGGCGCCCACGGCGCTGCATGCCATCGCGGCGGCAAACAGGCCGGCAAGCACGGATGCGCGTCCCATACGAACTAGGTTGTGCACTCCTGTTCCCCCTCGTGATGTCCAGGCATTCTACCCGACGACGCGCCGCACCGTCTGGGAACGGACGACTCTCACTAGCTCCGAATCCAGACCGTCTGGCTGATGGTGCTCATGGCGCCGAACTTGTCGATGACGTAGAGCGTGACGAGGTACTCGCCGGGGCTCTCGTAGATGTGCACATAGACGCCGTCGGCCGACGGCCCACCCGCCGCGCGGTAGACGCCGTCCCCAAAGTCCCACCCGACGTGAATGACGTTTGTCGGATTCGAGATCGCAGTCGTGTCGACGAACCACACTGCGAGGCCGCTGTCGGCACTCCCGTCGTGCGACGTGAAGGCCGCGGAGGGAGGCGCGTCCTCGACAAGAAGGGCGGTGCTCACGGTCTCGGATGTTGCTCCGTCGTCGTCGGTCACAGTCAGCCGAACCATGTAGGCGCCAGGGCTCGCGTACGTGTGGATGGGGTCAGGCCCTTCGCCCCCGCTGCCATCACCGAACCCCCATGCCCAGGCGAGGACGGCGCCGTCCCCGTCGCTCGCGGTTCCGGTGAACTGCACTGGGATCTGCGCCCTTGCCATCCCTTCCAACGTGCCCACAGCGGCCACAGGGGGCCGGTTCGCCACCGCTATCGTAAAGGGCAAAGACGACGTGGTCACGAGCCCCGCCTCATCGACGATCCGCAGCCGGACGGCGAAGAGTCCATCATCCTTGTAGACGTGCACAATCGTCGGGGTCCCGGCCACCGCATCAGGGGCGCCGTCGCCGTCGAAGTCCCACTCGTACAGCACGACCGAGCTTCCGCTTCGCGATGACGAAGCATCGAAGAGCACGGCCTCGTTCGTCCTGACTGCCGTCACGGATGCGACGAACAACGCCTCACCCGTGGATACCCCAAACGACGCCAGGGAGATCCCAGCCACAATCTGCGCCCCAAAGAGCAGAACTCCCACAAGCACTCCAAGCCGAGATCGCTTCATGGTGCTCACCTCACTACCGATTCAAGCATCGTCTCGCGGCGTGCGGCGCGATGGGCAGCCTTGCGGCAGATTTGTGAGCCCGACGCGGCGGAGTCCTCCGCGAGGGTCCAGGCAGGGGGCGACCGCCAACCGCGCGTATCTTGCGGGGGACAGCGCCTATCAGGGGTCTCGATCCCGCCGAACGACGTCTCGAGCCGCTGCCAATCGTGAGGAAACTGTGAAGAAACACGGGCAGGATCTTGTCTTGCGGGAGTTCTCCACTAGAGTGGAGCGTGCGAATGGGAGGACGAACCTGTCAACCCCGGGCAAGAGGAGGTGAGTTCGTCGTGCCCAGCGGACCTAGTGGAGAGAAGAGCGGGTTCGCTGCCTCACGCCATACGACGGTTTTCTCCTATCGCCAGTTGGTATCGGGGTTCTGCGAGTCCCCTCTCGTACACTAACCCCAAGGCAGACGCTCCGGCGCCTCGGCGTGCGCCTCTGTTGCATCATCCGTGGCATGTGCGCTTTGCGCGCGGAGCTCTCTTGGAAGAGACCTGCGCGGCCGCATCACAGGGTTGCAGTATGGGGAGGCCGTCCTTGCCCCCCGACCCCAGGTCAGCCGATGTGACTCACTCCAGGGCTGTTTCTGTACGCGCGCGCCTTCTCGGTCTAAGGCGAGAGGCGCACCCTCACTACGGAGCCGAAGTGCGTCGAAGCATTCGCGGGGGCCCCCGTGTTTGTCTTCCACGGCTGCCGCGACAACAGCGCGCCGTTCGCCGATGCCGAACGGATGGTGGCCGCGCTCCGACAGGCAGGAGCACGCGTCACCTTCGTCATCGAAGACGACGCGGGCCACGACATCCCGGGGGCACAGACACCGATGACCTACTCCGACTGGACCCACTCCGTCCTCGGCCGCTTACGAGGACGCTGCAATGGCCCCCTCGCACGGTGCCTCTGCCACGCCAGTGTCCGCCCGCGCATCCAAAGGACAGGCCGACCATAAGGCCGGCCCGTCAACTGTCTTTCTCTATCTAAAGGAGATATCCGCTTAGAATCTGCGCCCGCCGCCGCGGGAATCGCCTCCGCGTCCACCCCCACCCGGTCGGCCACCGCCACTGCGGCCGCCGCCGCCCATGCCGCCACCGCCAGTTCTCGGCGGGCGACGCTTGCGGTTGCAGTCACCGCAGTACACAGGACGGTCGGACATCGGCTCGAACGGCAGCTCGTCGATCGCCTTTCCACAATCCGCGCACTTCAGGTCAAGATGCCGAACGTCGACCATCCGTCTCTCTCCAAAACCCATTCGATCTCCTTTTTGTAGCCTCGGGCCGTCAAGCACCGACTGCCGACGGCGGAGCCTACAAACGGACACAGTACCGCAATCCTCCGCAAAAGGGAAGACCGCAAGTCCTCGCGCTCTTCGGGACGCGCGACGCCCTGCGCGCGAAGTCCCGGATCGTCGTTCCTCGCTCCATGGCCGCGGCGACGTCTGCATGACCCTTCTTCCCCAAGGGAACCCCCTCGGCCTTCGACAGGTTCTCCAGAACCCGGGTGGGGCATCGCTCGAACGCGTCCGACCTCGGCCGGGGAGAATCCGGCGTAGACGATACGCAGCATCTCCGTGGAGACTCGCCAGTACTCGGCCTCCATCGCTCGATCCTTGTCCGTTCGTGCAATCAGGATCGCGCGGTGCTCCTACGGGTCGGAACCGCGTTCGACGTAGCCCAGAGCCTCGAGCTGATCGAGCCTCGAGGTCATTGGAGACTCGCGGGGCGTCGTCCTCACGCGGGCGCCAGGGTGAAATCGAACCTACTAGACCCGTTCCACCCCTCGACCCGCCTCGGCGATAGGCGGAGCACCGTATGGTCCGGATCGTCCGGTCCGCCCGGGTAGTACATCGTCCAACTCTCGTTCCATAGGGCGTGCCGCAGCGCGGAGTCATCGATGACCGCAAGATCGCCGACGAGCAACACGCCGCGGTACCGCTTGGGATGGCAATAGTAGAGGCTGCCTCGCGGATCTAGTCGGATCTGCGCCACTTTGGCTGACGCGGTGTGGGTCGTGACGCAGACGACGCAATCCTAGCGGTGTCTGTCGAATAGGTCCACTTGATCCGGGTAGAGGGACGGGTTCCTCAGGTTCAGAACCGCGCACGTTCGCGGGTACCCGTCGTCGGCCATCGTCGTTAGGTACGCTCGGTCGGCCACTTCCACGATCAGTCTCGCCAGCTCCTGCGGGAGCGGATTCTCGATGTCGGCTCCTTGGCTCGGTAGCGGATAGTACGATATCGTCCTACACGGCCGGACGCAGGATCGCGATGCCTCACGCTCTAGGCAGGCACGAACTGCAGTCCGTAAATGGGCTTCCCCGCCGTCTCCCGAACGACGCCGACCGTCGTCTGCACGCGCTTCCCGAGTTTTGGCTCCTCATCGAGGAGTTGGCCCGTCACGCGGAGTCCGCCGTCCAGCTCGACGATGGCAAGACGCAGGTAGCGAACGTCGTAGTCGATGGCGAGCGCGTAGACGTCTGTGTAGGTAAGGACGAGGCCCTCGCCCCCGATCTCCGCCGGCTGGAAGGCTTCCCCACGGCACTTCGGGCAGACCAGATGTCTCGGGTAGCTAACAGCGCCGCAAGCGGTGCACTTCGCCCCGTAGACTGCCTCGCTCATCGCTCCTCCTTGCGCAGCACGGTGGCAATGACGTTGTTGCCGAAACCGCCGAAATTGCAGGCATACGCGACCTTCGCCTTCTCTACCTGCCGGCCGGCCGCTTCACCGCGGAGCTGCCACGTGAGCTCCACGAGCTGAGCTACGCCGGTGGCTCCGACGGGATGACCGCGCGCTTTGAGTCCACCTGACGGATTGATCGGCAGCCGACCGGCGAGCCGCGTCTCTCCGCGCTCGATCGCCTTGTGGGCCTCGCCTCGCTTGAAGAATCCGGCGGCCTCGCTCTCCGCGATCTCGAGAATCGTGAAGGCATCGTGCAGTTCCACCACGTGGACGTCCGCAGGCTTGGCGTCCGCCATGGCAAAGGCCTTGTCGCTCGCCAGGCGTACGGCTCTGAGGTCCGTCGGGTCCTCGCGCTCGTGCACGGCGTGAGTGTCCGTCGCTTGACCGATTCCCGCGATCCGGACGCGCGGCCCGCTGAGCCTGTCAGCGATGTCCTTGGAAGCCAGAATCAGGGCGGCCGCCCCGTCGCTCACTGGACAGCAGTCGAACAGGCACAGCGGATCCGCAACCAGCGGGTTGTTGACGACCGCCTCCGGCGACGTCAGGATGCCCTCCATTGTGATCGGTTGATGGATGTGGGCATAGGGGTTCTTCATCGCGTGGTCGTGATTCTTGATCGCCACCATCGCGAGATGCTTGCGCTCGACGCCGAACCGGCTCATGTAGAGCCTCGCGAACAGCCCGGCGAGGGATGGCAGCGTGACGCCATAGATGTACTCGGCCTCGGGGTGGGACAGGCTGGCAACGAAGTCTGTGCCTTCAAGCCCGTCGACCGCGCGCATCATCTCGGCGCCCACGACGAGAACCACGTCGGCCATGCCGGAAGCGACGGCCTGATAACCCACCTTGACTGCCGAGGCACCGGACGCCGGACCGTTCTCGACGGCCTCCGCCGCGGCCGGGTAGAGAGCCAGCCGGTCGACGAGCGCGCTGGCAAGGGCCGTCTGCCGATTGATGCGGCTCCCGCCCATGTTCGCGACGACGACCCCGTCGACCGGGACCTTCCCGAGCGAAGCATGACGCAGGGCGGCAAGCGCCGCCGTCCCCGCCAGATCGACGAGCGAGAGTTCCGAGCGGCCGAAGCGCGTCATGCCGGCGCCGACGACGTAGACGGGCCTCATCGTCCGCCTCCCTTCTCGTCCAGCACCTGGCGTTTCACGACATCGTCTCCCGGGAGCCGGATCGTCGCCGCTCCGACGAGGAGCGCATCCGGAACCGGTCGGCGGCCGGTGACGAGACGCGGCTTGGCATCGAAGTAGGTTTTCCGCGTGAGAACCCAGGACGGGACCCCGCCCAACTCGTGCTGGACTTCGTACTTCTTCTCGAGCGGGTACTCGATCATCCATCGCCGGAAGCCGATCGGACTCTCGGCAACGATGAGCACGTCCTCCTGTCCGATGTGCTCGATGTGGTACTCCATCTTGGCGGCGAAGAGGTGAGACCCTACGCGCAGCCCTCGTCGAATCGTCATCGTGTGGTAGCTCATGCCCACCTTGGCGTCCACGAGGCGGCCATTGACGACGCCCGCAAGCACGCCGTCGATGAGTCCGACGAGCACGTACTCGTCTCTCACGCGATAGCGCTTGTAGGCAAGAAGCTCCGCGTACAGTCTTGCGGCCACGATATCGTAGTAGTCGCGCTCGACGAGGAGAAGCGGGTAGATCGCCTTGAGGACCGTGGGGATCTCCTCGCGCCCCACCTGCCGAACAACCATCTCCTCCCCGCTCGCCAAGGTGATGACCTTGGGTGGGTACGGCGGCATCTCCATCGCCGGCGGGCGGAGGAGGGCCTCCAGATCGGTCACGCTGCCCATACACTCTCCTTTCCGTTGCGGCCCGAGGGCCCTTTGGCCCAAGGGCCTTGGCCCGAAAACATTCGCGGCAACGCGAGGCGAGCCTCGCCTTCCGGATCGGGCGGTCAGCCAGCCAGTCCGCCGCACACGATAGGCGGTGACCCTCGAAACGTCAACCGCAAGAGAGCTCCGGGCTCCATTCAGCCCATCCTGTTGGGTCCAGCGGGCCGTGCTAGCAGCCTGTTGATTTTCACTTCCTGCCCCGACCCTGGTAGGCTGTCGCGGACCAGAGGGGGAGCTGACGATGTCGATGGGACGGCGCGGAGCGAGTCAAGGGTCGA
>Ga0315278_10002100_pt1 | contig 17666 bp, 13 predicted proteins | sample YL17G06_0_MG_FD_203880 | JGI IMG/M metagenome (GOLD analysis project Ga0315278, IMG submission 203880) | Sediment microbial communities from Yellowstone Lake, YNP, Wyoming, USA - YL17G06_0 | ecosystem: Environmental > Aquatic > Freshwater > Lake > Sediment | place: USA: Wyoming | collected... | reverse complement strand
GAAGCCCAAATGGGAATGATGGGTGGACAGATGGAACAGGGCAAGACCATGGGACAGGAGCAGCAAATGCCTGCAATGCAGTGCCCGAAAATGCAGCAAATGCAGGGACATGAGATGATGAAAGGCGGTCAGCAGATGCCGATGGCGCAGATGGGGCCCATGATGGGGCACGGTATGATGATGCAGGAGATGATGCAGACGATGATGGATATTATGAACATGCAGGAACAGATCATTAACGGTGTTAAGGCATCTGATAAAAAAATGATGCTCGAGAAAATCAAGGACATGAAGGCGAAGATGCAGAATAAAATGACCATGTCCCACTGTATGATGGGCAGCATGATGGGCGGTTCAATGTGTCCGATGATGGGCGGTGGAATGCCGGGCCACGATATGATGCCTTCTCATTCAGAATCCGGAAGCAAAGAGACTGAAAAGGAAGCTCCACCGAAAACAGAACAGCACAAGCATTAGCATATAAAATAACCGCGCGAAATTGAAATCCACAGGGGTCTTGAAAGTATGCATTTTTCAGACCCCTGTTGTTTTTAATTTTTGCACAGGCAGAAATAACTAAAGAGTAATTTATAGAATAATGATTTCATGAAGACCCGAATAATTACGATCTGAACTGGAAGGAGATAAATGCAAGTTTTAGATCCTGTCTGTAATATGAAGATCGAAGATAAAGATGCTGTAGCAAGGTCTGAATATAAAGGCACAATGTATTTTTTCTGTTCGATACCCTGCAAGGAGGATTTTGATAAGAACCCGGAGTCTTTTATTAAAAAAGATATATCCGCCGTCATAAGTCAATCCAAAACAAGTCCATTTTCAGTAATGAAACATCCCATTAAATCCCCTGCCAAAATAGAGGAAAATGGTGGGGCGACAAAAGATCCGGTATGCGGAATGACAGTAGATCCTGCATCTGCTGATTTTCGATATAACTATAATGGCAAGACATATTTTTTCTGTTGCGGCCATTGTCTGGAAAAATTCCGCAAAGATCCTGAGAATTATTTAAAACAAAAAGACTATGCCGGACAGTCTTCCGGATCTATGCTTCAAAAGGGCCTCAGTATCGGGAGTTGTCCCGGTTATAGCTGTCCTATGCATCCTGAGGTAAAAGAGAAGCATTCCGGATCATGCCCGCAATGCGGTATGTCTCTGGAACCAATGACACCCTCGCTATCCACAAAGACCGAATGGATTTGCCCGATGGACCCGGAGGTTCTTAGTGATAAGCCGGGAAGCTGTCCAAAGTGCGGCATGGCGCTTGAACCACGAATAATATCACTGGAGGAAGAGGAAAATCCGGAACTGATTGACATGAAGCGTCGGTTCAGGATCAGTCTTGCGTTGACCATTCCAGTAGTGTTTATTGCTATGCATCACATGATACCGGGATTGTCATTGGAAGGAATCATAAATTTTGCGGCATTAAGGTGGCTGGAATTCCTTCTTGCTACACCTGTAGTTATCTGGGGTGGGTGGCCGTTCTTTGTCCGTGGATGGCATTCGATTATCAACCGCAGTCCAAATATGTTTACACTGATCGGACTCGGTGTTTCTGTGGCATACAACTATAGTCTTGCAGCCACTTTTTTGCCGGGAATCTTTCCTGAATCTTTCAGGGGTGAGGGTGGCAGAGTCGGTGTCTATTTTGAAGCAGCTGCGGTAATTATAACGTTAGTTCTGCTCGGTCAGGTACTTGAACTGCAGGCACGGGGGCAGACAGGCGCTGCGATTAAAGCTTTACTGGGGTTGTCGCCCAAAACTGCACGAAGAATCAAGGAAGATGGATCTGAAGATGATATGCCTCTTGACCAGGTGAGCCCGGGTGATATGCTCAGGGTTCGGCCCGGCGAAAAGGTCCCTGTTGACAGCATAGTCATTGAAGGATCAAGCGCTGTCGATGAGTCAATGATTACCGGAGAACCAATCCCTGTTCAAAAACAGCCTGGTGACCGGGTTATCGGGGCAACAGTAAACAGCACCGGCACACTCGTTGTCAGGGCCGACAGAGTGGGAGCTGAAACACTCCTCTCGCAGATTGTCCGGATGGTTGCAGAGGCCCAGAGAAGCCGTGCACCGATTCAAAAACTGGTTGATATTGTAGCAGGATATTTTGTCCCGATAGTCGTTTCGATAGCAGTCATCACTTTTATTGTTTGGGCATGGTTTGGTCCTGAACCCCGCTTTGCATATGCACTGATCAATGCTGTCGCTGTACTCATCATTGCATGCCCCTGTGCCCTCGGCCTTGCAACCCCGATGTCCATAATGGTTGCCACCGGAAAAGGGGCAGCAGCAGGGGTGCTCTTCAGGAATGCTGAAGCTATTGAAGTTATGAAAAAAATAGATACACTCGTTCTGGATAAAACCGGAACTCTTACTGTCGGTAAACCCAAGCTCGTTGAAATTTTTCCGGTTGAGGGACAGGATGAAAAAACAGTTCTTTATTATGCCGCAAGCATCGAACGTGGAAGCGAGCATCCTCTGGCTGCAGCAATCGTTTCAGGGGCAGAAGCGAGAAAGGTTGAGTTGAAAAAAGCTGAATCCTTTCAGTCAGTCACAGGGAAAGGTGTTAGAGGCATGGTCGATGGCTATCGTGTTGAACTTGGAAACGTGAAGCTGCTCGGTGATGCAGGAATAAATCCGGGCAAGCTCACGGAAAAAGCAGAAAAAATGCGTTCAGAGGGGCAGACTGTCATGTTTGTAATAGTTGATGGGGAAATTGCCGGGATGTTAGGGGTAGCCGATCCTATCAAGGAAACCACTCCTGAGGCGATTGAGCAACTTTACCGCGATGGTGTGAAAATTGTTATGCTGACTGGTGACAGCCGGACAACAGCTGAAGCAGTTGCCAGGAAATTACACATTGACGAGGTTATTGCAGAGGTGCTGCCTGACCAGAAGGCTGAAAAGATAAAACAATTGCAGGATGCCGGACGTATTGTGGCAATGGCCGGTGATGGAATCAATGATGCCCCGGCCCTTGCTCAGGCGCACGTCGGAATTGCTATGGGGACCGGTACTGATGTTGCCATGGAAAGTGCGGGTGTAACTCTGGTAAAAGGGGATCTGAGAGGAATAGTTCGCGCCAGGCTTTTGAGTCGTGCAACAATGCGCAATATCAAACAGAATCTTTTCTGGGCCTTTGTCTATAACTCAGTTGGGGTGCCTATTGCAGCAGGCATTCTCTATCCCTTCTTTGGCATATTGCTGAGTCCCATGATTGCTGCTGCAGCAATGAGCTTCAGCTCTGTCTCTGTCATTGGGAATGCCCTGAGGCTGCAAAGAGTTAAGCTGTAATCTGTTTCCGGAAGCAAAAAATTGTAAATTTATTATAATTGATAATTTATAGACTGAATTACTTGTGTTCGAAAAGGATTTTTACTTCGTTCATAAATTCGTTGATATCCTTGAACTGCCTGTAAACTGAAGCAAATCGGACATAAGCTACCTTATCGAGTTCCCTTAAGGAAGACATTACTTCTTCGCCAATCCATGTGCCCTGGATCTCTTTAACGCCGAGCCCTATTAATTTCTTCTCGATAGAATCTGTGATGCCTTCAAGGGTTTCCATGCCGATAGGTCTTTTTTCGCAGGCTTTCTTGAGGCCGGTCAGTATCTTCTCTCTGTCATAGGGTTCACGCCTGTTGTCCTTTTTGACAACCATGGGAATAATATCTTCAACCCGTTCATATGATGTGAAGCGTTTCCCGCACTTAAGGCATTCCCGCCTGCGGCGGATTGCGCTGCCCTCTCTGCTTGTCCTTGAGTCTATAACCTTATCTTCTGAATTTCCGCAGAAAGGACATTTCATGAGCAGAGATGAATACGCAGGCTGTCTCCTCGGGCGACCCGCTGAGGCGGGAAGCCTGCGGCTGCAAAGGTGAATTTTAAGTTTTTTATCTTCAATATATTGGAAATTTGTCGCAAAGGGAATCTACCCTTTTTGTGAGGGTGCTGATTGCCTCGGCATCTTTATTGTTATCTATTACTGCAGATATTACATCGGAGATCTCTACCATCTCGGCCTCGCCCATGCCCCTTGTTGTTACACAGGGCGTACCAAGTCTTATGCCGCTTGTTATTGTTGCAGATCTCTCATCGTAAGGAATGACATTTTTATTCACGGTAATCCGTGCTTTGTTGAGCGCTTCTTCAGCCTCTTTCCCCGTGATATTCTTATTTGCCAGGTCAATAAGCATCAAATGATTGTCCGTTCCCCCGGAAATGATCCTGAATCCTTTTTTTATCAGCTCTTCAGCGAGTTTCTTTGCGTTCTTTACGACCATGGCCTGGTAGTCTCTAAATCCCGGGGCCAATGCCTCTTTCAGGGCAACAGCCTTTGCTGCGATCACATGGACGAGCGGCCCTCCCTGTATCCCTGGAAAGATCATCTTATCGATTGTCCTTGCATATTCTGCTTTGCACATAATCATGCCGCCTCTTGGCCCCCTGAGAGTCTTATGGGTGGTTGTCGTAACAAAATCTGCATACGGTATCGGAGATGGATGCACCCCGGCAGCGACAAGTCCTGCGATATGGGCTATGTCTGCCATAAGATATGCACCGACTTCTTTTGCTATGTCGGAACATTTCCTGAAATCAATAATCCTTGAATATGCGCTCGCACCAACAAGAAGCATCCGCGGCTTATTTTCCAGGGCGAGGCGTCTTACCTCGTCATAATCTATGTATCCTGTATCCTTGTTTACGCCATATGCTATTGTCTTATAGAAAATTCCTGAAAAGTTTATAGAGGCGCCGTGTGAGAGGTGTCCGCCGTGGCTCAGGCTCATACTCAGTATAGCATCACCGGGTTTAAGCACTGAAAAAAAGACCGCCATATTCGCCTGAGAGCCTGAGTGCGGCTGGACATTCACATGCTCTGCGCCAAAGACCTGCTTTGCCCTTTCTACGGCAAGGGCTTCCACAATATCGGCATATTCACAACCGCCATAGTATCTTTTACCAGGATATCCCTCGGCATATTTGTTTGTAAAGACAGAACCCTGCACCTCGAGGACAGCAGGACTTACATAGTTTTCCGATGCAATGAGCACTATGTTCCTTCTCTCCCTCTCTATCTCTTTCTGAATTGCTTCAAAGACTTCCGGATCTGTATATTTAAGATTTTCAAATAGCATGTTTTTTTAAACGGGCCTCTATATGTGAGATTTTATCAAGCCTTCTGCAGTGCCTTTCTCCTTCAAAAGGGGTGCTGACCCATGTTCTTACGATCTCCCTGGCCAGATCTTTTCCAACTATCCTTCCTCCGATAACAAGGATATTCGCATCATTATGCAGCCTGCTCATCTTTGCGGTAAAGAGTTCATTGCAGAGAGATGCCCTTACCCCGGGAAATTTATTTGCTACGATAGACATCCCGATGCCGGTGCCACAGATAAGTATTCCCCTCTCTATTTTTCCTGAAGAGACTGCCTCTGATACTTTTTCCCCGAAATCAGGATAATCTACTGATTCAGCGCTGTTTGTACCGTAATCGATACATTCAATCCGAAGGTCATGTAATAGGGATAAAATATCTTTCTTAAGATCAACCCCTGCGTGGTCACAGCCGATTGCGATTGTCATTTTGATATCGAATTAATTGAATTCATTAATATTATCCGAGAGATTATCGGGATGTCAAGAACGGTCCTTTTTATAGTTATTTTGCCCTTTTTTCCATTCTGGGGAATATAGCCGGCCCTTTATGAATTTTTGTTCCCGGCCTCATTCCGCCCCATTTTACTTCAGTATCAAGATCTGCCTTTGAAAGGTCTCCTTCAAGGCTGAGCTGCTTCCAGATCTTCTCTGCAGCAGACGGCATGAAAGGCGAAAAATATACTGCAATGATCCTCAGGGTTTCAGCAAGGGCATAAAGGACGCCTGCGAGCTTATCAGTATCTCCTGTTTTCCAGAGGTTCCAGGGAGCTTCATCTTCGATCAATTTATTGGCATCATCAATTGCTGCCCACACTTTATCTATAGCATGACCAAACCATAGTTTCCCCATGTAAATATCAAAGTCTGTCCCGATATTTTCTGTTATATTCTTAAGTTGCAGCAGTCTTGTCATATCAACTTTCCCCTCAATATCAAAAGCAGGCGGCTGGGGTATTGTGCCTTCAAAATACTTTTCGATCATTGCGAGGGTCCTGCTGAGAAGATTCCCCAGGTCATTCGCAAGCTCAGTATTGCTTCGCTTTATTACAGCCTGCTCGGAGAAATCTCCGTCAATACCAAAGGGCACTTCTCTGAAAAGAAAATACCTTAAGGCATCACTTCCGAATTCATCCGCAATTTTATGGGGGTCAACAACGTTTCCGAGGGACTTGGACATTTTCTTCCCTTCAACAGTCCACCAGCCATGCGCAAAGATGTTCTCCGGAAGTGGAAACTCAAGCGCCATCAGCATGGTTGACCAGTAAATGGCATGTGTTGCGAGGATGTCCTTACCGATCAAATGATGGTCAGGTGGCCACCAATTATCAAAGTTGAGAGTTAAGAGTTGAGAGTTAAGAGTTTCTTTTTGACTGCTGACTGCTGACTGCTGCCGACTGCCTACTTTTGAAGGGGCAAGATACCTGGTTGCTGAGTAATAGTTTAAAAGCGCGTCAAACCATACATAAGTTACAAATCTATTATCAAAGGGAAGCGGTATCCCCCATGACAGTCTTTCTTTTGGTCTTGATATGCAGAGGTCTCCGAGAGGGTTGTTTTTCAAAAACCCGAGCACCTCATTTTTCCTCGTATCGGGGAGTATATAAAGCGGATTTTCCTCAATGTACCGTATCAGCCTTTCCTGATACTTTGACATCAGGAAGAAATAATTTTCCTCTGCAATCTCTTCTACAGGCCTCTTGCAATCAGGACATTTACCATCTATAATTTCCTTCTCTGTCCAGAAACGCTCATCTGGTACGCAATACCATCCTGAATAGGGCCTCTTTTCTATTTCACCCTTTTCATGCAACGTTTGTAATATTGCCTTAACAACTGTCAGGTGTTCTTCATCTGTTGTGCGTATGAAGGCATCGTTTGTTATACCGAGTTTCAGCCAGAGGTTTTTATAATTCTCCACCATTATGTCGGCATGTTCTTTGGGTGTTCTTCCTTTTTCCTGCGCTGCTTTTTGAACCTTCTGGCCGTGTTCGTCTGTCCCTGTCAGAAAAAATACTGCCTTTCCCTTTAACCTGTTATATCTGGCAAGGATATCGGCTGCAACAGTTGTATATGCATGGCCGATATGGGGCACATCATTTACATAATATATTGGTGTAGTTATATAGAATGTATCTTTCACTTATTGCGGAGCCTTTTTCTTATGAAACCTTCTTCTGCGTTTTTTCATATGCCACTTTTTATTTTTATCCTTCTTCTCCTGGTTCTCCGGTTGCTGAATCGGTAGTTGTGCCTCCTTAGATGGACTGCCACTGGAAAGAGAGGACTGTGTTGCAGGTTCAATTATTTCTGCAAATGAGTCACTTGAGGCGACGATTACTTCACCCACCTCTTCAGTTTCCGGGACGGCTAATACCTCCTCTTCAATAAGTGCAGCATCCTCTGAAAATGCCTCAGAGTATTCAAAGCCCAGGCAGCACATGAGCCTTCCACAGGCTCCGGATAATTTGCCTGTGTTGAGAACAAGTTCCTGTTTCTTTGCCATTTTGATAGAAATAGGCTCGAATAAAGTCAGGAATTTTGTGCAGCAGAGTTCCCTGCCGCAGATGCCTAAACTGCCTATTATCCTTGCGCCATCCCTTACCCCAATCTGCCTCATCTCAATCCGTGTCTTGAATTTTGAAGCAAGGTCTTTTACCAGCTCTCTGAAATCGATCCTTTTTTCTGCAGTAAAATAGAAGATGATACGTTTCCTGTCAAGAGTCGCCTCCGTGCAGATAAGTTTCATGGGAAGGCCGCGTGCCATTATCCTTTCAAGGCAGTTGTCCCTCGCCTCTGTTTCAAGACCCCGGTTTTCCTCTTTTTGCATAAGGTCTTCTTCAGTTGCCTTGCGGATAATTTTTTTAAGTTTTTTCTCTTGATCTTCTATGAAATAGTTTTCTGTAACGACATTGCCTATATTCAGGCCAAGTTCTGATTCAACGACGACGAGATCACCTTTATGTATTTCGACACCGTTGACTTCAAAGTCGTATATTTTACCGCAACGTTTAAAACGAATTCCGACAACATCAGGCATTTGCACCACCCATTGCTTTCCTCAGCAATGAACCTGTATAGTTCCAGGTGAGAGATTTATTTAAATGAAAATTGAAGTATCCTTTCAGGGTATTCAATTGCTGATAATTATCTATTATAACCGTAATATCCATCGAACTGCTTAATTTATTTAGACGTTCTTTTATGTCAATATTGATAAGGTCCTTTTCATTCCGGGTTATCTTAAAAACAGCCATATCCCTGAGCAGGATCAGGAAAAGTTCAAACCACTTTTCCATTTCTTCTTTTGATGTCCAGCCGTCTTTTTCAGCGTTGAGCATGTCTTTGAGGAGCTCCATGAACCATTCCCTCTCTTCAATCAGGTCTCCTGCAATAACATTGCCCGGTCTTTCCATCGAAAGACGCACAAGGAGTGACAGAGTGCGGGAGTCTGGCAGTGCAGTAGTTTTCGGGCCTTTTTCGCTTCTCCTCTTTTTCACTTCCTCTCTTTTGCCGCTCCGTTGTACTTTGTCTTCAGACTGCTGGCTTAGGACTTTTTTTATGATTTCCTCACATGCTTCTAAAGCGAGAGGCGTAAAGTTTATCCTTGAACATCTTGATCTTATTGTATCCGGAAGGCGGTCAGGGTTTGAAGATATGAGGATTATCAGGCTGTTTCCCGGGGGTTCTTCAAGGGTCTTGAGAAAGGCGTTTGCTGCAGACTGATTCATCATATCTGCATCATCGACAACTACGACTTTATATATAGCTTCAAATGCTTTAAGAGAAAGTAAATCATCAATTGCCCGTATCTCTTCGATCCTGATCAAACCACCTTCAGGGGAAAGAAGGAGAAAATCAGGGTGAATGCCGGAGTCGATCTTCCTGCATGAAGGGCATTCATCACATGCATCAATGCCTTCCGCATCCCGGTTTGATGCGGTAAGACAATTGATAACCTTTGCAAGATTAATAGCTGCGAGTTTTTTCCCGATGCCTGATTCTCCTGCGAAAAGATAAGACGATGGGAGCCTCCCTCGCTGAATGGTTTTGAGAAGAATATTTATTGCCCGATCCTGTCCGATGATATCTCTTAAGGCCATTTTAACTCATTAAATTTTTGGTTCCATTGACGATTCTGCTATCACTTCTTATCCTTAATTCTGTCAAGCTCATTTAGTATCAGATTAATTCGATCTTCCATAGTCGTTACATCGCGATTTAAAAAGACAAATCTGCTCTTAACGCGATTATCATTACAAAGACCCAGGATGAGGTAGTTTAAATGTTCAAGATAGCCTTCGTTCAAAGCAGCTTTGCCCTCCTCATGCATAAGGGGAATGCCTGGTTGTATCAGCACAAGTATTTTGAATAATTCATTAGTAGTTTTGAAACAGCGTTCAAGATACTTTTCTAACTCGAAAAAATCTACCTCTGTTGCTCCTTGAATATCTGCAAGGGTGTAAGCGGCCATATCTAAAGGTGTTCTATCAGTAATAAACTGCCTCTTCTCGGCATACCACAGTTTCTCTGCAGCATCCAATATTTTATGCTGGATCCAGAGTCTTTTTTGGAAATCCATTGATTTAGATGGATCTAACCCATGTTCTTTGAAGACCTCTGACGTGCTGGTTCTAACAAACGGCATCCCAGATTTTTGGGAAATTGCCTCAGCCAGAGTAGTTTTGCCTGTTCTGTGACTCCCGCATAACCCTATATTCATTGTTGTTAGTATAACAAATAAAGTTTACTGCATATAATCTAAAAGAATAGCATTTGCAGAATATCAAGTGTCTCAGGGTAAGTTTCTTACCAAGCATTGGCATAAGAATAAAATCATTTTATGAGATTGAGACTCATTTGTGTAAAAATGAGAATTTTTGTTAACCACGAAATCCGAAAATCGTTATCCCGTCTAAATTATTAAATATTTCCATGCATGGCATTCATCTTGCTTATAGAGCAATACTATTTCACAGGAGGTATTTTAGTGGAAAAATTTATATGCCCGAAATGCAATGAGAATTCATATAGTTCTGATGATAAATGCTTTTCACCTTGTCCTCATTGCGAATTAAACTTTAGTGGGAAATATGGCGCTGACAGGAGGTGTGAAGAACGAGTGAAACATGAGGTCCCAATTGTTTTCTCGTATCAGGGGGAACATCTTGAAGTAAGGACAAAAGACTCCTCTCAAGAGGGTCTGGGCATAAAGATACTTGGTAATCCAAGTATTGATACAGGTTATATCGTTAATCTCTCCATTGGAGACGAGCAAATGAAAGCAAAGGTCATATGGGCAAATAAGCTGTCTGATGAAACTGTGGCTGGTCTGCAAAAGATGGCTTTAAAGAATAACTTACCTGAATTTGATCGACAAGGATAAAACAATTTATGATAAAAGAAACTGAGAGTAAAAATGATTTACGTCAACATAAACGAACACCGCTTGGAATGTCTGCGAGATATTCTGCAGTTGCCTTAATTTTTAGAGAAGTGAAAAATATCAGTGATACTGCAGTTTCCGTCGATATCAGTAACGGCGGGCTTGGTATAGTAACAAGCTATCCGCTTGAAAATGGACATGTAGTGATATTTAAGAATGAAATAGAAGTGAAGAAGATTAAAGCAAAGGTTGCTGTTGTAAGATGGGCAAATAAAGTTGAAGGGAATAAATATCGGGTCGGTTTGAAATTTATATATCCCTCCTGCCAGGGTAAGGGTGAATCATAATAATAACTTCTTCAATCCAACCAGAGTTCTGAAAACCTTTATTGCCTCCTCTATGCTTCTTGAGCCCGTGCCGCATGAGGGCGTCAGGAGAATCTGTGAAAGCAAAAGGTCTTCAGGCAGTGTCTTCGACAATATTTGAATCCCGGTATCAAAACGTTTCTTTATTGAATCAGTGGTTTCATCGCGGATGGCTTCAGTTGTCGGTACGATCCCCCATGCCAGGTATCCGCCACTTTGCAAAAAACCGGAGAATTCCGCAGGATACAGCGAAATTGTTTCGACATAGTCATATGCATCAAAACTGATAATGCTCACCCCACTGTTTATGACCAGTGGCCAGTCAGCCTTACTGCAGCAATGAATTCCGGAAATACCTCCAGCCTCCTTAATAGCATCTGATGTTTCTCTCAAAAGCCGTAATGCCTCTTCCGGCGATACGCCGATATAACTCGAACTGCCGAGTGCAGAGAGGATAGGCTCATCGATGAATATGATCACCTGTTCGGCGCAGGGCTTTAATGCCTCGATCTGCCACCTGATCTTTGCCTTAAGTACCATGAGCGAGATCTCCCGCAGTTCTTCATCAAAATAGACCAGCTTTCCGTCGGAGTCTTTGAGTCCAAGGGTAAAAGTGAGCGGCCCTGTGACATGTCCTTTCAGATATTTAAAGTGTCTATTCTTAACAGCAGTAATAAACGTATGAAATCCCTTCGCATACTCTTCAGAGATGGCGAGCTTCAGGTCTTCTGTATAGTTCTCGTAGAACTGTGTCAGATCATCACCATCCCTTTGTAGCCATATTGTTTCCCGTTTTTCATCAATCTTTAAAAACGGCAGCCCCTCTGAGAACTGGGCGATCATTGATTCGCGGAATGATACTTTCGGGAGCTGCGGCCAGAAAGGGATATCAAATGTCTCAAGTACAAGTCTGCATGCCTCTTCCCGGTCTGTATGAGGAAGACTCCCGATGCCTGTTGTTAAGAAGGGTGTAAACATTGTTAATGATACTCCATTAGTGAGTTATCAAGTCAATAGGGGCTGAGTATGAACAGACTATTGATTATGACTGATAAAAATAATCATTTCATGTTCGTTATGTCTGCATGCAGGCAGCTGGCATGAAAAGAGGCAGGTTATTGTCCCCTGCCTCTTTTTGTATGAATATGTTAAATGAAAAAATTATTTGCTCTTTCTTCGCTGGAACTTGGTCTTTTTCCTGAGCTTTTTATGTTTATGCTTGCTCATTTTCTTCTTACGCCACTTCTTTACATTTCCCACGCGTATACCTCCTTTGTCAGTTAAAAATGAAAAGTTAAAAGTGAAAAGTTAAAAAGTATAATATTTTTAACTCTTAACTTTTAACTCTCGTTTATATTCTCTTGCCTGGTCCATGAACGCCTCAAGCTGGATATCAGTAACAGGAGATTCTGTCCCGTCATACGGTATGCTGATGCATGGAATGCCGTAGTCCCTGCTAACCCCTCTCATAATAGCTGTGACTATAGTGCCTGGCATACAACCAAAAGGCATAGCATTTATAATACCAGAAGATCCCCTCTCCAGAAGATCAATACTTTTCCCGATACTTAAAATAGCCTCACCTTCAAATGAACTATGGAGGTAAGGTGATGCCTTCTTTAGGATTTCCTTTGTCTCCGGCTCTTTTAATGTCTTTAAGAAGCCCTCAAAATATTTAGCAAATCTATGCTCAATCCTCTTCTGAAAGAACCTCTTCAAGAGAAAATTAATAATAGCAGACTTTTCTTTTTTTAACAATGCCTTCTTTAAACCCATTAGGTTCACATAGTATATCCATTCCTCAACCGGCGCAATCCATACCTCTGCCCCCAGCGCCTCGACCTTTCTGATGAGGTCTTCGTTCGAGAATCGGTGAGATCTGACGAATATCTCACCGATTATGCCGATAAAAGGTTTTCTCCCATTATATCGGGGAAGATGCTCAAAGTCTCTCCTGATTTCCCTGAGAGTTTCCTCAAGGGCGCCATTAGTGTTGGTTTTTAATGACTTATATAATTTTTGCAAATAATGCTCATATAATTCATCTGCAGAACCTTTATCTTTTTCATATGGTCTTGTTTCATGCAGACTTTTGTTCAGTAGTTCATAAGCAACAACACCCTTCCATGCATGCAATGAAAAATCCTTGCCGACTATCCCAAGATCTCTGTACAATGAAGTGTCCTGGGTTGGTGAGAATATCGGCACATCCTTATACCCCAGACTGTCAAGCACATGCCTGTGAAAGATATTGTACTGACCGAACCTGCACGGGCCGGTTCCCGATGGCATAAAAAATGCGCTTTTCTCAGGCGCAAAGTCAGATTCCATCACTTTTCTTACCATATCACCTGTTGTTATAGTACAGGGATAGCATTCTTTACCGGAGACATATTTTCTTCCGACGTCAGTGGTTTTTTTATCCGATTCAGGAAGAACCTCTGCATCGATGCCGCAATGTGCAAATGAAGCTGCAAGGGCAAAGGCATGATCTGACATTCGGGGGATGTAAATGGTGCGTTTTGAATTATGGGTGATCTGTGGCGGGAGCGAAGAAGTTTTTTCCTCTGGCATTTGCCTTCTGATTACTGATTCCTGGTTACGGATACTGTCCATGAATGCCTCACACCTTGTTATTGCTCCGGCATCAGCACTGTGTTCATCTATCTCAATGTAGAGAAAAGGCTTCTCCCCCATTTCTCTTTTGAAGTATTTCAGAATGAATGAATCAGGTCCGCAGAGAAAATTTCCGATATAAATGGCATAAATTTTTTCAGTTTCTCTTACGTATCGGGCAGCTTCGAGGATCTTCTGTCCGGACCTCCAGTACATATTGGGCCATTCGCTTTCTATCTCATAGCCTTCTGTTGGCAGAAAATCGAAGGGAACAGACAAGATATCGAGGTCCGCAAGTTTTTTCGGTATTTCGAGATTGACGCCACTGTCAAGGGCATTATATGACCTTCCGATAATGACGATAGTCTTATCCTTAATATCGGATAAGACATCATTCCCTTTTGCCTTTATAGCATCCAAAAAGTCATCCTGTGCTTTTTGTGCAGTATTGATTGCCCTGGATATTCTGTATTTTTTTACCCCAAATCGTTTAAATGAAGCAGTGAGTTCATTAATCATGAATGTTCTGTTGCGTCTCAGGTTGATGACAGGCTTGATTATGCTTATATCTTTGAATACAACCTGTGAAATATAGGGAATCGTTTGTGTGTAGGGACAGGATAATCCTTTGTCCAGAATATCTTTAGGTGTATTCAGATTGATAAAGCTCGGCAAGAATATGGCATCAACATTTTTATCAAGCAGATATTGTACATGGCCGTGTGCGACCTTAACAGGGAAACACGCTTCTGAAAGTACCCGCTCAAGGCCAAGATTAACAATCTGTCTGTTAGTCTTTGGAGATACCTCGACATTAAAGCCAAGCTCCCAAAGGAGCGTTGTCCAGAAAGGAAGATAATCCTGGAAGAAGAAAATATAAGGGATACCTATACTGACTTGACTCGGGGATTTGGAGACCCGGAGACGCGTGGAAATATCTTCATCCTTCCCTTTCGCTGTTTCTCCGTGACTCCGTGTCAATCTTTCAAGGTGTTCTTTCCACAACATTTCTTCTCTGAACAAAAAGAGGTCAGGATGCCCTGATGTGTTTTTCTTTCTTACATCATATTTTTCGCATCTTCCGCCAAAAAAAAGAAAGTCTTTCTCCCCAACGATCTTTACCCTGTTTATTTCGCACACATTCGGGCAGCCCTTACACTCGAAAGATGATATTTCATAAGGACGCTTCGATAATTCAAATCCCTTGAATGTTGAGACATGGAGACTCGGAGAAGCGGTGACACGGTGATCTGGTTGCTTTGCCGTTTCTCCGTGTCCCCGTGTCCCCGTGTCAATATTCTTCATATGCTTCATTGCTATCAGTGCCATGCCAATTGCGCCGGTAACATCATGGTTAGGTGGAACCGTTATCTTTTTGTTTAGGTAGTTCTCGAATGCAGCTACAACGGATCTGTTAAAGGCAACCCCCCCCTGGAAGAATATATTGCTGCCGATATGTTTTCCGGCGACAACCCTGTTTATGTAATTCTGTACGATTGAATATGCAAGGCCTGCAAGGAGGTCATTCTGCTCCGCGCCTTTCTGGAGGTTCGCCATTAGTGAGTTCTCCATGAACACGGTACATCTTTCGCCGAGCCTGCAGGGATTTTTTGCACTCAGTGCAGACTGCTCAAATTCTCCCTTTATTGATATGTTAAGTTTTTCAGCCTGTTCCTCGAGGAAAGAGCCTGTTCCTGCTGCACAGGCCTTGTTCATTTCAAAATCGACTACAATGCCGTTTTTCAGGGAGATAAATTTTGAATCCTGTCCGCCGATTTCAAATATCGTATCAACATCTTTATCTATAAAAGCAGCTGCAGTAGCCTGGGCTGTAATCTCATTTTTCACAATGTCAGCGCCGACATAATCTGCAATCATGTATCTCCCTGAACCGGTTGTGCCAACGCACATGATCTCAACTTTGTCGCCGATCTCTTCACCTATTTCCGAAAGTCCATTTTTGACAGCCTCTATCGGTCTGCCTGCAGTCATGAGATATCTTTTTGCCAGCAGTTCTCCCTTTTCATTGATAACTGCGAGGTTCGTACTGATAGATCCGATGTCTATGCCAAGGTAAGCCCTGATTTTAGCTGAAGGGTTAGTGATGAAGGATGAAAAATCATTCCTCAGTATTTCATCATTCATAATTCTACCTTCGTCCCTTAGAGGAGGATATCCTTCTTCGAGAGGCCTGTATGATTTTAAAAACTGATCAAGCAGTGATATGTCAAAGTTATGGATGGATCCTTCATGCATATTTTTCAATGCAGCGCCGATTGCCCCCATGAGTGCATGGTCCTCCGGGACAAACAGTTCATCAAGCTCGAAGATTTCCCTGAAAGCCCTTACCATCCCGCTGTTTGCTGCAACGCCTCCCTGGAATGATACAGGAGGTGTAATTTTTCTGCCCCTTAATATCGACCCCTTGAAGTTTCTCGCTACCGCAAAACAGAGACCTGCTACAATATCTTCCATAGGGGTTGCGATCTGCTGAAGGTGGATCATATCGGATTTTGCAAATACACTGCAGCGTCCTGCAATCCTCGGGGGTTTCTTTGATCTGAGCGCAATATCGCTGAATTCCTCTATGGTGAGTCTTAATCTTTCAGCCTGCTGGTCGAGGAATGAACCTGTGCCGGCAGCACAGACAGAATTCATGGAGAAGTCTTTTACAGAGCCGTTGTCCTTCCTCAAAAGGATAAGTTTGGAATCCTCTCCTCCCATTTCAATTATCGTCTTTATATTCGGAAACAGGTTAGATGAGGCATATGACTGTGCAACAATCTCATTAACAGGTTTTATATGAAGGATGGAGGCGATCAGCCTGCCGGAAGATCCGGTGAGAGCAAGTGAAAAGGGATGAAGTGATGAAGTGAAAGAACGGTTCACTTCCCTTAACAATTCAAGAGCAACAGGAATAGGAAGCCCTTTATGTCTTTCGTAGCGACTGTAAAGCTTTTCCCCTTTTTCATCGAGAACGACAAGCTTTACACTTACAGAACCTGCATCAAGACCAATGAAGTTCATCAATGCTCCGATTTTTATAAAAAGTATACCATAGACATATTCTTATCTGAGAGATGTATGATTATCTCTTTTTATGATGCAAAGGAAAAAACCTGGATGGGACTTCCTCTTTATATAACCGATAACCTTCACCAAAACGGTTTAAAAGCTCTTGCTCTTCCAGGGGAATAATTATGGTATTGACTATTACACAATCCAGTATCGTTACAATAGCGACAGAAACAGAGCCTGTTATGAGAAAAACACCGGAAAACATAAGAGTATGCGCCAGATAGGTAGGATGCCTGACTACCGTAAAGGGTCCTTCTGCAGCAAGTTTCCCACTCTGCTTTGAGGATATCTCAGGGACACCTGTGATCCCCCACAGACCAAGCAGCTGCGCAGTCCAGGTATGGAGTAGTGTGCCGGCGATTAAAGACAGAATCCCGGCAATATTTAGAACCAAAGGTAAATCTAACCTGCTTTTGAGGATAAAACCCCTGTTCTGATAAATAAGATATGCCAATGGCAGCCAGGTAATGAGCGGCATTATGTATGTTAAAAAGCCAAGTTTCTTAAAAAAGCCCGTTGCAAGGTGAACAGGGATCCAGAAAAGCGGTATCACAGGCCAGAACATAATTGTCATAATAGCAAGAAGATCATTCATGATTTTTGTTTAGTAAACACAAGGCCTCTGAGTTATAGAATAACTTTAATTAGTGCCTTTGTATAAACTCTTTATTTGTCATTGTCCGGCTGGGTTGGTGTGCGGAGATTCATCAAGTTGGTTTCTTCTTGATCGATATAGAACTTTATTGCTTAAGTGGACAAAAGAACCATTAAATGGAATTTATTGCTTGCAAATAATACACAAAACCGGTAAATTAATAACATGAATCGTAAAATTGCAAAAAAACTTATTACATGGAAAAATTCTGCTCAACGAAAACCGCTGATTTTACGTGGTGCGCGGCAGGTTGGTAAGACGTTTTCGCTCAGAGAATTCGGGCAAAAAGAATTCAGGAATTGTCATTATTTTAATTTCGAAGAAGATGAGCGGATTGCTCAGATATTTGAAAAAGACCTTAAGCCGCAGCGCATCATCGATG
>Ga0315278_10002099_pt1 | contig 17668 bp, 18 predicted proteins | sample YL17G06_0_MG_FD_203880 | JGI IMG/M metagenome (GOLD analysis project Ga0315278, IMG submission 203880) | Sediment microbial communities from Yellowstone Lake, YNP, Wyoming, USA - YL17G06_0 | ecosystem: Environmental > Aquatic > Freshwater > Lake > Sediment | place: USA: Wyoming | collected... | reverse complement strand
CCCTCGCGCAGATCGCGATGTTCGCGATGTACACGCTCGGCACGATCTTCATCATCGTCACCGGACTCGCGCTGTACGCCGAGCAGTGGGGCTGGGGCCTGTGGCCGATGAACGCGATGGGCTGGGTGTTCGTGCTGTTCGGCGATCCGCAGATGGTGCGCACGCTGCATCACCTCGCCATGTGGTATCTCGTGCTGTTCGCGCTCATCCACATGTACATGGTGTTCCGCGAGGACATCATGAGCGGCCAGACCGTGATCGGCACCATGATCAGCGGCATCCGCATGTGGAAGCGGGAACCAAAAACGTAGATGCTGACCCGCACCGATGATCCGCGCTGGAAGGGCGCTGGCGGCCACCGCCGGCCGGCGCGGCTGGCACTCGCGTCGCGCAAGCCGCCGCATCCGGGCGAGTTCCTCGAGACGCGGTTCCTGAAGCCGCTCCACATCAGCCAGACCGAGTTGGCCGGGGCGCTCGGCGTGTCCCGCCGCCGCGTCAACGAGCTGATCAACGGCCGCCGCGCGATCACGCCGGACACCGCCGTTCGCCTCGCCGTGTATTTCGACAACGACGCCGCGTTCTGGATGCACCTGCAGGTGGCGTGGGACATGCACGCCGCGATGCGCGATGTCGTCGCTCCGAAGCCGCGCCGGCGCGTCGCCTGACGCGTGAGCCCGAGCGGCGCTGCGTTCCCGCGCTCGGCTTGACCTAGCGCAAAACATTTGCCGCAGGCGAGGGTACGCTCGCTTCTGTTACATGTCCCGTAACAGGAGGGGGAGTGGAGTTTCGCTGCGAAGCGCTGGTGCTTGGCATCGGCAACGTGCTCTGGGCCGACGAGGGCTTCGGCGTGCGGGCGGTTGAAGCGCTGCACGCTGCCTACGCGTTTCCGGCGCAGGTCACGCTGCGCGACGGCGGCACGCTCGGCCTCAACCTGTACGACGAGATCGCCTCCGCGCGGCGGGTGCTGGTGTTCGACGCGATCGACTTCAACCTGGCCCCCGGCACCCTCAAGGTTCTGCGCGATGCCGACGTCCCGGCGTGGGGCCGCACCCGGATCTCGCCCCACCAGAACGGATTCAACGACGTGCTGGCGCTCGCGCAGCTCAATGGGCGCGTCCCCGAGCGCATTGTCGCGATCGGCGTGCAGCCGGTCGAGCTCGCCGATTTCGGCGGGAGCCTGCGCGATGCGGTCAGAGCCCGCCTGCCCGAGGTCGTGGCGCTGGCGGCGCGGGAACTTTCGGCGTGGGGACTGGCCGGCACGCCGCGGCCTCCGGGCGCCGTTTTCGAACCTTTGAGCGCCGCTTCGCTGGCGCTCGAGAACTACGAGTCCGGACGCCCGTCGCCGGCCGACGCCTGCCGCATCGGCGATCCGCGCGTGCTCGCCCGCACCCTCGCCGCCGGGAGGGACTGAGCGTGTGCATCGGCATCCCCATGCGGGTCGAGAGCGTCGACGGCGCGATGGCTGTCTGCGAGAGGCGCGGGAAGCGCGAGCGCATCAGTCTCGCGCTGGTCGACGACGCTCCGGTGGGCACGTGGATCCTCGCGTACCAGGGCACGGCCGTGCGCACGATGACGCCGGACGAAGCCGAAGAGACCACGGCGGCGCTCGACGCGCTGGCCGCGGTGATGGCCGGCGAGGAAAACGTCGACGCGTTCTTCGCCGATCTGGTCGGCCGCGAGCCGCAGCTGCCGCCCCATCTCAAGGGAAGCCGGTCATGAACCTGCCCATGCCGCCCGCAGCCGGTGCCGATGCGCGGTCGTACCCGCTGATCGCGCAGCTGTTCGCGAGGCACGGGTTCGTCGAAGTACGCGCAGAAAATTTCGCCGCATTCACGCAAACGCAGGGACACACGCTGCTGCTGTTCACCGAAGACCCGTTTCGGATCAAGGAGACGCTCGACCTCGCGGTGATCGTGCCCGAGATCGTGCGCGCGTTCCCCGGCCGCTTCGCCGTCGGCGTGCTGCTGCCGGAGGCGGCGCGCGCGTTCCAGCCGCGCTACGGCTTCCGCCGCTGGCCCGCGTTCGTGATGCTGAAGGACGGGCAGTACGTCGGCGCCGTGGACGGGCTGCGCAACTGGGACGAGTACATCGAGGACGTCGCGCGGCTGCTTGCGGCGGCGCCGGCGCGCCCACCGACGGTGGGGATTGCCGTCAAGGGCGCCGGCGAGGCCGGCAGCGTTTGCAGTCACTGAATCACGACAATAGGCAAAGGTCGACGTCATGAAAGAATTCCCGATTCCCGTCCGCATGACCGGCCCGGGTTCGCAGCCGGTGGAGGACGACCAACTGCAGTACCTGGCGATGCCGCGCGAAATGAACACCTTTCGCATGCCGATCGTGCCGGAGCGCGCGGATGCGCTGCCGCTGGCGGAAGCGCGCGCTGCGCTCGCATCGCTGCTGCAGCAGATGCAGCCCTGGAACCCCGCCGACAGCCCGCACGGACCACGGTTCGATCTCGCCGGCATGAGCGCCGCGGCGCTGGAGATCACGAACCAGATGCTGGGCGAGGGCGAGGTCAGCGTCCGCATCGACGGCGAGCGCAGCTTTCTGATCCAGGAAAGCGTGTTCACGGGCCTGTGGCGCGTGTGCGCGCGCGACGGCGACGGCGCGCTCGCGGATGACTGGATCGAGGCGGGCACGATGCCGCGCGTCGTCGGCGAGGCGGCGAAGCAGGCCGCGGCCGCGCGGGTTGGCGAAGTCGCGATACCGCCAGGCGCGATGAATTCGCCGGCGTTGATCGCCGAAATCGCGGCCCAGATGCGGGTGCGGCGCCCGAACGGCGCGGCCCACGTGATCAACCTGACGCTGTTTCCGATGACGCCCGACGATCATCAGGTGCTCACGCTTGCGCTCCCGGTCGGGCCCGTCGCGATCATGTCGCGCGGCTTCGGCAACTGCCGCGTCACCTCCACCGGGGCCCGCGACGTGTGGCGCGTCCAGTACTTCAACAACATGAACACGCTGATCCTCGACATGATCGAGATCGTCGACGTTCCCGAAGTCGCGCTTGCCGCCGCCGAGGATCTCGAGGACACCCGTGTGCGCCTGTCCGATCTGATCGACTGGATGGGCGAAGCCTGAGCGTCGTGACCGGCATCCGCGCGCGAAGGGAGACATGATGGCGACGCAGAACGACGCCGCCGGTGGCGGTCGCATCGGACCCGGCACGCGACTGGAGTGCAAGGTGTGCTGGTACGTCTACGATCCGGCGCTGGGCGACGAGGTCTGGCAGATTCCGGCCGCTACGCCTTGGAGCGAACTGCCCTCGCACTGGAGTTGCCCCAACTGCTCGACGACAAAAGACGGCTTCCTGGCATTGACCGATGAGTGAAACGACGATTCTTCTGCCCGATCCCTCGCCGCGGCTTGTCGCGGCGTTCCGGGTCGTTGCTGCACGCATGCAGGGGCTGTCGTTCGTGAATCCGGCGATCGAGGTCGAGGCCGTTGCCTTCGCTCCATGGGAATCCCACTGGCTGGGCGTCATGGTCACGCCGTGGTTCATGAACCTCGCGGTGCTGCCGCGCGACCCCACGACGTGGTATCCGCTCGCGCCGGGCGCCAAGCGCCGCTATGCGTTTTCTGCCGGCATCTACGAATTCGTCGGCGCGAACGACGCGGCGATCGGCGACTACCAGGTCTGCTCGCTGTTCTCGCCGCTGCTCGAATTCGACGACCATGCGTCGGCCCGGCTTGTCGCCACGCTGGCGCGCGAGGCGCTGTTCGATCCGGCGATTGCCGAGCTGCCCGAGATGCCGGTGGCCAACCTTGCGCCCGCGGCAGCAGAAGGTTCGTCACCCGGCCCGCTCGCCCGGTTGCAGGAGCAGCTCGATGCCCGGGTGTCGAAACGCGACTTCCTGCGAACGCGTCATCGGAGGCGAGGGTGACGATCGAGGGTGAACTGACCGTGCGCCTGGACTGGGACGGCCGGTGCGTCACCGGTGTCGGCGTGCGTTCGTCGCGCCCGTTCGCGGTCACCCGTATTCTCGTTGGCAAGACGCCGGCGGCGGCCGTGGCCATCGTGCCGAAGCTCTTTGCGGTCTGCGGCGGGGCGCAGGGTGCGGCCGCGGCCAGCGCGCTCGTCGCCGCGGGCGCGGCCGGCGTCGAGGCCGACCGCGCGCGCAATGAGCATGGCGTGGCGCTCGAAACGGCGCAGGAATATTTCTGGCGTCTGCTGATCGACTGGCCGCAGGCGATGGGTGAAGAGGCAGTCGCGACCCCGGTGGCCAGCGTGCGGCACTGCATCGCGGCGACGGCGCGCGCGGCGGATGGCCGCAGCACGCTGGGCAATCAGGCGGCGATGCGGGCGCTGGGCGCCGAACTGTCGCGGATCGCGGCGCAGTCGGTCTACGGCATGCCGCCCGCGGACTGGCTCGCGCTGGACGGGGTGCCCGCGCTCGAGTCGTGGCTCGCGCGTGGCGGCACGACGTGCGCGAAACTGCTCGGCCGGATGCTCGCGGAATTGCCCGCGCTCGGCCGCACCGATGTGCGCCTCATGCCTGCACCGCGGAGCGACGCGCTCTTGTCCGTCATCGTGCCCGCGCTGGACCGCGACCCCCATTACGCGCGCGCCCCGACCTGGGACGGCGTGCCGGCCGAGACCGGCGCGCTGGCGCGCGTGCGCGCGCATCCGCTCGTGGCGGCGCTCGCCGAAAGCGCCGGGCACACCGCCGCGATCCGCTACGTTGCGCGCCTCGTCGACCTTGCGTTGCTGCTCGTCGAGCTTGCCGGGACGCCGCGTCTGGCCGGCGCGCTCCCGTGGGTGCAGGCGGTCGCGGTGGGAGAGGCGGACGGCCTCGCCGCGGTGCAGACGGCGCGCGGCCTGCTCCTCCACCGCGTGCGCATTGCCGAAGACCGGGTCGCCGACTACCGGATCGTCGCGCCGACCGAGTGGAACTTTCACCCGGACGGGGCGCTCGCGCGAGGTCTCCGCGGGATGAGCGCCGACAACGCGGTCGTGTTGAAACGGCAGGCGTTCCTCGCGGTGCAGGCGCTCGATCCCTGCGTCGCGTGCCGGGTCGAGATCGCCCGTGCATGAAATGGCCATCGCCGAGAGCGTGCTGGAGATCGTCCTGGCCACCGCCCGCGGCAGCGCGGCGGCGCGCGTGTCGACGGTGTGGCTCGAGCTCGGCGCGCTGTCGCAGGTCGAGGTCCGCGCGCTCGCCTTCTGCTTCGATGCGGTCACGCGGGGCAGTGTTGCCGAGGGTGCGGCGCTCGAAATAGTCACGCTACCGGGCGAGGCCTGGTGCATGCCGTGCGGGGATCGGGTGGCGCTTGCGAAGCTGGGCGAGCCGTGTCCGCGCTGCGGCAGCTTCCAGCTCCAGGTGCTCTCCGGCGAGGAGATGCGGGTCAAGGAGATCGCGATCGCGTGAGCGCTGCGGCGCGTCACCGCTCGCCCGAAACGAAGGAGAACCGGCATGTGTACCACTTGCGGCTGCGGGCAGGATGAAGTGCGGATCGAGGGCGTCCCGGACGACCGGCGCCACGACGCCCACCGGCATGCGGACGGCACCGTCCATGCGCATCCCCACCGGCACGCGGACGACCCCGACGAGGCGCACACCCAAGCCAAGGAGGGCGGCACGCATTGGCACCGTCTCGACGACGGCACCTGGCACGAGCATGGGCACGAACACGGGCACACGCACGCCGGCGCGCTGATCGGCGGACTCGGCGCCGTGCACGCCCACGGCGTGCCGCCCTCGCGCATCGTCGCCATCGAACGCGACATCCTGGCGAAGAACAATGCATTTGCCGGCGCCAACCGGCAGCTGTTCGCGGACCGCGGGCTGTTCGTGCTGAATCTGGTGTCGAGCCCCGGCTCTGGCAAGACGACGCTGCTGGTGCGCACCATCGCCGCGCTCGCCGGCCGGGTCCCCGTCGCGGTGATCGAAGGCGACCAGCAGACGACGCGCGACGCAGACCGGATTCGCGCGACCGGCGTTCCGGCCGTGCAGATCAACACCGGCAAGGGCTGCCACCTCGACGCACACATGGTCGGCGATGCCCTTGCGGCGCTGCCGTGCGGCCAGGGCGGCCTGCTCTTCATCGAGAACGTCGGCAATCTCGTCTGTCCCGCGGCCTTCGACCTGGGCGAGGCGCACAAGGTGGTGATCCTGTCCGTTACCGAAGGCGAGGACAAGCCGCTCAAGTATCCCGACATGTTCCACGCCGCGGACCTGCTGCTGATCAACAAGGTCGACCTCACCCCCTACGTCGATTTCGACGCCGCTGCCGCGATCGGCTACGCGCGGCAGGTGCGGCCGGACCTGCCGGCGATGCGCGTGTCGGCAGCGACCGGTGAAGGGCTGGAGGCGTGGATCGAGTGGTTGCTGCAAGGGGCTGCGGCCGCAACGGCCGCCCGGGACCAGAGCGTCCTGGCGTTGCGGCGCCGCGTCGGCGAACTGGAGTCGGAGCTCGCGCGGCGCGCGCCCGCTACGTCCCCCGCCTGACGACCGCCAGCGGGTGCCCATGGGACGAATGGAACTGCCGCTGCCGCCGGCCGTCGTGCGCCGGCGCATCGAGGTGCACGGCATCGTGCAGGGGGTCGGCTTCCGGCCGTTCGTGTACCGGGTGGCGGCCGAGCTCGGTCTCGCCGGCTGGGTCAGGAACGATGCTTCCGGCGTCACGATCGAAGTCGAGGGCGAGCCGGCCCGCGTGGAGGCGATGGTGGCGCGCGTGCGCGCCGAAGCGCCGAGCCGCGCCCGCATCGACGACATCGCGCAAACCGAGTGCGCGCCCGCGATGCCGGGCCCCGGCTTCGCGATTCTCGACAGCGGTGGCGGGCACGCCGCGACGGCGATCGGGCCCGACAGCGCCGTTTGCGCGGACTGCCTCGCCGAGCTCTTCGCCCCGGATGATCGCCGCTATCGCTACGCTTTCGTCAACTGCACGCACTGCGGCCCGCGCTACACGATCACGCGGCGGCTGCCCTACGACCGCGCGATGACCAGCATGGCGGCGTTCGTGCAGTGTCCGGCGTGCCTCGCGGAATACACGTCGCCGCGCGACCGCCGGTTCCACGCGGAGCCCAATGCGTGCCCGGCGTGCGGGCCGCGGCTGCAATTGCTCGGTGCCGCCGGCGAGCCCCTTGCCGGCAGCGATCCCGTCGCGGCGACGGTGGCGCGACTTGCGCGCGGCGAGATCGTCGCGATCAAGGGCCTGGGCGGCTTCCATCTCGCCTGCAACGCGCGCGACGCCGCGGCAGTCGCGCGGCTGCGCGAGCGCAAGGCGCGCGAGGAAAAGCCGTTCGCGGTGATGGTCGCGAACGTCGCCTCCGTGCTTCGCTGGGTCGAGGCCGCGCCCGCCCAGCGGGCGCTGCTCGAGACGCCCGAGCGGCCCGTCGTGCTGCTCTCCAAACGTCGCGCCGCCGATGCCGGGCTGCCCGGCGTCGCGCCCGGGCTCGCCTGGCTCGGCGCGATGCTGCCGTACACGCCGCTGCATTACCTGCTGTTCCACGAAGCGGCGGGGCGGCCTGCGGGCACGCACTGGCTCGCCGAACCGCAGGATCTCGTGCTGGTGATGACGAGTGCCAATCCCGGCGGCGAGCCGCTGGTGACCGGCAACGACGAGGCGCGGGCGCGGATCAAAGGCATCGCCGACGCGTTCCTCGTCCACGACCGGGACATCGTGATCCGCTGCGACGACAGCGTTGTGCGCGCCACCGCGGGCGGCACCCAGTTCGTCCGCCGGGCGCGCGGGTACACGCCGCTGGCGATCAGGCTCGCGGCGCCCGGGCCCTCGGTCGCGGCGGTGGGCGGCTGGTACAAGAACACGGTCTGCGTGACGCGCGGCGCGGAGGCCTTCGTCTCGCAGCACATCGGCGACCTCGACAATGCCCCGACCTGCGGCGCGCTCGAGGAAGCGCTCGCGCACCTGACCGCGATCCTCGACGTCCGGCCGGAAAGCGTCGCCCACGACCTGCACCCTGATTTCTTCAGCACGCGCCATGCGGCGGCGCTCGCCGCGCGCTGGGACGTCCCGCTGCTGGGCGTGCAGCATCATCACGCGCACATCGCTGCCGTATTCGCCGAACATCAGGTGACCACGCCGGTGCTGGGCCTCGCCCTCGACGGTGTCGGCCTCGGCACCGACGGCGGCGCATGGGGTGGCGAGCTGCTGCGCGTCGACGGCGCGCACTGCGAGCGGCTGGGCCGCCTGCGTCCGTTGCGCCTGCCCGGCGGCGACCGTGCAGCGCGCGAGCCGTGGCGGATGGCGGCGGCAGCGCTGGCGCTCGCGGGCCGCGCCACGGAAATCGGCGAACGCTTTGCCGGCGAGCCGGCCGCGTTCACGGTCGCGCAGATGCTGGCGCGCGACGGCCGCGCGCCGCCGACGAGCAGCATGGGCCGCTGGTTCGACGCGGCGGCGGGGTTGCTCGGCGTGAAGCGGCGCAGCGCCTTCGAGGGGCAGGCTGCGATGCTGCTGGAGGGCCTCGCCGAGGCGTACGGGGCGGTCGCCGCCGATCCGTCGCTCTTCGCCATCACGGCGGCGAACGAACTGGATCTGGCCCCGCTCGCGGCGCGCCTCGCCGACGAGCGCGACGCTGCCTTTGGCGCGGCGCTCTTCCACGCCACGGTCATCGCGGCGCTCGCCGCGTGGGTAGCCCAGGCAGCGCGCCGGCACGGCGTCGCCACCGTCGCCTGCGGCGGGGGCTGCTTTCTCAACGCGATCCTCGCGCGCGGCCTCCGCGACGCCTTGTCGGCGGCAGGCATCGCGATGCTGGAAGCGCAGGCGGTGCCGCCGAACGACGGCGGCCTCTCGCTCGGCCAGGCCTGGGTCGCGCTCGCTGCCGGAACCGAAAGGACCTGACGATGTGCCTCGCCATTCCCGCCCGGGTCGTCGCGCTGGTCGCGCCGGAAAGCGCGCTGGTCGACATCGGCGGCGTGCAGAAGGAAGTGTCGCTCGCGCTGGTCGACGATGTCGCCGCCGGCGACTACGTGATCGTTCACGTCGGCTATGCGCTGACCAAGCTCGACCCCGGCGAGGCCGAGCGCACGCTGCGCGTCTTTGCCGAGGCCGGCCTCGGGCCTCAAGCTTCGCCGTGAAGTACATCGACGAATTCCGCGACGGCGAGGTCGCGCGCGGCCTGGCGGCGGCGATCCGGCGCGAGGCGCGGCCGGAACGCAGCTACCACCTGATGGAGTTCTGCGGCGGGCATACGCACGCGATCTCGCGCTACGGCCTCATGGACCTCCTGCCCGGCAACGTGCGGATGGTGCACGGACCCGGCTGCCCGGTGTGCGTGCTGCCGATCGGCCGCATCGACAGCGCGATCGAGCTGGCCGCGCGGCCCGGGCTCATCCTGTGCACGTACGCCGACACGATGCGCGTGCCGGCGTCGAAGGGGCTGTCGCTGCTGAAGGCGAAGGCGCGCGGCGCCGATGTCCGGATGGTCTATTCGAGTGCCGATGCGCTGCGGATCGCGCGCGAGCATCCCGCGCGCGACGTCGTCTTCTTCGCCATCGGGTTCGAGACGACGACGCCGCCGACGGCCGTCGCGATCCGGCGGGCGGCGGCCGAACAGCTGGGCAACTTCAGCGTCTTCTGCAATCACGTGCTGACGCCGGCAGCCATCGCCAACATTCTCGAGTCGCCGGAGGTTCGCGACCTCGGCACGGTGCCGCTCGACGGCTTCATCGGCCCGGCGCATGTCTCTACGGTGATCGGCAGCCAGCCGTACGAGTATTTCGCGGAAGAGTACCAGCGGCCCGTGGTCATCGCGGGGTTCGAGCCCCTCGACGTGATGCAGGCGATCCTGATGCTGGTGCGGCAGTGCAACGACGGCCGCGCCGAGGTCGAGAACGAATTCACGCGCGCCGTCACGCGCGACGGCAACCAGAAGGCGAAGGCGCTGGTCGCCGACGTGTTCGAGCTCCGCCGCACGTTCGAATGGCGCGGTCTGGGCGAAGTGCCGTACAGCGCGCTGCAGATCAAGGAGCGCTACCGCGCGTTCGACGCCGAGGCGCGTTACGGCATCACCTGCCGCAGCGTGCGCGACAACAAGGCCTGCGAGTGCGGCGCGATCCTGCGCGGCGTGAAGAAGCCGGCCGACTGCAAGGTGTTCGGCACCGTCTGCACGCCCGAGAATCCCATCGGGTCGTGCATGGTGTCCTCCGAAGGCGCCTGCGCCGCGCACTACACGTACGGGCGCTACAAGGATGTTATCAAGGCGGCCGTGCCGGCCGCGGAGCGCGCGCAATGAGCGGCGTGCGCAGCGACTACATCCGCCCCGTCGACTTCAAGCACGGGCGCGTCGACATGTCGCACGGCGGCGGCGGCCGTGCCATGGCGCAGCTCATCGACGAGCTCTTCCTGCGCGCGTTCGACAACGACTGGTTGCGGCAGGGCAACGACGGCGCGCTGCTCCCGGCGAGCGCGGGGCGCATGGTCGTCGCCACCGACAGCCACGTCGTCTCGCCGCTGTTCTTTGCGGGCGGCGATATCGGCTGCCTCGCGGTCCACGGCACGATCAACGACGTCGCGATGATGGGGGCGGCGCCACTGTGGCTCGCGGCGACGTTCATCCTCGAGGAGGGCTTTCCGCTCGCGGACCTGAAGCGCATCGTCGAATCGATGGCGGCGGCGGCGCGCGAGGCGGGCGTGCCGGTGGTTACCGGCGACACCAAGGTGGTGGAGCGCGGCAAGGGCGACGGCGTGTTCATCACCACGACCGGTTTCGGCGCCGTGCGCGACGGCGTCCACGTGTCCGGCGACCGCATCCGCCCCGGCGACAAGGCGCTCCTCTCCGGCACGATCGGCGACCACGGTGTCGCCATCATGTCGCTGCGGGAGAACCTCACGTTCGCGACGACGATCGAGTCGGACACCGCGGCGCTGCACGGCCTGGTAGCGACGATGCTCGACGCCGTGCCGGGCCTCCGCGCGCTGCGCGATCCGACGCGCGGCGGTCTGGCGACGACGCTGAACGAGTTCGCGCGCCAGTCGAAATGCGGCATCGTGATCGACGAGCGCCGCATCCCCGTGCGGCGCGAGGTCGCCGCGGCCTGCGAATTCCTGGGGCTCGACCCGCTGTACGTCGCCAACGAAGGCAAGCTCGTCGCCATCGCCGCGCCCGAGGATGCCGACCGCCTGCTCGCGGCGATGCGCGCGCATCCGCTGGGACACGGCGCGGCGATCGTCGGCGAGGCGATCGCCGATCCGCACCACTTCGTGCAGATGGACACGAGTTTCGGCGGGCGGCGCATCGTCGACTGGCTTGCCGGCGAGCAGCTGCCGCGGATCTGCTGATGCGCATCCTGTTCCTCGCGCATGCGTTCAACAGCCTGACGCAGCGGCTCTACGTCGAGCTGACCGAGGCCGGCCACGACGTGTCGATCGAGTTCGACGTCAACGACCGCGTGACCAGCGAGGCCGTCGCGCTGTTCCGTCCGGACCTGGTGGTCGCGCCGTTCCTCAAGCGGCGGATTCCGGAAGCGGTGTGGCGCGCGCAGCGCTGCATCGTCATCCACCCCGGCATCGAGGGCGACCGCGGGCCCTCGGCGCTCGACTGGGCGGTCATGAACGGCGAAACCGCGTGGGGCGTCACCGCACTCGAAGCCAACGCGGACATGGACGCTGGCGACATCTGGGCAAACGTGGATTTCCCGCTGCGCGACGCGGCCAAGGGCAGCCTCTACCGCAATGAAGTGACCGAGGCCGCGGTGGCGGCGATCCGGTCAACGCTCGAGCGCATCGCGGCGGGTGGGCGAGCGCAACCGCAGGGTGGCGCGCGACCCGGCGTGCGCGGCCGGCTGCGCCCGCCGATGCGCCAGCCGGACCGCGCGATCGACTGGCGCGCCGACGACACGGACACGGTGCTGCGCAAGATTCGCGCGGCCGACGGCGTCCCGGGAGTCCTCGACACGGTTGGCGGCGAGCCCTGCTACCTGTTCGACGCGCATCGTGAAGGACGCCCTTGCGCCGGCGCGCCGGGCGCCGTGATCGCGCAACGCGACGGCGCCATTCTGCGCGTGACCGTCGACGGCGCCGTCTGGATCACGCACCTGAAGCGCGCGGGGGAGGGCGCCCCTGCGTTCAAGCTGCCCGCGGCGAGGGTGCTCGGCAACCGCCTTGCCGGCGTTCCGGACGCGCCACTTGCCCCGGAGGCGGTCGTCGGCTACCCCACGTGGCGGCCGGTCCGCTACGAGGAGCACGGTGAGGTCGGCTACCTCCATTTTCCGTTCTACAACGGCGCGATGGGCACCGCGCATTGCGAATTGCTGCTTTCCGCCTACGCGTACGCGCGGTCCCGGCCGACGCGGGTGATCGTACTGATGGGTGGCCCCGACTTCTGGTCGAACGGCATCCACCTCAACCTGATCGAGGCCGACCCGCATCCGGCCGAGGAATCGTGGCGCAACATCAACGCGATGGACGACCTCGTGCGCGACGTCATCGTCACCGACCGCCAGCTGACGATTGCCGCGCTGCAGGGGAATGCCGGCGCCGGCGGCGTGTTCCTCGCGCTGGCGGCGGATCAGGTCTTCGCCCGCGACGGCGTCATCCTCAATCCGCACTACAAGGGGATGGGCAATCTCTACGGCTCCGAGTACTGGACCTATCTGCTGCCGCGCCGGGTCACGCCCGAGCAGGCGCGCGCCATCAGCGCAAGCCGGCTCCCCGTCGGCGTGCGCGGCGCCGCCGCGATGGGTCTCATCGACGGCCATTTTGGCGCCACGCCGGCCGCGTTCCGGGAAGAGGTCGCGCGGCGCGCGCAGGGACTCGCGCGCGATCCGGGATTCGCGGGCAAGGTGGCGGAGCGGAATCGGCGCCGGCTGGCCGACGAAGCGGCAAGGCCGCTCGAATCGTACCGCGCCACCGAGCTCGAGCGGATGAAGCTCAACTTCTTCGGCTTCGATTCGAGCTACCACGTCGCGCGCTTCAACTTCGTGCACAAGGTGCCGCGCTCGCGGACGCCGCTGTATCTGGCGAGACACCGCACCGGCCCGCGCGCCGCACCTCCCGGCGCAGGTCACGCCTCGGCGCCGCCCGCGGGGCTGCCCGGGCGCTGACCCGGCGCGGACCGGCGTCCGCCGTTCCCGAGGTCGCCGCGCCGTGGCCCGGGCCGCGGTCGCGACCGGCGACGATTCGGCCTGTTTCCGCCCGGTCGAAGTCCCGGAACTTTTCGAGAATCGTTCTCAAGAGTATAAAGGCGGCTTGGTCGACGCAGGAGAGGGGGGCGCATGATCCGGGGTGTTCCGACCGCGAATTCCGGCGCGCGCGCGCAATGACGGCATGACCTGGTCGCCGATTCCGCGGCGTGCCGGATCGCGCCGCCAGGGGAAGACAAGCGAAATCATCGAACGATAATATCGAAAGAGGAACGAGACCGATGGCCAATCCAGAACCAGCCGCCAGGACCGCCAAGATCGGCATGATCGGCCTCGCCGTGATGGGCGAGAACCTGGCGATGAACATCGAGCGCAACGGGTTCCCGATTGCCGTCTTCAACCGCGATCCGGCCAAGGTCGACAGCTTCGTCGCGCGCACGAAGGGCCGGCAGGTCATCGGCACCCGCTCGCCCGAAGAATTCGTGCGCTCGCTCGAGCGGCCGCGCAAGATCATCCTGCTGGTCAAGGCCGGCGACGCGGTCGACTGGACGATCGGCCAGATCAAGCCGTACCTCGAGGCTGGCGACATCATCATCGACGGCGGCAATTCCTTTTTCGAGGACACCGAGCGGCGCGAAAAGGCGCTGAAGGCCGAGGGCCTCAACTTCATCGGCTCCGGGGTCTCCGGCGGCGAGAAGGGCGCGCTGTGGGGCCCGAGCCTGATGCCGGGGGGCGACCGCGCGGCCTATGAGCAGATCCGGCCGATCTGGGAAGCCATCTCCGCCAAGGTCGACGACGGCCCCTGCGTGACGTACATCGGCCCCGGGGGCGCCGGCCACTTCACCAAGATGGTGCACAACGGCATCGAGTACGGCGACATGCAGCTCATCGCCGAAGCCTACGACATCATGCGCAATGTCCTCGGCCTTGGGGCCGCGGAAATGGCCGACATTTTCGACGAGTGGAACCGCGGCTCGCTGTCGTCGTTCCTGATCGAGATCACCGCCAAGATCCTGCGCGTCAGGGATCCGGAAACCGGCAAGCCGCTGGTCGACCTGATCCTCGACAAGGCCGGGCAGAAGGGCACCGGCAAGTGGACCAGCGAAACGGCCCTCGAGCTGGGCGTGGTCGTGCCCACGATCAACGCGTCGGTCGACACCCGGACGATGTCGGGGCGCAAGGACGAGCGCCTCGAGGCCAGCAGGCAGATCAGCGGCCCGCGCCGGGGAAGCTGCACGGGCGACAGGAAGGCGATGATCGCAGCGATCCACGACGCGCTCTATGCGTCGAAGATCTGCTCGTACGCCCAGGGGATGAACCTGATCCGCGCCGGTTCGGAAAAGTGGAACTGGAACATCAATCTCGGCGAGGTCTCGCGCATCTGGAAGGGTGGCTGTATCATTCGGGCGCAGTTCCTGGACAAGATCAAGCAGGCTTACCAGCGCCGGCCGGATCTGCCCAACCTGTTGCTCGATCCGGACTTCAAGGCCTGGGTGGAAGCGGCGCAGCCCAACTGGCGTCTCGCCGTGACGACCGCGATGCAGCAGGGCGTGCCGGTGTTGGCAATGGGATGCAGCTTGAATTACTTTGACATGTACCGGACGGCGAACCTGCCGTTGAACCTGACCCAGGCGCAGCGCGACTTCTTCGGCTCGCACACGTACGAGCGGACGGACAAGCCCGGCCAGGGTTTTGTGCACACCGAGTGGGAAGCCCTTCTGGAGAAACAGTGAACACCGCCATCGAAAACCCGCTGCGCCAGGGCATCCGGCTGGAAAAGACAGCCGACCCCTGCACCGTGATCATCTTCGGCGCGTCCGGAGACCTGACCAAACGCAAGCTGGTGCCTGCCCTCTACCGGCTGGTCCAGCAGCGCCTCGTGCCGGCCGAATTCGCGATCGTCGGCCAGGCGCGGACGGCGAACACCGACGAGGCGTTTCGCGCGAAGATGAAGCAGTCGGTCGCCCAGTTCTCGGAAGAGAAGAAGGTCGACGACGAGCTCTGGAAGTCGTTCGAGCAGGGGCTCTACTACCTGCCGTCGGACATCGGCAACCCCGACGACTACAAGAAGCTCTCCGACCTCCTCGATCGCATCGACAAGGAACGCGGCACCGCCGGCAACCGCCTGTTCTACCTTTCGGTCGCGCCGCGCTTCTACGCGCAGGCGGTCGAGGAGCTGGGCCGTGCCGGGCTCACGAAGGCAAAGCCGGGCAGCTGGGTGCGCGTGATCATCGAGAAGCCGTTCGGCTCGGACCTCGAGAGCGCGCGCCTGCTCAACAAGCAGATCCACCTGTCCCTCGACGAGTCGCAGATCTACCGGATCGATCACTACCTCGGCAAGGAGACCGTGCAGAACCTCCTGGCGCTGCGCTTCGCCAACGGGATCTTCGAGCCGCTGTGGAATCGCCAGTACATCGACAACGTGCAGATCACGAACGCGGAAGCGGTGGGCGTCGAGGGGCGCGGCGGCTACTACGAAACGGCCGGCGTGCTGCGCGACATGCTCCAGAACCACGTGTTCCAGGTGCTGTCGCTGGTGGCGATGGAGCCGCCGGCGTCGCTCGGCTCCGAAGCGGTTCGCGACGAGAAGATCAAGGTGATGACCGCCGCCCGCGTGTTCACGCCGGAGCGCGTGGACAACGAGTGCATCCGCGGCCAGTACGGGGCGGGCTCGATCGCCGGCAAGCCCGTGCCGGGCTATCGCGAGGAAGAAGGCGTCGCCAAGGATTCCGCCACCGAGACGTTCGCGCTGCTGACGATGTACTTCGACAACTGGCGCTGGGCGGGCGTGCCGTTCTACATCCGCTCCGGCAAGCGTTGCCCCAAGCGCGTGACGGAGATCGCGATCCAGTTCCGCAGGGCGCCGCACCAGCTGTTCGGCGCCGAGGCGATGGACCAGGTCACGCCCAACCAGCTGATCATCCGGATCCAGCCCGACGAAGGGATCACGCTGCGGTTCGCCGCCAAGGTGCCGGGGCAGATCACGCACATCCGCGACGTGAACATGGATTTCCGCTACGGGTCGTCGTTCGGCGTCCAGCTCGCCGAGGCCTACGAGCGCCTGCTGCTCGACTGCATCCTCGGCGATTCGACGCTGTACGCGCGCAAGGACATGACCGAGCGCGGCTGGGAGATCGTCATGCCGATCCTGGAACGCTGGGCCGCGACGAAGAGCGGTGTGGACTTCCCCAACTACGAAGCCGGGTCGTGGGGTCCGCAGTCGACGCACGATCTGCTCGAGCGGGCCGGCCGGCAGTGGCGCCGCCCGTGAGTCGATCATGACCGAGCCACGTCCGATCAACCACCGGCCTTCACCCGCGAGGTTCCGAGCATGCCGCTAGAGACACAGGTCAGCGCCGTTACGCTGGTGCCGTCGCAGGGCGTCGACATTGGCAGGATCGAGAAGGAGCTCGCTTCGATGTGGTCTGGCGCCGGCGACGCCGGGGATCCGGCCGCTCATGCCGGCGTCACCCGCGCATGCACGCTGAACCTCGTCGTGTACACGACCCCAGCCGACGACGGCGACAAGTTGGAAGAGCTGCTCGAGGAGGTCAACGAGCGGCACCCGGGGCGCACGCTGATCCTCGTCGCCGACCGGGATGCGGCGCAAGCGAGAATCGAAGCCTACGTCTCGATGCGCTGCCGGCTCCTGGGCGCCGCCGGCAAGCAGATCTGCGGCGAACAGGTCACCATCGAAGCCGGCGGGACGCTGGTGGAGACGGCGGCCACCGCGGTCGCGCCGCTGCTGGTGCCCGACGTTCCCGTCTTCCTTTGGTGGAAGGACGTCCCGCACTACGAAGACAAGCTGTTCGACCGCCTGGCGCAGATGGCCGACCGCGTCGTCATCGATTCGGCGGTCTTCGATCACCCGCATGCCGACCTGCTGCGGCTCGCGCAGATGATCGGCCAGCGATCGCCGCGGATGCGCGTCAGCGACATCAACTGGGGCCGCCTCAATTCCTGGCGCACGCTGCTGGCGAGCTTCTGGGACGTGCCCGACTATCGCCCGATGCTGGGCGCGATCGACCGCCTGACGATCTCGTATCGCCCGCCTGCCGCCGCGCCCGGCGAGATCGCGGCCAGCGCGCTGCTGCTCGCCGGATGGCTGGCGTCCAGGCTCGACTTCGAAGTCGACGGCGCCAGTATGCGCGCCGGCGACGGCACCGAGTGCCGGGTGCGCAAGGGCGCGCGCAGCGTAGCGCTCGCGCTGTTGCCGGACAAATCCGGCGACGGAGCGGCGGGCTCGATCTCGTCGGTGGCCGGCTCGACCGAAGGCGGCGCGATGACGTTCGTCGTCACGCTGCGTGACGGCGGCACCAGGCTCGCGACCGAGGCCCGCATCGGGACCATGCGCACCGTCGGACGCGTGATCGGGCACCCGTTGCGCAGCGACGCGGACCGCCTGTGCGGCGAGCTCGCGTTTCTCTCCCGCGATGCGATCTACGAGGAGGCGCTGGCCCGCGCCGCGAAACTTGTCGGGTAGGCTTTGCGCACCGTGCGGTTGGCCTGAGCGGCTGAGAGTCTTTCGATCATGCCCGCTCATCACGCCAGAAGACGCCCGCTCGTCGTTGCCAATGCTCGCCATAGCCCGAGCTATGGCTGCGCTTTGCGCCTCGATCGGC
>Ga0315278_10002092_pt1 | contig 17703 bp, 32 predicted proteins | sample YL17G06_0_MG_FD_203880 | JGI IMG/M metagenome (GOLD analysis project Ga0315278, IMG submission 203880) | Sediment microbial communities from Yellowstone Lake, YNP, Wyoming, USA - YL17G06_0 | ecosystem: Environmental > Aquatic > Freshwater > Lake > Sediment | place: USA: Wyoming | collected... | reverse complement strand
GTCCGGGGCACGCGGATTACATCAAGAACATGATTACGGGTGCGGCTCAGATGGATGGGGCGATCCTGGTGGTTTCGGCGGCGGATGGTCCGATGCCCCAGACGCGGGAGCACATATTGCTGGCGCGTCAGGTGGGTGTGCCGTACATGATCGTGTACATGAACAAAGTTGACATGGTGGATGATCCGGAGTTACTGGATTTGGTGGAGTTGGAAGTTCGGGATTTGCTGAGCAAGTACAAGTTTCCCGGAGATGACATTCCGGTGATTCGGGGCTCGGCGTTGCAGGCGTTGACGGCGGGAGCGACGGACAAGCCGTTGGATGATCCGGCGTTCAAGTCGGTGTTGGAGTTATTGGATGCGTGTGACACGTATATACCGATCCCGAAGCGGGAGAAGGACAAGCCGTTTTTGATGCCGGTGGAGGACGTGTTCTCCATTACGGGTCGTGGGACGGTGGGCACGGGCCGTGTGGAGCGTGGGGTGATCAAACAGGGCGAAGAGGTTGAGGTGGTGGGTATCCGCGAGACGCGGAAGACGGTGGTGACGGGGGTGGAGATGTTCCGGAAGTTATTGGATTTTGCCGAGGCGGGCGACAACGTGGGTTTGTTGCTTCGCGGCATCGATAAGGATGAGTTGGAGCGGGGGATGGTGTTGGCGGCGCCGGGATCGGTGAAGCCGCACATGAAGTTCAAGGCGGAGGTCTACATATTGAAGAAGGAAGAGGGTGGACGTCACACGCCGTTTTTCACGGGTTATCGGCCGCAGTTCTATTTTCGGACGACGGACGTGACGGGTTCGGCGTATTTGCCGGCGGGCGTGGAGATGGTGATGCCCGGGGATAACATCACGATGGATGTGGAGTTACTGACGCCGATCGCGATGGAGAAGGAGTTACGGTTTGCAATCCGCGAGGGCGGTCGCACCATCGGCGCCGGTGTCATTGCCGAGATTATTGAATAGATAGGTTGGGATAGAGCTATGGAAGTTCAGAAGATTAGAATTCGGCTCAAGGCGTACGATCACTACGCACTCGATCGGTCGACCAAGGAGATCGCCGACACAGTGTTGCGCACCGGCGCTCGGCTGGTCGGTCCTGTGCCGCTGCCGACCAAACGAACCGTGTACACCGTGCTCCGTTCGCCTCACGTGGACAAGAAATCGCGGGAGCAGTTCGAGACCCGCATCCACAAGCGCCTGATCGATATTTTCGATTCGACGCCGCAGACAGTTGATGCTCTGATGAAACTGGACCTGCCGGCCGGAGTCGACGTGGAGATTAAGACCTGATAGGTTGACGCCATGAAAGAAATTCTGGGCAAGAAACTTGGAATGACGCGGATATTCAACGAGGCGGGTGAATCCGTCCCTTGTACGGTGATCGAGGCCGGACCGTGCGCGGTGATCAGCCGCTGCACGGTCGAGCGTAATGGCTACGAAGCTTACCAGGTCGCCTTCGGCAAAGTGGTCAAGCCGCGCCGCAAGGTTGAAGGCCGGCGTCAGGTGCGCAGTCACATGACCAAGCCGATGATGGGTGTGTACGCGAAGGCCGGCGTTGAACCGCGCTCGCACATGCGTGAACTGCGTTTCGACGAGGCTGACCTGGCCGTTGGTGCCGAGTTCAAGGTTAACATCTTCAGAGAAGGCGAGCGGGTCGATGTGATTGGTGTTTCGCGCGGACTTGGTTTCGCCGGCTCCATGAAGCGGCACAACTTCTCAGGGGCGAATCAGACCCACGGACAGTCCGACCGACCGAGGGCTCCGGGCTCGATCGGCTCGTCGTCCTACCCTTCGCGCGTGTTCAAAGGACAGCGCATGGCCGGTCGCATGGGTCGCAAGCAGGTAACCGTGCTCGACCTTTCGGTAGTGAAAATAATTGAGGACGAAAACCTCATGCTTGTCAGGGGTTCGGTCCCGGGCTTTAACGGCTCGCTGGTGAAAATTCGTCAGTCGAATCGCTCGCAAGACGGAAGATGAACATGACAGTCAAAGTCTACAATCAGGATGGTATCGCCGTTGGCGAAGTCGAGCTTTGTTCCGAGATTTTCGGTATCGAACCCAACGCTGCGGTCGTCCACCAATACGTTACCAATTACCTGGCCTGTCAGCGTCAGGGCAACGCTTCGACGAAAACTCGTCACGAAGTCGCTGGCAGTGGTGTCAAACCGTATCGCCAGAAGGGTACCGGTCGCGCTCGCCGTGGCGTATGGCGCACGCCGCTGACTCGTGGCGGCGGTATCATTTTCGGCCCCCATCCGAGAGATTACGGTTCGAAGTTTCCCAAGCAGATGAAGCGATTGGCCATCAAATCGGTCTTCTCGGAGAAGGCCAAGAATGACCGCATCATGGTGATCGACAAGATCGACCTGCCTCAAATCAAAACCCGTTCGCTGGTTGACGTTCTCGGCAAGCTTGAACTCAAGGGGCGCCGCTGCATCATACTGGACGAAGGCCGTCACGAAAATCTGACTCTCTCGTGCCGCAACATTCCGGGCGTGCAGGTGCGTCACGCCGCAGTGGCCAATGGCTATGAGCTGTTAAAGGCCGACTATGTCCTGCTAACGAAAGCCGGCCTCGATAAAGTCGCGGAGGTGTTCATATGAGCTTCGATCATCACATGATCATCAAGTCGCACATCGTTACGGAACGTACCACCGGGCTTAAGCAGACCAACAATGAGTACGTTTTTGAGGTCGATAAGCGCGCCAACAAGTATCACATCAAGGAAGCTGTTGAGAGAGTCTTCAACGTCAAGGTAGCCGAGGTGCGCACGTCGATTGTACCCGGCAAGACCAAGCGAATGGGTCGTTACGCAGGAAAGTCCTCGACCTGGAAAAAGGCGATTGTCCGACTCAAAGAGAAGCAAGTCATCAGCATGTTTGAGAACATGTAAGGTTGGTGATAGAAAATGGCTATTAAGAGATTTCGACCCCTCACACCTTCGCAGCGGTTTCGCACCGTACCGGATTTTGCGGAGATCACGTCGACCGTGCCCGAGAAGTCACTTCTTGAACCGCAGAGCAAGTCAGGCGGCCGCAACAACAAAGGACGTATTACCGCGTATCATCGTGGTGGCGGTCATCGGCAGCACTATCGCCGCATTGACTTCAAGCGTGAGAAACTCAACATCCCGGCCCGGGTGGCGTCGATCGAGTACGATCCCAACCGCTCGGCCCGCATCTCTCTGTTGCATTACGCTGACGGTGAGAAGCGGTACGTTCTCGCTCCGGAAGGAGTCAACGTAAATGACGTTGTATTCGCCGGTGAGCAGGCGGAAATCAAAGTCGGTAACTGTATGCCGCTCGAGCGGATGCCGCTGGGAACCATGATCCACAATATAGAGATGCGGCCCGGAAAGGGCGCTCAAATGGTACGCTCAGCGGGAACGATGGCTCAGTTGGTCGCCAAAGAAGGCGACAAAGCCACATTGAAGATGCCGTCGACCGAAGTTCGCACGGTTCCGATCAAGTGCTATGCCACGATCGGTCAGGTCGGCAACCTGGCCCATAAGAATGTCTCGTGGGGTAAGGCCGGAGCGGCGCGCTGGCGCGGCTGGCGACCGATAACCCGTGGCGTGGCCATGAATCCGGTCGATCACCCGATGGGTGGCGGCGAAGGGAAGTCGTCCGGTGGACGGCACCCCTGTACTCCGTGGGGCATACCCACCAAAGGGTACAAGACCAGGAGCAAGCGCAAATCGCTCAAGCATCTGGTGGAACGCCGCAAGAAAGGAAAATAGGAACGGAGTTGCCATATGCCGAGATCGCTTAAAAAAGGTCCGTACGTTGAACTAAGCCTGCAGAAGAAGGTCTCTCAATTGGTCGAGAGCGGCGAGAAGAAGGTCGTCAAGACCTGGTCACGCCGGTCAACCGTCACCCCCGAGTTCGTGGGGCATACCTTCGCTGTGCACAACGGCAACAAGTTCATCCCTATCTATGTGACTGAGAACATGGTTGGTCACAAGCTGGGTGAGTTTTCCCCTACGCGGACTTTCCGTGGCCACAGCGGCAAGCTGGTTGAGCGAACCACGCAATTGAAAGGTTAGGGTTAGGGCGTAATGGTGCAGGACACGCAGGAACGGACGCGCAGAGATCCTATTCTCGCTCAGATTCGGACCCTTGACGAGGCTGACCGCCGGAAAGTCATCAAGACCAAGGCGCGGCGCGCCCGGATACTCGAAGGCTATGTCGGACACACAATCGGCGTCTTTAACGGCTTTGGCTACAGCAATGTGTATGTAACGAAGGAGATGGTCGGGCGGCAGCTTGGTTCCGTGTCTCCGAGGGTGAAGCCGAGTGCTCAGACCCGGTTTATGAGTATTTCGGTCCGCAAGATGCGGATGGTCAGTGATCTGGTAGTTGGAATGCCGGTGGCCAAGGCGTTGGACGTGCTCAACTTTACGCCGCGGATCGCGGCTTATCATCTGGCCAAAACGCTCAAGGCGGCAGTGGCCAACAAATTGTCGGTCGAAGGTACGGCTCACCTCGACGCCGAGCACCTGGTGGTCAGTCGCATTGAGACTGGTCCCGCGCCAACCGCCAAGCGGATCAGGTACCGTTCCATGGGACGGGTGTATCGCATTCGCAAGCGTTTTTGCCATCTGTCAGTGTATCTCGACATTGACGAGCGCAAGGTTCAGGAGACCGAGGCCAGAGTGGAGACCAAAGGTGACAAGGCCAAAACACCCACCAGAAAACCGACCCAGAAGAAGGCCGTGGTGAAGAAGACTCCGAAGAAGAAGGCAGCAATGAAGTCCAGGAAGAAGGCCACGGCAAAGAAAAATGTCACGAAGAAAACGGCGGCTAAGAAGACCAAAGCGACTTCCGGTACCAAGACCGCCAAGAGTGAGAAGAAAGCTTAGCTGAAGGTTTGAGGAGATATCATTGGGACACAAGACTCACCCAATCGGTTTTCGTCTCGGGATCAACAAGCCGTGGAATAGCCGCTGGTTTGCCCCCGCCCGTAACTTCGCTGATCTGGTCCACGAGGATATGATGATCAAGCGCTACATCAGCAAACGGCTGGACAACGCCGGCATAGCGAAAGTGCTGATCTCGCGAGCGCCCAAGAGAGTTACGGTGGACATCCACACCTCGCGGCCCGGAATTGTCATTGGACGTCGGGGTGCTGAAGTGGACAAACTGCGGGAAGAGCTGCAGCTTCTCACCAAGAAAGCTATTCTCCTGAACATCGTTGAGGTCCGCAAACCTGAATTAAGCTCTCAGCTTGTGGCGGATTCGGTCGCCCGTCAGCTTGAAGGCCGTATGTCGTTCCGTCGTTCGATGAAGAAAGCTTTGGCGGCCACTATGAAGATGGGTGCGCAGGGAATCAAGATTCAGTGCGGCGGTCGTCTGGGCGGGGCGGAAATCGCACGCACGGAGAAGTATATGGATGGCAGGGTCCCGCTGCACACGCTGCGCGCGGACATCGATTACGCTACCTCGACGGCCCACACTACTTACGGTACGATCGGCGTCAAAGTCTGGATCTGTCTGGGTGATATCATGGGCAAAGGCGCTTTCTACCGCGACGAAGAAGAGAAGAAGAAGACCGAAGAACCGGAAACTCCGATGGCAGCGGCGGCGCGTGGACGCCGTGAACGTCCGGAGCGTGGCCGGGGTGCAGGCCAGCCTCGCGGACGGGTTCGTCGCCCTGGTGCGCGGCCCGGCGCCCCTATGGGACGCAGGCCTGACGATGAGGCCGCTGCCGGCGCTGCTTCCGCGGCCGGTGCAGACTCGAAATCGAGTTCTCCTTCAACGGAAGGCGCGCCGCGTGATACCAGACCCCAACGACCCAGACCAAGAAGGAACTTTCCTCCTCGCTCCGGTGGCGCCAGGAAGATCGAGACTAAGCCTGAGGGCAAGCCCCCTGCGGAGGACAAAGGCTGAGGTGGCTCAAGCCAGTTGGAGAACTAAGCTATGTTGATGCCCAAAAGAACGAAGTTCCGCAAACAGCAACGTGGCCGCATGACCGGCAAGGCCAAGGGCGGCTTTTCTGTCGACTTTGGTGAGTTTGGTCTGAAAGCGTTGGAGCCGGCGTGGTTGACTAACCGCCAGATCGAAGCCGCGCGTGTGGCTGTGACCCGTCACATCAAACGCGGCGGCAAAATCTGGATAAGGGTGTTCCCGGACAAACCGGTGACCAAGAAGCCGGCGGAGACACGCATGGGTAAGGGTAAAGGCGCGCCGGAATACTGGGTTGCTGTTGTTAAACCGGGCCGGGTCATGTTTGAGATCGAAGGTGTGTCGGAGGCGATGGCGCGGGCGGCTATGCACCTGGCGGCTAACAAGCTTCCGATGAAGACGAGATTCGTGTCCCGTACCGAGACCGAGGCTGTGTAGTTATGAGAACGAAGGAAATGCGCGAACTTACGCGCGATGAGTTGGAGCAGAAAAGACGCTATCTGACGGAAGAGCGCTTCAACCTCCGGATGCGGAAATCATTCAAGGAACTGGAGAATCCGCTCCGGCTCAGGGAATTGCGGCGCGAGATTGCGCGCATCAATACCGTATTGCGCGAAGATGAACTGGATGTGCACGGTCTGGCGAAGAGCAAGACTTCGATCCTGGACGATCTGAAGACTGCCGGTAACGAAAAGAAGTGATTCTGGAGAGATATTGATGACACAGGCAACCGTTAGAAATCGTCGTAAGGTGCGTGTCGGCATCGTGGTTTCCAACGCCATGAACAAGAGCATCGTGGTGCGTGTTGATCGCAAGATCAAGCACCCCTTGTACAGCAAGCCGGTGATGCGTTCGGCCAAGTTCTACGCTCACGATGAGAAGAACGAGGCTGGCATAGGCGACACTGTGCGGGTGACGGAAACCCGGCCTCTGTCCAAATTGAAGCGCTGGCGTCTGGTGGAAATTGTGGAGCGGGCCAAGTAGGCTCGGGCCGCGCAGACGGAAAGGGTGTCAGAAGATGATTCGGGAATTTACAGTTCTATCGGTCGCTGATAACTCCGGCGCCAAACGGGCCATGTGCTTCCGCATTCTCGGCGGCAGTCGAAAGAAAACCGCCACGATTGGAGATATCATTGTGGTCGCGGTCAAGGAAGCTATCCCCGGAGGCGCGGTGAAGAAGTCCGAAGTCTGCAAAGCTGTGGTGGTTCGGACCAAAGCGCCGGTGCGCAGGAAAGATGGCTCGCTCATCCGTTTCAGCGACAATGCCGCGGTCATTATCAACGAACAGTTGGAGCCGCGCGGCACACGTATCTTCGGTCCGGTGGCGCGAGAACTGCGTGACAAGAAGTTTATGAAGATTATTTCCCTGGCGCCTGAGGTCCTTTAGGAGATGGGAAGAGCACGATGATCAAAAAAGGTGACACCGTTTACGTACGTACCGGAAGCGACAAAGGCCTTACCGGACGGGTGCTGAGAGTCGATCGCAAGAAGAATACGATTCTGGTGGAAGGCGTCAACAAGCGACAGAAGCACCAGCGCCCCTCCAAGAATCAGCCGAAAGGCGGAATTCTCACGGTCGAACGACCGATTCATCTGAGCAATGTTGCGCTGATTATTCAGACCGACAAAGGCCCTCAGCCCACTCGAGTGAAGACGAAGATTGTTGACGACAGCGGCCGCAAGGTTCGGGTCCGGGTGAGCTGTCGGACCGGTGAGCAGATCTAAATTAGTGAGTAGCATATGTCGAGACTGAGAGACAAATATCTCAACGAGGTTCGGCCGAAACTGATGAAAGACAATCAGTATGGGTCGATTATGGAGGTGCCTAAGCTGACCAAAATCACGGTCAACATGGGCGTCGGCGAGGCCACTCAGAACGCCAAGGCGCTCGAGGCGGCGGTTCAGGATATGACCCAGATTACGGGCCAGAAGCCGATGGTTACCCGGGCACGGAAGAGCATCTCCAATTTCAAGCTCCGTGAGGGCAACGCAATTGGTTGCGCCGTGACCCTGCGCCGTGACCGGATGTACGAGTTTCTCGACCGGCTGGTCAGTGTCGCCATGCCGCGCATCCGCGACTTCCGCGGTGTCAGCGAGAAATCGTTCGACGGGCGCGGCAACTACAGTCTGGGCTTGAAAGAACAGTTGATCTTTCCGGAGATCGACTATGACAAGATAGACAAGATACGCGGGATGACGGTATCGATTACGACTACCGCCAGAACCGATGATGAGGCCAGACAGCTACTGGCCGAGTTAGGTATGCCTTTCCGCAAGTAGGAGTGCGATGGCTAAGAAGTGTCAGTTAGAGAAGCAGAAGAGAACGCCGAAATTCGCGGTCAGAGTTCATAACCGCTGCCGATGCTGCGGCCGGTCGCGCGCCTACCTTCGGCGCTTCGGCCTGTGCCGTATCTGTTTTCGCAATATGGCTCTCGCCGGTGACCTGCCTGGTGTCACCAAGGCGAGTTGGTAACGCCAACGTGACGAGTAAGGAACTTTTGGAGACCTGATTTATGGGTATGACAGACCCGGTAGCAGATTTGTTGACGAGAATCAGAAACGGCTCTCGCGCCCGCAAACCGGCCGTTGACGTGCCGAATTCGAAACTCAAGCGCGAGATCGTCCGCATTCTCAAAGAATACAACTTCGTCCGCGACACCGTGGAATTGCCCGACAAGCGGCAGGGTATCCTACGCATCTATTTGCGCTACGCCAAAGGTGATGAACCGGTCATCATTGGTCTTGATCGGATTTCCAAGCCGGGTATCAGAAAATTCATCAGCGCCGAGGACGTTGGTCTTTCGACACATAACACCCAGGGCATTACCGTCCTGTCAACTTCATCGGGTGTGATGAGCAACTACGAGGCCGCCAGGAAGAAAATAGGGGGCGAAATCCTCCTGAAGTGTTGGTAGTAGTGAGAGGCAAAGCAAGATGTCACGCATAGGCAAAGCGCCGGTAGTGATACCGGACAAGACAAAGATCGAAATAGCAGGCAACCGCCTCGACATAAGCGGCCCGAAAGGAACGCTGCAGTGGCAGTTCCCGGCCGATATCGCTGTGACGGTCGACGGTAAACAGGTGCTGGTTACACGGTCGTCAGATCAGAAAAAACACCGCGCGCTGCATGGACTCACGCGCGCCCTGATCGCCAATATGTTCGAAGGCGTCAGCGTTGGGTTCAAGCGTCAGTTGAAAATCATCGGTGTCGGCTACCGGGCGGAAATCAAAGGCAAATGCATGATATGCTACCTGGGCTATTCCCACCCGATCGTGGTTCAACCGCCCGAGGGTGTCAAGCTCGAAGTCGAGCCGAAAGAAAATGTGATCACGATCACCGGTGTGGACAAAGGTCTGGTCGGGGCCATGGCGGCCAAGATACGTTCGCTGCGTCCGCCGGAACCATATAAGGGCAAGGGCGTCCGCTATATCGGCGAGCACGTTACAATCAAGGCCGGAAAGACGGCGGCATAAGCATCACATGGTGTGAGAAGATGGCTGACAAAAACAGAGTAAAAGACATGATGGCTGAGCGGCGCCGGATACGCGTCCGCAGCAAGGTCCACGGTACCTCGGAGCGTCCGCGGCTTACGGTGTGCAGGTCACTCAACCGAATCTCCATACAGGTCGTTGATGATGTGAAGCAGGCGACAGTCGTGGGGCTGGCATCTGACTCAAAAGAGATGCGTAATCTGATCGAGGCGTCCGACAACAAGACGGTCGCTTCGAAAAAACTCGGCAAGCGACTGGCCGAGCTGGCTCGGGCAAAGGGTGTCGAGCAGGTGGTTTTTGACCGTAACCAGTACCGCTATCACGGCCGGATCAAAGCTGCTGCCGAGGGTGCACGTGAGGGTGGCCTGAAGTTTTAGACGAGATGATCTTTGGAAAGATGATGAGGTAAGCGTTGGCAAAGTACGAACAGGACACTTTCGAGTTCGAAGAAAAAGTCATCGCCGTCAATCGCGTGGCCAAAGTGGTCAAGGGCGGCCGTAGGTTTAGTTTTACGGCGCTCGTAGCGGTGGGCGACAAGAAGGGCAAAGTGGGTATTGGTTTGGGCAAGGGTCGCGAAGTGGCCGACTGTATCCGCAAAGGCTCTGACGCCGCCCGCAAGGCTATCGTGCCGGTCAATCTTGTGGGCGGTACCATTCCGCACCACATCAGCGGCAAGTTCGGGGCAACTACCGTAGTCATGCACCCCGCTTCTCCTGGTACCGGAGTGATCGCCGGCGGCGCTGTGCGGGTTGTCCTGGAGACTCTGGGCGTGCAGGATATTCTGACCAAGGTGCTGGGCAGCCGAAATGTCAACAACGTCGTTAAGGCTACGCTCGACGGCCTGCTGGCCCTGCGCACACGGGAACAGGAAACCAGCTTCCGCGAAAAAGCGTGAAACCCGGTGAGGTAGGAAACATGGCCAAACTGAAAGTAACTCAGATACGAAGCACGATTGAGCGGAAAGAGCCGCAGAAACGCACTATCAAGGCGCTCGGATTGGGCCGGATACGCAAGTCAGTCGTGCACCAGGACACGCCCCAGATTCGGGGCATGATTAGATCAGTAAGTCACCTTGTCGAGGTGGAAGAGATAAAGTAGAGAATCGAGGCTTCTGATGGACCTGCATAATCTGAAACCTTCCCAAGGCTCGAAAAAAACGCGCAAGCGGGTCGGGCGCGGGACCGGCAGCGGGCTGGATGGTACCGCCGGGCGAGGCCACAAAGGGCAGATGTCCCGTTCCGGTGCGAATAAACGCGCCAATTTCGAAGGTGGGCAGACCCCGTTGCACCGTCGTCTCCCCAAGTTCGGCTTCAGGAATATTTTCAAGAAAGAGTACCAGATTGTCAATCTGGCTGATTTGTCGCGATGTGAGGGAACTGAAATCACTCCGGACACGCTCAAAGCTGCCGGCCTTATCAAACGCACCAATGTGCCGGTGAAAATTCTCGGCGATGGAAACGTCGACCGGGCTTACACCATCAAGGTCGCCAGTTTCTCCAAGCCGGCCAGGGAACGGCTCGAGGCTGCCGGAGGAAAAGCTGAGGTGATTTAGTGTTAGGGACTTTTGCCTCCATATTTCGGATAACCGAGCTTAGAAACAAGATTCTGATCACCCTCGGACTGCTGGTGGTCTACCGCATCGGTGGCCATATCCCCTCGCCGGGTGTCGATGGCTCCGTGATCAGCGCCGCTCTGTCCCAAGATACTATTTTCGGGCTGCTTGATTTGTTCGCCGGCGGAGCCTTTGCTAAAGCGACTATCTTCGCCCTCGGTATCATGCCGTACATCTCGGCCTCGATCATGCTCCAGCTTCTCGGTGCGGTCTGGCCGTACCTGCAGCGTTTGCAGCGCCTCGGCGAGGAAGGCCGCCGCAAGATCCAGCAGTACACTCGCTATCTGACGGTGCTCATTGCGGCAATGCAGGCCTGGGCGACGGCCGGATTCCTGACGACCATCAACTACAACGGCATGCAGGCTGTGCATATGGATCACTTCTGGTTCATGTGGCTCACCGTGTTGACCTTCACTTGTGGCACCATTTTCATTATGTGGCTGGGTGAGCAGATAACCGAGCACGGCATCGGCAACGGCATTTCTTTGATCATCTTTATTGGCATCATCGCCCGTCTGCCCGAGGCAATCATCGAAGAAGTCCAGATGATCTGGGTAGGTACCCGACCGGTCTGGCTGGAGATGATCGTTGTTGCCGCTATGTTGTTTGTGGTCGCCGCCGTTGTATTGATGACTCGCGCGCAGCGACGTATCCCGGTGCAGTATCCTCGCAAGGTGATCGGTCGCAAGGTTTACGGCGGCGCCGCTACGCATCTGCCGTTGTCAGTGAACTCGGCCGGCGTCATCCCAATCATTTTCGCTCAGTCGATCATGTTCCTGCCGTCAACGGTGGCGCAGTTGTTTCCGGGCGTCGAGTGGCTCCAGAACCTGATTGCCCTCACGCTGAGGCCGGGCGGTTTCTGGTACAGCCTGATTTACGGCTTGATCATTGTATTCTTTGCATTCTTCTATACGGCGATTGTCTTCAATCCGATGGACATCGCCGACAACATGCGCAAGAACGGCGGCTATATTCCGGGTATTCGTCCCGGGAAGAACACCTCAGACTATATTGAGAAGGTGCTTACCCGGATCACGCTTCCGGGTGCGATTTTCTTCGCCGCTATCGCCGTGTTGCCGTGGGTGCTGATCTCGCAGTTTAACGTGAACTATTTCTTCGGCGGTACCGGACTGCTGATTGTGGTCGGTGTCGCGCTGGATACTTTGCAGCAGATCGAATCGCACCTTATCATGAGGCACTATGATGGTTTCATGAAAAAGGGACGCATTCGCGGGAGATCGATGTAGTTATGAATCTGGTTTTTCTTGGTCCTCCCGGGTCGGGCAAAGGTACTCAAGCGGTGCGTCTCGCCGCTGAAAAAGGTCTGGTTCATCTGTCGACTGGCGATGTTCTCCGGGCGGCCGCTAGAGCGGGCACGCCGCTGGGGAAGAAGGCCGAAGGGTACATGTCGCGCGGCGAGCTCGTACCGGACGACCTGATTATCAGTCTGATCGAAGAGAAGATAGCTTCGGGTGCGCTTAGCCGGGGCTTTATTCTCGACGGTTTTCCCCGGACCGTGCCGCAGGCGAAGAGCCTCGACGCCATGTTCACGAAGAACCGCATCAAGCTCGACAAGGCTATCCTGCTGGACGTGGGCGACGAAGAAATCCTCAAGCGCCTCAAGGGTCGCGCGGAGAAGGAAGGTCGCGCCGATGACACCGAGGAAGTGATACTGAATCGGCTCGAAGTCTACCGCCGCCAGACGCAGCCGATCGAAGAGTTGTATCGGCAGAAATCAATCCTGGTTCGGGTTCCAGGCGAGAGCACGCTGGACAAGATCTTTGCGGCGGTGCTCAAGGCGGTCGAATAACCATAGGTTTGTGTGATACGCTTGAAGACTAAAGACGAGATCGAGATCATGCGGCGAGCCGGGTCCGTTGTGGCTGGGGCGCTTGATATGGTCGGGCGCGAAATAAAACCCGGAATGACTACGGCTCAGCTCGATGCCCTGATCGAGGATTACATCCGCTCCCTCGGTGCCGTCCCCGCTTTCAAGGGCTACCAGGGCTTTCCGGCGTCGGCCTGTATCTCGATTGACGACGAGGTCGTGCACGGAATCCCGGGCAAACGCCGGATCAAGGAAGGTGAGATTGTCTCGGTTGATGTCGGCAGCATCGTCGAAGGTTTTCATGGCGATTCCGCACGTACATTTGCTGTCGGCGAGGTCTCTGAAACCAAGCGACGCCTCATGGACTGCACCTACCAATCGCTCCTGAGCGGTATTGACAAGGCGCGGAAAGGGAATAAATTAGGCTTGGTTTCGACCGCCGTGCAGAAGGTCGCTGAAGCTCAAGGATATGGTGTTGTTCGCCGCCTGGTCGGTCATGGTATCGGTCGCGAGTTGTGGGAGGAACCCCAGGTTCCCAATTTCGGTTCACCTTCCGATGGCCCGTTGCTTAGGACCGGCATGGTTGTCGCGATTGAGCCTATGGTCAATATGGGTACCTACGAAGTAAAAACGTTGCCTGATGGATGGACGGTGGTTACGGCCGACGGTCAGCCGTCAGCCCACTTCGAACACACGGTGGCGATAACCGATAAGGGTCCGGATATCCTGACTTTAGCCTGAAGGCGTCTATGGCCAAGGAAGAAACCATAAGTGTGGAAGGTGAAGTAATCGAGCCGCTGCCGAACGCGATGTTTCGAGTTAAGTTGGATAATGGCCATGTTGTCCTGGCTCATATTTCAGGCAAGATGAGGATGCACTTTATTAAGATACTACCCGGTGACAAGGTGACTCTGGAGTTGTCGCCCTACGATCTCTCCCGAGGACGTATCACCTACCGGTATAAATAGCCATGAGGCATTGAGGCGAAAGAGGCTGGCATGAGAGTAGGTTCGTCGATTAAGAAGCGCTGTGAGCACTGCAAGATTATCCGCAGGCGTGGCGTACTTCGCGTCATCTGCAAGAAGAACCCCAGCCACAAGCAGCGACAGGGTTAAGATGGCTGCTATAACGACTATGGAGGTATAGATTTTGGCTCGTATCGCTGGAGTTGATCTGCCCAAGGACAAGCGGATAGAAATCGGCCTGCAATACGTTTTCGGTGTCGGTCCTCATATCGCGCGCCAGATTCTCAGTAAGACCGGCGTCGATCCGAACACCCGGGTACATCAGTTGTCCGACGCCGACGTGGCTAAACTGCGCACGGTGATCGAGACTGACTACACTGTCGAAGGCAACCTGCGCGGCGAGATATCGATGAACATCAAACGCCTGATCGATATCGGCAGCTATCGCGGCCTGCGCCATCGGCGCGGCCTGCCGGTCAGAGGGCAGCGAACCAAAACTAACGCGCGCACCCGCAAAGGGCCGCGTCGCTCCGTCGGTGGACTGAAGAAGAAAGCGCCGGCTGCGAAGTAACTTGTTTAGACAAAGGTTGAGACGTGGCAGAAACTAAGAAAAAGACACGGAAAAAGGGCGGCAAGGTAGACGCGAACGGGGTCGTGCACGTTAAGGCTACCTTCAATAATACGATTATCACTGTCACTGATTCTACCGGCAAGACCATCTCCTGGGGAACGGCGGGCAAGGTTGGTTTCAAGGGCTCCAAGAAGTCAACTCCGTTTGCGGCCCAGATGGCCGGCAGTACGGCCGCCCGGGAAGCGGTCTCGCTGGGTCTTCGTCGGGTGGAAGTCTGGGTGAAAGGTCCCGGCCCGGGTCGCGAGGCAGCCATACGCTCGCTCGCGGCAGCCGGCCTGGAAGTCAGCATCATCCGCGACGTGACGCCTATTCCTCATAATGGTTGTCGACCACCGAAAAGGCGGCGGGTGTGATGTCTATAGAAAGAGGTCTCTTGAAATCAGGGAGTATTGATGGCTCGTTATCGTGATGCAAACTGCAAGCTCTGTCGCCGCGAAGGCGAAAAGCTCTTTCTGAAGGGTGCTCGCTGTATGAGCGACAAGTGCGCTCTGGAACGGCGTCAATACGCGCCCGGCCAGCACGGCCAGGGGATGCGTCGCAAGGTTTCCGGCTACGGCCTGCAGTTGCGGGAAAAACAGAAGATCCGCCGCACCTATGGCATATTGGAGCGTCAGTTCCATAATTACTTCGAGACCGCAGTCCGTCGGACCGGTATCACTGGTGAAGCGCTCGTGCAATATCTGGAGCGGCGACTGGATAACGTCGTTTATCGGCTCGGCTTTGCCCCATCGCGCAAGGCGGCTCGCCAGCTCGTGCGGCATCGGCATATTATTGTCGATGGCCGGATCGTCGATATCCCGTCCTACCAGCTCAAGCCCGGGCAGATCATCCGTATCAAAGATCGCTCGAAGAAGCTGGATACGATTCACGACGCGATGAAGATGGGACGCGGTGAGGAGTACGCCTGGCTGCGACTCAACAAGGCCGCTTTGGAAGGCGAACTGCTTCACATCCCGGCCCGCGCCGACATACCGTTGACCGCCAACGAACAACTGGTCGTGGAGCTTTACTCGAAATAGCGGAAAGACCGCTTCTGGAGGTATGGGTCCAATGAAATGGAAGCCATTGACAATGCCGAAAGAGATCGTCAGCGATCAGTCATCGGCCACTGACAATTACTCGCGTTTTGTGGTTGAGCCATTGGAGAGAGGCTACGGCATCACCCTGGGATCTGCACTACGCCGTATTCTGCTGTCGTCGATCCAGGGAGCCGCCGTGGTAGCCCTGAGAATCAACGGTGTCCTGCACGAATTCTCCGCCGTGCCTGGCGTCTTTGAAGACGTCACCAATATCGTACTGAACGTCAAGAAGATGATCCTTGTCGTACACAGTGATGGGCGCCGCACTCTGCGTTTTAAGACTAACCAAAAGGGCAAGCTCACAGCCAGCATGTTCGGGGGAGACTCCGAGGTTGCGATCCTCAACCCCGACCTTCATATCTGCGAGCTGACCGAGAACGTCGAGTTCGAAATGGAAATCGATATCGACTCCGGCCGCGGCTACAGTAGCGGCGAAGCAAACAAGTGGGAAGACGCTCCGGCTGGAACGGTCTTTGTTGATGCGCTCTTCTCGCCGGTCACCAAAGTCGCCTTCTACGTCGAAAACACCCGCGTGGGCCAGAAAACCGACTTCGACCGCCTGATCCTTGAAGTCACCACCAACGGCGCCATTACTCCGGAGGATTCCCTCAGCTACGCCGCCAAGCTGCTTAAGGACCACATACGTTTGTTTATTCGCTTGGACGAAGAGGCGATGGTCACTGAGGAGCCGAAAGAAGACGAAGAAGTGGTCCGTATCCGCAATCTACTCCGGACCCGCGTGGACGAACTGGAACTTTCAGTCAGATCGTCTAACTGTTTGCGGGCAGCTAACATACAGACCATCGAAGAACTTGTGACAAAGTCTGAAGCGGATATGCTGAAATACCGTAACTTCGGCCGAAAATCGCTTAACGAGATCGGTAGTCTGCTGGAAAGCATGGGCTTGTCATTCGGTCTGGACATTGCCAAGTACCTCGAACCTCAGAAACAGAACTGACCCGAGAGATCGCCATGGGACATCGAGACAAAGTCAAGAAGCTGGGCATGAAGCGGCCGCATCGAGTATCGATGCTGGCAAACATGGCCATGTCGCTGGTTGAACACCGGATGATAAAAACTACCGACTCCAAGGCTAAGGCCTTGCGGCCGTTGGTCGATCGCCTGATCGCGACCGCCAAGAAAGGAACGCTGGCGTCCAAGCGTCAGGTTGCGGAGACCATTCACGTCAAGAAGATTTTCAAGAAGTTCTACGATGAGGTAATACCGCAGTTTGCTGACCGGCAGTCCGGTTTCACCCGGACCATGAAGCTGGGTGTGCGACGCGGCGATGGTGCTCTGGTATCCGTGGTGGAACTGTTGACCGCTAAGCCAGTTGCAGAAAAAGAATCCAAAGGCAAGAAGACTGCCAAGACTACTGCCAAGACGGCTGAGAAAGAAAAGGCCGCTTAGAGTATTCGACCTCTTTCTGATTCATCGACTCACAAGCGGGTCCGCCCTCCAAGCGGCCCGTTTTTTTTGTATGTCAATGTGCCTTTCTCTCTCATGGCTTAGACTCACGGTGTGATTAGGTTTCAAGACAACTAATTCGCTTGCACTGGCGACAGCGGTCGCTTATATATGGCCTAAGCCGGAACTTCAGTTGTTGCCTTCAAGTGGCGTCAGGTGAAGCTCTTGGCGGACACGTTCCGAGTAGCTGTTGCTTTCAAACGGTTAGGAGACAGGCATGGAAAACGCCCCAAAAAAAGGGATGTCAAAGGGCTGTCTGGTCGCTCTGATCATTGCCGGTGCGCTTGTTGTTGTGGCCATCATTCTTATGGTTACCTGCTACATCTACAAAGACGATCTGGCGAAGATGGCGGCCGGTACTCTTGTCAATGGACTCAAAGCCGAGTTGGCAAAGAGTGCGTATCCGGATGTTGATACGGTCCAGTTCAACTCCATGGCCGACGCGTTTGCTGAGCGTCTCGATGAAGAGAAACCGCTAAACTTCGAAAATTACAGCGTCTTCATGGGGACACTGCAAGCGGTCATGGGAGACAAGAAGTTCGGTGCGGATGAAGTTACGGTCGTGCAAGAGGCCTTTGTCCTGTACTATCCGGAACTGGAGAAGCTGCTGCCGGAAGTTGAGAAGGTACCTGAAGTCGTGTTCGATAGCGCAAGCACTGAATAGAAGCCGGTTTGCCCGCCGGCGGACTTCTCAGTGTAGATTGTTACTTTGACGCATTAGAATGGC
>Ga0315278_10002089_pt1 | contig 17707 bp, 13 predicted proteins | sample YL17G06_0_MG_FD_203880 | JGI IMG/M metagenome (GOLD analysis project Ga0315278, IMG submission 203880) | Sediment microbial communities from Yellowstone Lake, YNP, Wyoming, USA - YL17G06_0 | ecosystem: Environmental > Aquatic > Freshwater > Lake > Sediment | place: USA: Wyoming | collected... | reverse complement strand
CGACACCGAAAATCAGGACGCGGCTTCACCGGGGGCCGGCAAAGCCAACAGGATTGTAATGGTACAATAACTCTGCTGGAACGTAGCCGCTTATGGTTCCCAATACTGCTGGACTCCTCTACTTGGTCGCCACGCCCATCGGGAACCTTGAGGATATTACGCTGCGCGCACTCCGTGTCCTGCGCGAGTGCGATCTGATCGCCGCCGAGGATACCCGACACACCGCCAAACTCCTGCACCATTTCGATATCCGAACGCCCACCACCAGCCTGCACGAGCACAACGAACACGCGAAGTCCGCCGGGCTTGTTGAGAAGCTTTTGCAGGGTGGCTCGATCGCCCTTGTGTCGGATGCAGGAACGCCCGCAATTTCGGATCCGGGGTTTCGACTGATCCAGGCCGCACTCGCGGCTGGCATTCGCGTCGAGGCGATTCCGGGGCCGAGCGCGGTGCTGACGGCTCTCGTGTCGTCAGGCCTGCCGACCGACGCATTCGTCTTCGTGGGTTTTCCGCCAGCCAGAGCCAAAGCTCGCGCGACCTGGCTGGAGGCCCTGCGCGGGGAACGGCGCACCGTTGTGTTCTTCGAGGCGCCCCACCGCATCGTGGACACGCTGAACGACGCACTTCGCATCGTTGGTGATCGGCGCGTGGCGGTTGGTCGTGAGTTGACGAAACTCCACGAAGAATTGGTCAGAGGCCCTATTTCTGATGTTTTGGGTTGTTTGACAGAATTGCGGGGAGAATTCACGGTCGTCATGGCTGGACAACCTGATGTCGCGGCCAGCGTTGATGTTACAAGTGTAAATGAAACAGATGTTTACGCTGATTTCTGTCGTTTGACAGAATCCGGGTTGGGGCGACGGGGCGCCATTTCCGCTGTCGCATCGAAACACGGTCTTCGCTCACGCGATGCCTATGCCGTTATCGAGCGCGTGAGGAATTCTTGACCTGATCCTTCCCATTTGCTAACGTAGCGCCGCTCGCCACACGTGGACGTGTCCGGGTTCATCCATCACAGGAGTCTGGCTCATGGCGAAGCTACGGCGCACCACTGGTCGGCCCGCGACAGCAAGAAAAGCGGCTGCCAAACCAGCCAGGAAGGCCAAGCCGGCGGCAAAGGCCATCAAGAAGGCCAAGCCGGCGGCAAAGGCCGTCAAGAAGGCCAAGCCGGCGGCAAAGGCCGTCAAGAAGACCGGGGCCGCAAAGCCCAGGCCCGCCCCGCGTCTCAAGGCTCGGGCCAAACCGGTAGCCCGGCAGGCGGTGTACTCCTCGTCCAGGCACAAGCAGAAGCCTGGTGCAGCACAGCGGACAAGTGGTCGCGCGCGGCCCGCCAAAGCAGTGACGCCGACCAGGCCGCCGGCGCGGAGTACGTACGCGGAGGCCGTGCTGACCTACGAGCGCGCCATGCAGGCGCTGCAGGCAAAACGGTATCGCGATGCGGCGAGTCTGCTGAAGACCGTCATCGTGACGTATCCCGAGGAGAAGGAACTCCTCGAGCGCGCGCAACTCTACCTGCGCGTGTGTCAGCGGCATCTCGCGCCGCCCGATGCCACACCCAACACACCTGAAGAGCGTGTGTACGCCGCGACGCTGGCCATCAACACGGGTGACACCGAACGCGCTGTGGCCCTGCTCTCGTCCGCGGTGGCCCAGGATCCGGCCAACGACCGCGCGGAGTACATGCTGGGCGTCGCGCTGGCGATTCGGGGCAACCACGAGGCCGCCATTCCGCATCTGGAACGCGCCGTGGCGCTGAATCCGGAGACGCGGAACCTGATCGCCAAAGAAGCCGATCTCGAGGCGGTGCGTCATACCGACGCGATCGTTGCGTTGCTGTCGGCTCCGCCGCCGCCGGTGTCTCCCCGCAAGGACAAGGAGCGGCGGCCCGCCAGGCGGCCTGCGGGATTGCCACGGTAGCAGGAACATGCTATCGCCGGGGTCAGGCTCTCGACGAAACGGGCCTGACCCTTTTTCTCTTTAGGACCATCATCATGTTGAACACCGCCAAGCACGACGCCCTGGTCGCCGCCGGCGTCACCCTGCTGGACGCCGCCACAACGTATGTTGACGACAGCGTGACTGTGGGCGCGGGGACGGTCCTGCATCCCGGCGTGACACTCGAAGGCAGAACCACGATCGGCGCCAACTGCCGCGTGCGCTCGTGGGTCCGCATCACCGACTCGACTATCGGCGACAACGTCGTGATCAACGACACCTGCATCATCGTCGAGTCCCGTGTCGACGCTGGCGCGCGCGTTGGACCGTTCGCGCACATCCGGCCCGCATCTCACGTCAAGCGCGATGCCCGCGTGGGCAACTTTGTCGAACTGAAGAAGACGGTGCTCGGCGACGGATCAAAGGCCAATCACCTGTCGTACCTGGGCGACGCGACCATTGGCGCGGGCGCGAATATCGGCGCGGGCACGATCACCTGCAACTACGATGGTGTGCGCAAGCACCAGACCATCATTGAAGATGGGGCGTTCATCGGCAGCGACACGCAACTGGTCGCGCCCGTGACCGTTGGCGCTGGCTCCTATGTGGCGGCTGGCTCGTCGATTACGCACGATGTGCCTGCCGGCGCGCTGGGCGTCGCCCGCGCGAAGCAGACGAATATCGAGGGGTGGGTTGCCAGGAAAAAGAAGAAGGAATGAATATCAGGGGCGCGATTTCGCGGGCTCAGGCAGATAGTGAATTGTCGTAGGGGCACGGCATGCCGTGCCCGGACAGTTGCCAGTGGTCGGTAGAGAGGTCCTCCCATGTGCGGCATTGTCGGCTACCTTGGTCCTAAACCAGTCCTTCCTGTGCTGCTTGAAGGGCTGCGGCGACTCGAATATCGGGGCTACGACTCGGCCGGCGTCGCACTCGTTCGCGATGGCCAGGTGGTGCTCCGGCGCAGCGCGGGAAAACTCTCCAGGCTCGAGGCCGCCATTGCGGCGGAACCGGTCGATGGCGACTACGGCTTGGGCCACACCCGCTGGGCCACGCACGGCCGCCCCACCGAGGAGAATGCGCATCCGCACCGCGATTGCAGCGGGCGCCTGGTGGTGGTCCACAACGGCATCATCGAGAACTACCTCGAACTCAAACACGAACTGCAGGCGCAGGGGCATCGCTTCGTGACCGAGACGGACACCGAGGTCGTGGCGCACCTGGTGGAACGCGAGATGGCGGCGGGAGGCGCGCTCGAAGATGCTGTCCGCCGGGCGTTGCAGCATCTGCGCGGTATGTTCGCGCTGGTACTGCTCTCGGCCGACGATCCCGACAAGTTGGTCGCCGCCCGCAATGGCCCGCCGCTTGTGGTGGGACTCGGCCCGGGCGAGTCCTTCATCGCGTCGGACATCCCGGCAATCCTGAATCACACCCGCGATGTCGTCTTCCTGGGTGACGGAGAAATGGCCGTCGCAACCCGCGCGGGCGTCACGTTCTCGACATTCGACGGAACGCCGCTCATACGCCCGGCACAGCGCGTGCTGTGGGACCCGATCCAGGCGGAGAAAGCGGGCTACAAGCACTTCATGCTCAAGGAGATCTTCGAGCAGCCGGCTGCCGCGCGTGACACGATTCTCGGACGCGTGTCGCCCGACTCTGGCGGCGTGTTCCTGAGCGAGATCAATCTGTCGGACGAGCAGTTGGCCGATGTCCGCAAAGTGGTCGTGCTGGCGTGCGGCACCTCGTGGCATGCGGCGCTTGTCGGCAAGTTCCTGATCGAAGAGTTGGCCCAACTGCCTGTCGACGTGGACTACGGGTCGGAGTATCGCTATCGCAGCCCGATCGTCGACGATCACACGCTGGCTGTTGTGATTACACAGTCTGGCGAGACCGCCGATACGCTGGCCGCGCTGCGTGAGGCGAAACGGAAGGGTGCCCGCAGCCTCGCGATCTGCAACGTCAACGGGAGCATGGCCACCCGGGAATCTGACGGCACGATCTACACGCACGCGGGTCCGGAGATTGGTGTCGCATCCACCAAGGCATTCACATCGCAACTGGTGGCGCTCCACCTGCTCGCGTTGAACCTGGCCCAGGCACGCGGAACAACCGGCCCCGACCAGGCGCGCCTGCACATCGAGGCACTGCTGCACCTGCCAACCCAGATCGAGCAGGCGTTGAAAGCATCGGCGGCGGTTGAGGCCATCGCCAGGCGATTCCAGCACTGTCGCGACTTCCTCTACCTCGGCCGCGGGATCCACTATCCCATCGCGCTCGAGGGCGCGTTGAAACTGAAGGAAATCTCGTACATCCACGCGGAAGGCTACCCCGCCGGCGAAATGAAGCACGGCCCGATCGCCCTCATTGACGAGGATCTCCCCATCGTCGCCCTTGCGCCCAGGGATCACGTCTTCGAGAAGATGCTCGGCAACATCCAGGAGGCGAAGGCCCGCGGGGGTTCGATTGTCGCCATCACCAATGAGAGCGACGCGGGACTGGCGGACGTGCTTGATCCGACCACAGACTCGGTGATCGTGCTGCCGACGACCCACCGACTGCTGTCGCCGGTGCTGTTTGTGCTCCCGCTGCAATTGCTCGCCTACCACATGGCCGTGCGCCGCGGCGCCGACGTCGATCAGCCGAGGAACCTGGCGAAGAGCGTCACTGTGGAGTGATGGACTTTCTGAACTCTCTCAATCCCGAACAGCGCGAAGCGGTTCTCTATACGGATGGGCCGCTGCTGATTCTTGCCGGCGCGGGTTCGGGAAAGACCCGGGTGATCGCGTACCGCGTCGCGTACCTCGTCGGGAGCGGCCTGGCCGAGGCGCACGAGGTGCTGGCGGTCACCTTCACCAACAAGGCCGCCGACGAGATGCGGCAACGCGTCGAGTTGCTGCTGGGCAGCGCCTACCGGGGCCTCTGGGTTTCGACCTTTCATTCGCTCTGCGCCCGCCTCCTCCGGCGCGAGGCGCCCCACATCGGCCTGTCGCGCGACTTCGTGATCTACGACACGGTAGACCAGATGTCGGCCATCAAGCGGGTGCTGAAGGCGCTTCAGATCGAAGAGAGCTTTATCCAGCCGCGAGCAGCGCTGTCGGCGATCAGCCGGGCGAAGAACGGCATGCAATCCCCCGCCGCCATGGCGGCCGCAGGTTCGGGCTATCGCGAGGACCAGATCGCGTGCGTCTATCTCGAGTACACAAAGGCGCTCGAAGCCAGCGGCGCCCTGGATTTCGACGACCTGCTGGTGCGGACGGTGGAACTGTTCGAGAAGGCCGAGACGGTCCGGCAGCACTACGCGCAGCGTTTCCGTTTCGTGATGGTCGACGAATACCAGGACACGAACCGGCCGCAGTACCTGTTGATGCGGCGTTTTGCCGAAGTGCACCGCAATCTCACCGTGGTTGGCGACCCCGATCAGTCAATCTACGCGTGGCGGGGCGCCGACATTCGCAACATCCTCGACTTTGAACGCGACTTCCCGGAGGCCAAGGTCGTTCGTCTCGAACGCAACTACCGGTCCACGCAGGTGATTCTCGATGCGGCGTCCGCCGTGATCGCGAAGAACCGCAATCGCAAGGAGAAGCGCCTCTGGACCGATCTGAAGGGTGGGGACCTCGTCGTCTACGCCCGCTGCGGCGACGAGGTCGAGGAAGCGGACTTCGTCGCGAAGACGGCCCGCGGCGCCCGCGGCGAGAACGTCGATGACATGGTGGCGGTGCTCTACCGCACGAATGCACAGTCGCGCGTGGTGGAAGACGCCCTGCGCCGCGAGAACCTCGCCTACCGGATCATCGGCAGCGTCCGGTTCTACGAACGCAAAGAGGTGAAGGACGCTCTGGCCTACTTGAAACTCCTGTTGAATCCGCACGACGGCGTCAGCCTCAGGCGGGTCATCAACGTTCCGGCGCGAGGCGTGGGCAAGGGCGTGATGGACAGTCTCGAGGCCGTGGCCAACGACCAGGCGCCTGATGAACACGGCAGCCTCTGGACGGCTCTGGTCGGCGGGCTCGACCAGCGACGTTTCCCGAATCGGGCGGCGGCTTCGCTGTCGGCGTTTCGGGACTTGATCCTCTCGCTGACAGACATGTCCCGCCGGGAAACCGTGTCTGTCACGATCGCCAAGGTGCTTGACCAGTCCGGATACCTGCAGGATCTCAACGACGAGCGCAGCGAAGAAGCGCAGGGGCGGGTCGAAAACCTCGCCGAACTGGTGTCGGCCGCGCGTGAATATGAGACGCGTGAGGCTGAGCCTTCGCTCTCGGGTTTTGTGGATCGCCTGTCGTTGCTGTCAGAGGCCGACGAAAGCCAGGGCGCCGAGAACGCGCGCATTCTCCTGATGACGATGCATGCGGCAAAGGGACTAGAGTTCGCGACCGTCATCATCGCGGGCCTCGAGGAGGGTCTCTTCCCGCACTCGCGGGTATCAGGCAGCGATGCCGATCTCGAGGAAGAGCGGCGGTTGTGTTATGTCGGCATGACGCGCGCCCAGCGGCGGCTGTTCCTCACCAGCGCCGGCCGGCGCCGCGTGTTCGGCGAGTACCGTGCGACCGATCCCTCACGCTTCATCGACGAAGTGCCGCCCGAACTTGTGCAGCGCTACGATTTCGTCGGGTACACGGGCTACAACGCCGGCGCGCGTGGTGGGGGGGTTGGAAACCGTAGCGGGTTCCGCTCCGGCGATCGCGACAGCGGCGATCGTCGCGCGTACGGCTCCCGCCGCGTTCGCGAATCCGAACCGACCTACGCCCACGAGGACGAGGATCAGTCAAACTCGGCGTCGGGTTTTCGCCTGGGACAACGCGTCAGGCATCCGCAGTTTGGCGTGGGCACCGTCATCGGCGTCGAGGACCATCACGATGACGTGAAAGTCACAGTTCGCTTCGTGACGGTGGGAGCCAAGCGCCTGCTGGCGCGCTACGCGAAGCTGGAGAGCGCGTAGGGGCACGGCATGCCGCGCCCCTACGGATGGCTGTCGTCTACCGCCTACCGGCTACTTTCTGATGCTACTTCCCCGCTTCCTTGCGCCCGGTGATCACCCACTGGCCGATCTTGTCTTTCCCGTTGACGTTCTTCAGCGTCGCGCGCTGCATCGTGAAGACATAGGTCTTCGTCACGGTCTCGCCAGTCGGCGGCTTGACGCGGCCTTCAATGGTGACTTCCTTGCTCGTCATCTCGCCATCGTACGCCGTCACGTCGACCGGGTTGCGCGAATCGGTGAGGCTGATCTCGACGGTCGAGCGATTCTCGTTTCCCTGCTTCTTGGCGGCCGAGACCTTTTGGGACATCGCCTTGGCATCGTCCCGCCACTTCGTCCAGGCCTTCTGGATCTCTAGATCTTTGCCGCCCAGTTTCTGGTTCTTGGCCTCGGCCTTGAGGATCCGTTCGATCGCGGCGTCGTTGGCGTCCTGAAACGTCTTCTTGCTCTTGGTGAATTCGCTCTCCGCCGCGACGGCCTTGCGAACCTCCTCGGCGCCTGCTCTCAGCGTCAGCGGCACGATCTGGTCCGGACCCACCAGCGTGATGCTGAACGACACCATCTGGCCGTCAACGGTCGGGTTGAACGCCACGGTCGCGATGTTGGAGAGCGTGAGGTTGTCGGATATTTTCGACGACAGGAAGTACTTGTTGAAGAGCGTCTGCTCTTCAACGCTTCCGCTACAGGCCGTCATCATCACGACGCTGAGCATCAGCACGGGGAAAATGAGGACCCGGAACGTGTTGGGCCGAGACATATTTGCCTCCTCTACTCCACTAGTGGGTTGTCGTCTTCTTGTTCCGCCAGTCGCGCCACTGACACGACCCGGTCTTCAGGCTCGATTTCGATCAGCTTGACGCCTTGCGTCGCCCGGCCAATCGCGCGAATGCCACTGGTGGGCATCCGCAACACTTTGCCTTGCTGCGTGATGAGCATCAGCTCGTCTTCGCCACGGACGTACGCAATCCCAACCACCCGGCCATTCCGGTCGGTCGTTTGGATGGAGATGATACCCACTCCGCCCCTGGATTGCACGCGGTATTCGTCGAGGGCCGTCCGTTTGCCGTATCCGTGCTCGCAAACCGCCATCACGGTGCCGGCGCCGTCGGCCAGGACCACCTCCATGGCGACGACTTCGTCTTCGTCCCGGAGGCTGATTCCGCGCACCCCGTAGGCCGTCCGGCCCATCGGCCTGACGTCGGTTTCGGGGAACCTGATGGCCATCCCGGCGCGCGTTCCGATGAAGATTTCTCCGGTGCCATCGGTCATTTGCACCGCAATCACCGCATCATCGGGCTCGACGCCCATGGCGATGATGCCGCCCGCCCTCGGGTTCGAGAAGGCCGACAGGACGGTCTTCTTGACGCTGCCCCTGCGGGTGCCCATGAAGACAAACTTGTCTTCGTCCCAGGCCCTGACGGCCAGCAGCGCGGCTATCCGCTCGCCCTCGGCCATCGAGACCAGGTTCGGCAGCGCCTTGCCCTTGCCGTCCGGCCCGACGTCGGGAATCTCGTAGACCCGGAGCCAGTAAGCCCGCCCCCGGTCCGAGAAGATCATGATGTAGGCATGCGTCGAGGCGATGAAGAGGTGGTCGACGAAGTCCTCTTCGCGGAACCTCATCCCGATGCGGCCCTTGCCGCCCCGCCGCTGATTCCGGTAGCTGGTGATGGCTGTCCGCTTGATGTAGCCGGTGTTGGTGACCGTGATCGCCATGTCTTCTTCGGCAATCAGGTCTTCGACCCGGAATTCCCCTGTCTCGTCGCTGATCTCGGTGCGCCTGGCATCGCCGAATTTCGCCTGGATCGCGCGCAACTCGCCGACGATGATGCCCATCAAAAGCGTCTCGTTCGCGAGGATCGCGCGCAGCCGTTCGATGGCCATCAACACCTCGACCAGTTCGTCTTCGATCTTCTGGCGCTCCAGGCCCGTCAGCCGCTGGAGTTGCATATCGAGGATGGCCTGCGCCTGGATCTGGCTCAGCTCGAAGGTCGACATCAGCCCCTCGCGCGCCTCGCCCGGCGAACGCGAGCTTCGGATGAGCGTAATCACCGCGTCGAGGTGGTCGAGGGCAATCTTGAGGCCTTCGAGGATGTGGGCCCTGGCTTCGGCCTTCCGGAGCTCGAACTCAATCCGCCGTCGCACGACCTCGCGCCGGAAATCGATGAACAGGTCGAGCATCTCGACCAGTGGTAGAACGCGCGGGCGCCCGCCCACGATCGCCAGCGTGATAATCCCGAACGTCGACTGCAGCGATGTGTGCTTGTAGAGGTTGTTCAGGACGACATCGGCCATCTCGCCGCGCTTGAGTTCGATGACGATGCGCATGCCGTCACGATCGGACTCGTCGCGAAGATCAGAGATGCCCTCGATGGCCTTGTCCCGCACCAGGTCGGCGATCTTCTCGATCAGCCTGGCCTTGTTCACCTGATACGGGATCTCTGTAACGATGATCGACTGCCTGTCGCCCTTTTTCGAGAGCTCTATTTCGGTCTTCGCGCGGATGGTGATCGATCCGCGGCCGGTGCGGAAGGCCAGTTCGATGCCTGCCCGTCCGACAATCTGTCCGCCGGTCGGGAAATCCGGGCCCAGCACGATGCGCCGCAGGCCGGCGTGCTTTTCGGCAACCGTCGCCTCGCGGTGATCGATGAGCCACACCACGCCGTCGATGATCTCGCGCAGGTTGTGCGGCGGGATGTTGGTGGCCATGCCGACCGCGATGCCCGACGACCCGTTGACGAGCAGATTCGGGATGGGCGACGGTAGCACGGTGGGCTCGGTGGTCGTCTCGTCGTAGTTCGGGACAAAGTCGACGGTCTCCTTGTCGAGGTCGACCATCATCTCGTCGGCGAGCGCCTTGAGCCGCGCCTCGGTGTAGCGCATGGCCGCCGGCGGATCGCCATCGACAGAGCCGAAGTTGCCCTGCCCGTCCACCAGCGGGTACCGCATGTTGAAGCCCTGCGCCATCCGGACGATGGTGTCGTAGATGGCCGCGTCGCCATGGGGATGGAAGTTGCCCATGACCTCGCCGACGATCTTGGCGCACTTGCGGTGGGTGCGATTCGATCCCAGTCCCATCAGGCGCATGCCGTACAGGGCGCGCCGGTGCGAAGGTTTGAGGCCATCCCGCACGTCAGGCAGCGCGCGCCCGATGATCACGCTCATGGCGTAGTCCAGGTACGAGCGCTTCATCTCGTCTTCGATGGCGACGGGGATTCGTGCGGCGGCGTCCATGTCGGTGCGGGGTTCCTTTGTGTCAACTGCTGTTCGGGCACGGCAGGCCGTGCCCCTACGGCTTCCTGCTTCTTCCGTTGCGCACTAAATATCCAGGTTCTTCACATCCAGCGCGTTGTCCTCGATGAACTTCCGGCGCGGCTCAACCTGATCCCCCATCAGCGTCGTGAACATCAGGTCCGCCTCCGTGTGGTCTTCGGCACGCACCTGCAGCAGCGTCCGCTTCTCGGGGTCCATCGTGGTCGCCCACAACTGTTCGGGATTCATCTCGCCCAGGCCCTTGTAGCGGTTGATGGCCACGCCGCGCTTCCCGGCCGCAAAGAAGTGCTCGACCAGTTCGTCAAGGTTCGCCACCCGCACATCCGGCGCCTTCGTCTTCGCCCCGCGCGGGCGCACGGGCCCGGCGTTCTCGGGTGCGGCGGTCTGCGTGTTTTCGTCTTGCTCCAGGGTTCCGGTCTCTTGTTCCTCACCGGGCACGGCATGCCGTGCCCCGACACGAGCATTCTCGCTTCCTGTTGCTTCCGCGTCGGCCGCGGCATCGGCGTCTGTGTCGGCCGCCCCCGCCCCTCCTTCGAGCGAGACGACGGTGGCCGGCCACTTGAGATCCTTGATGTCCCGATACGTCATGCCCAATGACCGGAACTCGCTCGACAGAACAAACTCCGCGCCCACCACCATGCTTCGCGTGTAGGGCCCGGTCCGGTCGTCAATCTCAATGCGGTACCGGTTGTGTTCCTGGTCGTGCCGGACGTGGACGGCGCGCTGGTTCGAAACCAGGTGCCCGGCGAGCTCATCCACGGGCGCGCGCTCTGAAAAGAACGCGCGATCCATCGCCGCCCGATCCAGCAGCGCCTTCAACACGCCGCGCGAGAACCCGCGGCGCTCGGCCGCCAGCGTCTGGGTGCGGAACGCGATCAGCCGCTGGAGAAGCCGTTCCAGGTCGGCGCCCGCGACGCCTGGGCCATCGTCGCCAAACCGGACGGACCGGTTCTCCACGGCGCGGCGCACGAGGAAGGTGTCGAGTTCACGCTCGTCCTTGATGTAGGTCTCGGCCTTGCCCCGCTTGACCCGGAAGAGCGGCGGTTGCGCGATGAAGATGTAGCCGCGGGCGATGATCTCGGGGAACTGCCGGTAGAAGAACGTCAGCAGCAGCGTGCGGATGTGCGATCCGTCCACATCCGCGTCGGTCATGATGATGATGCGCTGGTACCGCAGTTTCTCGATGTCGAAATCCTCTTCGCCGATGCCACAGCCGAGCGCCGCGATCAGCGTCCGGATCTCTTCGCTGCCCAGCATCTTGTCGAAGCGGGCTTTCTCGACGTTCAGGATCTTGCCCTTGAGCGGCAGGATCGCCTGGAATCGGCGATCGCGGCCCTGCTTGGCCGAGCCGCCGGCCGATTCTCCCTCGACCAGATACAGTTCGCTCAGCGCCGGGTCCCGCTCCTGGCAGTCGGCCAGCTTCCCCGGCAGCGCGCTGTTGTCGAGCGCGCCCTTCCGGCGCACGAGGTCCCGCGCCTTGCGCGCCGCGTCCCTCGCCCTGGCGGCATCCACCGCCTTGACAATGATCCGCCGCGCTACCGCGGGATTCTCATCGAGGTACGCGCCGAGCAGATCGTTGACGATGGCCTCGACGATGCCCTTGACCTCGGTGTTGCCGAGCTTGGTCTTGGTCTGGCCTTCGAACTGCGGGTGCGGAATCTTCACGCTGATGACGGCCGTGAGCCCTTCGCGGATGTCGTCGCCGCTGATGCCCTCGCCCGCGTCCTTCGCGAGGTTGTTCTTGGCCGCGTAGAAGTTGATCGTCCGCGTGAGCGCGGCCCGGAATCCCGAAAGGTGTGTGCCGCCCTCGTGTGTGTTGATGTTGTTCGCGAAGGAATACAACATCTCCGAGTAGGCGTCGTTCCACTGCAGCGCGATCTCGGCAATGACGCCGTCCTTGTCGCCGCGCATGTAGATGGGGGTCTCGTTGACCGGCGCCTTGTTGGTGTTGAGGTGCGTGACAAACGAGACAATGCCGCCGTCGTACTTGAAATCGTGCTGCTTGCCTTCGCGCTCGTCGGCGAGCGTGATACGGACCCCGGGATTGAGGAAGGCCAGTTCGCGCAGCCGCTGCGCCAGGATGTCGAAACTGAACTCGAGTGTTTCGAACACCTCGCGATCGGGCTTGAAGTGCACCTTCGTCCCGCGCCGGCGCGTCGTGCCCGTGGGCACAAGATCACTTGCGGGCTTCCCGCGCTCGTAGCTCTGCTGGTAGACCTGCTCGTTGCGCCAGATTTCGAGGTCAAGCGTTTCCGACAGCGCGTTGACCACCGACACGCCGACGCCGTGCAATCCGCCCGATACCTTGTAGCTGTCGTTGTCGAACTTCCCGCCCGCGTGCAGCACCGTCATCACGACCTCGGCAGCCGACTTGCCGCTTTCGTGCATGTCGACCGGGATGCCGCGGCCGTTGTCGATGACCGTAATCGAGTTGTCGTCGTGGATGGCGACGTTGACTTCGTCGCAGAACCCGGCGAGCGCCTCGTCTATGGCGTTGTCGACCACCTCGTACACCAGGTGGTGCAGGCCGGTTGGGCCTGTCGACCCGATGTACATCGCGGGCCGCTTGCGTACCGCATCAAGGCCCTCGAGCACCTTGATCTTGTCGGCGGAATAGTCGTCCGCGTCCGCGCCGGCGGGGCCGCTCAGGCCGCCCTCGTGCGACACCGTTGGCATCGCCTCGTCGCCGCCCGCTGGAATGCCAATGACCGCCGGAACCGTCTCGGGTGTGGAACCCGGTTGCCGAACCATCTCGTCGTGCGCCATCAGATCCTCATAGGCATCACGACATAGGTGTAGTCGTAGTCGGTCGTGCCCACTGGGCGCATCACGGTCTGGCTGACTTCGTCCCGGAACTCGATCGCGATGACGTCGGTTTGCACCGCGTTGAGGAAGTCGATCACGTACTGCGCGTTAAAGGAAATCTGCATCGCCGGTCCGCCGTACTCGACGGCGAGTTGCTCGCGGGCTTCGCCGAGCTCCGGGCTGTGCGAGGCCACTTCCACGCGGCCCGATTCCAGCGAGAACTTGACGGCGCGCGAGCGCTCGTTCGACAGCAGCGCGACACGGCGAATTGCCGACGCGATGCGGTCCCGCTCGAACTCGATTCGCTTGTCGTTGTTCTTCGGGATGACGCGCTCGTAGGCGGGAAACTGGCCGTCAATCATCCGCGACACGAGCAGGCGGCCGTCCACCTCGAAGAAAATGTGGTTCTCGCTCTTGGCGAACAAGATGTCGCCCTCCCCTTCCGCCAGCAACCGCCCCAACTCGAGCAGGGTCTTCTTCGGGAGGATGGTGCGCGACTCCTCGGTCTTCGTCGCGTCCCCGCTGCGCGGGGCGCTGACCAGCGCAAGACGATGACCGTCGGTGGCCACCAGGAGCATGCCGTCCGCGCGCAGCACGAACAGCGCACCGTTCAGGAAATACCGCGTGTCTTCTCCCGTGATCGCAAATTGCGTCTTCGCGACCATCTCGCGCAGTTGCCCGCGGCCGACCATTGTGCTTTCGCCGACGGCCATCTCCGGCAACGTCGGAAAATCCTCGCGCGGGAGCGTCTGCATCTTTGATTCGTAGCGGTCGGCTGCCACCTTGACGGCGCCGGTCTTGTCTTCTTCGATGCGGATGTCGGTCTCCGGCAGTTCCTTGACGATCTCGTAGAATTTCTTGGCCGGAAGCGTCAAGGATCCCGCCTTCGAAATCGAGGCGGCACATTTCGATCGGAGCCCCACCTCCAGATCGGTGGCGGCCAGGCGCAGTTCGTCACCCTTGGCCTCCAGCAACACGTTGGCCAGGATGGGAATGGTGTTTTTGCGTTCGACGATGCCCTGGAACAGTTGAAGTTCTTTCAGCAGGTCGGTCTTCCGGACAACGAGTTCCATGATGTCCAGTCCTTGAAGGAGAGAGTCAGTTCTGACGGGTCTTTTTCTGATTCAAGAGAGAAGATCTAGAGAACAAGGAATTATACTGAAAAGAAAGCGTGTTGAAAAGCATAGAAATCAGCGTTAACTGATTGTCAAACAAGAACTTGAGCGATGCGATTCCTGTTGACTTTCGGTGCGGACAGAGGGTGGGTCCGGCCGCACCCTGTTGATGGTTTCGCCGGTCCACAGATGCGCCACGTTCTCGCACAGGGCGCGCCTGTGGAAAACTCCTACAACCGCGTCGAAAATCACCGCATTCCCTCGATCAGCTTGTTGATAACACTGTTGAAATCCCGGTCCTTCTGCCGGAGCGTTTCGATCTTGCGGATCGAATGAATCACCGTCGAGTGGTGTTTTCCGCCGAAGCCGCGTCCAATTTCCGGCAACGACGCGGTCGTCAACGCCTTGCAGAGATACATCGCGACCTGGCGCGGCAGCGCGATCGATTTCGAGTTGTTGCGCGATCGCAGATCCACCACCTTGAGTTGGTAGCGATCCGCGACAGCCTTCTGGATCATGTCAATCGTCATCGCGCGGTCGTCGTGCCCAATGACGTTCTTCAAGACTTCCTGAGCCAGGCCGATGGAAATTTCGCGGCCCGACAACGACGCGAATGCCAGCAACCGGATGAGTGAACCCTCGAGTTCGCGAATGTTCGACTTGATCTTTTCGGCGATGTAGAGGGCGACGTTGTCTGGCAACGGCACGCTCTCGGCGTCTGCCTTCTTCTTGAGAATGGCGATCTTCGTCTCAAGATCCGGCAGTTGGATGTCGGCAATCAGCCCCCACTCGAACCGCGATCGCAGGCGCTCCTCGATCGACGCGATCTCGTTGGGCGGACAATCGCTGCTGAGCACAATCTGTTTCTGCGAATCGTAGAGCGCATTGAACGTGTGGAAGAACTCGTTCTGTGTCCCTTCGCGGCCAGCCAGGAACTGGATGTCGTCAACCAGCAGCACGTCGACCGAGCGATAGCGCTCGCGGAAATTCAGCACACCGTCGTTCTTCACCGCATTGATCATCTCGTTCATGAAGCGCTCGGTCGAGATGTACGTCAGCTTATAGAGCGGGTTCTGCTTGAGCACGTAGTGCCCAATGGCATGCATCAGGTGCGTCTTGCCCAGGCCCACGCCCCCGTAGATGTAGAGCGGGTTGTACGACCGCCCTGGCGCCTCCGCGACGGCGCGGCAGGCGGCGTCGGCAAACTGATTCGACGGGCCGACCACAAACGTGTCGAACGAGTACCGAGGATTGAGGCCAACCGACGGACTGCCTTCGTAGGCGACGCCACCATAGGCAGACGAGGCCTCCTCCTCTTCTTCGGGCGCGATGAACGGGGCCGCTTCCGCCAACAAAGACGAATCGGCGCGCAGCTCCGTCGTAAACGAGATGGCCAGCATGGGCCGGTCGATCTCGCCGAGCGCTTCGCTGATGAGTCCCGAGTAGTGCTTCGTCAGCCAGTCGCGGAACAGCGGGTTCGGAACCCTGATCGTCACCGCGTCGCCGATCAAGGACACAAACGTGGTTGGCTTGAACCAGGTATAGAAGCTATGCCGGTTGATCTTCGTTTCGATGCGGGCGAGGATGTCATCCCAGACGTTGTGACTTTCCATACGGAGTCTTTCAGCCCGGTCGTCAGTGGTCGGTAGGGGCGCGGCATGCCGCGCCCGAACGGTCGTCCGCAGCAGAAGATTCAGAAGCGAGAGCGTCCTTCGGACTCGGGGTGCTCCCCGAAAGCGGCGTCCGGTCTGGCTTGTCGCGACTTTCGCCCCCCGGGAGTCTTGCAGAAGCGGGTTTTAGCCGCCAGAGACCCCGAAAAACACGCAAAACCCGGGCTGCGCCCACCTTTCGCCTCTGGGGTTTTCCACATGTTTTTCCACATCTGTTGAAAAGTCCCCTTGGCGAGGCTCTGAAATGTACCACAGGCCGCCGCTGGAGACGACGGTTTTCGCGTTTCCTTGTCGCCATTCCCGCGGCGCGAAGCGGAACCCGGAATCCAGAGCGGCTGTCGCTGGCCCCCAATCCCCAACCCCCAAGCCCTTCCAATTGGTTGACGACCGGTGCCATGGCCAGATAATATAAATGGTTCTGTCTTTCACGAATACAAGGTGCCAGCATGAAGCGCACGTTTCAGCCCAACATTCGTCGTCGTAAACGCACACACGGCTTTCTCGTCCGGATGGCCACCAAAGACGGCCAGCAGGTGCTGAAGCGCCGTCGCGCCAAGGGACGGAAGAAGCTCACGGTTTCGTCCGAATAGGTCGGAAAACCAGCCCGCCGTGACGTCCGAGCCGTCCCGTGGACATCGCGCCGCGCCACCCGCAGATGCCGGTCTTGCGCGGGCCGAGCGGGTGCGCCGCCGGCCGGAATTTCTGGCCAACTACGAACACGGGAGCCGTAGTTCGAGCCGCCTGATGACGGTCTTCGTGCTGGCCAATGGCGGCGCAACGGCCCGGCTGGGCATCGCCGCTACACGGAAGCTGGGCAACGCCGTCCAGCGCAACCGCGCCAAACGTCTCGTGCGCGAGGCCTTCAGGCGTCACAAGCCCCTCGCCGGGCTCGACATCATCGTCATTCCCAAGCGGGAGATGCTCGTGGCTCACTACCGGACCGTCGAGGCCGACTACTGCGCCATTCTCTTGCGGCGGCGGCATAGAATCCATGAAGCCTAGCCCTCAGGCGCGCGTTGTCCTGGGTGTGATAAAGTCGTACAAACGGCTTATTTCACCGCTATTTACAGGTTCGTGTCGGTTCCTTCCCTCCTGCAGCGACTACATGGCAGAGGCCGTCGAACGCCACGGCGTCATCGTCGGAATCGGTCTCGGCCTTGGCAGGCTGGGGAAGTGTCATCCTTTTGGCGGTTCCGGTCTTGACCCTGTGCCCCGGGACCTTCGCTGCACGGGAAGCCATTCGCAACGAGAAATCTGATCGGATTTATGGAAAAACGCGTCCTGATTGCCGTTGTCCTGTCCTTCCTGGTGCTTTACGCCTACCAGACGCTGTTCATGCCGAAGCCTCCGGCCCGGACGGCGCAGTCCCAGACCGCCACCGGCACGGGCGCAAACGGCGCGTCGGCTCGCAACAACCAGGGGACCACGGCGCAACCCGCCGGCGCAGCGACGGCCTCGTCGGCGACAGCCAGTCCGGATGCTGTTCGGGCGCCAACCGGGACAAACGTCGACGTGGTGGTTGGCGACACCGACGCGCGTGATGTTGTCGTCGACACCGAGACGATTCTCGCGGTGTTCACCAACCAGGGCGCGACGCTGAAGAACTGGAGCCTGAAGCGTTACACCGACAACGCCGGCAAGCCCGTCGATCTGGTGCCCCAACGGGTTCCGCGCAACGTTCGGGCGTTCTCTGTCGACACCGGAAATGCCACCGTTGACGATCGGCTGAACAGCGCGTTGTTTCGTGTCGAAGGTGGCGGGCCGACGACCGATCCGAAGACCGGCCAGGTGCTCCTCACGTTCGAGTATCAGGATGCGGGCGGCCTCCGCGCGCAGAAGACGTTTGCGATCAACCCGAAGAACTACACCGTTGAGGCGAGCGTTGCCATTACGCCCGGCGTAGAGGTTGCCAATCTCTCGATCAAAATGGGCTTCGG
>Ga0315278_10002087_pt1 | contig 17712 bp, 12 predicted proteins | sample YL17G06_0_MG_FD_203880 | JGI IMG/M metagenome (GOLD analysis project Ga0315278, IMG submission 203880) | Sediment microbial communities from Yellowstone Lake, YNP, Wyoming, USA - YL17G06_0 | ecosystem: Environmental > Aquatic > Freshwater > Lake > Sediment | place: USA: Wyoming | collected... | reverse complement strand
TCTCGATAGCGCTGGTTTCGGTGTGCTCGATGACGGCTGCGAGCTGACGCTCGATGCTCGGGACCAATTCGCCAATGCGGCGCATCAGGCTGGAGTTGGCGCTGACGTACTCGTCGCGCTCAGCGACTTGGCTTTCCAAGGCGCGCATGGAATTCTGCATGGTTTGCTCGCCGCTGCTGGCGCCGCCACGCTTGCGCTCACTCGCCAGTTTCAAATGCATCACTTCTTCAAGGGCCGCAGCCTTTGCTTTGCGCTCCTCGATGAGTTGCTCGCGGAGTTGATCGGCGGCGCGTTGGGCTAGGCCATAGCGCTCATTGGCTTGGATGATTTGACCGTCCAGATTGGCTCTAATCGCCTTGAACTCGTCTTCGATATGTTGGCGCGCCAAAGCCAAATCGTTGCCGCTGGTGACCGGTGGCGGCGGGACTGGCGCAGGAGTGCTAAGTCGCGCTTCGCTCAGATCATGCCGCAGCCTTGTCAGCTCCTGGCGTTCTTCCACCGCCAAAGCCTCGACTTTTTGCCGTGCAGCCGACACTAGGACGGCAAGTCCCCACAACGTCAGTGCGGCAAGCGGCACAAACACCGCAGGCAGGTTGATTCCCGGCCCAAACACCAGGGCCAATGCCGGAATACTACCCACCAGGCCGACGACGACAAAATTCTGCGCAACATGCTTGGACATTTCTAAGTCCTCCCCGACAGCAGGGATCGGACTCAAGGGACGATTGCTTTAAGGTTGCGCCGCATTTAATTCTTGCTGGTCCGGGCCATCCAGCGAGAAATGCTAGGCTAATCCCAAAGTTTTTCTAATTCGGTACGCGTCGGATCCAGCCGCGCCTTGGCAAACTGGACCTCCGGTGCATCCGCTGGGCCCTTGCCGGCAATCACCTCCCACAGGCGGCGTGCCGGAGCCGTCTCCCCAGCGGCATAAACATATTCGGAGATCGTCCAGTAGGCATGAAGAAATCCGGACACGAGCGGCCAATCACGGCGACTTAAGTAGGTCGCCGCCACCGTATTTGCCCCTTGGCGCTTTAAATCATAGGCTTCGAGGTCGAGCAGCGACAGCGCACAGGACTCATCGCGTTGAAAGAGGTCTGGCAGCTGCTCCTTGATGAGTTCACCCGTCCGTTTATAGGCCATGCGCTCATTGCTGCCTCCCGTGGTCCGCAGCAGCGACAGCAGCGGATACTCGAGGTCACAGGTGTAGGCGCTATCGACCTCGCCAAAGTGCCGAGCTAGGTTGGCCATCCAGACCCAATGCCTTGAGCCTTGGGCCGCCAGTTTCATCCGCTGAAGATAGAGCACCGCCACGGGACCCGGCGGCAAATCCCAGTGGCGTTTCTCGAGCTGCTTGGCAAACGCCTGATCGCGTTGCTGCCACGGGCCCTTGGCGCCTTTTTGCAATAGCTCAGCGGCCACCACGGCCTGCCTCAGGACGTCTAGGTCGCCCGTCCCAGCTTTGGTCCCAGTGTCCCAAAATTCCGCCGCAGCCGCTGACCTGTGCGCATCGGCATAAGCCACGAATAGCTGGTTCGCCAGGGCCGGGTCAACTTTGGGGAAGAGATTCTTGCGATTTTGATCAAAGAACGCCATGGCGACATAGGAATCGCCGGTTTTGAAAAAGGTGTCGATATGGCTGGCTTGAAAGGTCCGCACTGGCTCAACAAAGGATTTGAGAAAGGCGGAGCTTGGGTATGCAGCGGCAAAGGCTTTGACCCGTATCAACATGTCCGGGCTACGCTCGCGTTCGGTATAGGATGCCACCTGACAGGACCACCCTAACTCTTTGACGACTGGCGGAAGATCGAGTTCGGCCTTAGCAGCTTCGAGCAGCTCGCGCGCATGGTCGATATTGTGACCTTTATAGAAGGGCAATTCCAAACAGGCTTCGCGCACCCGGGCAATCTTGCCGGCGAGGGTGGAGCGAAAGTCATGGCCAACCTTGAAGTAGGCGAGCTTGGCCTCCTCCAATTGATGGCGAGCAAGGTAGGCGTCGGCGATCCTCAGCGAGGCCCAGCTGGCGTAGTCAGGTCCGAGAGGCTGGACGATCTTCCCGACGATATTCGGACTGTGAAGCGCGAAGTCCATCACCTTTTGTGCCTCTGAGAAGCGGCCCAACCAAAACAGCGACTCACCGCGAAGCACAAGCTGCGCCTGGTTGATTTGACCACGGTCGATGTCGATCCGCGCGCCCAAGGCATAGGCGTCCTCAGCTAACTCGTAATTGTTTAAGTCGAAGTAGATATCACCGACTCGGGCAAAGGCCGCGGCGGCTTCTTCAGGCTTTCGCTCCTGCCGGATCGCTGTATCGAGCTCTTGGACCGCTTCAAGATAGGAGCGGTTTTTGATGTGCGATTCGGCCATCATGCGATGAAATTGCGCTCTATAGTCCTTGCGGCCGGTTTTTCGCAAGAAATTTAGCCCCGTCTCGGCGGCACCAAAAGCGCCACCAAAGCGACCATAACGCCAGTAGGTGGCGGCGAGGTTGTAGAGGCCCTTTGGCGTGACGGCCTCGACCAAGGGATCAGGCTGATCAACCTTGACGACGAAGGCCCAACTGAGAAAGGTGGCGGCATTGGACATCGTCGCCCGCGCTTCTGGCGCGTCTAAGTTGGTCTTCTTAGCCTTTGTCAAGGCCAGAGCCTCGTTCATAAAGGCATAGCCGATAAAGTAGTCGTCGCGGCGGTGGAACGGATATTTCTGACCGTAGCGTGCTCGTGCAGACAGCCAAGTGGCCCGTGCCTCTTCAAATTTGCCCTCCAAAAACAGGGTGCGACCCAAGTTCAAGTGGTCCACCGCACGACCGGCCCCTTTGGTAGCTGGCATCTCCAGTTTCGGATCCTTAATCTCAATTTCCAGCTCAAAATCGATCTTCGGGATGATGAACGGGTAACGCCAAAAGATCTCCGAAGAGACCTCTCGTTCCTTCTCCTTCTCGGAAAAGTCTCCAGCAAAGGTATAATGATCTAGGATCTCATCAACGGAACGCTGCGCCAGCGGTACGGGTGCTTTCGCGGCACCTACCTGCATGAACCCAGCCGCAAGCAGCAGGGTCAGGTGTTTAGAGCGGGCCAGCGGACGTCTCATGGTCATAGTCCACGTGGATTTCGATGCGGCGGTTTAGCATGCGCCCAGATTCGGTGCCGTTGCTAGCGATGGGCTGGGTATCGGCGTAACCCGATGCCGATAGCAGGGTCGTGGGAAAGTTATGATGGCTGATCAGATACTTTAAGACATTGGTCGCACGCAGGGTCGAGATCTCCCAGTTGCCCCTCTCACCTGCCGCTGGAACCGAGTCGGTGTGGCCCTGGATATTGATCGGTCGCCCAAGCTCTTTGAGGATACCTGCAACCTGATCGAGCTCGCGCATGGCGCCGCGAGCGACATTGACCGAGCCAGCATCAAAAAAGTGCCGTGCCAAGAGTTGCAGCTTGAAGCCTTTAGCCGTCTTGGTGATCTGCACGACGCGTTCCTGGCCGGTTTTGTTGTCGGAGCGGAATTTGTCCTTGCCGTAAAGGCGCTCTTCGAGCTTGATCTTTACGCGGTTCATCTCATCGTCGATGGTCTTAACCCGTTGGCTAGACGACGGATATTTTTCGATCAGAGACGGGCGAATGGACTGACCCTTAAAGTGCTCAAAGATGCCTAGTCCCTGCTCCTCTGGACCGATGCGGCGGTCGATCGGAATATCCGGCATGGGAGTGTGAAAGCTTTCTTGGATCGAGGCGGTCACGACCTTCTCATTTTTCTTACCGGCGATCGAAAGGGCGTAAAGCACCACGAACACCGCAAACAGCAGGGTTAACATGTCGGCGTAGCTGAGCAGCCAGCGTTCGTGGTTTTCAAACGGCGGGCACTTTTGCTTGATGCTCACTTATTCGCCCCCACCGTGGCCATGGACGAAGCAAGCGAGTTTCTCCTCGATCACCTTGGGATTCATACCGGAGAGAATGCCCTCGACGCCGATGGCCACCATCATCCGCGCATGGCCATCGATCACCGCCTTGCGCTTGATCTTCTTGCCGATCGGCAAGAAGAAGATGTTCGCCGAGCCGACACCGTAGAGCGTCGCCACGAAGGCGACGGCGATACCCGGACCGATCTCGTCGGGTTTGTCCAAGTTCTCCATCACGTGAATCAGACCAAGCACCGCCCCCAAAATCCCGATCGTCGGCGCAATAGCGCCGGCATCCTCCCAAAAGTGAACCGCGACCTCTTGCTCTTCCATGACGACGTGGGCCTCGGTTTCAAGAGCATCGCGGATGATGTTTGGATCGGTGCCATCGACCGCCAGCTTGACAGCCTTGGCCAGGGGCTCGAATTTGATCCCGTCGCGCTTTTTCTCCAAAGCAAGGATCGACTCCTTCCGCGCCGTCTGCGCTAGATCCAAGATATCCTTAAGAATTTCCTCTGGATTGGCACTTGGGTTCTTAAGGAAGGTACCCAGGGATTTAATGGAAAAGATGACATCGGGCAGAGGATAACAGACGAGCAGCGAGCCAAGCGCTCCGCCAAACACGATGATGAACGCCGTCAGCTGCATGATGGAGCCCATATGGCCCCCCTCGAGCAACATGCCGCCGACGATGGCGCCGAAAGCGAGGATCGGACCGATAATACTGCTCAAATCCATAGCTGAAGGCTCCGCTTACCGCGGTGATTACGGCGGGATTTCTGATCTAGTGAGGGATAGGAGTCGTGCTTTATATTGTAGCACGCGCGAGTCGATCTCTTCTAGAGACTCGACCGCGATCATAGTGTCGCCATTGACGAAGGAGATGACGGTGTCGGGGGTGGCTTCGATGTATTTGACCGTATCGAAATTGACAAGAACCAGGGATTTATCCAGGCGTGTTAAAAAGATCACGATGCGGTTTTCCTTGTCAGCATGAGCGCGCATGGTTATGGTACGGCGGCTGAACAAGACCTGTCAAACCAAGGAACCTTTATGGATTACACCCAGTTAACAAACGAAGTCCGCCGGGTACAAGAGACCTACGACCGCGTATGGGGGTTTCTTTGACATCCCTGGTAAACAAGAAGAGCTGCGCCGCTTAGACGACAAGGTCAACCAGGACCCGAATTTTTGGAACGATCCGAAAAAGTCCGCGCCCATCCTCAAAGAAAAGAAAGTCCTCGAAGTCGCCATCAACCGCTCCAAGCGCCTGACCGCAACCCGGGACGACCTAGTCGCGGCCTTGGAGTTGGCCGCCGACGATGACGACTACCTAGCCGAGGCCAACAGCCTCTACACCGCTTTGCTCCAGGAGCTCCAGTCGCTCGAGGTGCAAAGTCTGCTCGGCGGCGAGCTCGATCTCAACGACGCTGTGGTGACGATCAACTCCGGTGCTGGCGGGACCGAGTCCCAAGACTGGGCCTCGATCCTGTTTCGCATGTACCTGCGCTTTGCCGAACGCAAAGGCTGGGCCACCGAGATCTTCGATATCCTCGACGGCGAAGAAGCCGGGATTAAAAACGTCACCTTTACCGTTTCCGGCGCCTATGCCTATGGCCTGCTGAAGTCGGAGTCGGGCGTGCACCGCTTGGTGCGGATCAGCCCGTTTGACTCCAATGCCAAGAGGCACACCAGCTTCGCCTCGATCTTTGTCTCCCCGGTCGTCGACGACAACATCGAGATCGACATCAACCCGGCCGACTTGCGCATCGACACCTACCGCGCCAGCGGGTCTGGTGGTCAGCACGTCAACAAGACCGACTCCGCCGTACGCATCACCCACATTCCCACCGGCATCGTCGTCGCCAGCCAGTCGCAGCGCTCGCAGCATCAAAACCGCGAAAATGTCATGAAGCTGCTGCGTTCAGCGCTTTATGAGCGCGAGCTGGAGTTCCGCCGCAAGGCCAAGGGCGACCTCGAAGCGACCAAAAGCGATATCTCATTTGGCAGCCAGATCCGTAACTACGTCCTGCACCCCTACCAGCTCGTCAAGGACGTCAGAACGGGATTTGAGACCTCCGATAGTGGCGGCGTTTTAGACGGCGATATCGAGGCCTTCATCAATGCCTACTTGGTCGAAACACGAAAGTCTAATTAGTCTGTCAGTACCTACTCTTTGACGGTTGGCTGCAGATGCATTACTGTTGAATTGTGTAAAAATTTCACTGACCATAGTCCTATATGTGCAGACCTCATCACGGATCGATGAGGTTTTAGGCGCTCGACCAGTCGGCTGCTCATGGAGAAGGAGTTCCAATGGATGCGCAAAAGCTAATGGCGCTGGTGAACAGTCGGGAGTTTGGCAAGGAATTCGCTGACCTCAACTGGACCGGTTCGTTTCGCAACTACCTAGACGTCATCGTCGAGCGCCCCGAGGTGGCTCGCACCGCCTTCCAGCGCTGTTTTGACATGATCATGTCTTATGGCTCCCGAACCTATACGGAGTATAAGAAGGAGATCACCCACTACAACTTCTTCGATGATCCAAACGACAACGGCAAGGACGCGATCTTTGGCCTCGACGTCCACCTACAAAAGCTGGTGTTGGTGTTTAAAGCCGGCGCGCAGCGCTATGGACCAGAAAAGCGCGTTATCTTGCTGCACGGTCCAGTCGGGTCGTCCAAGTCAACGATCGCCCGTTTGCTCAAGAAGGGCCTAGAGCGTTACTCGCGCACCCCTCAGGGCAGCCTCTACACCTTTGTTTGGAAGAACCTGAACGACATCCTCGGCATGGAAGACACCATGCCCGACCCGATGCACGCCGAGCCCCTGCAGCTCATCCCGTTTGAGCGTCGCGAATCAGTCCTGCGCGCGCTTAACCAAAACCGCGACCGGGCGCGCCAAGTCGTCATCGAAGGCGACCTCAACCCCGCCAGCCGCTACGTCTACCGTGCCCTGATGGAGCACTACAACGGCGACTGGGAGAAGATGATCGAAAACCACATCGAGGTCCGCCGCCTCGTCCTCTCCGAGCGCGACCGGGTCGGGATCGGCACCTATCAGCCTAAAGATGAGAAGAATCAGGACTCGACCGAACTCACCGGCGATATCAACTACCGCAAGATCGCCGAATACGGCTCGGACTCCGATCCAAGGGCCTTCAATTTCGACGGCGAGTTCAACATCGCCAACCGCGGCATCGTCGAGTTCATCGAGGTCCTGAAGCTGGACGTCGCCTTTTTGTACGACCTCTTGACCGCCAGCCAAGAGCACAAGATCAAGCCGAAGAAGTTTGCCCAGTGCGATATCGACGAGGTCATCATCGGCCATACCAACGAACCAGAATTCAAAAAGCTGCAGAGCAATGAGTTCATGGAAGCGCTCCGCGACCGGACGATCAAGATCGACGTGCCCTACATCACCAAGCTGCACGAAGAGGTGAAGATCTACCAAAAGGACTTCAACTCGGTGTCCGTGCCACATATCCATATCGCCCCGCATACCCTGGAGATGGCGGCGATGTGGTCGATCCTGACGCGCCTAGAGGAGCCAAAGAAGGCGAATCTGACGCTGATGCAAAAGCTCAAGCTCTACAACGGCAAGACCACCCAGCAGTTTACCGAAGACAACATCAAAGAACTGCGCAAGGAAGCCAAGCGCGAGGGCATGGACGGCATCTCGCCACGCTACATCCAAGACAAAATTTCCAATGCCTTGGTCGTCGACAAAGGTAGCGGCTGTATCAACCCCTTTATCGTGCTCAATGAGCTGGACTCAGGCCTAAAGGCCCACTCCCTGGTCAACGACGACGAGACCCGCAAGCAGTACCGCGAACTGCTCTCCGAAGTGAAGCGCGAGTATGAGGACATCGTCAAAAACGACGTCCAACGTGCCATCTCCGCCGACGATTCCGGCATCGACAAGCTCTGCGGCAACTACATCGACAACGTCAAGGCCTACGTGCAGCGCGAAAAGGTGCGCAATGCCTTTACCGGTGCCGACGAGGAGCCCGACGAAAGGCTGATGCGGGCGATCGAAGAGAAGATCGACATCGCCGAAAGCCGCAAGGACGACTTCCGCCGCGAGATCATGAACTACATCGGCGCCCTGGCCCTCGAGGGCCGCTCCTTCGACTTCCGCACCAATGAGCGCCTGCACCGTGCCTTGGAGCTGAAGCTGTTTGAGGACCAGAAGGACACGATCAAGCTGACGACTCTGGTGTCCAGCGTTGTCGATCGCGAGACCCAAGCCAAGATCGATGTGGTCAAGAACCGCTTGATCAAAAACTACGGCTACTGCGAGATCTGCGCCAGCGACGCCCTCAGCTTCGTCGCCAGCATCTTTGCCCGTGGTGATGTCACCAAGACGGACAAGGACAAAACGTCGTAAGCCACGCAGAGAGGGGCGCTCATTCCTATGCGTATGGAATCGGACTTAAACAGGTTCCGTAAGATCGTCCGCGGTAAGATCAAGAAGGAGCTGCGCCGCTTTATCTCTTCGGGCGACCTCATCGCCCGCCAAGGGAAGAAGCAGGTGACCATTCCCTTGCCGCGGATCGATATCCCGCACTTTCAGTTTGGTGACAGCCAACAAGGCGGCGTCGGTCAAGGCAAGGGCGAAGCCGGCGACCAAGTCGGCCAGGGCGAGCCGCAGCCGGGCGAGGGCAAAGCCGGTGACGGTGAAGGTCAGCATAGCCTTGAAGTCGATGTTTCGCTGGCCGAACTAGCCGAGATTCTCGGCGAAGAGCTAGAGCTGCCGCGCATCGAAAACAAGGGCAAGAAAAACATCGATGACAAGCAGTACAAGTACACCGGCGTCTTAAAGCAGGGCCCAGAGTCGCTGCGCCACTTTAAGCGGACCTATAAAGAGGCGCTGCGCCGGGCGATCTCCTCTGGCACCTACGATCCGGACAACCCGATGATCGTGCCGATCAAAGAGGACAAGCGCTACCGCTCCTACAAGATCATCAATCAGCCGGTCGCCAATGCCGCCATCATCTACATGATGGACGTCTCGGGCTCGATGGGCGACGAGCAAAAAGAGATCGTCCGCCTCACCAGCTTTTGGCTCGACACCTGGTTGTCGACGCAATATGCCGGCCTTGAGCGCCGCTATATCATCCACGATGCCACGGCGCGCGAGGTCGATCAGCAGACCTTTTACCGGACGAAGGAATCGGGCGGAACGCTGATCAGCTCAGCCTATCGGCTGGCGCTCAAGATCATCGAGGAGGAGTTCGCACCGTCGGAGTGGAACATCTACCTGTTTCACTTCTCCGACGGCGACAACTGGTCTGGCAACGATACTGTTGAGTGTATGAAGATCCTCGACTCAAGCCTACTACCAGCCGCCAACCTCTTCTGCTACGGCCAAGTCGAATCGCGCTACGGATCCGGCCAGTTTTTGCGCGATCTGCAGAAGCACTTTGGCGAGAAGGCCAACAAGATCACGCTGGCCCAGATCAAGGACCGCGACGCGATTGTCGATGCAATCAAAACGTTCCTAGGCAAAGGGAAATAAGTGATTCAAGGCTACAATACCGAGCTGACGCCGGAGCTAAAAGAGGTTGCCGCACGCCTGGCCAAAGTGGCCCGGGAGGCCGGCTTGGACTTTTTCGACACCAGCTTCGAGCTGGTCGATTATAAACAGCTCAACGAGATCGCTGCTTACGGCGGCTTTCCGACCCGTTACCCGCATTGGCGCTGGGGCATGGAGTACGAGCGCCTGGCCAAGAGCTACACCTACGGCTTATCGATCATCTACGAAATGGTGATCAACAACGAGCCCTGCTTTGCCTACTTGCTCCGCGCCAACGATATGGTCTACCAAAAGACGGTGATCGCTCACGTCTATGGCCACTGCGACTTCTTTAAGAACAACTACTGGTTTAGCAAAACCAACCGCAAAATGCTCAACCAGATGGCCAATCACGCCGTCACCGTGCGTAAACTGGTCGACGATGTCGGTCAAGACGAAGTCGAGACCTTTATCGACTGCTGCCTGTCGCTGGAAAACCTCATCGACATTCACTCGCCCTTCAAATCCACGCCCAAGGTGCGCAAGGAAGACGAAGAGGACTACGGCCGACCTAAGCCGCCAGCCAAGATCAAATCCAAAAAGTATATGGACACCTACATCAATCCCGCGGAGTTCATGGAATTTCAGCGGCAAAAGCAGGTCGAGGAAGCCGCCAAGGTCAAAAGCTTCCCGGAGAATCCCGAGCGCGACGTGCTGAAGTTCCTGCTCGATCATGCGCCGATGCCGGCCTGGGAAAAGCGCGTCCTCGCCATCATCCGCGACGAGGCCTACTACTTTGCGCCGCAAGCCCAGACCAAGATCCTCAACGAAGGCTGGGCCACCTACTGGCATTCCAAGATGATGACCCAGTTGGCCCCCCTGCACGAGAGCGAGATCATCGATTACTGTGACCATTTCGCCGGCGTCGTCGCCTCGCATCCGGGCGGTCTCAATCCCTACAAGCTCGGCGTTGAACTGTTGCGCCATATCGAAAGGCGCTGGGACCGCGGTCAGTTTGGCATCGAGTACCTACGCTGCGACGATCCCAAAAAGCGCGCCGAGTGGAATACCAACGCCGGACTGGGTCGCAAGAAGTTGCTCGAAGTGCGTAAGATTCACAACGACATCACCTTCATCGATGAGTTTCTCGATGAGGACTTCTGCCACGAGTCCAAGATGTTCATCTATGACTTCGACCGGCGCACCAACCGCTACACCATCTCGGGTCGCGATTTCAAGGAGATCAAAAAACGCCTGCTTACCCAGCTCACCAACTTCGGCCAGCCGATCATTCGCGTCATCGATGGGAACTTTCGCAATCGCGGTGAGTTGCTCCTGCATCACACTCACGACAGCGTCGACTTAAAGCACGACACGACCCTGGAGACGCTGAAGAACTTGAACCGGATCTGGAAACGCCCGGTGCACATCGAGACGACGATCGAAGAGGTTAAGAGAAGGATCTCCTATGACGGCACAAATCATCAGATCGAGAAGATCTGAAGCGCAACTCTCGACGGCCTTCGGTCTGATGTTATCTCTCATCTGCATGCTCGCAGGTGCGGCACCCAGCCGCGCCGCCACCCCCCCTTGGCCAAAGCTGCCGGTCATCCAAAACGTCGGCATCATCCCAGTGCAATGGGAAGGCGATCCGGGCACGCCTAAAGAGGTGATCGATCACGGATTTCCCAGCATCGTGCGGGCGAGCCACAAGTTTCGCATCCTGACTGACGATCTCGTCTCTGACCTATGGCAAGACGCCGATGGTCGCGCCGAGCTGCGCAGCCAATACGAGCTGCAAAGTTTTATCGGCTTAACCATGACCAGTCGCGGCGATGTGGTGACGATGACCGCCCGCCTGACCGACCAAGGTCTAAAAACTCAGCTCCTCGAAACCGACACCGTGAGTCGGGACTGGTTGGCCAACGCTCCATCGGAAGAAGCGCTTGGCCGCCTCGAAGCTTTGGTCTTTCGCCTCCTCAACCGCCTCCCCGTCGACGTCAACGTCACATCGATCCAAGGTAAGTACTTGACCCTCTCAGGCGGAACCGAACAAAACATCGAGGTCGGCGACCGCGTCGACCTGGTCCGCACCAGCATCCGTAGCCTCCATCCGGCCAATGGCACCTGGTTGGAGTTCAAAAAGCAGCCTCTCGGCACCGCCCAGATCGTCGAGGTGAAGACCTATAACAGCGTCGCTAAAATCCTCACCCAGACCTACGATCACGCCATCGAAATCGGCGATGGAGCGCGCATCGGCGCCTTAGCCGCGCGCGTCAAATTCGCCCGCTTGGCGGTTAACGAAGGACTCAAAGACAGCGGCAATCAAGAGACGATCATCGTCGCGCCGCTCTATCACGGCGAACCACCGCAACCGAAGCCGGCTGCCCAAGCTGCGGCGCCTGCACAGGTGAGCGACACCCCAGCGAAAGCTCCAGATGCTGCGGCAACAGAGAAGCCAAGCCCTGAAGCGGCACCGCCCGCGACACCGCCGCCGGGCACCGCAGAGACCACACCACATGCGGCCACACCAGCACCTGAGTCAACGGGATCCTCCTTTCTCGATGAGATCGCCTCGGATGCCACCAGCCACAAACTGCTCGACGAGGTCAGCGCCTACGCAGGACCTTACTGGTGGTCGGTAGGCGGGAGTAAACTGCCAGGCACGTCTGGCAAGTTCCCTTTCTATTTGCTCAACAGCGCTGGAGTCGGAGTCACCCATACCCTGCTGTTTAAATTCAAAACCGCCTTTGGTGGCGGCGTGATCTTCGGTAAGACGACCAACGGCAGCTATCTCGGTTACCAAGGCTATGGCCGTATCTACTGGGAGGAAGCTCTGATCCTCTTTGACGGCGCCATCCGTGGTTGGCGCGCCGGCGGTTTCGGCTCCTTGTCTGGCATGTCGGTCGACCAAGAGTCCTTTGGCGGGGGCGACTGGATCCGCGGTGGTGGCTTCGCTGGTCTATTCGGCAAATTTTCAACGCCAGATCTCGAGCGCTACGACTGGAACGCCGAGTTTTCACTGATACCATTGACCATTGGCCGCGCCGGCTTTGCGGGCAATCGTCAGCAGACGCAGTCCACGTTTGGCTACGGCATCTCGCTCAGCGCTTACCAGGATCGCCCAGCTCGCCTGATCGCTTGGGGCGCGGGGTTTGATCTAAGCAGTGAAGTGCAAACCCTCGAAGATGGTAGACGCCCGAAGTATCAGACCTATCAGCTTAAGGCTTTGGCGCGGATCGGGTTGTAACGTGGGTGGGCTTTTACCGGGAGGTCGAGCTGGATGACTGACAGCTACCAACCTCCCTACACCATCACCACGGAAATCCTGAACCAGGTAGCCGCAATAAGCCAAGCCATCGGTCGGCTCACTTTGCTTACCGAGCAATCTAAGGCGCTGCGACTGCGACGCGTCAACCGGGTTCGCACCATCCACGGTTCATTGGCCATTGAGGGCAACACCCTAAGTGAAAGCCAGATTACCGCGATGCTTGACGGCAAACGGGTCATCGCGCCACCCCGCGAAGTGCAGGAGGTGAAAAACGCCCTGGCAGCCTACGACCACTTTAACTCCTGGCGGCCCAGCACAGAAAAGGACCTACTGGAGGCGCATCGCCTGTTGATGGCGGGCCTGATCGATGAGGTTGGCAAGTACCGTCGCGGCGGCGTCGGCGTTATGGCGGGCCAGGATGTGATTCACGTGGCACCACCTGCGGACCGTGTGCCACGACTGATGGCAGACTTGTTCGGTTGGCTGTCCAAGACTGACGCTCACCCACTTATTGCGAGCGCGGTGTTTCACTACGAGTTTGAATTCATCCATCCCTTTGCCGACGGCAACGGCCGCATGGGACGGTTGTGGCAGAGCTTGATCTTGGCCAGTTGGAATCCTCTGTTTGGCGATATTCCGGTCGAGAGCCTGGTCTATGAACATCAAGCCGAGTATTACACCGCATTGCGCACCAGCACGGCCCGGACTGACTCCGCACCATTTATCACCTTCATGCTGCGGATGATCCTCGGAGCGATGACCTCAGCGACCCCCCAAGTCACCCCCCAAGTCACCCCCACGTCGCTAAGCTGCTGGCGGCCCTTAAGGGTCCGATGAGCAGCTCGGAATTACAGGCCAAACTTGGCCTGTCGGACCGTAAGTCCTTCCGCGTGCGTTATCTCAATCCAGGCTTAGCCGACGCCTTGGTCGACATGACGATTCCGGACAAGCCCAGCAGTCGGTTGCAGAAGTATGTACTGACTGACAAGGCACGCACCTGGTTGGCGCAGCTTAAATCTGAGGGTTAAATCAGTCAGAGCGCGGAGCAATTCCGCTGAGGCCCGCCGGGGCTTGAAGCACGGCCCAGGCACACATCAGCTGGACGCGGAAAAAGTAGCCCTATTCCGCCGTAGTGGCAGTCAGCACCCCAATGATCGGCATGCTCGTGCCTTTCTCGCTCATACTAAAGCTTGGCGCCGTGTTACTTCCGTTATATGTCACAGTCCCCGTCCAGCCATTGTAGCTTACGCCGATTTTTCCGGACTTATGCCAAACAGCCGCAGTCGGAGAATGGTCGTCGGTCACACCGCTATAAGTATAAAGAGAAATATCACCAGTCTTCGATTCAATGCTGCCAGACGCGTTGGACGTTTCTTTTTGATAGATCTCATTCTTATGAAAATCGACGCAATCGTCACCTTGGATGTCCGTGGATCCTGACACCGAAAACGCGCATGGCTGAAAACCTTTCGCCCCAGAGTGGCTAAGATCCCGCATATTCTCCACCGTCGTCACACCATCCAACACGGATGTCTTCTCGATCTGGTCGAGCATTTGCATCAATTTTGTTCCGTTAGTACAGCCGAAATAGCGCTGAAGATCCTCATTCTCCGCTTCGCCAGACAGCTCCCCGAACTTCTTTCCGTTCAGATAAGACAGATCCTTCGACGTGCAAGTCAGGTAAACGGAGTAACTAAATGTCTCTTTCAAAGACATAATTTGAATCCCCTGACCGACTTGACTGGTCTTAATGCAGTCGCTGATATCTGCGGATCTAAAGATTTTTACTGTGTTTTTGTTGGCCTCAATCGTAATGTCGCCAATTTCATAACAATGTTGGGATGGGTCGGTCGTTGTCGGCGCACCGGCAGCATGAGGCTGGTTATTATAAAAGCTACTATCCATATTCAAAGCATCGAGGAGCGATGACTGCGTTTGTCCATTAAATACGTATCCAGAAGTCAGAGTCAGATCAGCCGCCACCACCAAGCTAGCTTGAAGTGCAATCGGCCCACCTTGCGGCGGCGTCACGGCTGGGGTGTCTTTTACCTGTGGCGGCGTCGTTGCGGGAGGGTTCTTTGCCGTCCCCGGCGCTTCACCTGGCTGGGTCTTAGCTGTTGAGTCCTTTGCCGTCGATTTCTTCGATTTTGGCTGAAGAACACTACAACCGGCCGTCATAGTGACCAAAAGCACGGCGAAAAATCCAATACTAGGATATTTATTTGCGGTGTTCATGAATGATCTCCATGTTGTTTGAGACTTCCGGACTAGGTTTCTAAGATCATCTTTCCGTATCGGATTTTTATCAAAAAACTTGAGCAAACTCAGATATAGGCAAACAAATCGCTAGCAAAGTCGAGCTTAAACTTTGCGAATTTTCGGGCTAATCAGAGGCAGTCGCGGTGAGCGCCCCAGTAGTCGGCGCACTCGTGCTGGTCTTCTTAAAACTATAGCTTGGGGCCGTGTTACTCCCACTGTATGTCACATTGCCAGTCCAGCCGTTGTAGCTCACGCCAATTTTTCCAGTGTTATGCCAAACATTCGTGTCCGCAGAATGGTCGTCGGTCACACCGTTATAAGTATATTGAGAGATATCGGCGGTCTTTGTTTCGCTGACCGCGCTACCATTCACGGATGAAGTGTCTTTAGCATCGAACTCACTCTTACTAAAATCGATGCAGTCATCGCCTTGCTTGGCAGTGGTTCCTGAACTAGAAAAACCACAGGCTTGAAAGTCGACCGTCCCCGTGTGGGATAAAGCACGTAAATGTGCCACCCTAGTTCCATCGGCAGTCACCTCCGTCGTGTCACTTTCGAAGAGTGTTTGCTCTAATCTGGTGCCGTTGGTGCAGCCAAAGCTGTCAGCATTTTTTGGATCGGCCGCAAGATCACTTATTTTTTTACCGTTGAGGGAGGAGAGATCTTTGGACGTACAAGTCAGATAAATGTAGTACTTCCAGGTCGCCTTAAAAAAGACGGGGCGAACGACCGGATTGCTTTCGCTGTTCTTGAAACAGTCGCTGACATCGATCGATTTATAGAGCTTTAGGGATGTCTTGGTAGACTCTACGGTGATGTCTCCAAAGGTAAGGCAGCGCGCGAACACGTCAGGTGTGGTGGGCGCAGCAGGTGGCTGCGGCTGGTTATTATATAAGCGACCATCCTTGTTCATAGAAGCTATCAGCGAGGACTGCGTCACTTCGTTAAAGCGATAACCAGAACTCAACGTCAGATCAGCCGCTCCTAGCAGGCTAGACTCGTGTGCGAGCGACCCATCTTGTGACTGCCCCTTAGCCGGGGGGTCCTTTGCCACAGTCTTCTTGGATTTAGGCAGCACACCGCAACCGACCACCAGCGTGATGAGGATCCCCGCGCAAAAACCAGACGCCACATGTTTATAAACATTGTTCATGGTCGACTCCCCGAGTTTACCTGTGGTTGCTAGATGGTCATTCGAAATACTTACTTGTTTATCGGAAATTAGTCAGGAATTCTTGATAGTAATGGCGCTCAAGCGTTTACTTTGTAAACGCATTGCGACTTCAAATGAGCAGAAGTCACCGACAACAGGCGAGTAAATTTCTCGACCAACCCCAACATCTGTCAGCATTTGGTGCGCCTCAAAACCCGGCTTATAGCCAACCAGCAGCGTCCAACCATTCTCAACAGCGTGCCAAAGCAATCGCCAAAGGCCATCCCAGCAAAGGCGATAACTTCCTAATACCCATAACTTAAATGACCCCGTGTTCCGCGCCCCCAGCGCCTGTGGTATACGACGCTGCCGTGATGAACCAGACCCCACAACCAAATCCCCTCAAAGCACCGGAGATCCTTGCTCCCGCAGGTGGCCGTGAGCAATTCTTTGCGGCGTTAAATGCCGGCGCTGACGCCGTCTACCTAGGACTCAAGACCTTCAATGCGCGCGCTCGGGCAGAAAACTTCACGCCTGACGATCTGCGCGAACTCGTGCCCTTGGCACATGAATACGGCATGCAGGTCTTGGTCACGCTCAATATCTTGATCAAAGACCAGGAACTCAAAAGCCTGCTGGCGACTCTTAGCACCCTCGAAGACCTCGAAGTCGATGCGATCATCGTCCAAGACCTCGCCGTCGCCAGCATCGTTCGCCGTTTCTTTCCTGCCCTGCGCCTTCATGCCTCAACGCAGCTGGCCGTACACAATGCTGCCGGCGTCAAACAAGCCCAGGCCCTCGGCTTTCGCCGCGTGGTGCTCGCGAGAGAATTGACGGCGCAGGAGCTGCGCCATATCCGCGCCGAGATTCCCCGCGATCAAGTTGAGATCGAAGCCTTCTGTCACGGCAGCCTCTGCTACAGCTACAGTGGCCTGTGCTTTTTTAGCGGTGCCGGCGATGCCCGCAGCGGCAATCGCGGCGAATGCGCCTACACCTGCCGCCAGCCATACAAGATCATCAGCGAACCCGGTCACGGCTTTCTCTTCAGCATGAAAGACCTCGACACCTCGGCGCATCTTGATCTTATGATCAAAGCCGGGATCGACACCTTAAAGATCGAAGGCCGTAAAAAAGACGCGCAGTATGTCAGCTCCGTCGTGCGCCTCTACCGGCAGCGCCTAGACGCGCTCTACGGCGCCTCGACGCTGCGCCCATCCGCACCGAAGACAGCGGTGGAACTCAACCATATCCAAGCCGACCAGGTCCCCGTCGCGGCCGACCTAGCCCTATCCTTTCAGCGCCAACCGACCTCGCTCTTTGTCAAAAGCCGCTACCTGGAAAATGTCATCGACCTCGACAACCCGACGCACGCTGGCGTACCGCTAGGCCGCATCGTTGCGGTTCGCGGCCCCTGGGTCACCGTCAACACCGAAGTTGCTCTTGAGCGCTTTGACGGACTTCGTCTGGTGCCGCAACAAAGCCAACGGGTATCGCACGCCCTGCCGCAAGACGGTAGCCAAGTCAGCCGCGATCCAGGCGCCATGCTCGTGACCTACGGCAATCAACACCTTGAGTTTTCCCTGCGCGACATGCGTCAAGCTAACCAACGCCTGA
>Ga0315278_10002086_pt1 | contig 17713 bp, 18 predicted proteins | sample YL17G06_0_MG_FD_203880 | JGI IMG/M metagenome (GOLD analysis project Ga0315278, IMG submission 203880) | Sediment microbial communities from Yellowstone Lake, YNP, Wyoming, USA - YL17G06_0 | ecosystem: Environmental > Aquatic > Freshwater > Lake > Sediment | place: USA: Wyoming | collected... | reverse complement strand
CTACGTAACTGTAAGGTTAAATTTGTTCCAATGTTGCTGATTTCAAGTAGCACTCGATAAGACAAAATTATACATGACGATATAAATTTCAGCCGGTTTGTCATTCCTGGCTTGACTAAGCCTGCCCCGTACTTGATACGGGGGAAATCCAGTGTTTTCCTGGATTCCCGCCTTCGCGGAGATTTTATTGAGGGTGATCATTTTACAATTGGTCCGTTTCCATTCAATCAATCGAGATGAAGTCATCAGAAATAAGGACAATCCTTCATGACGGAGCGTCACCGGCGAACATTGAAAATTGATTCCCATCTATCCCCTCCCCCTTCGATGGGGGAGGGTGAGGGTGGGGGTGGACCTCCAAACCGTGTCCCCCCTCACCTCAATCCTCTCCCTCCGAGGGGAGAGGAGGTATTTTGTGGTGTTATTTTCTGGGTAATGTCAAATTAACTATGGCGGTTCTCAATAGATGAGCATGCTCAATATTCCCATAAATAGCCTACATTTTATTACATGCATCAAAAGGGCTAATCGGAAAAATCCCCATAATTTATATGACACAAATCTCCTTGTATTAATAAGAAATCTAAAAAACACAGTTACTTACGATTGTGACAACTAATTGATATGTACAATAAATTACCCCGTTAAATTCTCCGCCTTCGCGGGAATGACGGGGTATGCTGTGATTAATGACGCTGTGTATAGATATTTGGAGGATAATGGAATTTAATGGAATTTAATTGTTGTGTGACTTAGCTGTTTCTGGTATCTTCTTTCCCAAAAAGCCTTTCCCGCTTAAAAAGTGACTCGGAAACAAAGGGAAAGGCATGCCCCTAAATTATGTGCCGGGGAAGGTCTCTGGAAAAGGAGGTAAAAAAATGAAGTCCTTGGTCAAATTGCTACTTATCTCATCAGTAACGTTTCTGCTTTTGACAGAGGGTGGCTACGCAGGCAGCTCGCAAAGCAGGTTAGACTGCTACAGCCTGGGGTCTCGAGCCAAAGGGTGCACAGAGACGGTTGACAACATCGTCAATCTGACCGTCGTCTCAAAGGATCCAAATGTCTATAAGGCCGAGTATAGGGCTGGTTTTATCCAAGGGAAGTTGCATAAGGAAATCATCCTCTCTGCCCGAGACAATTACTGGGATATGGCTTATCTCACCGACCCCGACCATACTTTTCCGAAACAGCTTCCCCCCTCCGAAAAGGAACTCTCAAATGCACAAGAAGTTCTGATCGAAAACTATAAGTACACACTCTGTTACATAAGAAATGTGAGGGACCCCGAACTTGCAAAAGATTTCAAAAGGCTTGTCTTCAGATTATTGGGGATCTACCACGGAACACGGTTGAATCGACCTGCCTCCCTCAATTTCAGAGGAGACTGGCTTCCTGAGCTTCCTTATTTCTCGCCGTCAGAGCTTGTCCTGGGGTATGAAAAAACGGGTTTAACCTTCATGGATGTTTATTTTATTAATGCTTACGCTGACCTATTAGATGTGATGTCGAATCTGCCAGAAGTTTCTGGACCCACCCGCATGTCAAAATGTTCTGCTTTCGTGAAAAAGACTGCCGATGACATTTTCATCACCCACAATTCATGGTCTGGCTATCTGTCACAGACCATGGTGATGAACCTTTTTGTCAACAATGATTTCATGACCTTCAATGCCCTCTCTCCTGGCCTGATAGGCTCCCTCACCGATTTTGGATATAACAACAAAGGCCTCATGTTCAATGAAACCACTCATCGTGCCTCCCACATGGAACCGAAAACGTACGCTTTATGGATGTTCTGGAGGGCAACCCTCGCAGAACAGTTTGGGGCTTCTCTTGACGATTTCTTTAGATATATCTCCCTTGAACCGTCGGGGACTTACATGAATGGCTATATGGTAGTGGATGCGAAGACTGAAGAGATTGGACTCGTTGAGATGTCCTACAAAAGTTTCGTCTATTTCAAGCCTGACGGAAAGGGTGGCTACACGGTCATCACAAAGCCAGATGGACTCTCAATAGAGTATGATGCAGAGCTCCTACAAGGCGATTACATTCTCGGGATAAATTATCCCGTGTCATACCAGATCAGAGATGACCTTCAATCCAAAGATAACCGACCGGCTCGCAGGAGGCAGTTTATGGAGAGAATCGGCAACGTCAATGATATAGAAACTGCGAAAACCTTGATCACCTACACGGATCCAAACAATCCGCTCTCGATTTACGGAAGATGGGATCTTGGTTATGGTGAAACTCCGTATCCAAAGACAGTTCCAGATGGCTCGATCGATGCAAAAGTGGCCTCAGCCTCCATGGCTGCTGAGGCGATGAGCCTGAGAGGGATTTTTAGCCTTCATTCACATAAGAAGGGCTTTTGGATGAAATATGGAACTCCATATGTGAATGGCCTGCCATTCATTTGGAGCTCATCCCAATGGAGTGGACAGAAGCTCAGAGACGTGCCTGATATCGTTGACGGACAGTATAACTATCTCGATTTACACCTAAGATGAGGGAGGAAGGATAGGGAGTATGTATCTCGATATGGGGGCCTATATTCTACGGATACTTATAGGGATACTGAGGGGCCTCCTTGTTTATGAGGATGTGGAATATCATTTTCGATCATATCTTCTGGTTTTTGCTTTTGGTTTTTTGCTTTTGGTTTTTTGCTTGACATACAACTCTGTTTTTAGTATCTTCGACACAACTCAAGGCGAGTTCTAATCAAAAGGAGCGTCCCGTGTCTGGTTGAGGCGTCGAGGAACCTGAATCTCCTTGAGTTTTCGGCACGGTTCTTTGTATGCTCCTTTCGGTTGTACCTTTACCCCGTTAGAAAGCTCCGGCATTTATGCCGGGGATGTTATAAATAGAAAGCATCAGCCTTGTAAAGGCGGGGTCAAAGCCCCACCTTTCTAACGGGGTTTACTCGTGTCAGGGAACTACGCAATCCCATTGAAGCGGTCCCTGAGAGACGGACCGCAGAAGGAGGATCATTATGCAACATTATGGAAGGTTTGTCGGGCTCGTGTTTGTTGTTTCCCTCGTGGCATTAGGCTTCACCCTCGGCGGGGTGCTGAATCCGGCCTTCGCCGCGAGTACCGTACGGTTCCAGTTCAGCGTCCCGGAGCCACTGCGGATCTCCCTCGTGGAATCGCTCGTCGATGAATTCAACAAATCCCAGTCGGACGTCGAGGTCAAGGTCGAATTCGTGCCGCAGGCACAGGCACGGCAAAAGTTGATCACCGCCATCACTGCTGGAAACCCGCCAGACTTAAGCATGATGTGGGACAACTGGCTGGGCGAGTTCGACGGGATGGGGGCATTGGAGGACCTGACCGGCCAGATCAAGGGCTGGAAGCACTACGCCGCCACCACGCCCACCGCCTGGCAGACGGTGACGGTCAAGGGAAAGATTCTCTCCTTCCCCTGGGCTCTCACTAACGACGCCATCTTCGTCCGGACGGACCGGGTGAAGGAGTATGGGCTCAAGACCCCCACCTTCAACTGGACATGGGACGATTTCCTGGCCCTTGCCAAGGGCTTTACCAAGCCGGAGAAGAACCAGTATGGCTTCGGGCTGCGCGGCGGGGGCACGTGGGCCGTCTTGTACGCTACCGAGTTCATGTACGGCAACGGCGCCCAGGTCCTGAAGGATGGCAAGGTCACCATCAACTCGCCGGAGGCCGTGCAAGCCTTCGAGTGGTACATTGACCTCATCCGGAAATGGAAGATCACCCCGCCCAGTGCACCGACGGACGCCTATCGCCAGATCGTCGAGGGTTTCGGCCGCGGCGTCACGAGCATGTACCTCCACAACTCGGGCTCGATCGAGGAGCAGAAGAAGTTCGTGGGCGAGCCGAACTTCGCCACGCTCCCGATCCCGGTCGGCCTGGCGAAGAAGCGTGCCTCGTTCTTCTTCTCCGAGACGCTCACCATGTTCAAGGCGGCCAAGAACAAGGAAGGGGCCTGGAAGTTCATGGCCTTCCTGATGGACGACGAACCCCACTTCCGGTACTGCAAGACGCTCGGCCTGTTGCCCACACGGGAGGCGCTTACCAAGCGACCGCCGTATACCGAGGCCGCGTACGCAGGCTTCGTCGGGTCCTTTCCCTTCTCCATCGTCAGTCCTTACCTGGCCTATCCCGGGTGGGGAGGCAAGCTTGACTCGGAGGGGGTGCCTCTGTTCCAGCAGGCGTTTGTCGGCCAGCTGACGCCACAGCAGTGCCTGGACAAGTTTGCCGAGATGTTAACCAAGAACATGAAATAACAGCGGTCCGTGCCGCTTTCCCGGTTCCGGGGTCCGGCGATACGGATCCCTGGACCGGCTGCAACAGATCACCCTTCAGCAAGAGCCTTTCCGGTGACCAGAGAAGCCAGCGTTGTTATGCCTGCATCCCGGGCTTTCATCTCCCGGGGCATGCGTCAGACCCTCGCCAATTACGCCTACCTCCTGCCGGCGGCCGTCTGCCTGGGAGGCACGGTCTTCTTCCCGATCCTCAAATCCATCCACATGAGCCTGTACTATAACGTCCTCTCCCGTCCACAGGATTACCGCTTCATCGGACTCGGTAACTACCTGCGGATGATTCAAGACCCAACGTTCTGGCTGACGCTAAAGAACTCTTTCGTCTGGGTCGTCTGCTCGGTCAGCACCCAGTTCGTGCTGGGCTTCCTGGGGGCGCTGATTCTGAACGCCGGGTTCAAGGGGCGGGCGTTTTGGCGGACCCTGAATCTGCTACCTTGGATCATTCCGGGCGTGGTCGTCGGGCTGATGTGGGAGTATCTGTACCAGCCGAACTATGGGCCGATCAATGACATCCTCAGGCGGGTGGGGCTGCTGCGTGTGCCAATCGCCTGGCTGAGCGAGCCCAACTTTGCCATGGCCTCAGTCATCTTTACGAACATCTGGAGAGGGATTCCATTCTTCACCATCATGATTTTAGCGGGCCTGCAGGCCATCCCGGAAAAGATCTACGAAGCGGCCACGGTGGACGGGGCGAGTGTCATCCAGCGATTCTGGCATGTCACGCTGCCCATGCTGCGACCCATTATCATCGTCGCCACGGCCACCCGCATCATCTGGACCTTTAACTACGCTGATCTCATCTTCGTCATGACCAACGGTGGTCCCGCGAATGCGACCCAGATCACCTCAAGCTACACCCTGCTCTCGGCGTATACGGACCTGGACTTCGGCTACGCCGCGACGCTTTCGGTGATCCTCCTGGTCATCATGCTAACCTTTACCGCCTTCTATCTGAAAATCACGAAAGGCGTGGAGTCGGTGTCGGAATGAGCAAACATCGATCTGGGGATCTTTTCGAACGCATCCTGACCGGCCCGGTCCTCTGGACCGGATTGGCGATCATGACACTCTTTGCCATGGGGCCGTTCCTCTGGGCCTTCTCGGCATCCCTCAAGACGCGAGCAGAGCTGTACGCCACCCCTATCACGTACATCCCCGTCCTTCCCACCTTTCAGAACTACGTGGAGGCGTGGACCTCCCGGCTCACCCCATTCAGCCGCTTCTTCGCCAACAGCCTGTGGGTCTCCTCGGTCACCACGGTGGCCACCATCGTGATCTCCACATCGGCCGGCTACGCCCTGGCGCGTTTCCGGTTCGTCGGAAAGAACACCCTGATGCTGGTCTTCTTGGCCACCCAGATGTTCCCCGCCGTTCTGCTTATCGCGCCCCTGCTCTCCCAGTGGTATGCCCTGGGTCTGATCGACACGTATCAGGCGCTGATCTATTCCAACTTCTCCTTCACCGTGCCATTCACGGTCTGGATGCTGGTGGGCTACTTCGAGAGTATCCCGCGCGAGCTGGAGGAGAGTGCCATGATCGACGGCTCTTCCCGGTTCGGCGCCTTGCTCCGGATCATCTTGCCCCTGGCGGCACCGGGGATCGCTGCCACTGCCATCTTTGCCTTCGTGTCCTCCTGGAGCGAGCTGCTCTTCGCCACCACGTTCACGAGTAGCACCAAAATGCGGACCCTGTCGGCTGGCCTCTTGTACATGGCCGGCCAGTATGAAGTCCAGTGGGGACAGCTTTCCGCCGGTGTCATGATCAGTACAGTTCCCGTGGCCATCCTCTTCACCTTCCTCCAAAGACACCTCATCAAGGGGCTGACCGCCGGTGCTATGAAGGGCTAAAGGACAACCTCATTATGATAAAGCCCTTGATTAGAGATGAGAGATTTGTTAACCTGACAGTTGCAAAACGGACACGGGCAAACCGCCCTTCAAGGCTTCGGAAGGCGGTTGTTTTGAGAATTTAAGGGTATCGGAGGACATCACCCCAAGTGAATTCCAGCAGGGGAAGGGGACGAAAGTGCCGATTCGGCCAAAGGTTCGCCTCGAAGCCTTTCCGAGCGGCTTGTCCATGTCCGTATCGTAAAAAGTTTATCAACGTTAAGGTTAAGAAAATCATCATGGAGGATGGACAATAGAGATGGTATCATTGGCGGAGAGAATCCGTATTGCATCAGGTGAAGGGAAGGCTGATCTCCTCATCAAGAACGGAAGGGTTGTGGACGTCTTCTCGGGTCAGATCGAAAAGAAGGATGTGGCCATCTTTGGAGGTGTGATGATTGGGTTCGGAGATTATCAAGCCAAAGAGATCATCGATGTGAAGGGCGATTTTCTCTGTCCGGGGCTCATCGACGGTCATGTCCACATTGAATCGAGCATGGTGACCGTCCCTGAATTTGCTCGAGCCGTTCTCCCGAATGGAACCACCACCGTGGTGATCGATCCCCATGAGATTGCGAATGTGATGGGCTTGCAAGGAATCCGTTTCATGGCGGAATCAGCGAGAGGTGTTCCCTTAAATGTTTTTATCATGCTTCCTTCTTGTGTTCCAGCCACTCATATGGAAACTTCCGGAGCCACTCTCAGGGCAGTTGATCTAAAACCCCTTTTCAAAGAACCGTGGGCGATCGGATTGGCAGAGATGATGAACTTCCCTGGAGTGATCTTTAGGGACCCAGAGGTAATTAAGAAGATAGAGATGGCAAAAGGAAAGCGAATCGATGGCCACGCTCCTTTGCTTTCAGGAAAGGGGCTATACGCCTATCTCAATGCTGGAATTCGATCCGATCATGAATGTACCACCCTCAAAGAGGCGAAAGAGAAACTAAAGAATGGGATGTGGATCATGATCCGTGAGGGAACAACAGCAAGAAACCTCAAGGATCTGCTCCCTCTGGTCACTCCTAAGAATTCGAGGCGATTTCTCTTCGTCACCGATGATCGTCATCCTAAGGAGCTCCTTGAAGAGGGACATATCAATTCCATGGTGAAACAGGCGGTTCAATGGGGAATCGATCCCATCTTGGCCATCCAGATGGCCACGCTCAATGCTGCAGAATATTTTAGGCTTGACGGCCTTGGAGCCATCGCACCGGGGTACAGGGCCGATATCGTTACCTTCGATCATCTGGGTCGATTTCGAATCAACAAGGTCTTTAAAGATGGAATCTTGGTCGCAGAAAATGGAAAGATGGTTTCTCAATCGATCGGAGCATCTGCTAAATCTTTACCGAAAAACAAGAAGAGGCTTCAAACAAAGCGGTCCGTTCAAATCAAGACCATTAAAAAGGACGCTTTCCTTTTAAGAAGTGACCAGCCGCTTGTCAAGGTCATCCGATTGATTCCGGGGCAAATTGTCACAAAAAAAGTGGTGAAGGAAATCCTATTGAGAGAGGGAGTGGCATATCCCAATGTCAAAGAGGATATCATCAAGATCGTGGTGGTGGAACGTCATCATGCCACCGGTCATATCGGAATCGGTTTTGTCCAGGGTTTTGGCCTAAAGAGGGGGGCGATCGGTTCCTCTGTAGCTCACGATTCCCATAACCTTGTCATTGTGGGCACCAATGATCAGGATATATTAGAAGCAGTGATGGCAATTAAAACAATGGGGGGAGGATTGGTCGCTGTTTCAGATGGAAAGGTGCGAGCCTCCCTGACCTTGCCCATTGCGGGTCTGATGGCAGAAATCCCAGTGGTTGGAGTCAAACGTCAGTTGGAGGCCCTCCATGCGGCTACAAGGGCCCTTGGATGTAGACTTCCCGACCCCTTTATGATGCTCTCTTTCCTCTCACTGCCCGTCATCCCAGAATTAAAGATTACGGATAAAGGCCTGGTTGATGTGAACCAATTTAAGATTGTGCCTCTGTTTGGAGAAAACTGACAGAAATCAATGACCAATTATCAATGAGCAATTATCAATTAGCATTGACGATTGACCATTGACCATTGACCATTGATCATTGACCATTTAGCATTGAAAGGAGCTTACGATGGATTGGGATAAACTTTTTGAGGAGGCGACCCACTACCTCCAGCAATATCTTCGAATGAATACTGTTAACCCTCCCGGAAACGAAATGGAAGGGGCAAGGTTTTTTAAAAACATTTTTGATGAGGAATCTATCCCCTGCCAACTTTTCGAACCCTCGCCGGGTCGAGGTAATCTCCTTGCGACCCTGAAGGGGAGCGGAAAAAAGAAGCCTATCCTCTTACTCAGTCACATGGATGTGGTTCCGGTTGAGAAAGAGCACTGGGAGTTTGATCCTTTTGCAGGGATCATTAAAGATGGATATCTCTACGGTCGCGGAGCCCTTGATAACAAATCAATGGGAATCATGGAGATGATGGTCCTTTTGATCCTGAAACGGGAGAAGATGAGTTTAAAAAGGGATATTCTTTTTTTGGCGACCGCGGATGAGGAAACCGGAGGAAGATGGGGGGTTCAGTGGGCCATTGAAAATGTCCCTTCTTTGAGGGAATCAGAATATGCTTTCAATGAGGGAGGATATATCAATCTCAGTGAGGCCGGTGTCCCGGACCGGTATGAAATCTCCAATGGACAGAAGGTCATCTTGCAACTCAGATTAAAGGCCAAGGGAACCTCGGGCCATGCCTCCATGCCCCATTCGGATAATCCCAATGTGAAGCTCGTCCATGCTTTGGAAGCGGTTACGAAATGGGAAACTCCTTACAACATCCTTCCTATGGTTAAAGAATTTTTCTTGAAGATGGCTCCGAAACAGCCACCCGATAAGAGGAAATTTCTTGAGGATATTGAAAAAGGTCTCAGTGACCCTTCCTTCTCAAACTGGCTAACATCCAACCCTATTTATAATGCTATGGTGAGGAACACCATCTCTCTCACCATCCTTCAAGGCGGGAACAAGTCCAATGTCATTCCCTCGGAATCAGCTGCAACCCTTGACTGTCGTCTCATCCCAGGTTCTTCAAAAAAGGATTTCTTAAAAGAGATCAAGAGAAGATTAGGAGACGAAATTGAGGTCGAAGGGAGCACGGAGAGCCAATCCATTCTGCCCTCCTCTTTGGATACAGATCTCTTTCGGGCCATCGAGAAGTATGCCGCTGAGAACGATCCGGATTGCCCAGTGGTGCCTCTCCTTCTCCCCGGAGCCACAGACAGCCGTTTCCTGAGAGAAAAAGGAATTACCACCTATGACTTCTGCCCTTTCCGTTTGTCAGAAAAGGAATTGCTAAGGGTGCACGGAAATAATGAACAGATTGCCGTAGAAAATTTGAGATTCGGAATGAGAATGATGGTGGAGATTTTAAAAGAGGTCGCCACATAAACACTGGTCCATTTTCAAATCTTTGCCAATCCTTTTCTCATCTGGTAATATAGATTTGTTATGAAGAACAAATACTTCCAAATATCTGTCTCTGACAAGAAAATGATCATGGAGAGATTAGGGGCCTATCTTGAAAAGAGGCCGAATCTTTTATTTGCCTATGTGTATGGCTCGTTTACGACGGTTGATAGATTTAGAGATATAGATGTCGCTATTTACTTAAGGCAAGCCCCTTCCACTCCGCCCCAGGCCGAGCTTGAAATTGAGACAGAACTCGCTAACCTCATTGAGGGCTACTTGGTAGAGGTGAGAATTCTAAACAATGCTCCTCTGTCTTTCAGATATAACGTCATTAAGTCTGGGAAACCTATTGTTGTGGTGGACGACGATGCGCGGACTGAGTTTGAGGAATCAACACTCGATCATTATTTCGATTTTTCCCCATTTCGCAAAATGTATCTAAAGGAAACCCTGGGACATGGAATATAACCCGGATAAAGTAAGAAAGATTACTTCATTTACTCCCCAAAGTTTGCCATAATATAGTTAAGAGGAAAGAATAAGATGGAACTCCAAAAGATAAAACCTCCCCAAATTACGGGTTTGATGATATCTGAAGTAGTCGCAAGAATAGTCGAAAGTTTTCATCCTGAGAAAATTATTCTATTTGGTTCACATGTCTGGGGTAAACCTAAAGATTGGAGCGATATCGATATCCTTGTCGTTATGGACTATACTGAGCCTTCATCACGAGTAGCTGCAAGAATTTCTTTGGTGGCCAAACCCCGATATATCCCTATGGACATTCTCGTAAGAACCCCAGATGAAATTGCACAGAGAATTAAAATTGGGGATTATTTTATTAAAAGAATTTTAACAGAGGGTCGAGTGTTGTATGAGCGACGAGTTAGTTAATGAATGGTTGGCTAAAGCGGAGGAAGATTATAAAACGATGGAGGAATTATATAATCACTCCCCCTCAGAATTTGCCAATTCAATATGCTTTCACGCGCAGCAATGTGCCGAGAAATATCTCAAGGCTCTAATTACAAAGCAAAGTGTGGAGCCTCCCTGGTTCCATGCATTAGAATCTTTACTCGATCTGGTGATTTCTAAAACACCTGAACTCGAAAAATACAGGGTTGAGTTAGCAGGATTGACTCCCTATGCAACGGAATATCGTTATCCAGGAAAAGTTGCGAATCAGGGCGATGCCGAAATGTGCGTTAAAATAATTCGCAAATTAAGAACCGATATGAAATCCATATTGAAGATTTCAATTACCTAATCCTTCGGACATTTACTCTAATGGACTGGATGAATTCCGGGGGAGTTCTTTCAAGGGGTCCGATCTTTAAATCTTCTTAAGTCGCTATCGCAAATATCTTCAAAGACGAAAAAATCATCCAAATATATTGTAATCGTATATATCATTGTGATGACCTACGAAGCGAAATTCCACGGAATCCTTTCCCGTGAATTTGAATACAATTCTATAATTGATATCCACCCTAAAGCTCCATACATCGTGTCCTTTTGGATGTAGTTTCTCGGTTCTTAGAGTCGGATTGAAAGGATTTTGTCTAAATAGTATTGCTTTTTTATCTGCCTTAATCTGAATTTTTTTTGGAAGCCTTAGGAAAAGCTCATCAAAAGTGGCAGTAGTATAGATTTCAATCATGCTTTTTCAATAATCTCCAGAAGTGATTTTCTCCTGGTAATATGGCCTGCCCTATGGTTTGCCTCAGACTTTTTTAAAAACTCCATAAATTCTTTTCTATAAAGCCCTACAGCATTACAAAATGCCTCATAATTATCTCTTGTAATTTCAAACCTGACCTTGTCCTTGCTTATTCTTTTCAACTCAGCTGACAGTATTCTCTGCATTTTCTACCTCCGTTTTACTCCGCACCTTTGATAAAGCGAAAGGTTTACTTTAAAAATTATTTTATCATTAATATTTCTATCTGTCCAATTTTGTTTAGTGGAAAATGGGATTAACCCCAATATCTTAAAAATCCCTTCCCCTTCTCACATTTACTCTATTGCCAGCCTCTCTTTAGCCTAATTCACCTATCCATAGGATTCTCTGTTTCCCTGCGATTCAGACAGTAGATCCAAGACTCCAGACATGAGAGAGCAGTTATCCCCCTCTCCCCTGGAGGGAGAGGGCGGGGGTGAGGGGGGACCATACCATGTCCACCCCCACCTCAGTCCTCCCCCATCAAGGGGGAGGATGGTACTTGGTAATTTTCATCGCATGAGGGCGAAGGTGCCGTCCCGATTGATTGTTTAGAAACAACCCTGAAGACATTTTGAGTCCAGTGTCTGAATTGCAGTCTGTTTCCAATCTTCCTTGACATACTTATTTGTAAGATTTAATATATAAGTAAAGCATTCAATTATTGTAAGGAGATTAAAAATGTTAGTTACTGCCAAGATTACATCCAAGGGTCAAATTACATTGCCCAAAGAAGTTAGAAAGCTTCTTAAGGTAGATGCAGGCGCAGTTGTTGTTTTTGAAAAAGAAGATGATAAGGTCGTCCTAAAAACAGCCAAAACACTTAGAGAATTTAAAGGGTACCTAAGGGGCAAAAGTCCGTCCACAGATTTTAATGCTATGAGAACCAAAGCAAAGAATCATGTTGGGAGTAAACCCCGTTAGAAAGGACCCGGGCTTTAATCCCGCCTTTGCTTTAAGGAATTGAAGCTTTTTTTATATCATCCTCGCCATAAATGGCAAACTAATCTAACGGGGTAAATTAGGTCATGGTAGGAAATAGGAAAAGCGTTGTGATTGATACGAACCTTCTTGTTCGTTATTTAACAGATGATGACCCACAAAAAGCAAAAGCGGTCGATACCCTTTTGAACAGGGCTAACAAAGGGGAGCTAAAGATTTTAATCCCTTCGGTTGTCGTAGCAGAGCTCGTTTGGGTTTTGGAAAGCTTTTACAAATTGGCGGCAGCTGAAATTACAGAACTGGTTGAGTCTATCCTTAATACGCCTGGGGTTGACATTCAAGATAAATGGATTATAAAGGCGGCTTTGAAAATTTACAGGAGCAAAGAAATAGATCTCGTTGATGCATGGATCATTGAATTTGCAAAAGCTAAGGGTGCCAAGAGAATTTATACATTCGACAAAAAGCACTTCAAAGATTTAAGAGAAATAGAAATCATTAGCCCTTGATAAGTCAAAAGACCCGGCCTTCCATCTTCACAATTATAGCCCTTCCGGAAAGAATGCAGTTTCGGCCTTCTTTTTGGACAGCTCAATTGAATATATGAAAGTCATACCGTAGCCTTTAGAAGTTGTTGGAACCAGCAAGTATATAGCAGATAGTCAAACCCCGGGACCGCTCTCTTGATTAGATCCGGCTATCCCTATTTGTGGGGACCAAACTTTGAACTACCAGAAAGCCCGTAAGTAAGTCGGCTAAGGATTATCTATAAGAGTGGGCATCGGTCTACATCAAGGGGTGATGATTTCCAGTTGAAAGGAAGTATAACGCTGCAGATCGTCGGCCACCAGGATCAAATGTGCATCCAAACTTGCACAGCCGCACGGCCCTGGCGGTCCGTGTGCAACGTTAGTCGCCTTCAAAAAATACATCTGACCCCCGTATGTACTATAAAGTCTAAGTCTTGTTTTTATTCAAGACAAATCCATTAAACAAAACGTCTCTGTCCCGAATTACTTTTTTCCTTTGTCATCTTATTCCGACCCCATTACTTAATTCTGGGGTCAGTAAACGAAATATTGCCTGGGGAAGCGTTGTAACCGTTCCATTCACTAAGTCGACTCCGTCCGGGCAGGACTTCGTAGTATCTCCAAGCACCTCGTTAAACTGCTGAACCAACGCCATGCGGTCCTCATCAGTCAGTTTCCCAATAGTAGCAAGAAGACTTATTGCGGTAATTTTGCGCGAAGAATCCCGGTCACCAAATAGGCGTCGTAGAAGTGTTTCTGCATTAGGTGTGCGAGCCCAGGTGCGTAAGCTCTGCGAGTAGAGGTCAGGCAACGGCAGGCCGTCTTCGAGAGTAATTCTAATCAATGTATCGATACAGGCCAGGGCATGATCATTGTTTCCATTGATACGGCACAGGGCTAATGTCGTGATAATTGGCAAACCTTTTGGTAACTTCTGTTGTTCCAAATAAGGGCGAAGTAAGGGGCTGTCCGGCCAGCCAAGCGCCAAAGCGTAAAGGAATGGTGGATGAAACTCGGGTATGAATGCAGGCCCATCGGGTTTAACCCAACCCTTCTGGAGTTCTATCAGCGCTTGCTCGTCGCCACCAAATTGTTCGGCGAAGATTCTCTGAGCTTCAAACGGGGTATCATTCCGGTAGGACTCATTAAAGCTTTCGATCAAGCATGCTCGGAGTTCCGCAGAATTGGGCAGCAACTCAGCCATGAGGGCAAGGCTCGCTGGCGACCGATCCTGCAGTTTCATCGTCTTCAGATAATCGACCAGCTGAGCACGTGCCATGCTGTTGGAAAAAGCTTCCCGCGTGGCCCCACCGTAGATAAGCGCCCCCCAAGGTATTTCAAGGGTTTGTGATTGGTTCCGAGAAGCCTCATGGAGTTTGTCCCAATTTTCAAACAACATACGAGTCACAACGACATCAATGTCATGATACTCGGCAAGTCAGTGGAGAGACCTCGGAGTTTCTTTTGCAATCTCTTCGACACAGATATCGTATTCACCCATTTGCAGTAACCCGGCAAAGGCGGCACGCCGACGTATATGAAAGTAGGTACCAAAGGATTTGATTTCCTCACGGAGTTTTGTTACCAATGGTTCCTTCAACTCCGGACTTTGTGATGCCACGGCACAACGTGCAACTACCCCGGCACTGCGAATTTCTCCTTTTTCCTCGGCCCATATGCCTTCGGTCAACCGTAGACCGCTTCCCCTGGGAATCGAGTACTCTCGAAATTCTCGGAAGACTTCCGCCCTTACATTCGCTTTGGCGGGCCGTGCGACTCTCAGCAAGCGATCACGAATAACCTGATCTTGCTGATATCCGGTAGCAACGCGGGCCAGAGAGGGGCCATCGATTTCAACAAAGGTCGCCTCGGCCCATTGGCGAACCTCGTCTACTTGCGGAAAACACGCAATCAGAAGGCCCTGAATGTCGATTTTGTCTTAGTACCAGATATCTTGTTTCTGAATAGTCAGGACCGCTGCAAGACACTCCTCATCTTGGAACTCCTGCAAGAGGCGGTGAACTGGAAACCTAACAGAGCGTCGGTCAGATTGTCTCAGTGCTTCAAGTAGCCACGCTCGGCGTGTCTCAGGTTCTGGGAAAAAGGAGTCAATCCAATATGCGAGGAATGCCACTTCTCCGGGCGGTCGATGGAATTCCTGGGCGAGTGCCCCTCTGATGTCACTGTCGTCGGGCCAAGCTTCCATAAGCGTCGAGACAACCCAATGTTTGTCGAGGTCACCTTTCACGGAAGAGTAGGCCTGCAGTACATCCAATTTGGCGGCATCGTCACCGATTACGCAGTAGGCCCATTTCGTATCTGGATCCCAATAATCTTTGCTGTATCTTGATTTTTGATCTAACAAACCGCGTCGGAGGGAAGAGGACAGGTCCTTATTGCTCCGAAAACCCTTAAACAAGTTTTTCCACTTGTCTTGATCGTGTATGAGAAAAGACTGCGGAAAACTCGCGAACCAGGCGCCAATACAGCGTCCAGCTTCGGAATCTCCGGGCCACGACTCGGCCAGAAAGGAGACAATTTGTTCTTCCTCCAATCTCCTGCCGTGCTGCCACCGGTCGTGGAGGGCTTCTATGGCCAACTGCTTCAATTCCTCATCCTTGCTCCACCCCTGGACCAAAACCATGCGGCAAAAGTCCCGCATCTCATAAGACACGCTACCGTGAGCGAACATCAACCAAATCTTTTGGCGGTCGTCTGCATTGTGCCTGTTGTTTTGTGCCCGAAGCGCGATACCTGTCAAAGCCAAATCCATATCGGTTGAGCCGCAGGCAGCATCGGCAAAACCATTCGATGCCACGTGCTGAGGCCAACCTTTTCCCAGTCCATGCAGCGCCGCGGCGCGAACGCCGGTATCGGGCCAATTTGCTGCCAATGCCGCCAAGTGCTCCGCAACTGTCGCGTCCGATGCAAATACCTTTGCTAAACATTCGCCTGCTGCCCAGCGGCACCGTCCGCTCTCGTCGTGTAAGGCCAACTTGAGGGTGTGCAAGAGGTCTTCGGACATCTGCCAGTTGCCGAATGCCCCTAAAAGGCTAGCTCTGTCCCATTCGGACCGAGCTGGTACCCAATGTCCAAGTCGCTCTTCACATTGGCTCGCCACGGAAGATGAGCGGAGACCGAGAGTGATGTGCCGCGCCAGTTCTTGCCGCAGTTCTGGAAACGGCGTGGTTTCGACTTCATTCGCCGCCTCTTCGATTGTGGCCCGCGCCTCGCGCGGCGATAAACCAAGATCGCCGGCCGCAAGTTCCGTACGCAAGCGTAGGAGTTGAAGCTGCGCCAAAGAGTCCGTAGCAATTCCCTTGAGATGGTCAATGGCGCGTTGGGTTGTCCCTCTCCCTTGCCCGGCACCCATTATGCCGAACCAGGCGAGGACTACTTCATACCACCGGGATTGATTCCAAACCCCAGCCAACCAATCCAGTTGCTCTTGTTCCTCTTTGCAGACCATGGCTTGACCGGCCAAATACTCCTGCACCGTCAGGTGGAAAAAGCCCAGTTCATTCGGAGCCCGCTCCACCAAGAGCCCCAAACCCGTTTGCGCATAATCGATGACGGATTTAGCCTGAAGTTCGGCTTCATACGGTGAATAGCCAGGGCCATTGATTTCATCGGTTAGGAAATCACAGAATACGGTCCGGCAATCCTCAACAGAGATTACGCCGGCGCCGCTTTTAACTTGGATATGAAGTGCAAGACGCATCAGCATTTCGCGCATATCCTCGGTCCTAGGGACATTGGGGGGCACGGGTAATCCAGCCGCTTGAACGCGCGCCGCTGGATGATCCAACAAGAGCATGTCAACGATCTTATCGTAGACCTTGATCCGCTGCTCAGGCAGATGATGAGAGAATCTAAAGACGTCTATCAACAACTGGCAGAAGAGAGGCGTTCGAGCCAAATCCATGACGCGCGGGTTGGCACGGATGGCTTTCAAGAACTCCTTTGTCCGTTGCTCAATACCGAACTCTACCCAGTCAGGTCCTTTTTCGGTGGCAATTTCTGGACTTTCCAAGTGCTTGAACCAGGCACGGGCAAAACACTCGATTTGTCCTTCATCGAACAATGCCAGCCGTGCCAAGGGCCATGCGCCATCAGGGCGCACCTGCCTATAGCCTCGTGGTCGGCTCGTGAAAACAGCGGGGATCGGGCGAATTGATAAGAAGGTACTGAGGCGGTCCATTGCTTGTTGAGCGGCATGTAAATCTTGACCTTCATCCAAACCATCGATCAGGAGCAGTATCTCTCCGTGTTTGACTGCACGCCGAAATAATGGCCGGATAAGATCGGCACCGTGTTGATGTAGCCATTGGTCAAAATAGTCTTCAAGACTAAGGCCGTTTTGTCGTTGGACTGCTGCACTAAACCCCCCAAAGGAAATCCAGACCGGCAACAATCCATGCCACGGCAGAGAAAAAGGATCATCCAAACCCTTCAGTAGTTGCAGTGCCGCGACGCGCAGGAATGCGCTTTTCCCGTATCCCGGTTCACCGAGAATTACGGATCTGCTATGACGCGAAAGCCAATCCCCAACGAGCGTCCGTATTTCCTGGATGGTCGTCACTCGAGTTGATCGGCCTTGGGTTTGCTGCCGTGGTTCCTCGGAATACGGCTGGTCTTTCGAATCCGCTATGTTCCCTATCGATATCCCATCAGATGTGGATACTTCCCTTGTCTCTATAACTGCGGGAGTGACGTACCGATCCAGTAGCGGCACTGCCCGACTGGAGCCTAGACCTAAAATAAGCGCGATTACAATCATCAATCATAGTTGACCCACGAGGCCCCAAAATATATATAGATAAGGAGAAGGACAGTTAAACTTGATCTTGCCAAGAACATACCAATCCCTTCGACTC
>Ga0315278_10002085_pt1 | contig 17718 bp, 11 predicted proteins | sample YL17G06_0_MG_FD_203880 | JGI IMG/M metagenome (GOLD analysis project Ga0315278, IMG submission 203880) | Sediment microbial communities from Yellowstone Lake, YNP, Wyoming, USA - YL17G06_0 | ecosystem: Environmental > Aquatic > Freshwater > Lake > Sediment | place: USA: Wyoming | collected... | reverse complement strand
GTTACAAATTCGCCTTTTTCACCGACTGGACACCGAAAAATCCTGTAATCTTTGACGTATTTGAACAGAAGCCCTTCATCTATGGCGTGATACCATTCCCGCTGTTTGCATTGGCCGTTCTCAACACAGCTTTCAGGATATGCCGCGTTATAATTCGTAGCCATGCTTGGCGGCATTGAATGAGGGAATGGATGAGGCCATTCATGCCAGGATGGCTGCGGGCCCCCGTCTGCCGGTGTGAATCCCCACGAATACCATATATCGCCTGACGGAACCTTGTCGTTGTTCTCATCGCAATACATATTCCAGCAGATTTGCAGTTGTTTGATTTGGGCAAGGCAGACGGCGCGTTTACCCATTTCCCTTGCCCGGCTCAATGCGGGAAGAAGTATCCCCATAAGTAACGCGATTATGGCAATAACGACAAGAAGCTCTACGAGTGTAAATCCTTCTTCGCTGTTCCTGCGAAAAACAAATCTTCTCTTTTTTCCGGCTTTACTAATATGCGTCACCCTGTAGCAGTATATTGCCATATAACATTGTATATTCTTGCTCAGCTACGCCGCTGACCTTTTCGTTTATCAAAATACTAAATCTGCCTGAAAAATGGAACTTTTTTATGACCTTTTAGTTGTAAGAAGTGAGTATAATCCATACAACCTCACTACAACCCCAAGGTTAAATAGCGTGCAAAATTGCAAAAAACATGAAATCATAAGGCTTGTAATATCAAAGACTTAAAAAAAATGCAAAAAACGCTAACATTTTATATATCCGTTCACCGTTGTAAGAACATGTGGGTCAATTGTACGTTGCTTGTTCAAGCATAGACAAAATTGTCCCTGAAGTTGCCCTCAAATTGCCCTCAAAATCAAGCCTGAGATAGTAAAAAATCGTGTAGGAATAGTAAATCAACGAGAGATTTTAAGTCCTTGCTATCATTTGAATTAAGCTGTAAAACCAGGCTATTAAGCACTTTGCAGAGAGAGGGCAAATCGAATCCTGGCCTCTCCGCCTGCTTTGCGTATCACTCCTTAAAATCCAATATGTTGCCGTTTTAGTTCGGACCATATCCAAAGGCTACTGCTGGCCTTGTGGAAACACTCAAAATGCCCTCAACACCTTTATACGGCTATCACCTCACCTTAATCAATGCCATAATCGCTGCTTTGATATGATCAGGCAGTGTCGGCCAAAGTCGTGCAATCTCAGTTAATTCAGGTTGCAGATTTTTTTTGACTGCTTTATTTTGGTGCACGCCTGTAGCACACTTTTGACGCAAATTAGTGTCATGGTTCTGTTGTGAATCTGTTTGTTTTTGTTCAATTCGAGAATCTGTAACTTCTTGAGATGTTTGAAGTTGCAACGGTTTTGTAGTGTTTTTGTTAGGGGTTTGTTCTGATGTTGTCAAAGGCACTTTTGGGTTTCGAATCCCCCCGCCTCCATCCTCCATAGCCCTGCTCCTCGCAATGACAAAAAGTGCGTTCCTGTGTCATTGCGAGCGAAGCGAAGCAATCTCAATATCTGAATGTAAGGTTTTCAACAACCCCGCGATCTCCTTTTCTCCTTTCTAATACTCAAAAAAAATAAAAACCAGTGTTTCAAATCCGCGCAAATTTTCTGCAAACCTCGACCAGTCCGGGCTGCACAAACAATGGCTGTTTTGACGATATATGGTTGTGCGTTAGAAGCCATTTCATAACCGGGCAGCAGCCGCATTATCAGTATTGAAATCGCGGATTATCGGGGCTATGAGATGTGCTCTAAGGAGAAAAGAATGATAAGCATAAAGGAATTGAGACGCAGTTTCGGGTCGATTATCGCGGTTGACGGCGTTTCGTTCGATGTCCAAAAAGGCGAAGTGCTGGGCTTCCTCGGGCCAAACGGGGCCGGCAAGAGCACCGTGATGCGAATGCTCGCCTGCTATCTGCGGCCTGACAGCGGCACCGCGACGGTTTGCGGCTACGACATTCTCAAAAACCCCCTTGAAGTAAGGAAGGCAATCGGTTATCTCGCCGAAAATGTCCCCGCCTACAATGAGATGACGGTAGGGGGAGTGCTCAACTTCGTCTGCGACGCCCGGCAAATCACCGGCAAAGCGCGCAGGCAGGCGCTCGACCGTGTCGTCCCGATGTGCGCAATCGAATCGGTTTATCATCAGGCCATTGACACGCTCTCGAAGGGCTACCGCCGGCGAGTCGGCCTTGCGCAGGCACTGATTCACGACCCGCAGGCGCTTATCCTCGATGAGCCGACCGACGGCCTTGACCCCAACCAGAAACACGAGGTGCGACAGCTCATCGGCAAAATGGCAAAGGAAAAATGTATCGTCATCTCGACGCATATCCTCGAAGAAGTCGAGGCAATCTGCGACAGGACCATAATCATTGCACGGGGAAAGATTCTGGTGGATTCGACGCCGGAAAAACTTCGCCAGGAATACAACTGCTCGCTCGACGAGGTATTCCGAAAAATAACCCGAAGCAAGGTGGCCTGAACGCGCGGCGACAAAAAGTTTTTTACGGGAGTAAAAAATGAGTGGTTTTAAGGCGGTATTCAAAAGAGAGTTGAAATCATATTTCACGACGCCGATTGCCTATGTCTTCCTCGTGGTCTTCCTCTTTTTCTCCGGCTACCTTACTTTCAAAAACGGCTTCTTCGAGATTCGCCAGGCGGATATGACGGCGTTCTTCGTCAATATGCCCTTGTTGTTCGCCTTCTTAGTGCCCGCGACAGCTATGCGGCTCTGGGCCGAGGAACGCAAAACCGGCTCAATCGAGCTTCTCTTCACGCTTCCCATTACCGTGATGCAAGCGGTGCTCGGCAAATTCTTTGCCGCATGGGTCTTCCTTCTAATCGCCCTGGCCTTGACCTTCCCGATGGTCATCACGGTCTTTTACCTTGGCCGGCCCGACCTCGGCCTGATAATCACCGGCTACCTGGGCAGCATCCTTATGGCAGGCGGGTTCCTGGCGGTGGGCTGCTTTTTTTCCGCGTTGAGCAAAAATCAGGTAATCAGTTTTGTGCTGTCGGTCGTCGCCTGTGCCGTGCTCGTTTTCGCCGGTGTCCCCACGACGATGAATTATCTTTCCACGTTCCTGCCCGCCGGGCTGGTGACCGCGGTCGGAAATATGAGTTTCGAAACACACTTCGAGTCGATTCAGAAGGGCGTCCTTGAGCTCAGGGACGTCTCCTATTTCCTCTTTCTGATTGTTGGCTGGGTGGCTGCCTGCGCAGTTGTGCTCGAAGAAAGGAAGGCGGGCTGATGAGCAGAACAATAAAAATGATACTCGCGGTGATTTTTGTCCTCCTGGTAACCTTCAGCGCGATAAGCGTATTCCAGGACCTCGGCAAACGCCTCAAAGTCGATGTCACCGACCACAAACTTTATACGCTCTCGACGGGCACAAAATCGATACTTGCCAAACTCAACCAGCCGATAAAGCTCAAGCTCTACTACGCCAAAACCGCCGCGATGAAAGGCCCCGACCAGATTAAGTACTTCAACAACTACTATGAATTCGTCAAGGCCCTGCTCGAAGAATACGTTGCCGCCTCAAAGGGAATGGTTGCTCTCGAGATAATCGACCCCAGGCCGTTCTCCGATGACGAGATGGAAGCCGCCCGCGGCGGACTCAGAAGATTTCCCATAACCGACGAGGAAAATTTCGTCTTCGGCCTTGTTGTCCAGACGCAGTTCGGCGCCGAAAAATCAATCCCGTTTTTCTCCCCCGACCGGCAGAATTTCGTCGAATACGACATAAGCTCTATTGTCGATACCGCCGTCGCTCGCCAGAAAAAAAATATAGGCGTCCTCAGTTCGCTTTCTGTTATGGGCGAGACAAGCGACTATATGGCGCAGATGATGCTGCTGCAGGGTCAACAGCCCAAAATGGCCTGGACCATTATCGAGCATCTCAAACAAAAATATGAGGTCAAAAACATCCCCGCCGACACCAATGAAATCAACGATGTCGATGTCCTTATTGTTATTCATCCCAAAAATCTTCCCGTCCAGACGCTCTTCGCGATAGACCAGTTTGTTTTGAAGGGCGGCAGGACCATTATCTGCGTTGACCCTTTCTGTTACGCCGACCAGCAGAGCCAGGCGACGGCGATGATGCAGCCCGACAAGGTTTCGCAGGCGTCAAACCTCAATAAACTGCTCAATACCTGGGGGCTTGATATGCCCCAGCTTGTTTTTGCCGGCGACAGGCAGTTGGCGCCGGGGACGTCAATTGCCGCCAGTCGCGAGTCGGAAAAAATTATCGGCTTCCTGAACCTCGCTCCTCCCGATTGCTTTAATCGCGATAGCGTCATTACCGCCCAGCTCAACAGCGTCAGGGTTTGGTTTGCCGGGGCGTTAAATGTAATCGACTCGCCAAATGACGTCGCCGGCGCTGGTCCCATCGAACGAATTCCGCTTATTATGACCACCGCGAAAGGCAACACCTTCCAAGCCGCCAGCCCCTACGATTTACAGATGCTCGACCCTGCGGCCCTTATGAAAAGTTTCTCCGAAGGCAATCAGCCGGTGATTATGGGCTATCTGCTCACCGGCAAATTCAAAAGCAGCTTCCCCGCCGGCATCGTAGTAGTGTCCGATTCGCAGGACGAAGACGCTAATAAACCAAAATCCCAAACGCGGATTACTGGGCTTGTCTATGCGACGGAAAATTGTGCCGTGGCTGTGTTCTCTGACGTCGATTTCATGACCGATTCGCTCGCCTATTATCGCAACCCGCTCTTCGGCAACATCGTCGTCGGTGACAACAGCACGCTATTATTGAACACTATCGACGACCTCTCCGGCTCAACCGACCTTATCTCAATCAGGTCTCGCGGCAATTTCAGAAGACCATTTACCGTCGTTGACCAAATCGAGGAAAAAGCCGAGGCCGAAACCGCTGACGAGGTTGGCAAGCTCAACGCTGAAATTACCGGCTTTGAAAACGAATTGAAAACGCTCGTAACCTCCGCCAACGAAAAAGAAAAACAGGTCATAGGAAGTTTGCTTGCCCGCAAAACAAAAGACCTCGAATTGAAAAAACTCAAGGCCAGACAGCAGTTGAGACAGGTCAAAATGCAAAAACGCCAGCGAATCGAAACCCTCGGCAACAAGCTGCGGGCATTCAATATGCTGGCGGCGCCGGCGGTAATACTGCTTATCGCCGTTGTGCTCGGCATTAAACGCAACGCGATGAAAAGACACTACATCAGCCACGCGAGCGACGCCTGACGTATCACGGGCTTCCAGCCCGTGAGAAACACGGCCAGGATGGCCGTGCCGCACAAAAGGAGTTATGATATGAGCAACCGTAATTTGTTGATACTTGGTTTTACGGCGGCCGCTATGGTGGCCCTGGCGGTCGTGGTCGCGGGTATTGCCGACAAACCATACGCCAAAAAAGACCAGACCGCCTACCTTATCCAGGGACTTGACCCAGACCAGGTCGCGCGAATCACAATAGGAAAACCCGGCGAAGAGGTAATTCTCAATCGTCGAGGCGCCAATTTCGTGGTCGCCAACCTCGACAACTACCCCGCACGCACAAGCGAAATAAACAAGCTCATCACCAACTGCCTGGATATTCAAACCGCTGAGCTTTATACTGACAATCCCGCCAACCACAAAGACCTCGGCGTCGCGGAACTGAACGCTACCGTTCTGGTTAAATTCTATAAAGCCGCCCCGGCGGACAAAACCGATTTGTCGCTGGTTACAGGCGTCATCGTGGGCAAAGAAAAACAAAAGGGCAAGGGCATTGGGTACATCAGGCGGGTCGATGATAACAAGGTCTATGTTGCCGCGGCACAGATACCCATGATAAAAAAGTTGGCGACGGATTATGTCGCGCAGGGACTTACCAGCGTAAAGAGGGAGGACATCAACTCGATAACGGTAAGTTGCTCCAACGATACTTACCTCCTCAGGCCCGGCGACGACGGCAATACCGTCATACTTGAGAACCTCGCCGAAGGCAAAAAGCTCAACAATACTATCGTCAACAGGGTCTTCACTGCCCTTGCGAATTTGAGCTTTGAGGACGTCAACGCCGAATTAGCAAAGTGGGGTTTGTTGTTTGACAGAAGATACCTTTGCCGGCTGAAGGATACCACCGTTTATTCCATCTGGCTCGCCAAAGACGCTGGCCTGTGGTTTGCCAAATGCGACGCCCAGTTCGCTGACCAGACGCCTGTAACAAAAACCCAGGGCCAGGTCGAATCGGATGAGCAGTTGAAGATAAAAGAAGCCAAACTAATCGCACGCGACGCCGCGGAAGAATTTTCGGAAACACATAAGGGCTGGGTATATCAAATCCCCTATTATTTGGCTGAGAATCTCACAAGAACCTCCGCCGAGTTGCTTGAATCCGGCCAACCAGTGCAGGCGGAAGTTAACGAGCCGCTCGATACGGCCGCGGAGTGATAATTGGTTTTTAACTCCGGCGCGTTTCTTGCTCGCCGTGCTGCGCATCGTCGCAGCAGGTCAATAAAAAGTTACATTCCTTTGCTACTCTGCCCCCGCAGCTTCTTACGAAGCAAGAACGGGGGCTACGAAGCACGAGTTTCCCCGGTATGGTGTCCACAGATTTACAATTTGGCAAGCAAGATTCGGTTGAAGCTTGCTCAACAAATATTATGGTTCAGCACCTGTTGACCAGTATTCGGTAAAGACAGCTAAGTCCTTCCAATCAATAATATTATCTTTCGGATTTGAAATATCGCACGCCGGATTCCAGTTCGGCTGCCCCGGCTGGCTCATCCACGCTGACGACAAGATGGCAAAATCGACAAAATCAACTATGCCATCTCCGTCTATATCTGCCGCCTTTTCAGGAATGCCGAATTTCCACAGGTCATTCAGATTGCCGCTGCCACTTGCCGCATAACCCCAACCGCCGTGAATCCAGAGATTGCCGGCGCTGTCAATCCATGAGACGGAGTACCTTCGTGCCCCCGGCACATTGTCTGAAGCGGGCACACCCTTTGTGCCGTAGACGCCAAGCTGACTGATGGCATTTGAACCGCTGACCCAGGTCCAGTTGTCGCCGTCGAATTTCCACAGGTCATTCAGATAGCCGCTGCCGCTTGCCACATAACCCCAACCTCCGAAAAGCCAGAGATTGCCGCCGGCGTCAATCCACGATACAGAATAACCTCGTGCCCCTGGCACATTACCCGAGGCAGCCACGCCCTTCGTGCCATAGACACCAGCCTGGTTCGTAACATCTGAACCGCTGACCCATGTCCAGTTGGTCCCATCGAATTTCCACAGATCATTGAGGTAGTAGTAGCTGCCGCTTGCTGCATAACCCCAACCTCCGAAGAGCCAGAGATTGCCGCTGGCGTCGATCCACGACACGGAAGCATCTCGAGCTCCTGGCACATTGCCTGGAGCCGCCACGCCCTTCGTGCCATAGACGCCATACTGCCAAGTGGCATTTGAACCGCTGACCCACGTCCAGTTGGTCCCATCGAATCTCCACAGGTCATTAAGACGCCCACTGCTGCCGCTTGTCGCATAACCGACGCCGCCGAAAAGCCAGAGATTGCCGCTGGCATCGACCCACGATACGGAACTTTCTCGTGCCCCCGGCACATTGCCTGGAGCTGCCGTGCCCTTTGTGCCGTAAACGCCATACTGGTTCGTAGCATTTGAACCGCTGACCCAGGTCCAGTTGGTCCCGTCGAATTTCCACAAGTCATTAAGACGCCCACTGCTGCCGCTTGCCGTATAACCCCAACCTCCGAAGAGCCAGAAGTTGCCGCTGGCGTCAATCCACGAAACGGGATCATATCGTGCCCCCGGCACATTGCCTGAAGCGGGTACGCCCTTTGTGCCATAGACGCCATACTGATTGTTGGCATCTGAGCCGCTGACCCATGTCCAGTTGGTCCCGTCGAATTTCCACAGGTCATTCAGACAACCGGTGCTGCTTGCCGCATAACCGCCGCCGCCGAAGAGCCAGAGGTTGCCGCTGGCATCGATCCGCGACGCGGAATCACCTCGCGCCCCCGGCACATTACCTGGAGCCGCCTCGCCCTTTGTGCCGTAAACGCCGTACTGATTCTTGGCATTTGAACCGCTGACCCATGTCCAGTTGACGGGCGGGTGGTTGTCGCAGATGTCGCCGACGCCGTCACCGTCGAAGTCCGCCTGGTCCGGGTTGGCCACGGCCGGGCAGTTGTCGCAGCCGTCGCCGACGCCGTCACCGTCCTGGTCCGCCTGGTCCGGGTTGACCACGGCCGGGCAGTTGTCGCTGGCGTCGCACACGCCGTCGCCGTCGGTGTCGCCGCCCAGGTCCGCGCAGATATCGGGCGGTATGAAGGTCAGGTCGGAGACGTAGATGTCCTCGTTGCCAAACCGCTGGTCCACATAGGCAACCTTGTCGCCAAAGACGTCATTCAGGTAGTGATCGACGCCGCCGTTCGTTACCCGGAAGGTCTCGCTCGTTGAGATACGATAGATGAAAACGTCCAACACGCCGTACAGCATCGACTCAAAGCTGATCAGATCGCCGTCAATGCTAGGACTGTAGTTGCCGGTTCCGTTGTCCACCACCACCCGCTCTTCGGCGGTATCCATGTTGCGGGCGACGATCCGCGTGAAGATCGTACCCTTTTCCTGCGCCTGCCATGTGATCCATGCCCCGCTCGTCGACGGCTCGCTCTCGATCACTGTCGGCGTGGCGGTGAGCGCCACAGGAACGCCGGCCACGAGATCGTAGGCGAAGATGTCCTGCTGGCCGCTCGTCTTCTCGGCCCAGACCACGAAGCGATCGCCGATGTCGACACCATACGTCGGCGGAATCGGCCCGGCGATGATGTCCGCGTCGTGGGCCGTGCCGAGCCAGCTCAAGTCATACAACATCACCTGCGTCGCGTTGGCGCCGCCCTCTCGCCACACGACTTTGTTGCCGCAGATGCGCGCCTCCTGGATGACCAGCGCGCTGCCAATGCTGTACAGGAGGGTGGTCGAAATCTGATAGACCCTAATCTGGCCCGACAAGCTCGTGGTGCTGTCGTAGGCGGTATAGACAATCCAGTCGCCGCTTATGTCATTGAGCTGGTTGTCCAGAGTACCGCTCGTCACCTGCACCGCTGCCCCGAGCGGGGCGCCACCTGCCAGCCGCTGGTACCAGATGTCGCCTTTGCCGCCGCTACCGTCCGGCATGATGTCACGCCGCGTGAAGGTTACGAGGTCGGACACGCCGTCGTTGCCGAGGCGCGGTGTGGTCTCCCACGACGACGTCTCGGTTACGCGATACTCAGTAACGCTCAGGCTATCGCCTTGTGCCGATACCGGCAGCAACATGATGAGTGCAAATGCGATGGTGAGTAAAATTCTTGAAGTTCTAATTTTTGTAACCTCTTAAAAATAAAATCCAGATTTCGAATATCGAAACGCGAAATAAATCTGAAAGCCGCAATACTCCATCAGATGCCTGTGCCGCCAGAATAGGCCAAAAGATTTCCACTGATACAAAGAACCGTCGTAAGAATTGCCGCTAAAAATACACCCTTAATCTTCATCTCAACCTCCTATTTTGAAACATATTCACTTAAATTGAGCTCTCCCATATCAAACGCTTAGCTACGCAACCAAATATTCCAATTCCATAATTATACCAAGCTCTTCCTCTAATTCCTTTTATTTTTTCAATATTTCCTATCTGTTGCCTTGAACCGCGTTTTTGTGGTGAAATCGTTTTTTCGCCTAACTGCCTTAAAATAAACGACTTACCCGCCTTCTCGTGCTTCGTAGCCCCCGTTCTTGCTTCGCACGCCCCCACGCTTTGCTTCGCAAAGCGAAGCAGTGGGGTGCAAGAAGCTGCGGGGGCAGAGTAGCAAAGAAGCAATATATCGTTAAACTGAGGAAAAAGACAAATTTTTTCGCCTGTGCGTTTTCGTATATCGTTGTGGGTTCTGCGTGTTTACCTCGGCGTCCTGTCCGGCGTAGCGCAAGCAAAGTCGGAAGTTCTTCAATGTAGCCGGGTAGCTAAAAAAAGTTGTTTGTTCTCTGTGGCTAAATTTTTAATTCTCTGTGTGCTCTGTGACCTCTGTGGCTAAAAAAGTTGTTTGTTCTCTGCCTGCCACGGCGAAGCGTAGCGAAGCCGGGTGGCAAAATCAATACCCGCCCGGCCCGGAAAGGCCCGTGTATCGTCTGCTGCCTGCCGCAAGCTCCGGCACTCCCTCTGGCCAGATGCTGAACACAATCGACTGCCGGTCAAGTGAAGCATCCGCGCTAAATGACAACGACCAAAATACCCGGTTGTAATGCCTGATGAGCGTTATATTGCTTTCCACGTTGGCCCCGTAGTCAAAATCATACTGCTGCGAAAACACAATCGTATATCGCGGGTCGAGAATATAACTCGCCGCAAAGACAAAGGCGTTGGACCCGTGCTCGTCGAGCACCTTGACGTTGCGCAGATACCTGCTGCCGATATAATAGCTCAAATCAGGCCATCTCGTCCGCGAAAATCCGATATCCAACTGCTCAACCGTTCCGCTGCGAGCGTCATAATACCCGTCGCTCAGCAACGCCGTCGTATCGCTTATCTGCCACGTATAATCCGCGTCGTAATAATCCCTTGCCGGCCCGTATGTCTCGAATTTCTTAAGTCCATGGTCGAGGTCGCCTTTTTTGTCGATGTCGCCATTCAAAATGCCGGGCATCGAATACATCCTCAAAGGCGTCATCGGATTATTCCATAAATATCTGTATGGCCCGGAATCCGGCGTCCTTTCCTCATTGTCCGTAAACCACGTCCCGCCCAGATTCAGCCGCATCCAGTCCACTGTCCGTCCATCGGGCCCTCGCTTTGTCTGTAATCGCTGCGACAACTCTAAATGCACCACGTCGTGCTGTTTCACTACGACATCGCTTTCTCCGTAAATCGACGCGTCCACTTCAGGCCTTACGATATGACGCAGGCCCTCCAAATCCCACAGCCGGCTCTTGACATTAGGATATGCCTTCCAGTATTCGCTCGACGCCCGCACCCCCGCCTCGCCGATACCCACAACCTCTTCGTTGACACTGCCCGAGTTTGTTCCGTCCACCATCGACCTGTTAAATCCGCTTCGCTCGTCGTAGCCCACCGTCCCAGCCACAAACGGCACCGCCTTTATCCCGCTCAGCCACATCGGCATATCAAGCTCGGTCCGGTGCGTGCCAAACCAGAATCCTTCTCCGTTCATCACTGTCGCGTGGTCTTCGCCTATCCGCTGCCTGTACCGTCCGCCCTGCGTATCACTGTAAAGCGTCATCCTGTCGTCAAAAATAGACTGGCCTGTCAGGTGATATTCGCCCGTGGGGTATTCCTCCAGTTCGTCAGCGAAATTATTGATTCGCCCCTTGGCCAAAAACGCAAGACCCCAGTTATCTTCAACTCTTTTCAGGTGGACATACGTTTCGCGGTCGGCGCCGGTATTGAACTCCCTGCGGTAGTAGCTTTCGAGGAAGTTTTCGTCCGATTCGTAGTCAATGCCTGCGGTAACCTGCCAGTTATAAGGCATAAACTGCCGATGCACCCAGTTGAACCTTCCCCGCAAATCATCCGGCGGTTTAAGGTTTCGCCTGAAGTCAACCCGCCCCAGCCGGTCCTCGCCCCTGTCGTTAATCAGGTAACCGCCAATCTTGCCCAATCGGTTCTCCTGGGCGTAATCCACGTCCATTCCCGTGCCGACGCCCCGTTTGCTGAGGTAATCCAAATCAAACGTTCCATCGGTTCCCTCCGGTTCGCGCAGGCCTAACAGCCGCGACAAATACCATCGGCTCTCCACCGTCGTCCCCCAGATTCCATCCTGGCCTACGCGTAAACTCTTGAAGGGCACGTCCGGCCTTTCCAGGTTGCTTCGCATAAGGGGCCAGTAAAACACCGTCAGGCCTTCCGATTTGAGCCGGACGTTGCGCATCTGCGCGTCGTAGCTGCTATCCTTAATCTGGCTGCCGGTTCCGACCAGTCGGGAGGACTGGTCCAGCGTCGTCGTATCGGTAAGAAGTATGCTCGATGCCTCCAGCGAAAGCTGGGGCACGGCAAATTCGCTGGTCGTCAGGACCACGTTATCAGCCGCGAATGTACCCTCCGCCAACTGCCTTACCCTGGCCGCACGAACGTATATTGGAATCCCGCGCCCGGCGTCAAAAGTTCTTATCGTCGCGTTGACCGCCAGCCCTCTTTTATTTTCGAAATCATAATATATCTCGTCTGCCCGTATCGTCCGCAGACCCTCCGTCATCACAACGTCGCCGCGAACGTAAATTGTCTTGATTGCCCCCCTGGCCCCGACGTCCTTTACCCTGCCCGACTCTTCGCCATCGCTAATTTTTCCTCCGGAGTAGAATACAACCGCGTCGTCCGCCTGCATCTCCAACAATCGGCCGGCCTCGTCCTGTTTTTGCCACAGGTAAAATCGCCCGATTACCGTGGCGAACCCCTCATCCTTAGTCGAACCCCCCCATTCGATGTTCGGTTCCTGCTCTCCCGCCGGCGCCAGATTCACCGGGTATTTTATCTTTGTCTGCTGCGGGATTTTCTCCATTGCAGTTTGCGGTTTTGTTGACGGGCCAAACAGCCGGTCAAGAAATCCGAATGCGTTGAATTCCCGTTTGTCCTCGGCTGCCGGCGTCGCGGTCGGCATGGCAGGGGGGCGAGTTGTTTTTGTAACGTTGGTTCCTGAGATTTGTTCAGGTTGTGCTGCCGATGGCGTTACCTGTGTCGGCGAGACCACCCCGCACTCATCCGCGAAGCTTTTGTGGACCTTCGCGGTCGTGGCGAATGCCTGATTGTAAAACTCCCCGCCGCGAACATCGTCTTTCTCAATGTTTTGGGTGGTAACGAACACCTCGCCGGTCGCCTCGAACCGGATTACTATCGCCTTACCCTTCTCGATTGTTTCCCAGTTAAGCCCAACTAAGCGAGTGCCGGCGCCCCTTTTCGCGGAGACCCTGCCCGACACATAGCACCAGGCGCCGACGTTTTTGCGTTCGGGGCTTCTCCTGAGCCATACGACTGCCTTTTCGCCGGTGAATGTGTCCGCGCCTGCTGTAATCGAGAACCTGCCTTCGGCGACAAGGACATCTGTGCCGTTGGCGTCGTGATAATTAGTTAATTTGTCCGCGTTGATTTGAACGTCGCGGCCCGCGAACGCCTTCGCCTGTGTGTTGTCAATCGCAAATGCCGAACCGGCCGGCACATACAGTGCAATCGCAATCAAAATCAGTTTTATCGTCCTTGCGCTCATATCCTCAATGATTATTCACTACGGCCATCCGGGCCGGCACTTTCGCAAGATTATACTCAACGGCAGCCCCAATGCCACTTGATTTCCCCGCCGGTTTGAGGCAGAATTATCCTCGTAAGACAATCAACTAATGACTACAGACGAACGACGAATAACGAGCGGTGAAGATATGGCTAAACAGGAATACTCAGCGTATCAAAAAGACGTAATATCGAACTACTACAACAACCGCAGCGACATTGCCCTGGGCAAGTTAAGCGAATTAGTCAGCGAGTTGTTCTTAGCCGACACCGACGCAAGACGAGACCGGCTGTGGGAGCGTGCGCATAAGGCGATGGTCAACCTCAAAATCCAGCCAGCAATCATCGACCACATAATGGCTAAAAAGGACGTCAAAATTTTAGCCAAAAACCTCAACGAATGGCTCGCCAAGGCCAAATAACCGTCCCAAAAAACACCTCAAAAACTTCCAAATTCAGATTATAAGACCCCCGTTTTTAGCCGATACACACCCTGCGGATATTAGTGTGCGCAGAGCTTTTGGAAACCCTGATTCCAGAACTTATAATTTGTATAGTTTTTGATAAGGAGCAGAAAATGGCGGTCCTTCAGGAAAGCACAAAAGTTGTTCACGAAATCACAAAAAGCGTATATCCCACCGAGGATATGGGTCAGTTGAGCATCCTGGATATGCTCACATACTTTGAGCAGATGGGCACGATGCGGGTTTCGGACCTGCACCTCAAGGTTGGCGCTCCGCCCACCTATCGCGTCGATGGCGACCTCGAAAAGCTCAAAGGCCCGGCGTTGACGCAGGAAATGGCCGAGCAGTTGATTCTCCCGCTTTTGTCGCAGGCGAGCATCGATAAGCTGCGTGAGCTGCACAGCGTTGATTGCTCATATCGGCTGGTCGAGACACATTTTAGAATCAACGTCTTCAAAGAAAATGACGGCATTTGCGCGGCCATTCGTGCGCTGTCGGCGGATATACCGTCGGTGGAGAAGACCGGATTTCCCAATGACATCTGGAAGGACATTATCAATCGCAAACACGGCCTGGTCCTGGTGACCGGCGTGACTGGCGCGGGTAAATCGACGACAATCGCATCGCTGATTAACCGCATAACCGAGGAGCGCGCCTGCCGGATAATCACCATCGAAGACCCGATTGAGTATATCTTTGACCAGAAAAAAGCGCTCGTTTCGCAGCGTGAAATCGGCAGGGACGTATATTCGTTTATCGACGGGCTGCGTTCGATGCTCCGCGAAGACCCAAACATAATCCTCGTCGGCGAGATGCGCGACGCGGAGACAATCGCGATGACGCTTATGGCGGCTGAGACGGGACATTTGGTCTTCTCGACGCTGCACACAAGAGATACCGCGGGGACAATAATGCGCATCCTGGATTACTTCCCGCCCGGCAGGCAAAACGAGGTGCGAAACCAGCTATCGTTAGGGCTGGCGTACATCATCAGCCAGAAACTGATTCCACGAAAGGACAGCAAAGGTCGAATCGCCGCGATGGAAGTTCTTAACAATAACTACGCCACCGCCAACCTCATCAGGACAGGCAAGGTCGAGCAAATATATTCGCAGCTCCAGACAAAGACCAACAACCGCTACGATGAGAAGATGATTACGATGGAAAGGCACCTTGCCCGATTAGTCAAAGACGACAAAATCGACATAAACGAAGCCCAGAAATGGGCCAACAACCTGACCACCTTCGCAGAGGCAATGAATCTCGAATAACGGACTGCACATTCCACGGCAGTTTGAACCCCCGGAAGAGCCGGGGGTTTTTCTTTGCGCCGGCTTTGATGTTACTTTACCAGTTTAGCGATTTGGCGGAAGTGGGGGTGGTCGGAGGATTTGAGGATTTCGAATAAGGCCAGTTCGGTGCTGGTTACGCGTGCGCCTTCGGCGGCTATTCTTTGCAGGCCGATTTGCTTATTCTCCAGCGTGCGAGATGAAACAGCATCGGCAACACAATCGACGGCGTAACCCTTTGCCAGTAAATCAACAGCGGTTTGATATACGCAGACGTGGGTTTCCAGGCCGGAGAGGAGAATTTGTCTGCGGCCCAGTTTTTCCAGTTTGCCAATAAATTCCTCACAGCCACAACAACTGAAACAGGATTTGTTTATCGGCTGGTTATCCGTCAGGAGTTCCGCTATTTGTGGGATTGTGGGGCCGAGTGCGGCGGGGACCTGCTGGCACCAAAGTATGGGGATGTTAAGGATTTTGGCTGACTGGATGAGGATGCGGATATTTTTGAAGAGGGTTTCTCTGTCGTGCATCAACTGGGCGAGCTTGCCCTGAACATCGACGACAACAAGGCAGCAATCGTTTTGGTTCAGCATATTTTCATGACCCCGGCTAAATATCTATTTATGACCAGTGACGACGATATTCAAATCGACCTGAACCTGATCCCATGCGCCTTTGGGGGCGGTTGCGGCGTTTTTATCGCCGGAGGTCAGGACCGGCTTGGGGATGGTTGTCAGTTCGGGCATCGGCCGGTCCGTCGCGGCGAGCATTTTTTCGTCTGGCATAATCTGCTCGACGCTGTTCAGTATCGCGAAATCATTCGCCAGTTTTACGCGACCATCGGTTGTGTTCTGTCTGGCAATATCGGCAATCTGCTCCGGCTTTACGGACGCGACAGTGACATACTGGCCGATGTTATCGGTTCGTACAATCAGTGTTGTCGAATCGAACTTTGACCAGACCGTCGCCAAATCATTCATAAGCGATTCAAGGCCGGCTGTGCTGCAAAGGATTCTGTATGCGCTTTTGCCCGGCTGGTCTTTTGTGGCTTCGTATCGCAGCCAGGGGCTTTCTTCGAGGAGCTTATTTACATAGGCGTCAACCGCGGCAAAGTCGGCGGTTTGCAACTGGAGCGAGTAAAGGCCAATGCTTGTTGTGTCCTCAGCGGCGGCGACGGCAACTGCTTTTTTCGTTTCTACAGGTATTACTTCCGGCTTGATGGCGGGCGCCGGGTTAACCGCGACGATTGGCAAAGCGGTTTCTTCTGGCCCGACAATTTTATAAACCACCGCGCCCATAATGCCCACGAGGCCGATGATTATTGATGCTGCCAGTGCCTGGCGGATGAACAGATGACGTGTCCCTCGTTGTTTTTCGATTTCGGAGGCAACTGCGCCGGCTGAACGGCTGCGAATCAATTCTTTGATTCCTGCGACCACCTCGGCGGGCGGTTCGGCAGGGGGCAAAGAGTTTACCATCGCCTTGCATCTTTCGAGTTGGCGTAAGCGTTGTGCTATTGTGTGGTTTTCGCGGACAAGGCGCTGCACCTCTGAGCGTTCATCGGCTGACAACTCGTCGTCGATGTAACTATTCAGCAATTCCTCGATTTTTGGGTTCTGTTCAAAATTCATAAGGCCTCCAGAATTTGCCTCAACGCGGCGCGGGCTCTGCTGAGCCGGCTTTTGACCGTCCCAAGCTCTGTGCCCAGCACTTCCGCGATTTGCGCGTAATCCATTCCTTCGATATCCCTAAGCACAATGATTGCTCTGTGTTCGTCATCGAGTTTGCGAATTCCTTTTTGTATCAGTTCGCAAAGTTCCCTGTTTTCGGCGATTTGGGCGGGGTCAGGGGCCTTATCGTCTGATAATATCGCTGCCAGACCCTGCCTGACCTGTTCGTCGCCCGCAGCCAGTTCGGCATCCAGCGAGGTAAACCCGACCGTTGCCTTTCTTTTGCGGTAATTCAGCGTCAGGTTGACCGCGATTCTGAACGCCCAGGTGTAAAAGCCGCTACGGCTTTCGAACTTGCCAATGTTCTCTATTACTTTGACAAACGTATCTTGGGTTAGTTCCGCGGCGTCGTCAGGATTTGAGCAGATTTTCAATATGAGGTTGTAGATTCGGCCCTGGTATTTGCAGACGAGTTGTTCGATGGCGTTGGGGTCGCCCTTACGCCATTTTTGCACCAAAACCGCATCCTCGACGTTTATATGTTGACTGTGTGCCACTCGTTTGGCCCTTATCAGACAAACTTCGACCCCAAGACCCCCTCCGCAACAAGCAGGCCGTCAAGCCCGGGGAATATAATCACAGATTAGGTCCTGCTGGTCAATTGAATTTACGGATTGTCGGCTGCGTCCGCTTTGTATCCTAAACGCTGATACTGTGTTCTGTCTGTAGGGGCTGAATTGAACAGCGTGCTTGAGATTTAGGAGCGTAGTATGTTTGGGGACGTAAAAGTGTACGTTGTCAGCTTAAAAGAAACAGTAAAGAGGTCTATTTTGGAACAAATTGCCCTTTCCAGCCCAAAATCAGGGTTTACCTTATATTCACCGTCTTTTTGCCTGACTCCTAACAAAATTGGAATTCCTGTTTTTGGCTTGACATTATAGGCCGATAAATGGTAAACTGGGTAAAGTTTGGATGTCGGCGCTTATATCCCTTAAGAGAGAGGGTATGGGCATAGGAAGCC
>Ga0315278_10002084_pt1 | contig 17721 bp, 15 predicted proteins | sample YL17G06_0_MG_FD_203880 | JGI IMG/M metagenome (GOLD analysis project Ga0315278, IMG submission 203880) | Sediment microbial communities from Yellowstone Lake, YNP, Wyoming, USA - YL17G06_0 | ecosystem: Environmental > Aquatic > Freshwater > Lake > Sediment | place: USA: Wyoming | collected... | reverse complement strand
GAGGACGGTGTCGGTCGCTCCGCGCTCAACAACGCGACCCTCGTGAAGCACGATGACTTCTTGAGCGATGCTGCGCACGAGGGCCAGATTGTGAGTAATGAACAGGATGCTCAGCCCCCGGTCTCTCTGCAGGCGGCGCAGGAGCTCGATGATCGCCGCCTGCACCGAGACGTCGAGCGCCGACGTGATCTCGTCGCAGACGATGATCTCCGGATCCACGATCAGCGCCCGGGCGATGGCCACTCGCTGACGCTCGCCGCCGCTCAGCTGGTCTGGGTAGCGGCCCAGGAAGTCGCCGCTGAGAGCCGCTGCCTCGAGTGTGTCCACGACGCGCTCAGTACGCTCCTTGGCGGACCTCTTCGTGAAGTGAGCCAAGGGTTGCTCCACAAGCTGCCCGACCGTCTTACGCGGATTCAGGGACGTGTAGGGGTTCTGGAAGATGTACTGCATGGCGCGCAGGGCCTTGAGGTCGCGGTCCCCGGCGCGTGCCCTCAGCTGCAGTCCCGACAGGGTCACCTCGCCGCTCCAGTTGTCGTGCATGCCGGTGACGCAGCGAGCGAGCGTGGTCTTGCCCGAGCCCGACTCGCCGACGACAGCCACGCAGCAGCGGCGCGGCACGGTGAGGGCGACGTCGAACAGGATCTGCTTATCGGCATAGCGCCCATCAAGGCCCTTGACCTCCAGAAGCGGACGGTCCGCGTTCACGCCCTCCAGGCGCTCGCTGGCGGCGGCCAGCTTGTCGACGCCGGTGGAGGAGAGGACCAATTCCTTCGCCCGGATGCAGCGAGCCTCGTGCTGGCCGCCATTCACCGCGACCATAGGCGGCCTGGCCGCCGAGCACGCGGCAATCGCGTGCGGGCAGCGCGGCTCGAAGAGGCAGCCCGGCGGCCGGCGGCCGGGGCCTGGCGGCTGGCCCTCCATGCCGACGAGCACATGGCTGATCTCCGGCGACGGGATGGCGTTGAGGAGACCATCGGTGTATGGGTGGGCTGGCGATTCGAAGACAGCCGCCGTAGATCCGAGCTCGATGAGCCGTCCGGCATACATGACCGCGACACGATCGGCGATCTCGGCGATCACGGCAAGGTCGTGCGTCACGTAGAGGGCTGCCACCCCGTATGAGCTGCAGAGACCGCGCACGGTGTCCAACACGTGGCGCTGCGTCGCCACATCGAGACCGGTCGTGGGTTCGTCAAGAACGATGAGCTCCGGCCGGCAGGAGAAGGCCATGGCAAGGGCTATCCGTTGTTGCTGCCCGCCCGACAGCTGATGCGGGTAGGAATCGAGGATCTCCTGGGTGGCGGCCAGATGGACCTCGCCGAGCACTTGAGCCATGCGCTCCGCGACGTCCGGCACGTCATCGTCGGCATGTACCTTCATGGCCTCTCTCAGCTGATACCCGACCTTGAGCGAGGGGTTGAGCGCGCTTGAGGGGTCTTGAGGCACGTACGAGACGCGGCGGCCGCGAAGGCTGCGCAGTTCGTTCGGCGTCATGGTGAGAACATCGCGCCCCTCGAGCATCACCGTTCCGGCGTCGATGGCCAGGCCACGCCGCGAGTGGCCAAGCAGCGCAAGCGCAATTGTCGTCTTGCCAGATCCGGACTCACCGACCAGGCCGACCACCTCCCCGGCGGCCACGGTGAGAGAGATCTCGTCGACAACGTCCACCGTCGACTTGGCGAGCACGACGCGCAGACCGTCGACGACCATCCGCGGATCTCCTGCCATCAGTCCACCGCGTCCAGCGGCCTGCCGATGAGGCGCTCCTCGAGGAACTGCTCCTCGCCCACGGGCCGTTCGACTCCGATGGAGACCCGCGCGACAGCGTCCGTGAAGGTGTTCAGGCCGATGGTGAGGAGCGCGATCAGCAGCGCCGGGGCGATGATCGCCCAAGGATTGCTCACGAGACCGATCCTGTTCTCGTTGAGCATGAGGCCCCAGTTGGGAGCCGGCGGTTGCAGGCCGAAGCCGATGAAGCTCAGCCCGGCGATGATCACGATCGACCACGTCATGCGCAGGCCCGTTTCCACCATCAGCGGCGTCACGAGGTTCGGGAGGATCTCGCCACGAATGATCTTGCGCGACGGCACCTTGATGAGCTCCATGGCCTTCACGAAATCCTTCTCACAGATGTCCAGAGCAGACGCGCGCATCACGCGTGCCACCTGAGGGGCGTGCGTGGCCGCGACCGCGATCACGACGAGCCAGAGCTTCGGTCCGGCCACGCTGACCAGGAGCAGCGCGAAGACGATCGCCGGGAAGGCGAGGATGATGTCGACGATGCGCATGATCAGGCCGTCCCGCCAGCCCTTGTAGTAGGCCGCCGTGATTCCGGCAATGGCGCCGACGGCCACGCCGAGCAGTGTCGCGATCGCGGCGATCAGCAGCAGTTGCCAGCCGCCGAGGAGGACGCGGCTCAAGACGTCCCGTCCGAGTACGTCCGTCCCGAGCCAGTACTCCGCCGCTGGCATCCTGAAGCTGGAGCCGACGAACTCGGTGGCCGAGTACGGCGGCGCGAACGGACCAATCAGCGCCACGAGCAGAACGAGCGAGGCTATCCCCAACCCGATCTTGCCGCGCCGGCTGCGAGCGGCCGCGGCCAGCACGGCCAGCCATTCCCGGCGACGCAGGCGCGCCACCGGCACGCCCTTCGCGCGAGGGTCCAGGCCGACAGTCTCAGTCGCCAACTTGCGTTGACCTCCTCACGACCGCGGCAGCCGTCGCCGCGGCGACGCGAGCAGCGCCACCACGTCAGTGAGGATGTTCATGAACACATAGAAGGCAGCCAGTACCAAGGTAATGAACTGAATCGTAGGGATGTCCCGAGCGGAGACGGCGTCGACGAGGCCAGCTCCCATGCCGGGGTAGGCGAAGACGTACTCCACCACGACGATGCCGCCGGCGAGGTACAGCAGGTTGAGACCGATCACCTGGATCGTCGGCGCGATGGAGTTGGGCAGCGCGTGTACCAGCAGAATGCGCCGGCGGGACACGCCTTTGAGTCGCGCCATCTCGACGTAGTCGCTCTCGAGGGCTTCGATCATCGCCCCTCTCATCATGCGGAAGATGTAGGGGATGATCACGATGACGAGCGTCGCGACAGGCAGCACCAGGAGCGACGGGTCTGACCACGGCGACACGCCCGGCGGGATGAAGGACGTGCCGGGAAGGATGTGCAGGGCCAGCGAGGCGAACAACATGACGAGGCCGATGGCGACCACGAACTCGGGGAGCGCAGTCACGGCGAGCGCGATCACGTTCAGCGTGTTGTCAAGCCAACCGTCGCGGCGCGCCGCGGCGAGCATCCCCAGGCCGACTCCGACCAGCGTGCCGATCAGGCCGGCGAGCAGCACGAGCACGAGCGAGTTCATGATGCGTGGACCGACCAGCAAACTGACCGCGTCTCCGTTGGAGAACGACTCCCCGAGGTTCCCGCGGAGGACGCCGCTGATCCAATCCCAGTACTGCACGACGACCGAGCGGTCGAGATGCAGCTGTGCTTCGAGTGCCTGCACGCGTTCGGGCGTGGCGTGCTGCCCGAGCACGGCGTATGCCGCGTTCCCGGGCAGCACGGTCGTAGCCGCGAAGATCACGATCGAGACCATGAGCAGCGTGAGGATGCCGAGCGCGAGGCGGCGTCCCACCAGAGCGAACATGGGGTGGGACGCCCGCGGTCGCGCCACCGGCGGCGCCAGCGCGCCGGTCTGGTGGATGGTGCTCATGCTGCCAGGATCCTCGCCGTTGCCGTCAGCTAAGCCAGTAGTTCTTGAAGTCGAAGTTGTTCCAGGCCGCGCCGATCTTGCTCTCGACGAGACCGTTGAGCTCCGGCACTGAGGCGTCGATGACCGGCGGGAAGAACGGGATGATGAGGCCACCCTCCTCGTGGTCGATCGTCTGCATCTCGTGTGCGATCTCGGTGCGTTTCGCCTCGTCAGAGGTGGCGAGTGCCTCCTTGATGAGACTGTTGGTGCGCGGGTCGTCCCAGTGCGTCTCCCAGTACGGGGAGGTGGGCAGCAGTTCGGACTGCACCTGGGGCAGGTAGTACTGGAACCCCCAGTAGTCGAACGCGAACGGGTACTTCAGGTACTCCGGTCCGAAGAAGTCGGTCACCGTGGTCTTGCGGACGTTCACGGTGATGCCGGCCGCCTTGGCTTGCTGCGCGTATACCTGCGCCGAGTTGACCACGCCCATGGCGATGTCAGCGGTGACCAGCTCGACCACAAGGCCCTCCTGGCCGGCCTGTTTGAGCAGGGACTTAGCTTGCTCGATGTCCTGCTCTCTCTGCGGGATCGACGTATCGTAGGCGGGATCCCAGCGCGAGAAGACATCGTTACCGATGGTGCCGTTGCCCTGGAACACCAGGTCGAGCATCTGCGGACGGTCGATCACCAGACGCATCGCCTGACGTACGCGGACGTCGTCGAACGGTTTCGCCGTGACGTTCATCGTGAACGGGTTGAAGCCACCTCCCGGTGAGATGACGATCTTCTTGCCCTGACTTTGGAGCGTCGAGATCTCACTCGCCGTGATCAGGCTGATCGTATCCTCCTGCCCACCGAGCAACGCGTTGACCTGCGCCGTGATGTCGGCGTATTCGGTGAGAATGACCTTGTCGACATACGGAAGCGGCTGATTCCAGTAGTTCTCGTAGCGCTCGAAGACCGTCTGCTGAGGCGAGAATTGAGTGATCTTGAACGGGCCGGTCCCGTTCGGCTTGTCCGGGTTGTAGCCCACCGGCACGATCGGTAGGAACCAGGTGGGCTGTACCTGGAGGAAGACGCTGTTTGGCTCCTTCATCGGTACGAGCAGCGTGAGATCATCCAGCTTCTTCATCGCGGGCAGGTCCACGACCGACAGGAAGCCGGCACCATTCTTCTGGTTCTTGGAGATGTAGTTGTACGAGAACATCACGTCGTCGGCCGTGAGGGGCTTGCCGTCCTGCCAAGTGATGTCGGGCTTCAGCCTGATGGTCCACTCGGTAGCGTCGGCGTTCGGCGTCATCTCCTCGGCCAGCAGCATGCCCATGGTGCCGTCCGGCAGGATCTCGATGAGAGCCTCGTAGCACATGACGGTGCGCGCCGCGTCCGAGTTGGTGATCTCCGCGGTGACATCGAGCGTGTTGGAGTTGGAGCCGCCGGTGATGCCGGCGCGAATGGTGCCACCCTTCTTCGGCGTCGCCACGGCGCTGGCGCTTGGCGACGCCGATTCGGAGGTTGAGCCGCCGCAGGCGGCGAGCAGCGGACCGAGGCTCACGGCCGCCCCCGCGACCGCCGCGCCTTTGAGCGCCTGCCTCCGCGTCAACGGCCTGCCTTGCAGGTCGTAGAGCATCGTCTTTGTATCGTGATCACTCATTGTTCCGCCCCCGCGTCGAATTGGAATGTCGCCTCGTACTCGAGCTGCGCCATGTGTCTCCCTTCCTGCACGCCGCTGGTCGCTCACCGTCTCTCGATACGACCCGACGATGCCGCCCTAGTCCATGAACGCTCCGCCGTTGACCGCGAGCGCCTCTCCGGTGATGAAGGCGGCGTCCGGACCGACCAGGAAGACGATGGCGCGAGCCACGTCCTCGGCGGTCTCGATACGCCCTAGCGGCGTGGCCTTGACCATGCCGTCGTAGACCTGTTCGGCCGACAGGCCGCGCAGCCGCCCCTCCCATACGAGTTCCCGCTTCTGCATGGGGGTGGCCACGAATCCAGGGCAGACGCTGTTGACGCGGATGCCGTAAGGGCCGAGCTCGAACGCCATGGCCTGAGTGAGCCCGACCACGCCGAACTTGGCCGCGATGTAGTGTGACAGGTAGGGAACGTTACCCTGCTTGGCCGCCATCGAGGCGACGTTGACGATCGCACCGGGGCGCCCCGCCGCAACGAGCCGCCTCGCGAATTCCTGACCGCAGTAGAAAACGCCGGTCTCGTTGACTTGGAGCAACCTGTCCCACTCATCGTCAGGCATCTCGAGGAACGGGATCATGGAAGACACGCCCGCGTTGGAGATCCAGCCGTCGAGGGCGCCCAGAGCATCCTCGGCCAGACCCATCGCCTTCGTGATCGACGCGCGACTCGTGACGTCGAGCTCGACGCCGAAGGTCCCGAGCTCGTCGGCGAGCCGCCCTGCGGCGGCCTCGTCGACGTCAGTGACCGCGACCTTGTAGCCACGCTCGGCGAGCAGACGAGCCGTGGCTTCTCCGATACCGGCGCCCGCGCCCGTGACAAGCACACTCATCGCAGGACCTCCTTGAGCGCCGGGTAGCACGCCCGGTACTGCTCGTAGTTGCGTTCGTAGGCCGCGTTCGGCTGCGGCTCGACGACTTCGCTGACCGAGATGAACCGCTCGACGTCGCGCCATTCAGCGAACGCGCCGACGCCGATCCCCGCGGCGAACGCGGCGGCGAACGCCGACCCGCTGCGAAGCGTGACTTTCTCGAGCGGCAGGCCGAGCACGTCCGCCGTGATCTGCGTCCAAACGCGGGAGCGTGATCCGCCGTCCGTCACGCGCACGCGACGCGGCGCATGGCCCCGCTCTTCGAACACATCGAGGTGATGCCGGAAACCGAAGGCGATGCCCTCGAGAACCGCCCTGAAGAGATGTCCTCTGCCCTGTGTGAGCCGAAGGCCCACGAAGGCTCCAGTCGCTTCCGGATCGTTGATCGGAGTCTTCTCTCCGAGGAAATACGGGAGCACGACAACGCCGCCCGATCCCGGCTCGACCTTCTCGGCTTCTGAGTCCAGCGCGGCCAGCGGAGCACCAGCCGCGATCTCGCGCTGGAACCACTTGATCAGGCTGCCGCTCGTGGCCATGCAGCCGCTCATCACGTAGCGATCCGGGATCAGGTGGTAGTCGAGGTAGAGTCGCCCGTCCACAAGGGGCTCATCGACGGCCAGCATGATGTCACCGGCGCCTCCGAGCTTGACCAGCAGGTCGCCGTCATCGAGGATGCCGGCCGCAAACGTCGACCCGATGTGGTCGGCGGTGCCGGCGACCACTGGAACCCCGGCTGGAATGCCCGTCTGGAGAGCGGCGTTCTCGGTGACATTCCCGACCACGTCTTGCGGGCGTCTGATCGGCGGCAAGAGCTCCGCGCTCGCCCCGCACGCCTCCAGGACATCGCTCGCCCAGGTCCCCGAGGTCAGGTCGAAGAGGCCCGTCTCGAGAGCCCAGTTGGACTCCACGAATCGCTCTCCGGTCAGGCACATGCTGATGTAGTCGTACGAGCCGGCGACCGTGCGAGTCCTCTTCCACGTCTCCGGCTCGTGCTCGGCCAGCCAAAGAAACCGGGGGGCCGTCGACTGCTGCGTGATAGCCGACCCTGTACGTTCCAGGATGGGCTCGCCCGCGAAGCGTGCCTTGAGATCCTCGACCTCCTGCACCGTCCGCGCGTCGTTCTGCTGGATCGACCGCCGCAGTGGCCGGAGGTGCTCGTCGAGGAGGATCGTGCAGGGCACCATGCCGCTGACCCCCACGCCGGCGATCTCGACGCCCGCCGTCAGCTCACGAGTGGTCGCGCACACGTTGGCCCACCACTCCGCGGTATCTTCCTCCGCCCAGCCGGGATGGGCGGAGTGCAGCTGCGTTGGGCGCTCTGCCTCGGCAACGACGCCCCTATCGGTGTCCAGTAGAAGGGCCTTGGTCCCGGTGGTCCCGACATCGATGCCGAGGAGGAGGCTCATGACGCCATGGTTCCGACCGGACGCCTGCCCGCTGCGCCCATGAAACGTTCTACTCGGGCGGCGTCGACGGGGTTCCAGGTGTAGCCGTCCTTCTTCAGATCGGTGCCCACGATGATGCCGTCTGCCACTTCGAGGTAGGAGGCGACGTTCGAGGCTTTCGCGCCCGTGTTCGCGAGGACTGGCACACGCTCGCCGAGCGCCGCCTTTGTCCGCGCCAGCATCTCGAGGTCTGGCTCCGACCCCTGCACTGGGCCGGAAATGAGGATCGCGTCGGCCAGGCTGGAGACGACCGCGGAACTTGCGACGTCCGTGACGCTACGCGTTCCCACGGAGCTGGAGTATTCGGGGGTGATGTTCATGAACATGGCTACGTCATCTGCTCCGATGCGCCGCCGCTCACGCAAGAGGGTCGCCACGTCGGTGCTCCACAGGCCCATGTCCGACTCGTAGGCGCCGACCATGACCCCACGAATGAAGGACGCGCCGGTCGCCATCGCGACGTTGAGCGCCGCGCGTGAATCCCAGAGGAAGTCGACGCCGAAGGGCCGATCCCTGGGTGCCAGCTCAGTCACGACCCGAGTCATGGCGGCCACCCCGTCATAGCCGGCGTTGAAGGAGTAGGGACGGTCGCCTTCATTGCAGAACAGTACCGAATCGAACCCGGCGTCGAGGAGGATGTCGAGGTCGACGCGCAGTTGTTCGATGATCGCCTCGATGCCTCCGGCAGCGTCATACTGCGGCGTCCCGGGCAGGGGCAGCAGATGCGCCATCGCGATCAGCGGTTGCCGGTCCTTGAAAAGGTCAGTCACCCGGGCCATCAAGTCACCACCACCTCTACATTCTGAGTTTCATAGGCGTCTAGCACCTCTGGGTCCGCCGTCCCGTCCGTCACGAGGACATCCACGCGGTCAAGAGGGCAGATGCGGGCGAATGTGACCTTGCCCAGCTTGGCGCTGTCTGCCACGACGATGCAGCGCCGCACGCTCGCTAGCGCGGCGCGCTTCACACGTGCGTCTTCTTGGTTGAACTCGGTGCAGCCGGCGTCCAGGTCGAAGCCGCCGACGCCCATGACGAAGGTGTCGAAGCGCAGCCCCGAGAACGCGTCTTCAGCAAGATCGCCGACGAGCGACATCTCGCTGATCGTCACGGTGCCGCCTGTGACCATCAGGCGGATCCCGCGTTCCTTGGCCAGGAGGTTGGCGATCGGCAGGCTGGGTGTGAGCACCGTGAGGTTACGTCGGCTGTGGAGGGCGCGGGCCACGTGCAGGGTCGTCGTTCCCACGTCGAGGATCACCGTCTCGCGCTCGCCCAGCAGCGCGGCGGCGGCCTTGCCGATCCTCTCCTTGGATCCGGCATTGCGCTGCGCACGCACCGTGTAGGGCGCGGCGTACCCTCGCGAATCGGAAGTGATGGCGCCGCCGTGCACGCGCCGAAGCGCGCCTTCTTGTTCGAGCACTTCGAGGTCGCGGCGAATCGTCATCGACGAGACGCCTGTGCGCTCGCACAACTCTGAGACGGCGACCTCACCGCGCTCCTGAAGGAGCTCCAAAGCGATCTCTCGACGCGTTTGCACGTCCATTATGTGCGAATGTACGTCTCACGTTGTCAGAAAGCAAGCTAAATGCTACTGTGCATGTGTGAACAATCATGCTTCAGCGTGCGACTCGCCTGCCTCAGGTACTCGCAGTACGGTTCCCCGGGAGTCCGCATGACAGTCGGCAGCGTGCTGGTCGACTTCGACGGTACTGCCTGCCCGGTCGACGTCGCCGGTGAGCTCTGCAGGCACTTCGCGGCCGGCGACTGGGAGGCCCACGACGAAGCGGTCCGCAGGCAAGAGGGAACGCCGAGATCCGCCATCGACCGACAGGCGCTCATGCTGTCCGCGAGCCGCGAAGAGATGCTGCGCTTCGTCTTGGGCAGCTTCTCGGTCGCCCCCAGTTTCGTCACCCTGGTCCGTTGGGCGGAATCGCTGCACCTGCCCGTGGCCGTCGTGAGTGATGGCTTCGGCTTCTACATAGAGCCCATGCTTGCGGCCGTCGGTCTAGATCGCGTGCGCGTCCTCACCAATCGCTTGGTAGGCTCTTCCCCCCCCATTACGCCTCGCGCACCCACAGGCCCACTCCGACTGCCGGGGCTGCGGGACCTGCAAGATACACGCAATCATCGACTACCGCACTCGTCTTGGGCCGGTCGCTTTCGTCGGCGGGGGCCAGTCAGACCGCTTCGCAGCTCACTATGCCGACGTCGTCTTCGCCAAGGAACGACTCGTTGACATATGTCAGGATGCTGGTATCGACTTCGTTCCATGGACGACGTTCGGTGACGTCCAGCAGGCCCTCACGGAGGCGAGTTTCGAGCCGAGCTCTGATACGCCGCGGACGTGCCCCGGGTGGATCACCAGCGCGGTTCCCGGCATCCCGGCGGCCAAGGCGGAGTAGATGAACAGGAATGCAGTGTTGACAGCGCTCCAGACGGCGGTGCTGGATGGCGACCAGCACGAGACCGGCCGGCTGGTCCAAGTCGCGCTCGCCGATGGATCACCCCCGGAGAAGATCCTCTCCGAAGGCCTCATCCCCGGCATGCAGCGACTTGGCGAGCTGTTCAAGGACGGGCACGCGTTCCTGCCGGAGATCCTCATCAGCGTCCGCGCCATGTCCCGCGGTCTCGACGAACTGCGTCCTCATCTCAGCGGCGCCGCTACGCCCGACAATGGTACCGTCGTACTCGGCACGGTAGAGGGCGACATGCACGACATCGGCAAGCGGCTTGTCGGTATGCTCCTTGAGGGCAACGGCTTCGCGGTCGTCGATCTGGGCGTCGATGTGAGCGCTGAGGCCTTCACCGAGGCGGCTCGCGAACACTCCGCGGACGTTGTCGCGTTGTCGGCGCTCCTCACCACCACCACACCGCAGTTCCGTACTGTCGTCGAGGCGCTCTCCGTCGCCGGTCTGGGCGAGACGGTGAAGGTAATGGTCGGCGGTGCTCCCGTCACGCAGGCCCTGGCCGCCGACGTGGGCGCCGACGGCTTCGCCCCCGACTGCGTAACGGCTGTCGATGAAGCCGCCCGGCTGGTCGCCGTCAGGAGGGGGACATGATCGCCTTCTCGCGCCAACGCTTTCGCGAGATCTGCCACGGCGAGCGCCTCGGCGACTTCGGCATCCTCGGCAACCCCATCCACATCTTCTGGCCGGAGACGTTGCCCGCCTGGGTCGGACAGGGCGCCCCGAAGAGCTTCGCCGAAGTGTCCGAGCAGGACTACGGCACGCCGAGTCCCGTGGACGATTTCTTCGCGTTCGACGCCTCACGACCGCTTGCCGAGGTCCACAGTGGCATGGACGCAGGCACGGAGATGTATGAGTACGTCCCCGGGGTCTCGGCACACAACCACTCCTTTCTCGCCGCGCCACCCTATGAACCCAGAGTCATCGCAGAGGATGAGAGGAGCCTGACCGTCGTCGACAGCGCCGGCATCACCGAGCGGCTGCTGAAGAACAAGGCCTATAACATGCCCACGTGGCTGGAGCATCCCGTGCGCGATCGGCGCACCTGGGAGGCGTTCAAGAAACGCCTCGACCCCGACACCCCGACGCGCTACCCGGCGGACTGGAGCGGATATGTGGAGCGCATCAACGCGCTCGATTGCCCGGTGTCGATGGAGGTCGGCGGGTTCTTCGGCTATATCAACATGTGGGTGGGGACCGAACCCCTCATGTACCTCTTCTACGACGACCCACTGCTGGTCGAGGACATGATGGACACGATCCTCCATCTCGAGACACGGATGATCGAACGCGTGGCTGCCGACATCCACCTCGACTGGGTTTGGTACTGGGAGGACATGGCCTACAGGAGCGGGCCGATGATCGGGCCGGACATGGTGCGGCAGTACATGCTCCCGCGCTATCGCAAGCTGAACGAGGTAGTCCACAAGGCCGGCGTCGACGTCATCTACCTGGACTGCGACGGCAACATCGAGCAACTGGCTCCTCTCTGGCTTGAGGTCGGGATCAACTTGTGGTGGCCGCTCGAATGCGCATCGGGCATGGACCCCGTGGCGCTGCGCAAGAAGTACGGCAGCGAAGTCATCCTCGCCGGCGGCCTCGACAAGCGTGAGCTCATGCGTGACAAGGCCTCGGTCGAGCGCGAGGTCATGAGCAAAGTCCCGTACCTGGTGGAGACCGGGCCGTACTTCCCCAGCCCCGATCATCTCGTGCCGATCGACATGCCGTTCGACAACTTCTGTCATTACATCAACCTGCTTCGTCAGATCCGCGGCGACCAGCCGCTCGACTTCTCGGTCTGAATGCGACCGATGCAGCCATCAGGAGGTGTGAATGTGGATATGCATGAAGGCAGGACCGTAATCGTCACGGGCGCGTCCAGCGGCATCGGTCAGGCTATCGCCGTCGCCTTTGCCGAGGAAGGCGCACACGTCGTGGCTGTGGGCCGCAACGTCGAACGACTCGAGGAGACGAGAAGCCAGGCGCCGCCGGACGCAGTCGAGCCATTTGTGCTCGACGTGCGCGACCCCGAAGCCGTTGCGCGCAGCGTGCGGAGGATCGCGCAGGAGCACGGACGCATCCACGTCCTCGTCAACTGCGCGGGCATCGCCCCGCAAACCGGGGTGCTTGAGATCACGCCCGAGCAGTGGCACGACGTCATCAGCACCAATCTCTCTGGTCCGTTCTTCATGAGCCAGGCCGTCGCACGCGAGATGGTCCAGGCCGGCGGCGGCGTGATCATCAACATCTCTTCGGCGAACTCGTTCGTCGTCGAGTCACCCTATGCCGACTACAACGCTTCCAAGGCCGGCCTCAACCAGCTGACAACGAGCATGGCATTCGAACTCGGCCATCTCGGCGTGCGATGCGTGGCGGTGGCGCCGGGCATGACCATGACGCCGATGATGGATTTCACGCACGACCAGGCGACCTACGGTCACTACATGGGCATGATCCCCATGCGCCGGCCAGCCACGCCTCGCGAACAGGCCAACGTGGTGCTGTTCTTGGCCTCCGACGGGGCGTCCTACGTGAACGGCGTCACGCTGCGCGTCGACGGAGGGATCATGCACGGTTTCTGGGCGGACCCCAGGCTGGCGCCGCCCATCCCGTCCTTCGAGGAGGGCTCGGATTGACCACGGGCCCGGGCGATGAGGCGGGCTCGGTGATGACCGGCTTTCCGCCGCCCTTGGGGCAGCGGGTCTCCCCCGACGCGGTCTACTCGAGCCCGCCTGTCACCCGCTGGTTCATGCAGCACGTGCGCGAGGTGGAGCGCACGGCCGACGTCCCCTCGGGACGCCTGCCGGTCACGCGCCTTCCGCGCGCTACGAAGCCCCTCGGCGACGTGGTCCTGAAGGATGCCGACGGATTCCGTCTGACCTTCGACGAGCTGCTCGAGCGCACGTCCACGGACGGGATGCTTGTGGTGCAACGCGGCCACGTGGTCGCGGAGCACTGCCGCGGGACCCTCACGCCCACGACCCCTCACCTCTACCACTCCATCACGAAGTCGCTCGCCGCCTGCGTCGCGGCCAACCTCACCGAAGGGGGTTTGCTGGACCCCTCTGCGCCGGTGACCGCCTACGTGCCGGAGCTCGCGAGCAGCGCCTACGCCGGCGCCCTGGTCAGGCACCTCCTCGACATGACCGTGGCGATCCGCTACACCGAGGACCACGAGGACGACGATACGGAGGACGGGCGCCTGGATCGACTGTGCGGCGTCAAACCCAGTCGCGCCCCGGACGAGCCAGGCTCCGCCTACGATTTCGCGACCACGACCGTCAAAGATGGCGACCATGGTGAGCGCTTCCACTACGTGTCGCTCAACACCATGGTACTGGGATGGGTCATGGAGAGGGCTACCGGCGTCTCCGCACCGCGCCTCTTGTCGGAGGAACTGTGGTCGCGTCTCGGAGCGGAGGACGACGCCTACGTCGCGCTCGACGGCGTCGGAAGCGCGCAGCTCGACGGCGGGTTCTGCTCGAGCCTGCGTGACCTCGCGCGCTTCGGAAGGATGCTCGTGGAGGGCGGCTCGATCGAGGGACGGCAGGTGGTGCCAACCTGGTTCGTCGAACAGGTCCGCGAGGGAGGCGACGCGGCGGCGTTCTCCGCTTCGCCTGATTCGGCGGTGCTCTCGTCCGGTGGATCGTACCGGGACTGCTTCTGGGTCTGCAGACGCGCGGACCACACCACCTTCATGGGGCTGGGCATGTACGGACAGATGCTCTACGTTAATCAAGAAGCCGGCCTCGTCGTGGCCAAGTTCTCCAGTCAACTGCGACCCGCCGAAGAGACGCTCTGGGCCCACACGTTTCACGCGCTCGAGAGCCTGGCCGAGGTGCTCGCCTGACGTTGACTCCCTATGCCGATGCCTTCTGGGTCGACGATGCTACAGCGAAGGAGACAGGGAACGAGATGAAACGATTCGGTCATGCAGGACTGCCGCGAGCCGACGGCCTCGGCATGGCGCCACTGAGCGAAGGCGACCTCCAGGATGTCCATCTCGCGTCACTCGAAGTTCTGGAGCGCACGGGCATGTGGGTCGAGGCCGACGACGCTATCGACGTCTTCGCCGACGGCGGCTGCCGAGTCGACCGCGACACGCGCATGGTGCGGCTCCCGCCGGATGTCGTGGAGGACGCCATCCGCTCCGCGCCACCCCTAGTCCGCTGGTGCGGCCGAGACCCCGTCAACGACGTCGTCCTCGGCGGCGACCGCAGCGCGTTCATGAACTTTGGCGAAGCCATCATGGTCAATGATCTGCAGACCCGCGAGAACCGGCCGAGCTCCACCGCCGACGTGGGGGACATCTGCACGATCGTCGACTGGGCCGACGAGATCGACGTCTATGAGGCTGCGATAACGCCGCGCGACTGTTCAGTCCACGTTGCCACCGTTCATCACCTGGCAGCCGCACTGCCGCGCATGACCAAACCGATGATGTTCGGGCCACTCTCGGAGCTCGAGCTCGAGGCCTGCATCGACCTGGCGGCGAGCGTTGTCGGGGGCCGGGATGAGCTGCGCGAGCGTCCGATCGTGGGCTTCGGCGTCTGCACGGTCAGCCCCCTGCAACTACCTCGGCAGGCCACTGAGATCTCCCTGGGCACTGCCCGCGCAGGCCTTCCGCACAGTGTTCTCGCCATGTGCATGGCCGGTGGCTCGTCGCCCCAGACCCTGGCCGGAACGCTGGTACTGCACAACGCCGAAGTCTTGGCCGGCATCAGCTTGGTCCAGCTCGCGGTGAAAGGTGCGCCGGTAATCTACTCGTCGTCCACGACGGCCATGGACCTGCGACTCGGGGCGGCCTCGGTAGGGATGCCGGAGACCGGGTTGCTGAATGCCTGCGTCGCGCAGCTCGCCAGACGGTACGGGATTCCGTCGTGGGTCGCCGGCTTGTAGGCAGACTCCAAGCTCAGTGACGCGCAGGCCGCACACGAGAAGACCCTCACCGGACTTGCGTCAGCGCTGGCAGGTGCCAGCCTGATCTACGGCGCGGGGATGATCGAATCAGGTGTCACCATGGACCTCGGCCAGCTCGTCATCGACAACCAGCTTATTGCCATGATCCGCAAGTTCGTCGCCGGCGTGCAGGTCAATGATGAGACCCTCGCCACGGACACGATCCATGCCGTCGGTGCGGGGGGCGAGTATCTGTCTCACGAGCACACCCTGCGCCACATGGCCGAGGCCAGCCAGCCCAAGCTGTTCGATCGACGCGTGCGTGAGGAGTGGCTAGAGCTGGGTGGCAGCGATCTCACTGCGCGAGCCCGTGCTGAAGCGACCCGTGTGCTGGAGCAGCATCAGATCGAGCCGCTACAGGACGACATCTCGGCGGAGATCCGCCGGATCGTGCAGAAGGCCGATCGCGAGGCCGGCTGAGGGGTTCACGCGGATGACGGGCTGTGCCAGCCGACTAAGGGCGGGGCAGTCCGCGAGAATCGGCAAGTACGCGACCGGGCGAGGGGCCTGCAACGTCTCGAAGCCCCATGATCGCCCCAGGAAGGAACATCATGAGGGAGCTGGGCGTAGGGATCATCGGTGCTGGCCTCATCGGCGAGCAACACGCTCTCGCCTTCACGCGCGTTCAGGCTGCCCAGGTGTTGGCCGTCGCGGACATCGACCCTGCGGCCGCAGAACGGCTCGCGGGGAACTACGCGATCCGCGACTCTTACGGCGATTTCCGACGCCTGCTCGAGCGCGATGACATCGACATGGTCTGCATCGGGACCCCCAACTACACACACCGCGAGATCGCAGTCGCCGCGGCCGAAGCCGGCAAGCACATCATCTGCGAGAAGCCCTTGGCGCGCACGATGGCCGAGGGCGATGAGATGCTTGCCGCCGCCGACCGCGCCAAGATAAAGCTCATGTACGCGGAACTCATCTGCTTCGCACCGAGATACGTACGCGCCAAGGAGTTGATGGATGAGGGCGCCTTCGGCCGCGTGTTCCAGATCAAGCACGGCGAGACCCACTACGGACCACACTCGGAATGGTTCTGGGACGGCGATCTCGCCGGCGGTGGCGTCATGATGGACATGGGCTGTCACAGCGTGGAGATCATCCGCTGGCTCTACGACAAGCCGCCCATCGAATCCGTTACCGCCGAGCTCGGCACGTTCGTGCACAGCGACCGCACCGATGTCGACGATCATGCCTTGGTGGTGATCCGCTTCCAGGGGAACCGCATCGGCGTGGTCGAGGGCAGCTGGGCCAAGCCCGGAGGCATGGACGACCGCCTCGATATCCAGGGCAGCGCCGGCACGTGCCACGGCGACATGATGCAGCAGTCGTCTCTGTTCACGTACAGCGACGTCGGCTACGGCTACTCGGTCGAAAAGGGCACGACCACCGGGTACAGCTACACGATCGCTGAGGAGTACTACAACTACGGCATGCCGCAGGAGATGCAGCACTTCACTGACTGCGTTCTCAACGATCGCGAGCCGATGGAGACGGGCCGCGACGCGCGTGTCTCCCTTGAGGTCATCTACGCGGCCTACCGCTCGGCCGCGACCGGCGCGAGAGTCGACTTCCCGTTGCAGCTGAAGGCGAAGCAGGCAGCCGAGGTGCCATACCTCGTCTGGAAACAGCGACGGACCGTATCGCAGGAGTAGAGTCGCCCGCTACCGCCCTGAAAGACGCTGTCAGGTGCGCCCGTGGCCGGTGCCGTTCCTACTCATCTCTCTGCGCGTGATCAAGGAGGATACCTAACTCGGGCGACGTGAGCAGAGGAAGAGTGACGTTCCACCGGACGAGAGACTCCGCCCAGTAGTCGTAGTCCGGGTCTGGTTTGGGTTCGTAGACCTGATCCGCTGCGGCGAAGAGCAACGTCCACGTGAATTGCGCAGCGATGCCGAACAGGCGCGTTCGAGCGACCTGGACGGGTCGCCGAACCTGAAAGTACGTTGCGCAGAGCACCTCGACCTGATCCGGAGTGTATCGCCCCTCGACCGCGACATCCCCGAGCTCAAAACAGGGATCGTTCATTCCACTATAATCGTAGTCGATTATGCGGATCGTGCCGTTCTGATCGATGAAGTTCGGTGCGTACGCGTCGTTGTTGCACGGAACGAAGCGGAGCGCCTGAGCTTCAAGAGCTCTTCGAATACGGTCCACCGTTGACAAGTGATCGACGCAACCATGCGGGACCCGGATACCCTCGTTGCGAAGGATGTCGAGGCAGCCATCGAGAAGGTCGAAGACCGTCTTCTCGTTCGCAAAGGGCGAGGCCAGAGTGTGGAGCTGTCGAAGGCCACTGGCGATGCGAGGGATGTAGTATGGATTTGCAAGGTCGGCCATCTCGAGAGTTCGCCCCTCGATGAACTCGAGAACCATGATCGATTCCTCAGGGATCGCGTGGACGACGCGTGCCCCTATGCCAGCTTCTCCGGCGGCCCGGGTGTTGTGGATCAACTGGTCGTGCGGCAGCATCAGTCCGTGTTTGACGAAGCCGTCGCAAAGGAACTTCACAACATAACGCTCGCCGTCAACGTACGCCAAGTAGCTTTCGTGCGCGAGGCCGCCGGCCAAACGCTCGAAGCGCGTACGTT